>Ga0335081_10001082_pt1 | contig 43701 bp, 45 predicted proteins | sample Lox_Sample_35_FD_206713 | JGI IMG/M metagenome (GOLD analysis project Ga0335081, IMG submission 206713) | Soil microbial communities from Loxahatchee National Wildlife Refuge, Florida, United States - Lox_Sample_3.5 | ecosystem: Environmental > Terrestrial > Soil > Wetlands | place: USA... | reverse complement strand
ATAGGCGGAGCAATGATGCTTGCCGCTGTCGCACTTACCACTAAGAAATAGTCGTCCGACCAGAAGAGAGCGGAGCCGGAAGTTCGGGTGAATTTTGTGCTCAGTGTAAGGACTGGTGCGCTTTCGAGTTCGGAATCGGACAAGCCAAGGTTAGTTCGCAATCATCACAGTTGCTCGCGAAACAGGTCCATAGGTTGGCGAAACCGTCAGGCATCCGGCTGAAGGAGTCTCGGGACATATCGGAAAGACCCATTTTCGTAGTCTCGAAGTGTAAGATGTGTCACGTCTGTATTTGAAACCGATGTTCACCAAGTAGCTGCAAGTGTTACAACGTACTGAATTGTACGCACTAACTCAACCAGAAGATAACGGTTCGTTCCGAGTACTCTGGCCTCACGCGTATGTTCGCTAGTGCGAATGCCTCGCTAAAGTAATGGGTCAAAAATAGTGACCACTTTGATCCCATCTCGTGTACCAGGGTCCAATGCCTGCCGAAGTCATCTTGCTTCTCATTGAATTCGAATAAGTGCGCGTGTTTGGAGAGAGCGGTCATGAGCTGTCGAATATTCTCTAGGGTAACCGGACCTCGCATCGCTCCTACGTATGCTGGAACAGCACTTCTGCCTGCGCGTTGAGCCGCTTGAATTAAGGCCTCATCCTGACCAGCACTTAATATCTCTCTCAGAGTCTGACGACTGAGCGATAACGCACCCATCTGTTCAACGAATCGACCGTACTCGGCATAGGCGATCAGAAACTGGTTGAGGAGGGCGCTTGGACTAGCGCCTCTGCGTTTCGCTTCTGATTCGAGAACTTCCAGTGCGCTTTCATCGATCCTAAAGGACCTTGGCTTGGCTCGGGATGAGCGTCCCAATGACAGGCACTCTGAAACTAAGTGCGAAGCGCTTTGCGCCTATTTAATCATGACCTACGGCATGGATGGCGTAGATACACTTGCAGACTGTGCATGCATCCTGGTGGACTTAGACGGGACCCAATTTCTCAAGATGGCATGAGCGTTTTACTCGAGATCCTGTTCAATCGGTTCATTTCTTTGATCCCCGCGCTCTCACGACAACGATTGCTGGATCTTGGACGAACGATTCATTGCTGGACTATGAGTTCGAGAGGTAATGAGGTAGGGCTATGTTCACAGACGTGCGGAGCAAAAGGCTGATGTTGGTTGCACATTGCGTGCTGAATCAGAATTCTATTTCAGACGGCACAGCAGAATTTCCTGCATCAAACCTACAAGCCGTCAATCTGCTACTTCACTCACAAATCGGAATCATACAGATGCCGTGTCCAGAATTGCACTGTCTGGGGTTGGCTCGTGGAAATGTGCATGGAGGCGAGCAACCCGTCCTAGTTGAGAATTCGCGGATACGCTCCGCAATGCAGCGTCGCCCAGCCGCCACAATGTTAGATAGACTAGCGAAGCTCGTAGCGTTACAGGTCGAGGAGTATCGAAGGTATGGATTCAATGTGTGCGGTATTGTAGGCATAGACCGATCTCCAAGCTGCGGAGTAAACTCAACCTCGATCAAGAATCATGAATCGAGAGGAGAAGGAGTTTTCATCAAGGCCATCCGAAAAGAGTTGCGACGCAGACACATTCGCGTAGCCATAGTCGGCATAAAAGCCTCTGAGATCCCTAAAGCGTTGACTTCGATCAGAGGACTGTTAAAACATCGATAGCCGCTCACCGAGTAAGTCCACCCCGGCATCTACGATCCGGCAGGGAGATAATCTGAGAATTTAACCTTAGGTGTCAAATCGACTATAACGTATTGTCGACAATCGTTGGTCGCATTCTACTTTGTTGACTAATGGTTAATGCCGCATCAGCCACTTCTGCGATTTATCCCTACGAATGTGTCCAGCTGGTTTGGAGGTGGATTGATGTCCACCAACTCTCAAAATTATGATCAATCCAGTTCTACAAAACTCAGAACTTTTCGACTTCACAGAGGCGTAATGGGGAGTATAGAGGCTGAGGCGCAAACGCGCGGCCTAAGCGTAAACGCCTTAGTCAACTCCATACTCTCAAAATACGCGAACTGGGAGAGGTTTGCAGATCAATTTCGTTTCATTCCGCTGACAGATGACCTGCTAAGGGCAGCACTCAACCAGCTTAGTGACGAAGATGTCGCGCATATCACGAAGACTTTGGGTGGGCATGTCGTGAACGAGGGCATGGCGTTCTGGAAAAAAGAGACCGACCTTGATGGGTTAGTTACATATCTCGCCAATCGGTGCCGGTACGCGGGTTACGGAAACCTAGCATACGAGACGAAAGGAAAGAACCATCGACTAGTAATTGAACACAACCTGGGGCATAAGTGGTCGATCTACCTAAAGCATACACTCGATGACACCTTCCGGAAGAAACTAGGAGTCGTTGCGCAGTTCGAGCTCAGCAATAGCGAGATTACTGTCCGTTTTAAAGAATCGCAAATCGTGCGCGGATTAGAACAATCTGGTTGATTTTCCAGATTCCAATCGATAGTGATGGTCCGCGAGTGAAGCGTCTTCCACATTTTGGGTCGTGAAGATTACGTCGACGTTTGCTTTCTCGGCCAGATTCTTGAATGCGCCTGTGAATTCGCGATGGTTATCGATATTTGAAAGCGCTTCGTCGACCAGTATCAGTTCGGGTTTCGAGACCAGCGAAGTGGCCAGTGCCACTCTTTCTCGCATGCCTAGGCTCAGTTTTCCAACCTTTCCCTCGTACTCTACCCCGAGGCTCGCCTTAGTTTCCACCAGATAATCGGAGTCCACCTTGAGTCCCTTAATGCTCGCACCCCAGGTTAGATGCTTGTTAACGTCTAGGTGTGGGATGCAAGAGTCGGGCGTGACTACGGATACTCTTCTTCTCTCGATTGGCAGACTTGTAATGATCCTTGAGTTGAGCACAATCTGCCCCTCATCGACGGACAGTATTCCCCCAAGCAGGTTTAGGAGAGTCGTCTTGCCTGAGCCATTCCTTCCGGTAAGGCAAATGAAATGTTCGTCGGATACTTTTGCGTCCAGTGAGAAATTCCCCATTTTCTTTCTGACCTGTGCTTCGATCATTTCTCGATCACTTCGATTTCATGCAATCCTCAGTTAGTTACCGTTTAACGAGTCTGAGAATGATCATCATGGCGATTGAGACGAGGATCATTACTGCTGAAGCGGTAACTGCCGCACTCAATCCATAGTACGTGTAGTACTGAAAGATCAAGACTGGGGATGGGTTTACTCCGTAGAATGGCTGTTGTAGCACATAGTAAGCGACTATTGCGATAGATCCGAATTCACTCATTGCTCTACTCATGGAAATTAGAGACGCGCTGAGTATGCCTCGACCCGAATTGGGCAGAACCACGGAGACAAACGTGCGAAACCTTGAGGCACCCAAACCCAAAGCGAAATTCTCATGACTCAAGTCCATAGACTGGAAGAACGGTTGCATCGATTTGACATAGATCGGTGCGGAAACTATAGTCAACGCGACGATGAGGCCCAGAATTGAATTGAACAAGTCAATCCCAATCGAACTCAAGAATTGACCGAAGGGAGTAAGTGGACTCGCCAGAACTAGGATTGCGACACCGATAATTGGGTGTGGAACTGCTGCGGGGATGTCCGCGAATGTCTCTGCAAGGCTATTCTTGTTTCTAGCAAAGTAGTAGGACAGTGGAGTGAAGAGTACGACCGACACGATCGCGGATATTGCGGATGAGATTAAGGTGAGTTCTATGGACCTGAAGACTTGGTTACTGTAACCGATAGGATCTTTGAGAGGGCCAAAGCCTTCGTATAGCAGGATGAGCACAGGCACTATGAGTATGACCAAAGAAATGCTTGAGATTAGTTTCAGCCAATTCAATTTTCTCAGAGCGTTCCACTGGGTTGAAGGTATCCTTCGTTGATTAACAGTTGGAGTGGGTCTGGGAGAGTTGTGCTATTATAAAGTCGCGCTGGAGTGAATGGAACAAGCCCGTATGATGAGAGCAGAGTTGGTGAATTCTTTATCACGAAAACAACGAACCGCATGGAGTCAGCCGTATCGGTGCTGTCTTTTGGAACTGTGATGTAAAGCGCTATAAGTCCACCCTTCTGAACTCCACTCGTCAATTTGTAGGAGAAATTGGAATAGTACTGTGAATACTTTGAGCTTCCCAAGTTCACTTGATCGGGCAGGAGCAGATAGTTGAGTTTGTGAGCAATTGCAGATGATTTGTAGATGAAGAGGAATTGAATCTGCCCCGTTTCCAATGGTCCCACGAGGTCGGCGGCGCTTGCGCCAGTAACGTTTCCCTCATTCGAGGTTATTCGATTCACGTAGGTGCTGGAGTTCTGGGCGTACGCTTGACCTGCAGTTTCGAGTACAATCCATCCTCTATAGCCTGCCGGGTCAGCGTTCGGGTTCCCAAATCCAACCTTCACCTGTCCCGATGATATTATGGTGAAGAACTTCGCCCAATCTGCCGTCGTGTTTGATGCGGCCGCGGAAGTGTATACGCCAAGGACGGTATTTGCAGCAGGATTTTGTAGGCTGACGTTCGAGTAGGCCAGAGACATCTGGTCTGTTGCGAACGCTATTGCCCACCCGGATGATTCGTTTCCTAAGTAAAGCGGTTGCACTGCGGGCCTAGCTACTGATATGAACACGCTTACGGGGTTGCCCTGTGATATTTCACGGGCAAGGAGCAGTGATCCTCCGGCTTTTGGTGGAGCCATTTGAATACCTGTATTACTTGTAAACGCATCTTCAAGGGTAGTCGACTCCGCAACATAAGCATCGGCCGAGTACAGGATGAGAGGAGACGAGGAGCCGGACACACTGATCATCGTTGTTGACGAACTCATGGGTGTACTAGCGGTACTTGATGTGTAGTAGTACGCGGACACGCTGATACCAACAAGTATCAGGATTACTAAAATGGCAATCCCGATATGCAGATTTCTTTTCGAAGTCGATCTCGACATTCGATTGGTCCTTCTGTTACGCGCTCCGCCAAGCACGGTTGCTGGGCGTATAAGTCTTGGTAAGCGATTTCGATTACATTATGTTCAGGCCGAACCGTAATCAATATCAGTTTTTATAAGTCAAGCAGTGGTGGACTGTTGTCCCTTGACCAAGTTCAAGCCTCCGGGCACTGTACTAACACAGAAACAGTGGCAAGTTGTGCGACTGCGTTCTGCTGGATTAACGCAAACGCAAGTTGCGAAGAGACTTCACTCCACGCGCGAGAACGTGACTATCATTGAACATAGGGCACATCAGAACCTGAAGGCTGCTAAAGCAACTCTCGAAGCAATAGAAGGATTATCCAGCAACAGAGAACTCGTAATTCCTAGTGGAGTTAGCGTATTCGAAGCCACATCCATGATTCTAAGAAGAGCAGACGTGCTACGAATCAAGGTAAGGATGAATGCCGACTCGATTCTCGCCTCTCTTCGAGCGAAGCGCAGCGGAAGGATACGTGGACATCACCTAATTGCGACAATCAGAGTGAGGATTGAACCAGATGGATCGGTTAAACTGAAGTGACCCATTCCAGCTAATCGCCATCATTCAAGTATGGATGATGCCCAAAGTTGGTGGAATACGAACGGCAACTATACTAAAGGCGGATTTCTGAGAAGAGTACGGATGTCAGTGAGACATACCGCACATTTACTGATTTGCACCTTGCTGGTTATTGGAGCGAGTGTATCACTCTCTGGGGTATATGCAGCGCCTGAGATCTCACTGAGCGGTTCGTCAGGTTTGGTGTCATTTACTGGCTCTGGATTTCTGCCCACTGACACGACATGCTCAGTGTCGAGCCCCTCAGCAGGCGCACTGTTTGTTTCCTCAGCGTGTGTAATCCAGGTTGGGACTGGGAGCCCCAATGGTGGATTCTCGGTGGGAAATGTTTTGCCAGGGAACTATGTGGTCCAAGTGACTGGTAATGGCGGCGATTTCGCGCAGACAATACTTTCAGTAGGTGCATCTACGGCTTCAATTCGTGCAACTTCGTCCGGAAGATGGATTTCTTTTCAAGCTATCGGTCTTCTGCCAACAGATACTACGTGCACCATTTCGAGTCCATCTTCGCCCAACGTCATTGTCCCCGGCAGCGCCGCTTGCGTAATACAAGCTGGAAAAGGCAATGCGTATGGTGGGTTTATCGTAGGAAATGTCTTGCCGGGAGCTTATGTAATTCAAGTGACTGGGAGTCAGGGGGATTCTGCGCAGACGATTCTAGAGATAGACTAGAAACGCTCTACGTTAAGCCGGGTGCCAAAAGCAATGTCAGAATGGGCGCAATCAGCTGATCGTCCATTGGCAAAACCAAAGTTACTGGCCCGATGCGACGCAAAGGTCTATGATTGAGACTGATCTACGCTAATTGAGGAAATATCCTTGCCTCAAGTAGTGTGAGTGCAGTTGGTTCAATGTCCTAAGTGTGGCGCTTCCATCAGTCCTGACGCTCGATTTTGCAGCAACTGCGGAGCCGTTGCAATCGTCGTCCCAACTCGGGAAACTGTTGGATCAGGACCGATATCGCCGCTTCGTGAGGTCATCACAGCCACAACTTACTTGGTTCACACAATAGTATCAGAAGCCTACAGGTCCCGGGACGGGCAAAGTGGATTGGGCGTCCGTTATCAGTTCAGCAGCTTTGAGTTCAGGGAACTCAGCGGAACACTTGTTGCGATTTCGCATCTTATCGAAGAGGGGCCAATTCCCACAGCAGCTACGAAATTTGCGAGTCTCTCTTCCCTCCTCTCTTCCACGGTCAAGTATAGTCTTGAGACTGCACAAGGTTTACGGATCGGAGAACTGCTCAGGTCGGCAGCACTGTCAGCGAACGGCGCTTACTTGACGATCAACGATGGTTCAGGCAACACGGTCGCAGTTATTGCCATGAGAGTGGCAAGGAAACCGGGCGGCGGATTCATCAGCGCTGCTGTAACGACATGGACCATAGAAACCCCCGCTGGGCAGGAACTCGCCAGAATCAACTGCGGTAAAGGCAACCGCGGCTGGACGATCGAAAACCCCGAAGGGGAGACGATCGCGGAAATACAACGAATAGACAGCACGCCCCAAGGCTACGAAACATCCCACCAACTCACCATCAGGAGTAGCAAACTCGATCCGTATCTAATCCTAGCAACCTTCTTTGCAACACCACCAGGCAGTGGAGGAGGATTTCACCTAAGCTAACGGGTTAAAATGAAATCTGAGTTAGTCGGAGTCAAAATTGAAGTAGTGTAGGAAGCGGTGGATTACTGGAAGAAAGAGTACACCAGCCGCAACAAGAAAGATCAGGCCGCTGTAAAGAGCATAGAATGAAGCGAACACCTTTCCTGCTGTCGTATGCAAAGCGCTTACAGGTCCCTCGCCTCCAAGAATCATCGCCGCATTGAGAAGCGAGTCAATCCATGAGAGACCTTCCAGGAAGTGATATCCCACCACCCCAACCCCCAAGGAGCCGAGGTCAATTGCGAACGCAATCACAGCATATTGAAGTACCCGTCGCAGAAATGCAGACCTTGGAAGTAACGGTTCATCGTGCCGTTCGAACATCAGGACCCCTCGACAAGGATGATCCTTTGTCGGTCTTCTTTTCAAAGATTTAGTGCAGAAATCCCCTCATTTTATAGCATTATTGCACTATTAGTTCGTCAAGCTCTGTATTCTATCCAGTGAACAGTTCGCTCCACATTGATCGCATTCGTGAAACTATCCCTCCTGCAGCGTTCTTCGGCGAGTTCCGTCAATTTTCTCAAGTCAAGGCTTGTTGTCGATTTCACTTGGACCGTGAACTTTGCGCCTTCGATTATTGGCTTCTCGGCTAGACCATGGTCTTCGAAAAAGCCAAGCGGCACCCCCGTGGGAAATTATCGCCCTTGATTCCAACCCCTCCATGGTTACGAGCGTCAAGAAAGTTGAAGCGAAACACGACATTAATCCAAATGTACAATAGGTTACCGTCCGCACGACTCATTACACTTCAGAACCATGGGTAGGCGTATGATAGCGCGGTTGTGGCGAGGCCGGACGACGCAAGAGTACGCAGATTCATACAAGCGTTTGCTAAAGGAACGAGTTCGGCCCAGTCTTCAGCAAATAGAAGGCTACCGGGGAGGATACATGTTACGACATGAGACAAACAATGAAGTAGAGTTTGTCATGCTTAACTTGTTTGAATCACTAGATGCGGTGAAAGCATTCGCCGAGTCCGACTATGCCGTCCCAGTCCTCGAACCGAAGCCCGACAACTACTCTCAAGGGTAGAACCAATCGCACGACACTATGTCGTGAAGGCGTACTTTAGCGACAAAACTTTCAAGAATTAGTTGGAAACCGAGGCTGACTTTGATTGGAAGTTAGGTTCAAATCTGGTTTTCCGCATCAAGACTGCACTCACCCGCGTCTAACTGGAGAAGTGTTGTCTATGTCAGGGCGTCAAAAGGCTTCCGAGCCCGAGGAACTTGGGCGATTTTTTATGGAGAGGGGGAATGCTGGCGATTTGGACGGGCTAGTAGAATTGTATGAACCGACGGCGGTACTGGCCTTTCCTTCCGGTAAGGTGATTGGTCACAAAGCTATCCGCCAAGTCTATGCGGAGCTGCTGGCAACGAAACCTAAGTTTCAGGGAAGCGTACAGGCCGCACTCCGTAACGGCGACCTGGCACTCACTTCGACCCGCTTCTCTGGAGGTGCAACCTCGGAGGTCGCCCATCGCCAACCTGACGGTACTTGGCTCTGGGTGATTGACCAACCAAATTTACTCAGGTAATGCTCACCAGTGAGCACAAGTGGATTTGGGGAAATCGGACCTTTGTTAGGGAGCCGGTGTTCAGATCGGTTTCCACGATTGGATTCCACATTTCTCGCGAGTGGGGGTTTTTGTTCTCGGAATGTCCGCAGATTCTCCACTCTCGAATTAGGGACATTGTTTTGAAATTTTGTGGGCTTCGGACACACTCATGGTTCGAAGATCTCCAATCCAGGGTAGCAAGACCGAAACTGATTGAGAAAATCTCTGGCGTCAAACGCTTGACCGGCTGCTAGAACACCCACTTTGGTGGTCAAGTTATGGGTGACTCGCTCCACAGCCTCCACGACGATTGGGGCGGTTACAGCATATATGTCTCGTCCACGGACGATCGTTCTCCGTTTTTCGCTTCCCTTCTGCACGACCACATCCACAAGGAAGACTTGCGAAGAGCGTCCTCGCTCATCGACCGCCACCGGCGGTGGTGTACTGGGGTCTTCGATGTCGCGTAACGGAGCGAGATTCAAGAGGAATCGAATCTCAGAGGTGCGAAGATGCCTAGGAATGATTATCGTCTCAGACAATCCGAGTCGAACGACTGGTTGAGACCCTAAGGGAGCGGGATAGGCCCAATCCGTATCGGCCTCCGGATCTCGACTTACGAGCTTCCCCTCCGTGAAGACGAAACGTGGTCCCTGATTGCGACACCCGGTCCGTCTCGTTCCGAGAGTTGGATGCCAGCCATCCAGTCCTACCGCAATCACGACTTCGTCTGTATTAGTCCACTCTCCCATCGTGACGGTCGTAACCAGATCCGCCAGTCCTCCGTAGAACCCCAACGCAGGAAGAACAACGATACCAGCTTTCTCTGCGGGCCTCGCGAATCGCTCGAACAGGTCGAACACCGCTTTCTGCTCTGCGGCCACGTCGAAGTATGGAATGTGGGCGCGAATTGCTGCCTCGACGATCGGCGCGGCCGTATCAATGAATGGGCCCGCACAATTGATCACGGCACGGCATCCCGACAGGGCCTTGTCGACGCTCGCGGGCTCGTCGACTAAGGCGACACGCGACTCTCCACCCGATCGAGCCTCGCTCATTATTCTCAGCTTGGCAGCGTCTCGACCAGCTAGGACCGATGGAATGCCCCGTCGCGCAAGCTCATCTACTACAAATCGCCCCGTGTGACCGTAGGCTCCGAAGACGACGACCGGGAGCCTTGAGCTCATCTGCGGCTCCTCCCAAGCAGAACCCCAAAAGACGGCTTGGCGTGGATCCTTTGCCCGACTTCGTCCGAGTTTTTTGTGTTGCCGCTCCGTTCTGTTCCGACTGTAAAATCGGTTATGATTCGCGCGATCTTCGCGTTCATCCTGCATCCAACGCGACGATTCTCCGAGCCGCCGCATAAGCCTTTGACCGTCAAGTTACGGGGTTACGGTAGGCCAATTATTCTGCAATATGCGAAAACAGTAGAACAGTGCGCGGATTATCGGCTCTCAACTTGAAAGCCAACTCTCGCACTAGTGGATAAGCGCGATGAAACAGGGCGACTCCTATCTCACAGAGTACGTAGCTCTCATTAAATGAGCCATCTATATTTCACGCACAAACTAGCATTGTCAAATGATGGCGAATGATAGCACGAGTATGGAGAGGATGGATTACGCCGGAAAACGCCGACGCTTACGAAAAGTTGCTTCGAGAACGAGTGTTTCCTGACTTGAAGCGGATAGATGGATACCGAGGTGGCTACGTCCTTCGGTAAACGAAAAGGATAGTGTGGAGTTCGTTGTCATCAACCTATTCGAGTCGCTTGATGCTGTGAAAGCTTTCGCTGGCCAGGATTATGTTATACCCGTGTTCGAGCCAGAGGCAAAGAAAATCCTATCGAAAATAGAGCCAATGGCACGCCACTATGAAGTCAAGATGACAGTTCAGTAGTTTGATTTCGAAAAAATACATGTATGACGCAAGCTTCAATCGGCCTGCTGTGCATGAATAGCCATTCGTTATAGCATGGGAACTGGAGGCAATCTGATTTTGAGTCTGGGATAGGAGCCCAGGAAAAAGTCTGATTCCCATTCTTCTGACATTGATGTGGCGCGCGACACGACACATTCTGTATTCGTCTGCCCTTTTCGGAGTGCTGTGCAAAGAAACGCTTAAGCGTGCCATACCCAGTGCTGTATATAGGGCTGTGTATGGCAACTAAGAACCTTGCCATTAGGGAAGCAGTTTACAGGAAACTCGCGGAAGAGAAACGCGAAGGCGAGAGTTTCAGCGACGTTATCGAGCGAGTGTTGGAGAAGCGTGGAAGCCTGCTTCCACTATGGGGCGCCTTGGCTGAGAGCAGGAACCTCGCGGAGATCGAAGATGACATATCTCGGATCCGAAAAAGAGCGAAGGTTCGCAGTTGATCATTTTCGACACGTCCGCTGCGGTGGACTTCCTACGCGGCGGCGCAAAAACGAAATCACTTGTCGAATCCATAGAAGATAGCGGAGACGCAGTCGCTGTAACGACTGTCTCGCTATTCGAACTTCTTTCCCCGATCCAGCACAGAAGGCTTGCGAAGGAGGAGAAAGCAGTAAAAGCCTTCCTTCGCCGCACAATACTTCTCGATCTTGATTCTAGTTCTGCAACAGAAGCAGCAAAAATCATGGGCGGCCTACTAAGATTAAGCATTCCAATCAACCCCATGGACGCACTCATTTCAGGAATAGCGGTTGCAAGCGGAGCCGAGAAGATCGTAACCTCCGATCACGATTTTGAGCAGGTAACGAAGATATCGGACTTGAAGATCGAGATCATTTGAACTGTGTTAGAGCCGGGGTTTAGATCGGTTTGCACTACTGGATTCCACATTTCCCGTGAGTGGAGGAATTGTCCGCAAAATATCTACAGAAACTTTACTGCCGACACATTCGTTGGTGTTGGGCTGAACAAAAAAACATGTTCCGACTGGATATCCGTAAGCAGCCATCGTTGACGAGTGGAGCGTAGTTGAAGGCAGAATTCGGTTCCTCGGCGCTCATAAAGCAACCGTCGACAGCTTGAGCTGAGAAACGCCCCTCGTTTTCATAAGATCTTCCGCCATAGCCTGAATTCTTTCCAGTTTTCCCTTGACTGAGATTATTTCCAAGCAGCGATACTCGTCCAGATGGATGTGCGTAGTGGAGTTTATCGTGTCTCGATAGTGGTGCTGAACGTCAGTTAGTGCTTCTTGGACTCCGCGAGATCGGTGATCATACATTAGGAGAACCGCGCCTGCTCCAGGTTTGCTTCTCTCACCTTTCCAAGCATATTCCGTGATGAAGTTGCGCATCGCAACCTGCAATCCCTTCGAGCGATCCTTGTACCCTATCGCTCTGAGTGAGTCATCAAATTCCTTCATCAATTTTGGAGGCGTCGAAAAACTGAACCTATCCACTTTGACCATTGGCTGCGCACGTCTACTCAAACTATAACGCTCAACATATAATTTCGCTTGCTCGCAATTGCCCTAGAAGTAGTTATCGAAAATCGGTGCTGCCCTAACAGTTTATTACAGTAATACTAATCTGCAAGATAGTAATACCGGTGATTTCAGTTGCACATTCCGGACGGATATCTGGGGCCGTCCACTTGCATCGCGTTCTATGTGATCATGATTCCGCTGTGGTTCGTTACGTCTAGGAGAGTGGAGAAGAGTCTCAAGACGAAGCAGATTCCCTGGCTCGCGTTTGGAGTTGCTTTTTCATTTGTTATAATGATGTTCAACTTCCCTGCACCAGGAGGAACTACGGGGCATGCGGTTGGCGCCGCTATCCTCGCGTTGACCTTAGGGCCATGGTTCGGATTCCTAGGAGTCACCGGTGCTCTGCTGATTCAATGTCTCCTGTTTGGTGATGGTGGCATAACTACCTTTGCGGCTAACTCGTTCAACATGGGGTTGGTGATGTCTTTTGTCAGTTACTACGTTTACAGGCTGCTTTCGACTCGTGCTCCGCTCATGTCTCGTCGACGGTGGCTTGCGGCAGCTGCATCGGCCTATATTGGACTGAACATAGCGGCCCTTTGCTGCGCGGTTGAGTTAGGAGTTCAGCCTATCTTGTATCACACTTCTAGTGGCAGCCCCCTCTACGCTCCTTTTCCGTTGACTGTGACGATTCCTGCGATGCTCATATCACACATGGCCGTGTTTGGTTTCGTGGATGCAGCCGCAACCGGTTTCTTGGTATCCTACATAATGCGTTCCGAACCGTCGATACTTGTAACGTCAATCGCCAGCAATATCCCGAATCTAAGAGGAGGCATGGGCTCGGGAGGAACCCCAACACTAGCGCCTTCGATGTTGAAGTGGTCGAACTTTAGAAAACTCTGGACTCTGCTAGCTATTTTAGTTGCACTTGTTCCGTTAGGTCTGCTAGCCACGGGTTCGGCGTTTGCGGAGTGGAGCGCATCTGACTTAGAGACAATTTTCGGGATGACTCCTCCTGCAGGGCTGACAAGTCTAGAGGGTCTATATATTGCTCCTTTCAAAGGCTACAGTGTTCCTGGCGCGACGACGTTCACGCAACTCAGTCTAGCGTACATCCTTGCGGCCGTTATCGGAGTCTCAATACTTGGCGTAGGGCTTTTCGCGGTCTATCGTGTAAAATCGAAAACCAGTCTCTTAAATTCTGAGCGATTAGGAGAAACGTAAAGTCATATGCTTCCTGAATGGTTGGGTCAAAGGTCAACCACTGGCCCTTGCCCACGCTGCACCGTCACAGGACGCGGCAAGAAGAGCATACTAGAAAGGACGACTACCGCATTCTCCACCTTCTTCAATGAGTCCAGCTACGCTGAATGGTACGCGTCGCAGAATGGGTTGCTGCAATTCGTTGATCCACGCTTCAAGCTTGTCGGAATGCTCTGGCTCATTGTTTGTATTATCTTGCTTAACCGTGTGGAGTGGGTTCTCGCTATTCTGGGAGTCAATATTCTTCTTGCCGTTGCATCGCACGTGAGGCTCGACTATTACCTGAAAAGAGTATGGCTCTTCATTCCACTCTTCACTCTGGTAATAGCCATTCCAGCGATGTTCAACTTCATCGTTCCCGGACAGCCCGTCCTCACAATCTTGACGAAAGGGCAACACATTGGACCTCTTGCATCGCCTTGGACAGTTGCACTTACGGTTCCAGGCGTTCAGAGCGCCATTCTCTTTGTGTTGAGAACGGGAACCGCAGTCTCGTTCATCGTCCTCTTTGCACTAACCACCCGTTGGACTGACCTCCTAGCCTCCTTCCAGAGCCTGAAAATACCTACTGCCTTCGTCATGATTCTAGGTATGACTTACAGGTACGTCTTCGTTCTTGTCAGCGTCGCTCAGGATATGTCGCTAGCATTCAAGAGCAGAACGCTAAGACCCGAACGCAGCGAGGATATACGAAAGTGGCTAAGCGCAACAATCGGAGTGCTCTTCCGACGTTCAATGAACATGAGCGAGCTAGTTAACCTGTCCATGATTTCACGCGGCTACGACGGAAGAGTAAGGAAGGACAGTCGTTTCCAGGCCAAGCCGTTTGACTGGGCCTTCTTAGGTTTCCTCCTTGGTTTGGGCGTTATTCTGCTCATGCTTCGCAACATCGTTGCCATCAACGGGATTTGAAATGCTCCAAGGCAACGAGAACATCTTCGAGATCCAGAACGTATCCTACACGTACTCCGGCCACCACTCTGCCCTCAATGACATTTCTATGATCGTCAAATCAGGGGAATCGATCTCTATACTTGGTGCAAATGGCTCAGGGAAATCAACGCTACTCAAGTTGCTCTGCGGCCTGATCTTTCCCACTTCGGGCGCCGTCAAAGCGTTTGGTTCGATCCTCAGTGAAGCTGGGATGGAGTTAAACAGGAGTGAGTTCGCTCGCTACTTCAGACGGAGAGTCGGGATGGTTTTCCAGGATGCGGATTCCCAACTCTTTTCGCCTGTGGTCTGGGAGGAAGTGGCGTTCGCGCCTTTGCAATTGAACCTGCCTGAGGGGAATGTTCAGCTGCGAGTCAAGGAAGCGCTTTCCCTCTTGGGAATACAGCATCTCAGAAACCGTAGCTCACAAAACTTGAGCGAAGGCGAAAAGAGAAAGGTAGCACTGGCATCTGTTCTGGCATTAGGACCAGACGTTCTCCTGCTCGATGAACCCAGCTCAGATCTCGACCCACGCACCAAGGTCTGGCTAGAGAGCTTCCTAAATGAGCTACATGAAACCGGCAAAACAATCATAACCGCCACTCACGATCTTGAACTTGCAGCCGACACATCAGACCGATGCATAGTCCTAGATGAACAACATAGGATGGCTGCCGACGGATCAACCGATGAAACACTCAGCAACTGGAACCTCCTCCTCAACAGTAACCTGGCTCACGTCCACGCACACAAGCACGGGCAAGTCTTTCACACTCACCCTCACGCGCACACAGAATGACACAACACCGAGCTCCACAAATTATGCTCAAAGAATCCGCGCAAAATACACGAATACTCCGATAAATGGACTCAAAATGCGGACTTTTGGAGCCGGGGATGGGATCTGGAAAAAATGTTCAATTCCCATTTTTCCTGTCCAGAATAGCCGTTATAACCTGGGTGAAACTGGCAGGTTCAAAATTCAGCACAATATCCCCGAGGTTCGGACCGCTGGCAGTGGCTATGAGAAAGGTGTGGTTCAAGTTATGGCCCCCAAAGAATCGAATTATGGGTGAGAAACTTCCAGAGGTAGGGAAATAGAAAGTAGCATTCACTCTGCTCCAAAAGAATTGCGAAATGCTTCTTTGGTGGAATAGGAATCGCACACTGTTGTGGCTGAGTAGTCGCACAGCTGCAATCTCCACCTTGACAAAGACTAGTCTGAAGTTGTCAGCTTCTCCGCAACAAACACACAAATAACTATCATTCGTACGGTCAGAGTGACTTCATGAGGCGCTAGTCTTCTTTTGTTAGACAGGAGCATGTCTCAGAATGTTCCTGGAGAACATCCAGGCAACATTTCTAAGGATCACCGGTTTGCAAGTGGTCGTCTCTGGCGGGTTGAGTCCATCTTCCTATTACTGGCTACGGTGGTTGGTGTTGCATATGTCTATGGCCTCTGGAATCTCAGTTTTGCTGCACTGCTTTCTGGCGTTGGGATCCCCACTGAGGCTTTTGCCGCCCTTTTACTAGCCGCCATCTCCCTAAAGCCAAAGGGGCCTCCCCAAGACAGGTTTTCGTCGGCCTGGACATGTTTCACGCTTGGGGTTTTCTTCTGTTTTCTGGCAGAGGCATACTATGGGGCTTATTTTCTCTTTCTCGGAATCCTGGCGCCTTATCCGTCGGTTGCAGATGGGTTCTGGCTTGCGAGCTATGTCCCCTTCATTGTAGGGATTGTCTTGCTGGCTTGGCCCTTTCGAAAAGCATTCGCTTCAAGAACAGTGATCTTTGGGGCAATAGCGATCCTGGGGGTTGCAACAGTTGCATTAGCAGTCTTGGTTCCTCCGATTCTAGTTTCCGGTGAGCCGGACTTCCTCACAATGGGCATCAGCCTTGCGTATCCTTTGCTGGCCGCTGTTCTGCTGGTGATTGGTGTGCCGGTCTTGCTGATCTTTAGGAGAGGCACGTTCTGGAAACCCGTGTTGTATATGATAATTGGCACTATCATCTTACTTGTTTACGACATGCTCAGTCTGGTCGTAGCTTACTATATGGGCCACCCGATTGACATGTTGTATCAGTGGAGCTATCTGGCAGTCGCACTGGGGTTCTACTTGAGGGCGAGACAGGTCCGATTCCTGTCCAGGACGTGAGTGATGTGACCCCGGTAAACAATGTTCTCGGAAGGGCCTTCGCCAAAGAACCTCGTCACGAGTTCAGGTTGCAACTCACTGATAGACCGAATGCCAATTTGCGTGAGATTGGAAGCGGCAGCATCAAAGTTTGGAATGTGGGGATATAAGTGACACAGGAATTCAATGACTTCGTCTTTAGATGCATAGATGAAACACTGGCGGAAGTTCTTGGAGCCACCATCCGGGACGCAATCTACTTCAAAGAGGGAAGAAGAACCGAAGATTTGCCCAACCACATCAAGAACCTATTAGCAATTTTAGAGAAGACTCTAGGACCTGGATTGACAAGGCAAATCGTGTTGACTATCGCAAGAAGACTATGCGCAGAACTACAGATCGCTTTTGCAGAGAAACCCAACCTCAACCTAGTTGATTACGTTGAAGAAGCCAAGAATAGCGTACTTGGTGCTCCTGGTATTCGCAAAGATACCAGCAGCGAACCTTCTGGTTTGAGCGTTGAGCAATCAGGTGCATTGATGGTCATGAGTTGGGACTGCGTGTCGTGATGGTTATCATTGTAGTGGTAACGGTTCCTTCTCCATACTCCTCGGGATCGGGAGCTTGACGGTGAAGGTGGAACCCTTCCCGACCGTGCTTTCGACCGTTATGGTTCCTCCGTGAGCTTCCATCACCCGTTTACAAACTGGTAAACCCAGCCCTTGCCCTTGAGCTTTCGTCGTGAAGAAGGGTACGAATAACTTCGGCAAGATTTCTTTTGAGATGCCGACACCGGTGTCTTGGAAGCTGATTAATTCCTCTTTGCCAATCTCCTGCGCTGTTATCTTGAGTTCGCCGCCGTGCGGCATGGCCTGGACGGCGTTCGTGATCAAGTTCATGAAGACTCTCTTGATTAGATCGGGGTCAACGTTCAGTGTTTCAGTGTCTTTGTCAACATTGACGGAGACTTTCACGTCGGGTGGGATGGTGACTGAGGAGAGAGTTTCCTTGAGGAGTTTAGGTGTACTAATCTTTGTTAGCCAGGGCTGGATGGGAGCAGCAAAGTTCTGCAGGTCGGAGATGATCTTATCCATGTATCCAACCGACTTTTCCATCATTCCAAGCGTCGCAATCGCGTCAAACTCATTTACCTTCTTGTACTCCACAGGTATACCTTCGTAGTGCTTCCTCAGTAGGTAGAGTGTCCCAGCTAATCCTTGCAATGGGTTACGCAGGTCGTGCCCAACCATCGCCGCAGTCTCCCCCACTGCCGCCATTTGCCGCGACCTGAGAAGCTCCTCCTCCATTTGCTTGCGCTCTGTTATGTCTACTATTATGCCTCTCAACCCTACGGGTTTGCCTTCGCGAATGATTGGGCTGGAGTAGATGATGATTGGGATCGAGGTGCCATCCCTCCTCAACAACCTGTACTCATTCGGGCCCGTCTGCTCACCCTTCATGACTAGGCGCATATTCTCCATAGCCCTCTTGGCGTCTTCTGGAGGAAACGCCTGAAACACATTAAATCCTCTGCGAAGATCCTCCTCACTGTAACCAAGAGAAAGAAGACCGAGCTTGTTGAAATAAGTAAGGACCCCCTTCTCGTCAGTCTCAAAGACGATTTGAGGCAGCAAATCAGCAAGCTCCCTGAACCTCGCCTCGCTCTCCCTCAAAGCATCCTCCATACGCTTACGCTCCGTAATGTCGCGAGCGATTCCTTGAACGCCAACCGGCTTGTCCCCCTCACGTAGAAGGCTAGTGTGAATTTCAATTGGGAGTCGTGTCCCATCCGCTCTCAGAATATCGAACTGGGTTGGGGAAAGATCAAATACGCCTCTGCTGCGTGCCTCGAGACGTTTCAGGACTCCTGGCAAGTCTTCTGGTGCGATCAGCTCTTTGATGTTCATTGAGCGCAGTTGCTGAACCGAATAGCCAGTCATCTTCTCGGTTTGCGGATTGGGAAAAGTCAGGTTTCCTTTTAGATCAAGGGTGAATACAGCGTCCGCCATGTTGTCCACTAGAAGACGATACGTCCTCGCGGACGTCGCTAGATCCGCGGTCTTTGCTTCAACCAGCTCCTCCAGATGCTTCGCGTGGCGCTCAAGCTCCTCCTCCATTCGTTTACGCTCGGTGAAATCGCGTAAGATGATTAGTAGGTTAGGATGAGAGCTCGTAATTCCACTCAAATAGGAGGTTTGCATCTCGTAGATCTTCTTCTGCTCTCCAACATTAAACGACGCTTCCTTTACTTTCTCAGTTCCAGAGTCAAGTTGCTTCTTTACGTTAGTCCATTCAGCCCATATTTGTTCCACCGGCATTCCCAAAGCGTATGACAAAGTGTGACCGACCAGTTGCTCAGCCTTGGGATTTAACTCCACGATTCTGGTCTGAGAATCCAGGATGATGACCGCTTCGTTAATGCTGTCAAATATCATTTCATGAGCCACGGGGATAATGTCTGCTCCCTGCAAGTTGGCCAGTCTCCAGAGTGTTATGGAGGTGGCTATGGTGAGCGCTAGCGGTGTAAGGTCAATGTACCTGAAAAGGCTGGGATTCAAGTTCCAAGCCGCGCTTAAAGCCCAAGGAATGCAACAGACGAAAATCACGGGAACAGCCTGACGACGGTAAAGATTGCGTGAGGCAAGCAGTCTTCTGACAAATATGATAATCGCAAGTATGAGTACGGCGTAGGAGTATCCGTGAAACAGCAGCAAGTAACCTAGGCCTGTGTTTGCATTCAATGGGAGGAATGGATCGACTGAGTTTAACGTGACAGTGCTCCACATAAGACCGTGGAATTCGTTCGAGAGTATCAAAAGCAAAGTGATGACGGGCACGGCGCTTAGCATGACCAAGTTTGAGCGTTTGATCCATCTCTCGTACCCTGAGAGCTGCATCGCAAGAATAAGCCATCCTGTGGGCACGATGAGAAGACCCACGTATTGCATCTTGAAGAAAACAAGTTTAGTTGGCAGACTATCGCTCGTCACCTCGAACGCTGACATCAGCAACCAGATGACGCTCCCGAGGAGAATCAAAACTGTAACTTTGTTCCTAGCTTCATGATGAAGTAATATGAAACGAACTGCCGCCACGATTGCGAGAATTGACACTCCAACTGCGAGGACAACATATGGGAAGGTTTCCATAGTGAAGCCTCACTTGCTTTGAGTGAACTTTGCTGTAGGTCGGCTCAATTGAGCGCGCTTCTGTGATTCTCGTTTGTCGGAAAGAACAATGGCGAAATCTAAGGCGAGAGCGGGAAGCAAGTACCAGAAAGCATGAAGCCTCATTAACATGAACACTAATCCCCCAGTTCCTTGACGGGTAGTCGTATGGTGAAGGTTGTTCCTTTTCCGTGCGTGGTTTCTACGGAGACATCTCCGCCGTGGGCCTCTATGATGCGTTTGGCTATCGGTAGGCCCAGTCCCATGCCTTTCGTTTTGGTGGTTTGCATGGGTTTCCACAAGTTCTCCATAATCTTCTTCGGCATACCTGTTCCAGTGTCTGATACCTTGATCTCCATGTTCCCATCCAATTCCGTAGTTTGTATTGTGAGCGTTCCTCCCTGGGGCATGGCGTCAATTGCGTTCTGGATTAGGTTGATGAGTACCCGTTTCATCCTGTCCGAATCAACACTGATTGTTGGTTGCTCTTGGGACATATCCTGTACCATAATGTTGCTTGGAATCTTCACTGTTTGCAGCGCGCTCTGAACGATCTCTCTTGGTTGAGACTCTGCAAGGGCTAAGTGAATTTCCCGTGAGTAATCCATGAGGTCTCTTGTAACTGCCTCCGCGTACTCTACGCTACTCTCAATGAGTCGAAGCAACTCATTCTTCTGGTCCGACGTCAATTCATTCCTTTTCAGCAAGTACACAGCGGTAGTGATTCCCTGTAGAGGGTTGCGGAGGTCATGCGCCACCATCGCCGCCGTCTGGCCGATGACGGCAAGTCGGTCAGCTGTTGCAAGTTTCTCCTCCAGTTTCTTTCGCTCCGTAATATCTACACCCACCCCCACTACGTCTAAGATGCGTCCTCCAGCGTCACGGGTCACTTTCTGTTCTTCGCGTATCCAGCGGTAGGTTCCGTCGCTATGTAGGAACCTAAACTCGAAAGCATGATAACCATCTCTCCAAAGAGACGGTATCTCCGCCAAGTATCGGTCCAGATCATCAGGGTGGACGCGGCTTCGCCAGAATTTCACACCAGATTCGCCCAGGAACTCTTTCGCTTGGAATCCCAAGACGAATCTAGTACTCTCACTCACAAACGTCGAAAAAACATTGGAAAGATCAGGGAGAGGTGTTTCAATATAGAGTACGGCAGGATTCGAAGCGAGAACATACTCCATTCGTTTTCTGGTTGAACGAAGTTCTTCTTCCATCCGTTTCCGTTCGGTTACATCAATCCAGTAACCAATGATGTCTCTTACGCTTCCTGTCGAGTCGCGTATTACGTTGGCTTCTTCCATGATCCACCTGTATGCGCCGTCCTTGTGGAGGAAACGGTACTCGCAGACCCTATGCCCTTTCCTCCAGAAATCGGCTGTTCCGGCTCGGTATGATGCGAGGTCGTCAGGGTGAACCCTACTAGCCCAAAACGCTGCGCCCTTCTCCCCAACAAACTCGTCGGATTCGAACCCAGTTATTGAAACAGTGTTTTTGCTCTGGAAGGTGGAGTAGGAATCCGAAAGATCCGGAAACGGTTTACCGACATAGATCACCGCGGGATTCGACTGAATCACATACTCCAACCGTTCTCCAACCGATCGCAGTTTCTCCTCCATTCGCTTGCGTTCTGTAATGTCTACAACGACGCACCTCAAACCCACCGGCTTTCCTTCTCTTACTATTGGGGTTGCATAGGCGATCTCAGGAAATCGGCTGCCATCCTTCCTCACTATCGTTAACTCTTGACCTTTTGAGGGGGCTCCGTTCAGGATTCTCCTCATGCCCTCTCTGAGTGCATCGTGATCTTCTGGAGCAACAAGCTGAAAGGCATTAAGACCTCTCTTCAAATCGTCTTTATCATAACCACTGTGCTTCAACCCAGCCGGGTTCATGAATGTGTAATTTCCGTTCAAATCCTGCTCCAATACGGTTTCAGGCAGCATGTCAGTCAACTCTCGGAATCGTCTCTCACTATCCCTCAGCGAATCCTCCATCAGCTTGTGTTCGGTGAGGTCGATCACGGAAACCAGTACCTTCCCTAGTGTATCCTCATAACCCGGAACCACGGTCACGATCAAGCTAATCTGCTTCATGTCCCCGGCTAGGGTTTGATTGAAGAATTTGTTCTCAAACCTGGTCTTGCCCTCCGCCAGGGAGACGATCTCTTCTCTAAAATTGTCCAATGATTCTTTGGTGAAAAATTTGTTTAGACCACCCAGAAACTCGCTCACACTCTTCGCTTTGTAGAGCGTCAGCGTGGCCTGGTTGACGCTAATGATCTTCACGAGTTCAGAGCATTTAGAGACGTCCTCAGGATGCTCTATGAAATGGGTTCTGAAGTCGCTGACTCCTCTTTCTCGCAGTTCATCTAGGTATTTCTTGACGTCGGAGAAATCCTCCTCCCAAAGAGAGACTGGGCTACTTTCGAAGAGGCGACGATACCGATCCTCACTCTCGCGCAACGTCTTCTCCGACTGCTTTCGAACCGTGATGTCATGACAGATTATCACGTAACCCATTAGGTCACCCGTTTTCGTTAGGATCTGTGATTTAGAAAGAGAGACTGGAATAATCTGTCCTTGCTTGGTTTTGAGGTAACTCTCGAAAATAGTTGAAGAATCCCCTAACAAAGCTTCTAAGTGTACAGGTTCGCTGGTGAGAGTACTCAACTGTCTGCCAAACAATTCCGATGAGTCATATCCGAGCAGTCTCGAGGCCGCCTTGTTTGACACAACGACCTCTCCTGTACGGTTTACGAGGAAAAGGGCGTCCGCCATCGTTGAGAGAATATCGTCCGCAGCAGCATTGGCCATCAGGATGTAGCTTCCGTGTCTGACTACTCCGTACCAGACCAGCAGGAATCCTACGGCCGCAGAAGGAGCCGTGAGATCTGGTAGGTCTATTGACGCGAGAACCTGTAGAACTGTTGTCGTAATCCCCATAATTATCGGAAGAGAAAAACCGGAAAATATGTATCCCAAGCCGATTCGCTCATTCTGACTCTTAGCACTCAAATATTTCCGGGCGAGAATATACAGAGTAAGAACCGTTGGAAGAATTGTCCAGAGAAGTTCAACGTATCCAAAGTAGCCGCTGTAAGCGTAATCCCATCCCCAAGGCATCATCGTCGGGTGATAAGAAATTGCGACGTTTTCAAACACTGAGAGAAAGATCGCCGGGCAATACACGAAGAGGCATCGGAAAAGCCTCCTCACTCTGAGGTTAGTGTAAACGATGGCGAAATCTAAGGCGAGGGCGGGAAGCAGGTACCAGAAGGAATGAAGCCTCATCCAGAGTAGGGTGGTTTGAATGTCATTTGCGTTCATGTACTCGAACTGGGTAAATCCCCAATAGAAGAGTACCACGGAAAATAACAGTAATAATCGATTAATAGCGTGTTTTGGATTCTCTCCATAGATCAATATCCCAACTGTGAGGCTGGGTATGGAGCAAAGCAAAAACACTTCAGCGACAGGAATCATGTTTTGAAACACCACGACAACAACAAATCAACATGAAGACTGACCCCACATTTTCTTGATTGGTAGTCAGAGGGTGAAGGTTGTTCCTTTTCCGAGCTTGGTTTCCACTGAAATGCCTTCCCGAGCTTCTATCATGCGCTCCACTATCCGTAAGCCCATGGGACGCACACTAACACCCTACTTGGACCATCGGCGTCTCTGCTTAGACAAAACATAATGAATTGCTTGTTCGAATGTTACACTGAAGTCGCTGTCGTTCTGCGAAGGCGTAAGGTAGTCAGTTTCCTCTTAGGCGGGCATGGTACAATCTGTCTCCCGGCTGAGCAAGTTGGGGTTAGTTAGAACTCTCCCACTCTAGTAGCATTTGACAGCCCTTCATCCTGGTTGACGAGAAGCGCTCTAGCCACATTCATCTCTCGGTCTTCCCATCGCTGGTTCCATCATTCTCTTTGATGTTTAGCGTCTTCTATGGTTCGCGTCAGGGTTACGTGGTATTGAAAGCGTTACATGAGGACGAACCGTTACAAACGCTACCTTCTTTCCCTCGCTAAAGGATGGGAACTGGACATTTTGTGTGGAGCCGGGGATGGGAATTGAACCCACCTCAGCGAACCTTTGCGTTCTATACTGCGGGTTGCGGCAAGCATTCGTTTTACTGCAGCCCGCCGCCTGAACCGTTCGGCCTTCGGTGACCACACATCTCCACGGTCAACCCCGGCGTATCCCCCGGCGATCCAACGATTGCAACTATACCTCTAATAAATGTGCACATGAATTCCAACGCGAGAGTGGCGAAGCATGAGCGCGTCAGAGAAGGGGCATCTTTTCTTCCAGCTTTGCTCCGACCACTTGTCAATTGAAGCAATCCCGAGGACTCCACTGAAGCTAGACTTGAATGCGCTGAAGGAACGTCCCCTAATCGGCTATGAGGTTATGATGTGGACGCCACACTTTGTGGTTCTGAAAAATTCTGCAGGGCATGAGATCACATTGAGAAGGAACGGACGGATGATTGTTCGCAAAGCTGCCAGCGAATCTGAAGCTCAACGAGCCGCGACGGCAGTTATGGATTCAATCGAACAATGCATGATTAACGAATAGTAGAGACTCGCGCGTTTTCCAAATCCCTACGCACCATCTCTTCCAGGTTTAGCGCGGTTTCGACCTCTGCTAGACGGTCGCGTCTGGCGGAAGTGCTAGGGTTGTCAGTAGGCACGCCGCACGTAGCTACCCCGGGGCGAATAGAGATAGGATACGTTCCGATCGTTCTGGCGTAGCGTTCGATTTGCAACTTGTTCATTCCGACGAGCGGTCTGAGGACATGGACGTGCTTGAGAATGCAATCTGCGGCGACTATGTTCTGTAGGGTTTGACTGGCCTTTTGTCCAATCGCATCACCCGTTACGATGGCTTGGCAATTCTCTCGAACCGCAATCTCTTCGGCAACTCGGAACATTATTCGTCGTGAGAGAATGCACGCGTATTTGGGGGGGCATTTGGAAAGGATGTCTTGCAGGTCAGGGGCGTGCGAAATGACGTATGTTTTTGCACCTGAGATTTTTGTTTCTTCGCAGACTCGTTTGATCGTGTCGAATGCTATGCTCTCTGCTGCCTGATCGCAGAGGGGGTAGTTGTCGAAATAGGCGAAGACGGGGTTTACTCCTTTCCTCATCAAAAGCCACGCGGCGACTGGGGAGTCGATCCCTCCCGAGATGAGGAAAACAGCTCTTCCTGTGAGTTTGAGAGGTGAAGCTACTTGCGAAAGTTCCTGAACCGCAATCAACCCCTGGTCAACATGTTTACGATATCACGCGAGACTTCGAAAGCTTCCTTCTCGTCCTCGACGTTCTTGATGAGCATTCTTCCTTTGCTAAATAGGCTTACTTCATGTCCTTGATAATCAAAGACAAGAACCATCGAAGTGCTCAACAGCACCTTGTGATCGCGAGCAAAGGATTTACCTAAGGCGTGTAGGTCGAGGTGCAATGGTTTCTCGGGATTGACATTTGCTGTATTTGATCCACACAAAAACGCCAATTTGGCTGGGTAAGCGATGACTGGTTTCTTAATCTGACAGACCTCACAGTCCGGTCTGACTCTAAGCGGTATGGTTCTGAATTCGGATTGTGCGAAGTCGAAGATCATCAGTTTGCCCTTTGAGTGCGGTTCGATGTTGGCCAGAACCTTAATTGCTTCAATCGCTTGAATAGCCCCGACGATTCCTGTCGTCGCTCCTAGAACGCCGCGAGTGTCACATGTAGGAAGGGTCGTGTCATCGAGCCCGGGAAGAATGCATTGCAAGCATGGCGTCTCGGGGCTTCGTAGGACGGCGACATTGCCCTCCATCCCAATCGCACCGCCAAAAACCAGCGGGATACGTTGTTCGACGCAGCACCTGTTGACCAAGTACCGAGTCTGCATGTTGTCTAACCCATCTACTACGCAATCCGATCCTTTCAGAATCGAGTTAACATTCTCGGCCCCGATGTTTTCTGGAACGGCGTTGATTTTCACTTCAGGATTGATCTGACCAATCCTGCGTTGCGCAGCCTCCACCTTCGGGTAACGCAGATCTGCCGTCGAGTACAGAACCTGGCGATGCAGGTTGTTGATTTCGACCGTGTCTTGGTCGACGAGGGTCATCGTTCCCACACCAGCGAGCGAGAGGTAGAGCGCCGAGACACTTCCGAGACCCCCAAGCCCCACGATTGTGACTTTTGCGTCTCTGAGTTTCTCTTGTCCGACAGAACCCAATTCGGATAATACGGTTTGTCTGCTGTAGAATTCTGCGCTGTTGAATGCTGTTCCCATCTCGGTCTCACTTTTTGCCTATTGCATTCTGGGCTTTCAGGATATGGGCGTGGGCTAAGAATAGAATGGTAGTCCGAGCTTAGATAGCGAATACTTGACATAGGGCCAGGCGATTTTTCTCCTCACATCCCTGTATCGAACCGAACCATTCATCAGCCCAACCATGCACTCCTGCATCTTCTTCTCCTTGAAGAAGAATCGGGCGACACGATCCATGTCGTATTGTTCCAAGTAACTGAAGCAGGCAACATGGTAGGCCACGTCAAAATCCGTCCCGAATTCCTTACGCCAGCGCTCATGGTAAGATTTGAGAAAGCTTGCGTCAAATCGGCCTTCTTCGCAAGCCTGAGCTGCGACCTGTGCAGCGATCTGTGCACCCCACACAGCAAAGTAAATTCCTTCACCAAGCAGAGGTTCAGCGAACCCAGCCGAATCCCCTGCGAGCATAACTCTGTTTGAGATTGTGGACACCTTTGCTGCACCACCTAGCGGGATTAGGTGCGCTTGTGGTTTCGGCATATCGTATCGTGAGAGTTCTGGTATGGATTGGATGAATCCATCAAAGAGACTTTGAGCGTCTCGCAGTTTACTTAGCCTGCAACCGACACCAACGGTAAGATGGTCTCCTTTAGGGAAGACCCAACCGTAACCAGCCTGAGAGACACCAAAGTACACGTCAAAGTATGTCTCGGGACCGATGAATTCTTTGACGCCGTTCTCTCCAACTGGAATTTCGCTTTCAATCGCATAAGCGACCTCTTCAGGGTTCCACGTGCTGTACAAACCTGTAGTTCGGGCAGTAGATCCTCCAATTCCGTCTGCCCCAATAACCATCCGTGATTTGTAGGAACAATCTCGAGTTGAGACCTCAGAATAGGACTCACCAGACTTGACCCGGAGAACTGGGACGCCCGCTCTCAGTTCTGCCCCGGCCTCACTCGCTTTTTCCGCAAGAAATTTGTCGAAGTTAATTCGAGAGGTCATGTAGACTAGAGGTGAATTTGTCTGGAAGCTGAATGTACTCTTTCCGACGTGAATTCTCGTTGAACGTGGGGCACATTCGATCAGCTCTTCCGGTAGTTGGAAGTCGAACAGTTTGAGGACTTTGGGCGTAACCCCGCCTCCACACAGTTTGTTCCTTGGGAAGTTTTCCTTCTCAAGGAGCAGCGTTTCCAATCCAAGCTTGGCAGCAGTTCGAGCGGCAGATGACCCTGCGGGTCCAGCACCCACAACGATCAGATCGTACAGTATCCGCCCTCTCCTTGACAATATACCCGAAAGCGTTCAACTTCATGTTTTTAGTTGACAGCGGATAAACCTACGCCCTCTGATGATCAAGTAATAGGATGGACCGAGAGGTCATTGACGAGCGAAACATGTTGTCAAGCGAAGGACCGGTTTCTCCCTCCATTCATTATGGATAATTTCGTTCGACGCTGGGTCGCTCCCCCACGAAAGAAGATTGCAAAATTCGCCAAAAGTGGAAGCGTAATCGCTGACATTGGCTGCGGACCAGGATACTTCACAATACCCATGGCCGAATTTGTTGGATCAAGCGGGAAAATCTATGCCGCAGACGCCGATCCGAAATCAATCAAGACACTCAAGGAAAAAACAAGCGAACGCGGATTTCAAAATGTCATAGAGTCCGACGTCACCTCTGCGGCGAACATGAGATTCATACCAGATCAATGCGTGGACTTTGCATTCTCGAATGGTGTTCTGTGTTGCATGGTCGATCATGATGGGGCGGTGTCCGAGATCAAGAGGATTTTGAAACCAAGCGGCTTCTGTTACCTCAGCGTTGCGACGCTCTTCCGGAAAAACGACATTAGAGCAGTACCGAAATCAGAGTGGGAGAAGATCTTGGAGGGTTTTGATGTGCTAGAGGCCCACGACGGTGTCTTGAACCGTTGGGCCACCGTACGCCTCAAGACTTGACAATACTCGTAAGTCTTCATGAATTCGATTTCTCTTTGCATTGAGAAAGAGTGAGTCAAGGTACGCCTGGACATATTCTATCGCTGCGTCGCGCTATGCTTTCGATGGCGCTGGTGGTTTCCAGGTGATGGCGAATATTGCTCCCAGAACTCCTAGGATTAGGCCCACCAAACCACCCGTCGCGCCTCCCAGAACGCTAAGCGCCGAGAATACTAGAATGGCTATGCCCCATTTTGAGTGGTCAGCGGGGTAGTTGTATAGCATGACCGACGCGATGATAACTCCGACACCGAATAGAAGCGTTGCAATTCCAATCAACCCAGTAAAGCCGTAGCCTCCCATCATTCCATACCAGGGCGAGTAGACGGGGCGATAGCCTCCCATCATGCCATAGTTCCAATAGCCGCTCATCATACCTCCGTAGCCATACGATCCCATCACTGACATCATTCCTCCACCAAGAAGAATGAAGACGCCGCCAAGAAGTGAAAGTACGAAAGCGACCATGGGTTTCTCTGTCCCCGACATTCAACTTCCACGTCCAAAGGAGTTGGCTCTACTTCTGCGAGGCCTTTGGATTTAATACTCACGTACATTTAGTACGACAAAGTGTTGCAGAACAGCTCGTTCTACAGCGCTCAGCTATCACTCCGAGAATTAGGGAAACTCCTGAAGTCAAAACAACCGCCAGGATCACGATTTCCGCAAATCGTTACTGGGTTAAATCCTATTACAGGTTTTAACTTGGTCATACAGGTTAGTAAGGTTGACAGTAGTTGCCTGCTGCAAAGAGAAACAGAGCTAAGACCGTTCCTAAGTCGTACCGGGTCGACGAGAATGCTCTTGTGGCCATCGAGAGAGAGGCAGCCGCGCAACACGTTAGCTCAAACACCCTCGTGAACCAGATTCTGACTCAATTTTCAGAGTTCGATAGATTCGCAAAGCGGATCAACACCGTGAAGCCAAGCGCGTTCATCTTTCGCGGAATACTGGAGGCAGCAGAGGCGAACAAGATAATAGAGGTCGCGAAGGCGTCTGGGAGCAGTATACCTCAAGCTTTTGCTGCAGCCAAAAGCGGTAAAGTTGATCTCGACTCCCTCGTCGACCACTTACGAACCCTCTCCGCATACGCGCACTTGTACGAGTTCAGCGAGAATCTTGACTCGGATGAACGAGTGGTCACTCTAGTTCATGATTTCGGATTGAAATGGTCGATATTCCTAGTTCACTACGTCACAGCCATGTTCGAGCTGATAGGCATCTCTCCGAAATTAGAGATGAGCGATCGATCTGTGATTATCAGCCTTTTCAAGTGATGCAACACATTGTCTTTCTCTGTGCACGTCTCGTTTAAGTGACGTAAGTTAGACTCTGGGGAACTCGGGAGAAATGGCGAAAGATCCGATCTGCGGCATGTTCGTTGACGAGAAGACTGCGACGATTACCCGCACGATCCATGGAACGAAATGGTACTTTTGTAGCGAGACCTGTGCTAGCTCTTTCGAGAAACCTGAAATCGAGCTCAAACGCCTCAAACAACTCGTTGTTGCAGGCATTTTGCTGAGTGTTCCGATATTGCTCCTCACTTACCTGGTTCCTCTTCCGCTAGCACTCAACAATTACCTTCTCTTTCTGCTCGACACCCCGGTACAGTTCGTCATAGGCTGGCGTTTTTACAGGGGTGCGTTCGACTCTTTGAGGAACCGCATGGGAAACATGGACCTGCTCATAGCGATTGGTACTACAGCTGCATGGGCTTACAGTAGCCTGGTCACTTTCTTGCCGTCACTCTTCCCGGCCGGGGCAGTATACTTCGATACGGCCACAGTAATCATAACGCTAATTCTGACGGGCAATCTCCTGGAGCACATAAGTAAGGGTCGGGCATCAGAATCCGTTCGAAAGCTACTTGATCTGCAACCCAGGATGGCGCACGTAGTTCGCAACGGAATTGAAAGCGAAGTTCCAGTAGAAAACGTGACGGTTGGAGACATTCTGGTCGTTCGACCGGGCGAACGCATACCAGTTGACGGGCAAGTCGCTGAAGGCGCGTCCGCTGTAGACCAATCCGCAATCACCGGCGAAAGCATACCAGTCGAAAAGGAAGTGGGCGCCGAAGTCATCGGCGCGACGATTAACACCTCTGGCCTGCTAAGGATTCGAGCATCAAAGGTTGGAGCAGACACAGTCCTCGCGAAAATCGTGCAATTGGTGGAGGAGGCACAGATGGCTCACGCACCGATTCAACGTTTGGCTGACAAAGTTGCGGGGTATTTCGTGCCCGCCGTCATACTAATCGCGGTCGCGTCAGCACTCGGAGGCTATTTCTCAGACATACTGCCACTCAATTATGCGGTTCTGGCCTTCGTCTCGGTAATAGTGATCGCATGTCCCTGTGCTCTCGGCATAGCGACCCCCGCCGCTATTTTGGTCGGAACTGCCAAGGGCGCGCAGAATGGCATCCTAATCAAGGGTGGCGAATACTTGGAGACAGCGCACAAGCTGCAGGCAATTGTCTTCGATAAGACTGGGACACTTACAAGGGGCAAACCATCAGTCACGAACTTGATCGCGGCGAATGCTCACACGGAGACTGAGGTATTGCAATTTGCTGCCTTAGCCGAGAAAGGGTCTGAGCACCCACTCGGACGAGCGATCGTTCAAGCGGCCGAAGAGAAACACATCAACATCCCAGACGTATCCTCTTTCAAAGCCGTCCCAGGGAAAGGCGTCGTGACCGAATACAATTCTCGAAACATCATCCTTGGCAACCGAAAACTCATGAGAGAATACGCAGTCGACTTGGCACCCATAGAAGCGGCCGTCTCGAAGCTGGAGGAGGAAGGAAAAACAGTCATGGTACTAGCGAACGAGAAAGAATCAATTGGCGCGATCGGACTGGCGGACACGGTAAAAGACGATTCCGCTCAAACCGTAACGGACCTAAAGCACGCGAAAGTAGAGGTGGTTATGCTGACCGGCGACAATATGCGAACCGCGAAAGCCATGGCAACAAAGCTTGGAATCGACCGAGTCATCGCAGACGTTCTACCAGAAGGCAAGGAGAAAATCATCAAAGAACTGCAGGGCGAGGGAAAGATCGTAGGAATGGTTGGAGATGGAATCAATGATGCGCCGGCTCTCGCAGCTGCCGACATAGGAATCGCGATAGGCAGCGGAACTGACGTGGCTGTGGAAACTGGTGGAATTGTTCTGATTAGGAATAATTTGAGGGATGTGGTGACTGCGATTAGGCTTAGTAGGGCAACTGTGGGAAAAATAAAACAGAACTTGTTCTGTGCCTTCTGCTACAACGTGGCGCTCATTCCAATTGCCGCGGGTGCACTCGTACCGTTCTTTGGTCCAAGCGTCTACAACTTCCTGCCATTCCTTGCAGCCGCGGCAATGGCTACGAGCTCTGTAACGGTTGTAGGTAATTCGCTCCTACTGAATCGATTCAAACCCTGAACAATGGAGGTGAGGCTTTAGATGGCTAAAGATCCGATTTGTGGGATGAAGGTGGACGAGAAAAAACCCGCAGGCACAAGCAACTATTCGGGCGCAATGTACTACTTCTGCTCCGCGGGTTGCAAGACGGAATTCGACAAGAACCCCGCGAAATACGTGAAGTAAGCCGACTCTTCTCCACTCTCAGCGGATTAATACGCTTGGGTGGAGGCACCCAGCAAACCGAGGTGGCAGTCACCCACGCTCAACACATGGAATAGTCGCCTAATCTCCACTAGAACTTAGATTAGCCATCATTTAGTGGTGCAATAATGCAAAAACCGGACACGGGTGGACGTGGAGCGACCCAAAATGGGATTTTCTCCATTGGGATGCTTTCAAGATCTTGTCGACTCCCTCAGCTTCTCCACAAAACCTGAACTGGGCGGAAGTGGGGCGCCTAGATTTGAGGCGTTAGTATTTAAATCGGCTTTCATGGCGCATTATTTCCCCCGAAAAGCGGACATCTACGGACATCTAACGCCGCAAAATGAGCCGGCTTAGAACGTTCGGGGAGCAGTCGCTTTCAGTTTCAGGTCGTGAGGGCTTTACGCGAATTTGGGGCTGAGTGAGCCATGTGGGCAGGCGTCGACGCATTCCATGCACATGATGCATTCGGGGTTGTTGAACTTCTCCCAGGGTAGGTCTAGGATGTTGATTTGCATTGGGCATTTGATCTCGCAGTGGGGGCATTTGGTGCATTTGACGGGGTCTCGCTTCATGCCTGCTAGGCTGTACTTTTGGAATATGGCCATCAGGGCGCCGGTTGGGCATAGGTAGCGGCAGAAGAAGCGTGGAACCTGCCACGCCGCGCCGAAGAAGGCTACGAGGATTAGGATTCTAAATGCAAGCAGGGGTGGGATGGTTGTAATCCACGCGTAAACCAGCTGCATGGTAGGAGGTTTCGCTATGAAGGCAGCGAACCCATCCCGAGCCATCGCGATCAGAGCAGGCACGGTTCCGAAGAGTGTGGCATCCGGTGAGAAGGCGATGAAGGGGCCGCTAGCGAGAATTCCGAGCGCAGCCCGATAATCCGACCCAGCACCCAAGGCGAGGGCTAAACCCAAAGATCCACTAATCAGGAGAGTGCAAGCGAGCAGAAAGTACTTCAACCGTATTGCTCCCTTCTGGGTTCGCGGCGAGACGAAATCCAATCTTCCCTTCAGGGTAGTGATCACATCTTGAATGAAGCCGATTGGACAGACCCAGCCACAAAAAGCGCGGCCAACAACGGCCCCAATCAACAATAACACTCCAACAACAATGAAGGGAAACTCCGGCTGAGCCAATTCCAGTTGTATGAGGTCGAATGAACTATAGATTGCCGAGAAGTGCGAATTTACGCTCGCGAGAATCGGTAGGCCGAACGGGACGGGTTGAATTTTGAAATTCGGAAATAGCTGCGTTAGTACGATTGCGTTTATGGCGATGAGTGAGATGAGTTGTACGATCATGCGTGGAAGAGTCCACTTAAACTTGAATCGTCTCATGTCTTCGTCGGGTTTGGTTGTAGTCTGAGCCTGAGCCATAATCAGTCCCTCATGGGAACAAGTAGACGTAGGCGTGGAGGGCTTGGCTGATGATCTTGAACTCATTCAGATAAAGGCCAATCATTAGGGCCGTCAGCCCGAGGAATATCGTGAAGGCGGCAGAGGTGCGCTTCAATGATCCACTTCTCGTACCTTGGTAAGGATTTTCGGTAGCGTTGAAACCCGCATGTAATTATACCTTTCCAACCGAACCTTTCGAACCACGTAAAAGCAGAAACCCAACACCCGAGCGCGTTACTTTGATTTATCGAACTTTAGAGACGCTGAGTTGATGCAGTATCTCAAACCAGTGGGCTTCGGTCCGTCAGCAAACACATGCCCCAAATGAGCATCGCATCGACTGCACAAGACCTCGGTACGCTTCATGAAGAGACTGGAATCGGTTTGAGTTTGAATGTTCTCAGTCTCAATTGGCGTCCAGAAGCTCGGCCAACCGGTTCCTGAATCAAACTTAGTGTCGGAACTGAATAGAGGATTGCCGCAACAGACGCAGCGATAGATTCCATTCTCATGGTTGTCCCAGTACTCACCAGTGTACGCTCTTTCGGTGCCTTTACGCCGTGCGACCTGATATTGCTCGGGAGTTAAGACTCGCTTCCACTCTTCGTCCTTCTTGACAATCTTCTCAGGCATCCGTAACGCCTCGACAAGCAAAACACTTGAGGAGTAGTTTTAGTTAACCCTTGGACGTTCGGATAACGCCCCTAGCACTATCTACTAAGTTTCAATGGAAAAAAGGAAGGTGTGCCCGAACTCAGAGAGTTCGAGCCTGTGTCCGAACTGGTTACATTTTGGGTTTCTTTGAGCGGCGACTGACTGCTATTGCCGCGGCGATTATGACGATTATGCCGATAACAAGGACTGCTATGCTGGTGTTGGATATTCCGGTGGAGGGTGGAGCTGCTGGCGCTACGGTTGAATTTATCATAGTTGCGTTGAGTGGAGCGGTTGCATTGACCGCGGCTTGGCTTTGTGTTTGGGTTGCTTGTGTTGGAGATTGGTATGTTATGTATGTTATTACAGCCATTCCTACCGCCCCAAGCCTAGAGGCTCCGGCCATGCTTCTACCAGTATTCAAGAGAGAAAGAGAGGTAGGAGCGAAACACATAGTGGCAAGAACCGCGGCAGCGGCAAAATCTCCGAGCTTGAAGATAACAGAGAAAGTGCTGGAAACAGAATTGTCCGTTGGGAAATCTATAACGCAGTACGCCGCGGATCAGAAGACTGACTTAATTGTGGTAGGCACTAGCAGTGTTGGCGGGATCAGACGCTTTGTGCTAGGAAGCGCCTCAAACGAAATAGTAAACAACGCTAAAACGTCAGTACTGGTCGTCAGATGACATCCTTCTGACGGAGCCGTAATCGAACAAGGTGATGTTCGGAGAGAGCCGATTCTGTGGTCTATTGAGTGAGGCTTCAGACAGTCGTGTTACTCTGCAACCTAGAATATTGTACGTTAATATGTCCCTTTGTAGAACACGCTTCAAAGTGCGAGCGATCTTAGAAATGTTCCAGAGTTCAAACCGCAGAACCGTCGTAATTCTCTTTATCGTCGCATTCCTCATACTGCAGATCGCGGTAGTTCAATCTCAAGTTATAGCGACTCCGTTCTCGCATGCCGCATTCGCACCAAGCGACATTGGGCCATTCACATCATCCAACACGACAAGTACGACCAATGTCACAGCTACTGAGACTGGAATCAACGCAACGACGATGGCAACCTCGCAATCAAACTCGTCTCTAACCAATTCACAAGTCAGCGGTACGAACTCAAACCAAGCAACCCAGAGCAACTTCTCAACAATTGGCTCTGCTGGCAACAGTTCCTCAAATGCTTCGGCATCGAGCGTCTCCAATGGAACGATTTCAAGCGCCAACGCGGTACAGGCAAACGCTGAGCTTGCGACTGAAGTTGCATCGCTGAATCAAAACGTCACCTTAGCCATCTGGCTGGCGGGAGCAGCCCTGATCGCGGCGATTTTTGCATTAATCGCAGCCATCGCCGTAGGCCAACGTCAAAGGTATCCTCCGGAGCCGAGTCCTCCAACCGTCTCGAAACCTTCTCCGCCATCGGCTGGTCTGGCTTCCGCGGCGTCAATTCCGCAATCCCCGAGTAGGCCTCAAAGTCAGACACCGACTCTCCGACCCCCGGTAGCACCGACAAAAGCACCTGCGTCACAAGCTTCTCAAACCGTCGCTACACCGCAAACCCAACCTGAACCTGCACCACCACCCACCACGAAGCCTCAACCTGAGACCACAACAGGCGAACCCGCTCCTCCGAAAGAAACAACGGAACCGCAGCAACCATCGCAACCAGAGCCTAAACCACAAAGCGAAGATCAATCCACAGGTCCACCCACGCCGGGTAAGTATCGCCCTCACGCTTGGGGACAAAAAGTCAAGGAGTAACCTCTGCTCACTTCCCAAGCACTTTGCAGAAGATCCCGAACGACGTTCTCAAAGCATGCTATAGACACCTCGACCATCGGGGTACTTCACAAGCCCGCCTGTACGGCGCAGAGTCCCTACCTGTCTCTTTCGTAGACGAAGTGATCGTAGGTCGAACGATTATTATTGTTGTCCAGTTATCCCTGCTCGGATTTGCAGAAGCTTGCGTCAGCAGGACTATGCTCTATCAACCGATCTCTATGAGTTGACTATGGCCGCGGCTTATTTTGAGAATCAAGAGAACGCTGACGCAACGTTCGAACTCTTCATTCGAAACCTGCCAAAGAACCGATCCTACCTGGTAGCCGCCGGCCTAGAGCAAGCCGTAGAATACCTTACCGAACTAAGGTTCAGGAAGGAGCACATTCGATACCTTAGGAAGCACCCCGCCTTTAGAGATATTAGCGGCCGTTTCTTCAGATACCTTGCTAAACTGCGATTTCATGGGGACCTTTGGGCAATGCCTGAAGGTACAGTTTTCTTCGCTAACGAACCCATACTACGGGTCACCGCGCCGATAATTGAGGCACAACTCGTTGAAACCTACCTCCTGTCCACAATAAACTTCCAAACACTAATTGCAACCAAAGCCGCGCGAGTGGTGCAGAGCGCGCGAGGAAAGGGCGTGGTAGAGTTCGGTGGGAGACGCGCCCATGGTCCTGACGCCGCGCTCCTCGCAGCCAGAGCCAGCTATATTGGAGGATGCATCGGAACCTCCAACGTTCTAGCTGGATATATGTACAACATTCCAATCTACGGAACAATGGCCCATTCATTTGTCATGAACTACGAATCCGAAGAAGAGGCGTTTCAGAGATTCTGCAAAACGTTTCCATCAAATCCTGCACTACTGATCGATACTTATGATACGATAAAAGGCGCAAAGAAGTCCGTAACGATTAGGCCTCCTCCAACGCTAGTACGCCTTGACAGTGGAGATCGGTACGAACTCAGCAAACGAGTGAGAAAGATCCTAAACAATGCAGGGCTAAAGAAGACCCGAATATTCGCAAGCGGAGACCTGAATGAATTCATTCTCAACGAACTAACCACTAGACGTGCTCCTATCGACTCATTTGGTGTTGGAACCGAACTCGTAACCTCGCGTGACGATCCAGCTTTGCAAGGAATCTACAAAATCGTTGAAACACGACGAAACGGCGAGCTGAGTTTTCGCGTCAAAACCAGTGAAGGAAAACGAACACTGCCCGGCGCAAAGCAGATCTATAGAATATGCAGGGGAGGAGTCTTTGTTGAGGACATTCTCGCTTTGGAAAACGAGGCCCCCCCTCCTCATGCAAATCCGATCCTTCTAAGAATCCTGGTAAGAGGTCGGAGAGCTCGGAAGCTTCCCTCCATACAAGAGAGTAGAAGAAGAGCGAAGAACGAGGTTTCCCGCCTGCCGTCTAGGTTCAAAGAATTAGAAAACCCACAGCCCTCACCTGTACGGTTAAGTTCTCGACTCCAGACTTTGGCCGAATCTCTTTGGAGAAATCCTGAACAACGCATTATTCAGGACTGAACGTCTCACACGGAACATACTGACCGTTTTTGCACGAATAAGGAAAGCGAACGATCACGCTTGGATAAGATTTGATTCATGAAAACCTTAAATTGGAACACAACTTGTTGCACGGCCAAATCTTTGTAACACAACCTAATGGTGGTGCAAGTGGCCCCTAGAAATGTTCGGCAGGCGGATGCTGGTCGAACCATCAAATATAGGGGGAAGAACTACTCGAGCACTTGCCTTAGCTGCGAGGACTTCGCGAACTGTTGTGGAAGCTCGCTGAAACCAGCGTTCGATGGAGCTGAACCTTCGAAGAAACCTCGTTTGTCTCGTCGTGATTTCTTGAAGGTAATGGGCGGGATATCTGCTGTTTTAGCAGCGGTGCCTTTCATAGGCGCTGGACAGTACCTGATTCCTCAAGTTCCATCTAAGTTTCAACCGGTTCTAGTTGCGAAGAAGAGCGATGTCGCAGTGAACGACTCGATGGTCTTCTGGTTCCCTTTCACTACGGATCCCACGTATACGAACATGTTGATCCATCTGCCTCCTAACTTAGCGAAACAGGCGGGAAATGATTTTGTCGCCTACAACCGAACCTGTATTCACCTCCAATGCCTTGTCTCCTACCTTAGCGCTAACGAGACCATCGGATGCCCCTGTCATGGAAGCATTTACCGACCTACGGATGGGTGGCCCATTGGCGGACCCGCAGCTCAAATCGCTCGTTATCTTCCAAGCGTATCTTTGCGGTTTGACGGGGAGGACATTTACGCGACGAATGTAAATTTGGATACGATTGGTTATGGCAGCAACACGCCCCCAGGAAAGTAAGGACAAGAACCCAGTTCAGCTGATGATCGATTGGCTGAACCAGCGACTAGAGCGAACCATATTCATGGGGTTGAAGTTCACACTCCCCCGGAAATTCGTGAGTCCTCTCGGATTCCTGGGATTCCTCACTTTCACTTCGTTCGCAATCTTGGGCATATCAGGCGCACTTCTCATGCTCTACTACAGCCCAACGGTCATATTCAACACTGCCACGGGTGCAGTCACTTCGCCCTTCGACAGCGTTCAAGCCATAAACAACACCATTCCATTCGGATCAGCATTGAGAAACATCCACTACGCTGCCTCAAACGCCATGGTACTCCTCGCAGTCGCCCACATGTTCTACCAATACTTCTCGGGCCGCTACAAACTTCGATACGAAGTTCTCTGGGTGACCGGCATAATCATTGGCGTTCTGACCATAATCGAAGCCTACACAGGATATGACCTGCTACTAAACGTTCGAGGAATGCTTGCAATAAACATTGGAAGAGCGCTCGCCCGAAGCACTCCCTTCATGGGACCTATGGCGTTTCGATTAATGGCAGGCACCGGACTTGCGGACCTAATCTTGCGTTTCTATGCAATACACGTGTTCATCTTCCCAATGATCATGATTCTAGTCATGCTGGTACACTTCCCCCGTTACCTCGTTCTCGACATCCCAGTCGTCTCGATGGTGTCAGGCGGTATAATGGTGATAGGCGGGTTATTCCCAGTTGAATTGGGTACAAAATTCATACCGACCGCAGAAGCGGGAATTACGATGCCCGAGTGGTACTTGACGGGTATGTACGCGATCATCCGCACCGGGATAGACAAGTTCATCGCCGGAGTCGTCATCCCAATGATCTTCGTGGTAGTGTTCCTAATCGTCCCATTCACAGACACTTCGAGAAAGCTCTCGATTAGGGACAGACCTTTCTACACAGCAATGGGAATTGCAGGATTGGCACAAGTGGCGCTAACCACAGTCTGGGGATTTAGAGCCAACAATATTTTCTTTCCTCTCAACGATATTCCACAACTCGAGATCGACCCCTTCATCTTCTTTGCATCCGTAATCTTCATCGGAGCCGCAGTCTACGCGGGAGTCTACCTATGGTTCCGATACACCGCCCCCCCTCCGGGGGCTCGCGTTTCACATTCTCGCAAGCAGTTTCCAATTTACAGTCTAGGTTCGAATGAGTGGCGCGCGATCATAATTTCACTACTAGGATTTCAAGTCCTCTTCGACATTTACTCTACACAATCCTTTTTGGCGGGCTACAAGAACGTCCTCCTACTTCAGTTAGGAATCGGTCTGATCGCATTCGGAATACTGGTTCACTTATACAGAATAGGGGCAGAGTAAAGCGAGTGATTGGTGAGCTTAAGAATTGTCTCAACAGAAAGTCATCCAAGGACCTTGGGTAGGAGCAATTGCGATTCTTCTAGTCGTACTGATGGGCATGGGAATGTATGTCTACGAATATCAAATAGCACCCGTTCAGAACGCTCCCCACGTTCCTCAGAAGATCACGATCTATATCGTCGCGCAACAATGGGCGTTCATGGTGAATGGCACGATCGACACCCACAACACGCCGATCGTTGTGCATGTGGGAGATACAGTTACGTTTCACGTTCACGGAATCTGGCAACAGGATCCATCCTTTAGCGAACACGGATTCTTCATCGAAGGAATAATGGACCAACCAGCCACAGTCCAAAAGGGACATGATTTGACGGTGACAATTGTACCTACTCAGCCCGGTGACTATACGATAATTTGCACAATCTTCTGCGGTGCCGGACACGCTAACATGAATGGTCAACTAACAGTTCTTCCGTAGGAGCGCAATACATGCAAATTGCCGCGACCACTCAGACTGTGAAGAACTATTGGGAGGTCACAAAACCGCCCATCGTGTTTCTCTTAGTTTTCACATCCTTCGCGACAATGCTAATTGCATGGAAACAGATGCTACTGCCGCTGACTCCCTCAATTCTTGTCGTTGGATTAGTCGCTATCACGGCAGCTAGCGCTGGATGCGACACGCTCACCTCCTACGTTGACAGAGATATCGACGCAGTCATGCATAGGACGAGAAATCGACCAATACCTAGCGGGCGAATAACTCCGAACAACGCGCTAGCCTGGGGTCTATTTCTTGCTGCTGTCGGCTTGGTGTTGGCTTACTGGATAAACCCTCTGTCATTCGTATGGATCGCGTTAGGGGTAATAGATAACGTGGTCGTCTACAGTCTCTTCCTAAAGCGCCGAAGCCCTCTCAACATAATTCTTGGGGGTGTGAGCGGCGGTCTTCCAGTAATGTTCGGCTGGAGCGCCGTGACTAACCAAATCGCGTTATTGCCAATTCTTTTAGCAGCGTTGGTAGTTTTGTGGATTCCGGGCCATATCTGGAGTCTTGCGATCTTCACTAAGGATGATTATACCCGCGCCAAAGTCCCCATGCTGCCGGTAGTTTCAGACATGAAAACGGCACTTCGATGCATTGTCTCCACGATCGTTCTAATGATTCCATTCTCCCTCTGGATCTACTTGGAAGGAAGATTCAGTTGGATTTACCTTGGGGTAGCCGTCGCCTTCGGAGCCTGGGTACTCTACATAAACCTGAAACTATTCTTCCATCCAGACAAAGAAATGGCTTACAAGGCTTTCAAAGTATCCAGTCCGTACCTCTTCGCCCTCTTCTTCGCAATGATCGTCGACAGTTTCATCAAAGCAATCTAGGCGTCTATGATACGAAGGGTTTCAGTGCTCCAGGCGCTTTACAGGTTATTACGTCCTTAATTCCCTGAGTTCCAAGTGCTCCCAGCAAGAGATGGAAAAGAAAATCGTTCCCCATAAAGTGGTCTGCAAGCCGCCTGAGTTTCGTTGAGACACGCATCTCCTTACCCATCACCTGCGCCCACTTGCGCTGATATTCGGATAGTGGCGTACCTTTCTGCACAAAATCAGCGGCTACCCCACCAGCGATCTCTCCGCTGATCATGGCCGTAGCGATCCCTCCCCCATTCGTTGGCATTACCATGCCTCCGGCATCTCCCACGGCCATAACACGGGAGGAGTAGGTTGTGGAAAAGGGCCCGTCGACCGGGAGGACATCAGCGATCATGGGACCCGATTTTCCTCCCTCCAGCTTTGATCTTGTCAATTCGCTGTCGTTAAGAAAATACTTCAGATAACTCCTGCCATCATTTCTTCCTGAATAGGAGGTCCGTATTCCAACACCAACATTCGCGGAACGACCCCCTTTAGGAATGATCCACCCATAACCGCCCGGCGCGAACTTCATGCCCATGTACATTTCTGTGACTTGCTGGTCTACTGCGAGGTCCGTCATGAGGTACTCATAGTTGATTGCAACATTGTTCGGCGTCGTGTAAGCGTCGGTGAGAATACCGGCAGACCTCGCGACTTTTGACGGAAACCCGTCCGCCGCAATAACCACCTTGGCCTCTACAGCTTCTTTAGCGTTCGGCCCGACGTAAAGATCTCCATTTCGAGCGAACAAGTCCACCACAGTCTGCAATTGCACTGTGCCACCAAGCTTCTCCACCTCCTCAGCGACTTTCTGTTCGAGAATTGTTCGGTTGAGAATGTAGGCTTCAAAACTGAATTCGTACTCTTTTCCCTTCGGCGAGATTACTCGAAGAGCCTTGCAGTTATTGTCGACCGCGTCGGGAGGAACATCAAAGACGTGCATGTACTCTTCCGCGCTGGGAAGTAAGCGCCCCATTTCGCTACGCACTGGAAAGTATTCTCCGCACTTTACTGGCACGCCTATGACGGATTTCTTGTCGAAAACGTGGACGGTTAGGCCGTGCTTGAGAGCCTCTCGAGCCGCGTACAATCCTCCTGGGCCTGCGCCTGCAACTACGAGGTCGACTGCTTTCTGCAAATCCGTCATACTCGGTTCTTAGATTGCTGATGACATTTGCGAAACTAAAATCGTTTCGTTAAGGTTGCAGGTTCGCTCCCGCTGGTAGCAGGAAGTTGGCGACTTTGAATAGGTAGCTGAGCACTGGTCCAGGATATATTCCGACTATGACTATGATGATAGTGCAGGCAATAAGTACTGCGACTAGAGACGTAGGCTCCTTGAGTCGCCCTTGGCTTGATGGTTCGTCAAAGTACATTCGTTTTACGACCCACCCGTAGTACGCCATGGAAAACGCACTGTTCAGAACTCCAGCCATAGCCAACCACCACAAATTGCCGTCGACGGCAGCGGTAAAGAGAACTAGTTTGCTCATGAATCCGCTCAATGGCGGAACGCCAGCTAGGGCAAAGAGCGCGATCGTGAGGGTGAAAGCTGTGATGGGCATTCGCCTGCCCAAACCAGAATATGAGTCGAGCGATGTTGTCGAAAACTTACTGAAGACCGCCGCAGCCGCGATAAAAGCTGCAGTTTTCATTACACCATGGTTTAGGACGTGAAAGAGAGCGCCGGCTATGCCGAGCGGATTGGGAGCAGCAAGTCCGATCAGAATGTAACCCGCCTGAGCAATGCTGGAATAGGCTAGCATCCTCGTGAAGCTCTTTTGCATTAGCGCGGCCACATTCCCAAGAGTCATCGTCAGAATAGCAATGATTGCAAATGTTCCAGTCCAGTCCAAACGGATTGCGATTAGGGCGACCGCGAAGACCCTAAACAATGCCGCAAATCCCCCATTCTTAGTTCCAGCAGCCAAAAACGCGCCGATCGTGATTGGCGCTCCCTCATACGCATCGGGAATCCACATGTGAAACGGCACAGCAGCCACCTTCATTCCAAAGCCAGCAACGAAAAGCACCATGGCCAACAAAGCCAGTGGATTCAGTTTAGGCAAAGCTACTTGCAACCCCTGCGCGACCAGTACCATGTTCGTTGACCCGGTAATTCCGAAGACGAGCGAGATAGCGTAGACGATTAGTGCGGAGGAGAGTGCGCTAATGATGAAGAATTTCATCGCAGCTTCATTGGAAATTGGATCGTCTTTCTGAATTCCCGTGAGTACATAGGTTGGTATGTTCATCAGTTCCCAAGCCAAAAACAAAGCCACGAGATCGATCGAAAATGAAACCAGAATCATGCCGAACGTTGCTAGAAGCAGTAATGCAAAGTACGTATCAAAATTCTTGTTCTCTCGCATGTAGAAAGACGAACCGATTGCGATTAACAGCGTGATCAGGACAAATACGCCAGTGAAGTAGACTGAGAAGGGGTCAATTGACAATACACCCAATACAACCTCTTTGCCTGGCATGCCACTAGTAATGGCCAGTGCAACACCGCCCAGAGTTATGATCAGCCCGATAATCGACCAATAAGCGACCATCATCTTTGACCGGATTCGATCGCCAAAGGCCTTCACGAGTGGGATGAGGATGCTGAAGAAAGGTAAAGTGAATAGAAGAATTTCACTCGTTAGAGACAGCTGCATTGGCTTCGCCTATTCAGAAACGCCCTAGTTGCATTTCCTTCACGTAAATAACCCTTCCCAGAGCAAACGTTTTTCTTACTGTGCCCTTCCGTCTCACACAAAACTCGTAGAATCGTGGATGACTGATGTCTGGTATTGAAGCGGTCAAGATTATTGTTGACGCCGAGAAGGAGGCCGCGAAGATAGTAGAAGACGCCCAGAGCAGGGCGTCTCAGATTCGAAAGGGCATCGACCTCCGGATCCAGGGATTAAGGACGCAAACTATTGGCGATGCAAGGAAAGAGGCTGGGGAAATCATCAAACTCGCAGAGGAAGAGGGCAGGAAGGAAGCAACGGAGGTTACGAGGGAAGCAGAGAAGAAGATCCAAGAACTAGTAACTAGGGCCTCGACGAAGAAGACTGCTACTGTCAACAGACTCGTCGGGATAATTCTACCGGAGGGTAAGTGATGTCTGAGAC
>Ga0335081_10001081_pt1 | contig 43706 bp, 36 predicted proteins | sample Lox_Sample_35_FD_206713 | JGI IMG/M metagenome (GOLD analysis project Ga0335081, IMG submission 206713) | Soil microbial communities from Loxahatchee National Wildlife Refuge, Florida, United States - Lox_Sample_3.5 | ecosystem: Environmental > Terrestrial > Soil > Wetlands | place: USA... | reverse complement strand
AAGCAAGCCGAAGACGGGATCGAGCAGCAAGCGCGCCAAGTAGCTTCATCATGAATCAACCGGACAGCTGACAGCCCAGAGCTGACAGCCGATGTTATTCGCCACTCATCTCATTTTCCTTGCCGCAGATTGTCGGCGAGTGCAAGAATCGCGCGACGACCCAACCGAGGCACCTCATGCTGCGATCCATCGGAGTGACTGCGCTTCTTCTCTCCTGTGTTGCCGCGCTGGCGGCGCAATCCAAGCCTGCTGCTTCGCCCACCGGCGACGCCAACTTTGCCCCCATTGCCTGGATGGTGGGCGGCACCTGGGCCACCGACGTCACCGATCTCGCCAACGACAACGTCACTCACGTCGAGAACCGTATGCGTTGGGCGCCCAATCGCACGGCCATCCAGTTCGTCGTTACGTTTAACGGGCAGGCACATTACAACGGCTTCTACGCTTACAACCCCGCCGCCAAGAACTTCAGCTTCTTCTACACCAACTCCGACGGCGAACTGACGACGGGCACAGCCACACCCGATGCCGACGGCAAGACCATCCATCAGGAGTTCGACGTCACCCACACCGACGGCACCACCGCGCACCTGAAGTCCACGCTGGTACGCGACGGCGACAATGCCTACGGAATGACAGTCTTCATGCAGAAGAACGGTGACTGGGCGCAGGTGTTTAAGGTCCGCTATGAGCGCAAGGCGGAGGGCGGGGGAAAATAATTGCCGCGAGCGCGGCCCGACGGCGCCGCACCCGCGCCGTATTTGAAGTTGAGCCCCGGCAGGGTGCCCCGGGTCTGGCGGTGTTCCAGACCCGGGCGAATTCCAGGAGGGTTGCAAACGCCCGGAGTCGCCCAGGTCTCGAAACACGCGAGACCCTTCGACAAGCTCAGGGCAGGCTCTGGGGCACCCGGCACTCGGTTTGTCGTGCCTCCGCACCGGACAGCAAGTCCCTCGACTGCGCGGGTTCGATCGCTGCGCGATCAAACCCACTCCGCTCGGGATGACAACCCTCACGAACGGAGCCGAAGCTATTATTTTCGCCCGGTGCGCATGACTGAAGTCATGCCCTGACACAAGGCGGTTGCGAGTTACCAGGCAGGCGACCACGACAACAACTGACAACTGGCCACCGGCCACTGCTTATTCGTACTTTAGCGTCTGCACCGGATCGAGTTTCGCCGCCCGGCCCGCGGGATACAGCCCCGCGAGCAAACTCACCACGATTGAGAACGCAATGGCGGCGCCGATCAGCCATGGCGGCAGGATCCACACCGGCTCGGCCGGCAGTTGGTGATTGCGCAGATAAATTCCCGTGCCCACGTTGATGGCCTTGCCGATCGCAAAGCCCAGCGCGATGCCGAGCACTCCGCCGAAGAAACCCATCGCGCCGGCCTCGGCGAAGAACAGCCGCTTCACGTCGCCGTCACTGGCGCCGATGGCCTTCATCACGCCGATCTCACGCCGCCGCTCCAGCACTGCCATCACCAGCGTGTTGATGATGGCCAGCGTCGCCACTGCCAGGGCCAGCGAGCCGAAGATGCCGAGGAAGAGATCGAGCACGGTGAAAAATCGCCGCAGGCTCTTGGTCGCGTCCATGATGGAGAAGGTGCGGAAGCCCATCTGCTTGATCTGGTCCTGCACCTGCGCGACTTTGCCCGGATCCTTCACGCGCACGGTCAGCGTCATGTAGGTGCGGCCGTGGCCGCGCAGCGAGCTGCGCATGTCGCTGAACTCAGCCATGTTCAGGTTTTGCGTGAGATCGACCGGCAGAAAGATGCGCCCGCGCGAAACCGTGCGCAGGCCGCCATAAGGCTCCTCGTCGATGATGCCGACAACTTTCAGCGGCTGCGTCTTGCGCACCACGGAGAAGCCGTAGGAATCATTGTTGGCGCTGCTGCTGTTGCTGGCGCTCGGCTCGCCGGAAAATTGCGGCCGGCCTGTGCTCTCGTTGTCGGCGGCCAGCGGCTGATGCTCGCCATAGCGCAGCGTGACCTCTTTGCCGAGCAGCGATTTTGGATTTTGTGGCTCCAGCTCCTTGGCGAAATCATTGAGCAGGATGACCTCGGGCGCATCTGAACGCGAGAAGAACTTGCCCTGAAGATTGTCGAAAGCTTCGTTTTCGCGCGCCGACATCGGCAGTCCGGTGACAAAGCCGAAGTGCGTTTGGCCGCCATAGACGATCTCGCCCATCACGCGAATCTCGGGTTCAACCTCGGTGACGTAGCGCAGCTTCGTCATCTTGTCGCGAGCCGGCTCATCGAGCACCGGCGCGCTTTCCGGATGCTGGTCTTTCTGCTCTTCCTCGCGATTGAAGTCGCGGAAGTCCTGCTTCGAGGTGACGAACACGGTGTCGAACATTCCCGAGCCGGCGAGCCGCCGCGTGGCCAGCTGCTGCAGTCCCACGCCGAGAGACAGCATCGCCACCAGCGACGCTACGCCGACGGAGATGCCGACGGTCGTGAGCCCATTGCGCAGCTTGGATTGCCGCAGGTTGCGCACCGCCAGCTCGAGCATGTCGTGGCCCTTCATGCGCGCACCTCCTGCGGTCCGGGAATGAGCTTGCCGTCGGCGAGGAAGATGAGCCGCTGGGCAAAGCGCTCGGCCAGCGCGCGCTCGTGCGTCACCATCACCACCGTCATGCCGAGCGAGAGGCTCACGTCGCGAATGAGGTTGAGGATGTCTTCTCCGGTGCGGCTGTCGAGGTTGCCGGTGGGCTCGTCGGCCAGCAGCAGCGATGGGCGGTTAGCGAGCGCCCGTGCCAGCGAAACCCGTTGCTGCTCGCCGCCGGAGAGCTCCGACGGGCGATGCTGCAAACGATGGCCGAGCCCGACGCGCTCCAGCGATTCGCGCACCCGCTGCGCGCGTTCCGCCCGCTCGACCTCCGCGAAGCGCATCGGCAGCTCGACGTTCTCCGTGATGGTCATCGTCGGGATGAGATGGAATGCCTGAAAGACCATGCCGGCATCGTTGCGGCGATAGCGCGCCAACTCCTCGGACGACATCTTCGCCAGATCGCGGCCATTGACCAGCACGGAGCCGGAGGTTGGGCGATCGAGCCCGGCGAGAAGATTCAGCAGGGTCGATTTGCCCGAGCCCGATTGCCCGAGCAGCGCGACAAACTCGCCGCGTTCGATCGAGAGCGAGACGCCGTCGACCGCGCGGATGGTGCCGCCGCCCATGGCGTAAAAGCGGCAGACGTTCTCGGTGCGCACCGCCGCGAGAGTTCCTGGGGAAGATGAGTTCATCGGTGTTCGATTCGATGCTGGCACGCGTGCGTCGGGCGCAAAGGGCCCCTAAGGGAACATACGAAATCGCGAGCGAGATGGCTGCATGAGGTGTGTAACGATTTGTAAACGCGGTGGTATGAAGGTCACCTCAGCTGCCGCAGTCCCACTCGGCTAAGGGGTGATCTCGAATACCATCCCTCCTCCGTACGCACCGCCACTCGAGGTTGTGCTATAGAGGTTGCCGGAGGCATCCCAAATCAGACCGGCGCACGGCTTGGCCCCATCCGTGCCGTCGTTGTTGAAGCTGTACACCACCGACTCTGTCGAGCCTCCGCCATCTTGCGGCGAAAGCTTGAACACCGTACCGTAGCCGTGAGTGCCGCCTCCGTAAGTGGTGCCGTAGAGGTTGCCGGCAGCATCCCAAATGAGGCTGCCGCGAGGGTTGTTCCCGTCTTTGCCACCGCTGTTGAAGTCATGCACCTGCTCTTCCGACCAGCGGCCGTCCCCAAGGGGCATCAAGGCGAACACCGTGCCTCCGCCGTGACCGCCGCCACTGGAGGTCGTGCCGTAGAGATTGCCCGCGGCATCCCAGATCAGGCTGGCACTGGGATTTCGCCCGTCCAAGTCGTGGCCGAAGTGACGCAGCCGCTTTTCCGACCAGTTGCCGTTCGCGTGAGGACTCAGTTCGAACACCGTGCCGTAGCCATAGACGCCGCCCGCCCACGTCGTGCCGTAGAGATTGCCGGCGGCATCCATGACCAGGCTGCCATAAGGAGTTTGCCCGTCGGTGGCGTTGCCGAAGTTACGCAACACCTTCTCCCTCCAGCCGCCACTCCCGTTGGGCATCAACTCGAACACTGTGCCAAAGTCATAACCGCCGCCGTTTGCTGTCGTGCCGTAGAGATTGCCGGCGGGGTCCCAAATCAGACCGGCAAAGGGATTCTTCCCGTCCGGGCCATTGCCGAAGCTATGCAGCACTTTCTCCGGCCAGGTGCCGTCCGTGTTGGGCGTTAACTTGAAAACTGTCCCTAGACCGTAACTGCCACCAGCGTACGTCGTGCCGTAGAGATTGCCGGCGGCATCGAAGAGCAGGCTGGCATTGGGATTGATCCCGTCCGTGCCGTGGCCGAAGTTACGCAGCTTTTTCTCCGTCCAGCCTCCCCCCTCTCGGGGCGTCAACGCGAACACCGTACCGCCGTTGTAAGCGCCGCCGTTTACGGTGGTGCCGTAAAGATTGCCGGCAGCATCGCTGATCAGGCCGGCCTCGGGACCAGCCCCGTCCGGTCCGTGGCCGAAGCTGTACAGCTTCTTGTCGACATCCACAGCGACCTCGAGCCCGGTGGGGTCGCCGTCGTTATAAACAACGAAGTCAAGGGTATTCGTTCCGACTTGAAACCCGGTGGTGAACTGGAAAGGTGTGTACTGTAAGTAGCTAAACTCCCCGCCAAGGGTGCATTGTGCGGGGCCTCCGTTCAGGGTCACGCAGGACGGGTTGTCAGAGCTAAACTCACCCGTCAACACAGCCCCGGAAGTACGATCCAAGGTGAAGGTTTGCCGGTAAGTGTAGTTTCCCACGGGCGCGCCCCAGTCCGCGGTACCAGTGGGATCGATCCACGAAGAGTCCGGCAAAGGATTCACCCAGCACCCGCAACACCCACAAGCGAGCGGTGTGGAATAGACGTTTCCCAGGGTCACCCCGGGGGGAGCGGCGACGAGTGTGTAGTGGGGGTCTAGGATGTCGCAACAGCCTTGGGTTCCCGTACTGTAAACGGTCTGGCCAAAGGCGTGGGATGGTGCGATCGCCAGCATGACTATTGCCATGGCAATCAAGTACCTTAGGTTTTTCATTGTCGTTTCCTCTCGCCTCCGAATCTTGGCGTAACCGTGGACGGCCCACTAGCTGCGCGCAATGGATTCCAGACACTGGGATTCGGCTGGGCGCTCACTTCTCCTTCTGTCCGACAACGTTGAAGACCTGCCCTGAGCCAAGCGGAAAGGCGGTGGACCATCGTCGTTCCGAATCCCACAGTGTGGGACGTCCTGAGGATTCGTTTTTCGCAAACTGTCGGAACCGAAGGCGACGAGGAAGGGCAACCGGTCCCAAATTAATTTCATGCTTGTGGGGATGCTTTGTCAGTGACCCCTATCGCTCACCAGCGTGATAGGGTCAGGCAACACCCCGACCTCATGGAAGCGCAACGCTCCCTTAGCCGAGCAGACCGCGCGGTATAATCGTGGTTTGCGCTGGTCATTCCAATCACAGTAGGGACGGATCTTGAGCTCTCATAGTCATTCGCACATGCCCGGCCAAGCGCCGGCCGAACCGCAACCGCTGCCCGGAGTCAACAGCATCATCGCCGTCGGTTCGGGCAAGGGCGGCGTCGGCAAGACCACGCTCGCCGTCAACCTTGCCATCGCTCTCACCCGCATGGGCAACAAGGTCGGGCTGCTCGACGCCGACGTCTACGGCCCCAACGTTCCGCTGATGCTAGGCTCCAGCGAGCCGCCCAGCGTCATCGGCGAGAACCGCATTCTGCCGCCCGAGCGCTACGGCATGAAGGTCATCTCCGTCGGCTTCCTCTCGCCCGGCGACAAGCCGCTGGTGTGGCGCGGGCCCATGCTGCACTCCATCATCAAGCAGTTCCTCGGCCAGGTGGAGTGGGGCCAGCTCGACTATCTGGTCGTCGATCTGCCGCCGGGCACCGGCGACGTCGTGATCTCGCTGGTGCAGACGGTACCGCTCACCGGTGCCGTCGTCGTCACCACACCCAGCGATGTCTCGCTGCAGGACGCGCGCAAGGCCATCGAGATGTTCAAGCAGGTGAAGGTCGACATCCTCGGCATCGTCGAGAACATGAGCTACTTCGTCTGCCCGCACTGCCATCAGGAGATCGACATCTTCTCCAAAGGCGGAGGCCAGCGCACCGCCGAGCAGTTCAGCGTGCCGTTCCTGGGATCGATCGAGCTCGACCCCGACATCCGCAAGGGCGGTGACAGCGGCCATCCGATCGTCATGGAGGGCGACCAGTCGCCGCACGCGAAATCGCTCTTCGCCTTCGCCCAGCACGTGATGGAGCGCACGAAGGAAGTGCAGGAGAGCGCCGGCGGAAGCGTGATTGAGATCAGATAGCAGGCGGTTGTGGCATTTCGGAGCGAATGAAACACGCCTGGTGCCCCAGGTTCGCCCTTCTGTTGGGCTAACCTGGGATGCTTCACAAATTGTTCCGTGGCTCAGCCCGAACCTCAGTTCTTGCCCAGGTTAGCGTCCAAGAGACGGACGCAAACCTGGGGCACCTGCTAATCGCAGGCGCTGGTGCCAAACTTCCGATGGGTGGGGATGGCTACTTCAAAGAATGTATGCCGGTCTTCTGCTGCCTGGGATCAACCGACCCCCTCACACCAACTCAATCCTCAAATCCCGTCCCACGGCCTGCGCCGCCCTGCACAGAGTTTGCAGTGTCACCGACGCGTTACCCGGGTCCAGCAGGCGGTCCAGCGCCGCGCGACTGGTGTTCATGCGTCGCGCCATCTCGACTTTGCTGATCTTCTTCCGCCGCATGGCCTGCTGCACCTGCCACGCAATAACTTCTTTCAACGCCATCGCCCGCGTTTGGTCGAGGATGCCTTCCTCTTTCAGAAAGTCATCCAGCGACGAACCGATATGGGGATTTTTCTTCATACGCCGGATTTCAGGCGTCCTTTCAACTGCGAGCCGGCTCGCCAACATGTACCCTTAATGATACAGAACGTCTAGCGCCGGCTGAAGCCGGCTCCCAGCAGCCGCACGAGCCGTCATCGGCACGACTGAAGTCGCGCCCTGACACGAATCCTTCCCACGTGTGACAGGCCGAGTCGCCGGAGGAGCTGCGCGAGTGGTGCGCGATGCTGTGCGTTACTGCTTCGAGACCCGACGCCTTGCCTGTCGTCATCCGTTTGCGCTGCCCCTTCCGCCGTTGTGCTTCTCCCATACCGCTGCTAGAGTTTCTGCAAAGCTTCCGCGCCCGACCGTCCAGCACTCGCGGTAGCCTGTCAGTCGCGAATATGACCACCACGGCATCGGCCGACACGGCGGCGCAGTCAGCGGCGCCTTCGACGGACAAATCTGTGCTCCAGCGGCGCCTCTTCCTGGCGCTCGGCGCGCTGGCGCTGGTGTTCGCATTCATCGCCGGCCTGCGCACCGTCGGCGATCCCGATCTTGGCTGGCAGATGGCGACGGGGCGCTGGATCGCGCAGCATCACCACGTGTTCTCCACCGACGTCTTCTCCTACACCGCGACGGGGCAGCCGTGGATCTATCCCGCCGGCTCCGCGCTGCTGTTTTACTGGACCTACCTGCTCGGCGGCTACACCCTGCTTTCGTGGCTGGGCGCTGTGGTGTGCGTTGCCTCCGTGGCGTTGCTGCTGCGGCGCGGCTCGGCCTTCACCGCCGGTCTTGCGATCCTCGCCGTAATGTTCCTCGCCGAGCGCACCACCCCGCGCGCGGAGATGTTCACGGTTGTGCTGTTCGCGGCCTATCTTTCCATCCTTTGGGAAAACTTTCGGACGGGCCGCGCCGCGCTGTGGCTGCTGCCGGTGCTGATGATCGCCTGGGTCAATCTTCATCTGGGATTCATCGCCGGGCTGGCGCTGATCGCGGGCTTCGCGGGGATCGAAGTTCTGGAGATGCTGTCGTCGGCGACGAGGCGGAGCGCGGCCATCCAGAGACTGAGGCGCGCCGCGCCGTGGTTCGTCGCCACGCTGGCCGCTACCCTGGTGAATCCGTGGGGGTGGGGAATCTACCGCGCCATCCTGCGGCAGAATCGCGCCATGGCGGAGCACTCCAAGGCGATTGTGGAGTGGGCCAATGCGCAGTGGAGCTGGTCGGGATCGCTGCCAAGTTTCTCGCAGCAGCCGGTGCAGCATACCTTTACGCTGCTGGTGCTGATCGCGCTCGCCGGAGTGGTCGCTGCGGTACTGCAACGGCAGTGGGGAGCCAGCGTCCTGTTGCTGGGCGCCTTCTACGAGAGCCTGCGCCACATTCGCCTGGCAGCGCTCGCCGCCTGCATCGTCGTGGTGGTGGCGGGCGGAATTCTGGCCGCAGCGATTCCCAAGCTCCGCGCTTGGATTCCCAACGCGCGCGTGCGCTCCATCCTCGCCACCGCGGCGGCGATTCTGCTGGCAGCGCTGGCCATCGTGCGCTCCTTCGAATTCCTCAACAGCCGCATTTATCTGGCGACGGACGATCTCTCCACATTCGGTACCGGCTTGGGCTGGTGGCTGCCGCAGGGCGCGGCGGACTTCATTCTGCGCGAAAAGCTTCCCGGCAAGGTCTTCAACACCTACAACGAGGGAGGTTATCTGGTGTGGAAGCTCGGCCCCGAGTATCAGGACTACATCGACGGCCGCGCCATTCCGTTTGGGCCCGAAGCGCTGGAACGCGAGCAGGCGCTGCTGGCGACGCCGCTCGATTCCCCGCAGTGGCAGGAGGTCGCCGATCGCTACGGCATCCGCACGCTCATCATTCCATTCCAGCGCACCGAGATCGCGTTCTCGCAACTGCAAGACCTGTGCTACAGCAATAACTGGAAGCCGGTTTACCTGGACGAGCTGGCGATTGTGCTGGTGCGCAACCAACCGGAGACGCAGGATGTGCTCAGCCGCACGCAGATCAACTGCGCCATCGCTGAGCTGCCGGGCGGGCCGCTGGACACTAGCGCCCGCTCCTTTCAGCGCTGGGTGAACACGGCGCAGATTCTGTTCGTGCTGCATCGCAAGGCCGAGGCGCTGACGGCCGCCACCCATGCGGTGCAGATCTTTCCCAGCAGCGCTCGACTGCGCCAGGTCCGCGGCGACATTCTCTACGACTCACACCGGCATGAGGAAGCCGAGCAGGAGTGGCTGGCGGCGATCGCGTTGAGCCACGGCGATCCCATCAGCGATGCGGCGGTGTGGTTCCGGCTCGGCGATCTGTATGAGGAGCAGCAACGAATCCCGGAGGCGACGCGCGCCTTGCAGCAGACGGTGAAGCTCACGCCGGATCCCACGACGAAGTCGCGGACCCTGGTCCGGCTGGCACGATTGTATTTACTGGCCGGACAATCGCAGGCTGCGCTACAGGCGCTGGATGAGGCCGCGCGCGCCGTTCCCGCCGATATGCAGGAAGCGGGCAACGGACGCAGCTTCCGCTTCGACGTGGCCCAGGGACGGGCGGCGGCGTGGCGCGCAGCGGGAAATATTCCGAAAGCAATTTCGTTTGCCGAGGAGGCGGTGCAGCTTGATCCTAACGCAGCCGATGCCTGGTCGCATCTGGCGAAGTTATATCAGCGCGCTGGCCGCGTAGCCGATGCACGTCGCGCCGAGGAGAAGGCGCAATCGCTCGGCAGCCAGCAAGCTCAATGAGCGGTGGAAGCGCCGGGCTTTAGCCCGGCGGCTATAGGGTCAGTTTGAAATTCACTCGCTTACCGCGTGTCGGGTGGAGCAAACTGTCCCACTACCATCAGCCGCTCACACTCCCCTTCATCACCTTCTGCAATGCTGTCTGGAACTGCGTCATCTCGTCGCTGGTGCCCACGGTGATGCGCGAATACGTCGGCAGCGCGGGCCATACCCGCCCGATGACGACGTTCTGCTGCGCCATGGCGGCGATCAATTCTTTCCCCGGGCGTTTGGTGTCGAGCAGGAAGAAGTTGGTGACCGATGGGATGTAGGAATAGCCGTTACGGTCGAGCCACTGAAAGGTCGCCTGGCGGACCTGCGTGTTGATCTGCCGGCGCTGCTCCACCAGTTGCGCGTCGCGCAGGCTGGCCGTTGCCGCGGCTACGGCGGTTACCGGCATGAAGTTGTAGCCGCCGTAGTTGTGGATCTTCTCCAGCAGCTCCGGCCGGCCGATGGCGAAGCCGCAGCGCAAGCCCGCCATGCCGTAAATCTTCGAGAAGGTGCGCAGCACGACGACGTCTTTGCCGGCCTGCACCAGATCGACCGCGGAAGGCGCGTCGCAGAAGTGGATGTACGCCTCGTCGACCAGCACAATCGCTTGCTTCGGCTTGTTCTCCGCCAGGTACTCGATATCGGCATGGCTGGTCAGGGTTCCGGTGGGATTGTTGGGATTGCAAACGTAGAAGACGCCGGCGTCGGGGCCCGCGGCCAGCATGGCCTTCACGTCGTGCGCGTAGGTTTTGGTGAGCGGCACATTGACCACGCGCGCGCCCGCTCTTTCGGCGGCAAACCAGCCGCCTTCGAAGCCGGGTTCAGCCGTCACGTAGCTGGCGTGCGGTGAACAGAATGCCCGCACCGTGAAGTTCAACCCAGGAGTCGAGCCGGCATAAATCGCAACTTGCTCGGCGCTCACTCCCAGGTCGCGCGCGAAGAGCGCGCTCAACTCGTCTGTCCGTTCGTCGAGATAACGTCCGCTCTGCGGGGTGATGGCAATCACCGCCTCCCGGGCCGCGGAGCACGGGCCCAGCGGATTCTCGTTGGCATTGAGCAGCACCGCATCCTTGGCATGGGGCGGGTGGCTGGGGGCGGCGGCGTAAGCCAGCATGGGTTCGGTGACCATGCGCAAGGCCAGCGCCGCCGAAGCTGCGCTCGTGGCTTGTAAGAACGATCTCCGGGAGAAGTGGGAAGCTTGCCGGCTCATGTGCGGCCTCCAGAGAGTTCATCTTAATACCAGACGCAATCTTCCCGGCCACCTCGCGCCCCTTACATCTGCCTCACGATCTTTTTACAAAAAACTTATGCCCGCGGTAGTCCAATGAGGGCAGCTCCAGAGTTGCGTCTGCACTCAACCAACTTTGGGGGAACGTTCGCCTATGAGTTCGTCCGCCCTGGCACAATACGCTATTTTCCTGGTCATCGTGACGCTGCTGGTGAAGCCGGTGGGCCGCTACATGGCCCGCCTCTTCTGCGGCGAGCGCACGCTGCTCGATCCCTTGTTATGTCCCCTGGAACGCCTGCTCTACCGGCTGACCGGAGTGAACCCCAAAGCGGAGATGCGCTGGCAGCAGTATGCCGGCGCATTTGTGCTTTTCGGCATGACCGGCACGCTGCTGCTCTATGCCATCCTGCGCCTGCAGCGTTTCCTGCCCTGGTTCTTTCCCGCCTTCATGACCTCGCCCATGACGCCTGACCTGGCGATGAACACGGCCATCAGCTTCGCCACCACCACGACATGGCAAGCCTACGGTGGAGAAACCACGCTCAGCTATTGCAGCCAGATGGTGGGTCTGGTGGTGCAGAACTTTCTGGCGGGAGCGGCGGGGCTGGCGGTCGGCGTGGCCTTTGTCCGCGGTATGGCACGCGATCGTGCTGAAACGCTGGGCAACTTCTGGGTCGATCTGGTGCGCTCGATTCTCTGGGTGCTGCTGCCGCTGTCGCTGATCGGCGCTGTGCTTCTGATCTGGCAGGGCGTGCCCATGAACTTCCATCCGTACACGCAGGCGACCGGCCTGGAGGGTGTGCGGCAAACCATCGCGCAAGGGCCGGTGGCCGCGCTGGAGATCATCAAGAATCTGGGCACCAACGGCGGAGGCTTCTTCAACGCCAACGGCGCGCATCCGTTCGAGAATCCCACGCCCCTGACCAACCTGATCGAGATGCTGGCAATTGCGGTTTTGCCGGCGGCGTTCACCCACACCTACGGCATCATGGTCGGCAGGCCGCAGCATGGCTGGTTGCTCTACAAGGTCATGGTCTTCCTGTTTGTCATCGGCCTGCTGATCTGCGGCTGGGCCGAGCAACGCGGCAATCCGCTCCTGCCGCACTCGTTAAACATCAGCGCCGGCGCCGGCCAGGCCGGCGGCAACATGGAAGGCAAGGAGGTCCGCTTCGGCATTACCTCGTCGGTGTTGACCGCGGTGACCACCTCCAATGGCGCGACCGGCTCCTACAACTCCATGCACGACAGCTACACGCCGCTCGGCGGCATGGTGCCGCTGGTCAACATGCTGCTGGGCGAGATCGTCTTCGGCGGGCTGGGCACCGGAATCTACAGCATCATCATGATCGCGCTGGTGGCGCTGTTTCTCGCCGGGCTGATGATCGGGCGCACGCCGGCCTATCTGGGCAAACGCATTCACGCGGCCGAGAGCAAGATGATCATGCTCTACATCCTGGCCAGTTCCATCTCGATTCTGCTGTTCTCGGCGCTGGCGGTCATGACCCGCGCCGGCCTCGCCGGTCTGGTGACCAACCCCGGCACTCACGGTTTCACCGAGATTCTGTTTGCGTTCGCTTCCGCCAACGCCAACAACGGCCAGAGCTTTGCCGGACTGAACGCCAACACCGTCTTCTACAATCTGACCACCGCCGTCACCATGATGGTCGGGCGTTTCGGGCTGGCGATTCCGGCACTGGCGTTGGCTGGACTCTTCGCCGCGCAGCAGCCCACGCCCGACAGCGCCGGCACGCTGCCCACCCACTCGCTCTCGTTTGCGGTGCTGCTGACCTCAACCGCGCTGATCGTCGGCGCGCTCAGTTATTTTCCCGCCCTGGCGCTGGGTCCGCTGCTGGAGCAACTGACCATGGTGCGCTGAGCTTCCAGCTATTCGTAATGCGTCCACATCCGCAGCACCTTGACCACTCGCTGCTCTTCCAGCACCTGATACACAAGCCTGTGCACTCGAACCAGACTAAAGTTGTATTGACTTGTAAGATTAAAGTGCTAGTCTAGCTATGGCGACGGAACAAGTAGACGTACTTGGATCCGTCGCCTTCTGTTTTTGTGGTCGAACTCACGACGGTGCTCTTCAGCCGCGAAAACAGAACGAACACGCCCAGGCTGATGTTCGGCGCTGTTCTTTGACAACTGAAACAAATTGCCGGGCACTGGACCCGTTGCGTATACAGGCTCTGCGCAGCGGGAGTCAAAGCAAGGTCCCGTTCCGCACCGTGATGCGGACTGAAGTTAGCGGGACCTTGCCAGATAAGGGCAACCGCGCGCGCGTCCATCAATCCGTGCGAGGACGACTTCGGTCATGCTCGGTATGAGAGGAGTTGGTTTAGCACTCGGAAGACGGGAGTGCCAATCTTGACACCCGACGCCCTTGCTCCCTACAATAAATCTGCGGGATTGTATCTTAATTGTTGCCTAAATCTAGGCAATCGAGTAACTTACAGTCCTCAGGTAAGCAGCTATGAGCACCCCGGCAGGCATCGGAAAGCGGGAACGCGAAATCCTCACGGCCATCGTCGAGACCTACATCTCGACCGGCGAGCCGGTGGGCTCGCGCACCCTGGCGCGCAACAATCGCGAGAGTTTGAGCGCGGCTTCCATCCGCAATGTGATGGCCGACCTGGCTGATGCCGGCTTCCTGGAGCAGCCGCACACCTCCGCCGGACGCGTGCCCACCGCGCAGGCCTATCGCTTCTATGTGAAGCAGTTGACAGGCGAGGCGCGGCTGTCACCCGCCGACGAGAGCCTGATCCAGGGCAGCCTGCAAGGTACGCAAGACCTGCAGGAGTTCATGGAGCGCAGCTCGCACGTGCTCTCGCTCATCTCCCACGGTGTGGGAGTGACGGTAAGCTCGGCCGCCGGACAGCGCAACGCGCTGGAGCATGTCTACTTCCAGCGCATGGCCGACAAGAAAGTACTGGCCGTGGTGGTGACGCGCAACGGGCTGGTTCGCGATCGCGTGCTGCGCCTGCCCAACGATCTGTCGATCTCCGATCTGGAAGCCGCCGCCGCCTATATCAACCAGAACTTCCGCGGCTGGGAGATGGAATCGCTGCGCAACGAGATTGCCAAGCGCATTCAGCAGGAGCGCAGCGAGTACGATCGGCTGATGGCGTCGCTTGAGCAGCTCTACGCCCAGGGCGCACTGGCCACGGAAGGCGCGGCGCAATCGGTGTACGTGGAAGGCGCGGCCAACCTGGTCATCACCGAGCAGGACAAGGAGCGTCTGCGGCAACTGCTCGCCACTCTCGAAGAGAAGCAGCGAGTGGTCGATCTGCTCTCGGCTTACCTGGACGCCCGCCAGGAGGCGGTGCGCGTAGTTGTGGGTCTGGAAGAGGCCATGCCGCATCTAAACAATTTCGTGCTGATTGGCGCACCGGCGCGCGTGGGCGACGAAGTGATGGGATCGCTGGCCGTGATCGGGCCGACCCGCATGGATTACGAACACACCATCACCGCCGTGTCCTACATCGCGCGCATGTTCGACCGGCTGTGGAACGAGTCGACGTAGGATGGGTGGAGCGGTCGGGGCGGCTGCTGCCCGTTGCGAAGCGGGTGGTAAAACTGGCCTTTAGGACCAGCGTCCAGGCGGTTTTCTTTTGTTGAGCCGGCTTTAGCCGGTGGCACAAACTATGCACTACAAGAAACAAAATGGAGGCTCGGACACGAGCCTGGATCTCGATCACGAACTGCCCGAGTCAGGATCGGATGAGCAAACGGCAGACGCGGCTGCTCAGCCCACCGTTGCCCAGCTCGAAGCCGAGCTGGAAAAAGTCAAGGCCGAGCGCGCGGCATTCCTCGACCGCGCGGCGCGCTTGCAGGCCGAATTCGACAACTTCCGCAAGCGCAACGCCAAGGAGCAGCAGGAGTATCGCGAGTACGCTCTGGCGGAGGCGCTGAAGACGCTGCTGCCGATTCTCGATAGCCTGGACCGCGCGCTGAAGACCAATGCCGCGTCGCTGGAAGATTTCCACCAGGGCATCGAGCTTATCGACAAGCAGTTTCATGACGCGCTGGCCAAGCTGGGGGTGCAGCCCGTGCCCGCTGAGGGCGAGCTCTTCGATCCCAATCTGCATCAGGCGGTGCAGATGGTCGATACCGCCGAAGCCGAGGACAATCACGTGATCGACGAGTTGCAGCGCGGCTACAAGCTGCGCGATCGCCTGCTGCGCCCGGCAATGGTGCGCGTCGCCCGCAATCCAAAAAACTAATTGCTAGTTGCTAGCTGCTAGTTGCTGAATACGAGGTTCGATTCTGGCCACATCTGTGAAACGCGATTACTACGAAGTTCTGGGCGTCTCTCGCACTGCCGCCGAGCAGGAGATCAAGAGCGCCTATCGCAAGCTGGCGCTGCAATTCCATCCCGACCGCAATCCCGACAATCCCCAGGCGGAAGAGCGCTTCAAGGAATGCAGCGAGGCTTACGCCATCCTGGCCGACAGCGAGAAGCGCGCCCGCTACGACCGCTTTGGCCACGCCGGTGTGAACGGCGGCGCGCAAGGCTTCGGCGGCTTCGATGCCACCGTCTTCAACGATTTCCAGGACATCTTCGGCGATCTCTTCGGCTTCGGCGACATGTTCGGCCAGGGTGGGCGGCGGCGCTCGCGTGCACAACGCGGCGCCGATTTGCGCCAAGACCTCACGCTGGAGTTCGAGGAAGCCGTCTTCGGGGTCACCAAACAAATCGAAGTGCGCCGTCACGAAGAGTGCGAGCCGTGCAAAGGCACCGGCGTCGCACCCGGCAAGCAGCCCATCACCTGCACCACCTGTCATGGCCACGGGCAGATGCGCTATCAGCAGGGCTTCTTCTCCATCAGCCGCACCTGCAGCACCTGCGGTGGCTCGGGCAAGCTGGTTGTCGATCCCTGCACGCAATGCCGTGGGCAAGGCCGCGTCACCCGCGATCGCACAGTCACCGTCAAAGTTCCGGCAGGTGTCGAGGAGGGTGCGCGCATTCTGTACTCGAACGAAGGCGAGGCAGGGATTGCCGGCGGGCCTCCGGGCGATCTCTACATCGTGCTGCACGCCAAGGAGCACGCCTTCTTCGAGCGCGACGGCAAGAACCTGCACTGCATGCTGCCCATCTCGTTTTCGCAGGCCGCTCTGGGCGCCGAAATCAAGGTGCCGACATTGGAGGGCGAGGATGTGCTGAAGATCCCCGAAGGCACTCAGACCGGCGCGCACTTCAAGCTGAAGAACAAAGGCGTGCCGGTGCTGAACGGGCGCGGCCGCGGCGACCTGTTCGTCGAGGTGAAGGTGCAGACGCCGGCGAAGCTCACTAAACGCCAGCGCGAACTGCTGCAGGAGCTGCACTCCACGATCGCGGTCGAGAACAAGCCGGTCAGCCGCTCGCTGATGAGCAAGGTGAAGGAGATCTTCGGGTAGAAACCAGCAACTAGCAACTGGCACGCTACCAGCAAGTCGGCGCCGCCGCTTGCTCAAGCCAACTGTTTGTAGCTAGTTGCTGATTGCTAGTTGCCAGCTGCTAATTGCTAGTTGCTTCCTTTGGACAAAGCCCTCCGCATCTACGCCTGGTTCCTGCTGATCGTCACTGCCTTGCCTGCGGTGGCGCGCATCGCCAAGCCCAACGAGCTGGCCCGCATCACCATGATGCGCTACCAGAATCCCAAGCGCCGCAAGCGTGCGCGAATCGGCGGCATCATCTATCTCGGCCTCTCGGTCATCGCCATTCCATTTGTGCTGAGCGCGCGCATTCACCAGGAGCGCTGGCTCATCATGGCGGTGCTGGTCGGCATGGTCTCGGCGCTGGAGTTCGTGCTCAACAGCCGCCTCTTCAGCGAAGAGCTGCTGGCCCGCCAGAACCGCCTCTTCGGGGGCGTCTTCGCCGCCATGGCCATCGCCACGCTTCTGCTACTCTTCACCCGATGACCCGCCGCCGCTGGATTGCCGACGAGTTCTCCGCCGATCGCGCCGCGCTCCTCGGCGCCCACGCCGCCCATCTGGCGCGCACTCTGCGCGCGCAGGTCGGCCAGCAATTTGAAATCGCTTGCGGCGATCACGTGCGCCGCGCCACCGTGGCCAGCGTGGCCGCCGATCGTGTCGAGTTTGCCTTGGGCGAGGAGCTTCCCGCCAATGTAATCGTGCCGGTCACCCTGCTCCTCGCGATCTTCAAGTTCGATCGCATGGAGTGGGCAATCGAAAAGTGTACGGAGCTGAACGTCACCCGCATCGTTCCGGTGATCGCGCGCCGCACCGAGAAGCATCTCGCTACCGTGGCCGAAAAGCGCGTCGAGCGCTGGCGCCGCATCGCGCGCGAAGCTTCGGAGCAATCCCGCCGCGTCGCGCCGCCGGAAATCGCCGCGCCGCAGAAATTGAAGGAAGCGATCACGCCGCCAGTGTCCGCTGTCGTCCCAGGCGATCTCCGCATCGTCCTCGCCGAGACCGAACAGGAAGCCGCGCTTCCTGATCTGCTTCGCGCGCGCGACAACCTCGCATCACTGGCTCTCGCCATTGGTCCCGAGGGCGGCTGGACTGCGGACGAACTGCAGGCCTTTGCCGTGGCACAATGGATCTCCGCCTCGCTCGGCGACACCATCCTCCGCGCGGAAACCGCGGCCATCGCAGCCCTGGCCATCGCCCGCGCCGAAATCTAGAAGTTCGCTCAAGAAGGGCAGGTAGAGCTGGACTTCAGTCCAGCGTCCCAGCCGTCTGTTTACGATGCCGAGCCGACGTCAGCCGGTGGCACAAAGAGGTGTCTTAGATTCTTTTCGGTGGCCTGGAGCGCGCCTTGATCTGCACCCGACTCGCTTCCATCCGTCCCGCTTGCGGGACAGCTCAGTTCAGCCCAAAACGAAGCCCTGGGTACGCGTTCCGCATTAGGGCAACCGCGTCCCGCTCGGGACGCGCGCATCTCACGGCTCGCCTTTAGTCTGCCCCCGCGCTCAGTCGCGCCGTCCGCTCCAGCCGCCGCGCCGCGTCGCTGCTCAAGCTGCGGTCTTCCATCCAGCGGTCGAGGATGCTCTTCTTGAACTTCCAGCGGTTGCCCAGTTTGAAGGCGGGAATCACCTCTTCGGAGACGTACTTGTACAGTGTGTCGGGCGAAATTCCCAGGTACTGCGAGGCCTGGCGAATGTTCATCACTTCGCGCGCATCGGCCATCGTGGCTGCCTCCGGGTCGGCTCAATATGCGGGAGTGGGGCGTCGCCCTGCCGAACAAAATCATTGTAGGGCGCGCACCGCTGCTCCACCAGAGCGCCCCTGTTGACCCGCGCGGCACTGGAGTAGTCAAACTATTAACAGCACCGCAAAATTGTCCTTGCCCCGGCACTGGTCTTTGTGCCGCCGAGCAACCCGGCGTGGCCGCTCTCATCTCATTGGGAAAGGCCTCAGTGTTGCAACATTCATGTAGGATTGTGTGATGATCTCGGCTGGTTGGAGGAGTCGTGGTCTGTAGCGCTTGTGGATTCGACAACCCGGGTGGCATGAATTTCTGCGGCATGTGCGGCACGCCGCTGCCCCATCGTCCGCTGACCGCGCCCGGTGCACAAAGCACGCTGCACCTCACTCGCGTGCCGGTGGAAGGCGGCATTCCGCACGACGGCCAGGTGTCCTCCACCAGTGCCGGTGTGCTGGAGACTCCCATCGACGCCGCGTCGGCTACTGGCGAGCCGCAGAATACCGAACCCGCCGCTGCCAATGAGCCGCCTCCCGTCGAGCTTGTTCCCGACGTTCCGCTGGACGAGTACATCCAGAATTTCCGCTACCACCCGCCCAGTGATCCCTCCGAAGTGACGATGCGAGGCGATGCCCACGTCGCCGCTCCCGGAGCCGTGGTGGAGCAAACCGCAGCGCAGTCGTCGGAACCGCCGCCCGTGACGGCATCGACAGCCTCGCCGGAAGCCGTGGCGCCCATTGCCGAGCAGTCGTCACACGACGTCGCCAGCCGCTTGGGGCTCGATCCTCAAGCTCCCTCCGAGGAGGCGGTTGAGCGGACGCGCTTTCTCGACCTTCATCCCGCCGACGAGTCGAAGCCTGCCGGTCCGGGCACCTCGACCATCGTCGGGCCGTCGTTTCTGGGACTGAGCGACGCCCCGCAACTGGCGTCTGAAGCCGATCTCAGCGAACCCGAGCAAGCTTCGCGTCGCGGCTGGCGCATGTGGCTGGCGGCTGCCGTGATTGTCTTGTTTGTGGGCTTAGGTTTGATGGAGTGGCGTTCCCAGATGGCGCAAACCAACAACGGTCCAGTCGCGGTGCTTCGAGCCAGGCTGCGCAACTGGCGGCACAATGCTCAGCCGCCGGCAAGCAACCAAGCCGCTCCGGCTGCGACCGGTGCGACCAGCACCGGCTCCCAGCCCGAGATGCAGGTGCAGGAGCAAGCCAAGCCGCCGCAGAACTCCAATGCACCTGCGCCGCCGCCGACCGCTGCCAATCCCGCTCCTGCCGCAACCCTGCCCGCGCCCACCGCAGCCACATCGACCGCCAAGCCAGCCGCCGACAAGCCCATGACGGCTTCTGACTCGCCCGCGCCAGAAAAGTCCGTGACCGTGCCCAAGCCGCTCTCGGCGAGTAGCTCGGCAGGGAACAATCCGCCAGCTTCGGCAGCCGAAAAGCCGAAGCCGGAGCGCCAGCCTGCGGAAGCCGCTAACGCCGATGCGGCGGCGAAGTCCGGTGTGCCCGGCGCTGAGGAGCTGGACAAAGCCCGCAACGCCAGCGACTCCGTGGCTGCGGCGGCCTGGCTATGGAAGGCGACCGCCAAGGGCAATCCTTACGCCCCCGTGCTGCTGGCCGACATGTACATCAAGGGCGATGGCGTGCCGCGCAGCTGCGAGCAGGCAGTGGTGCTGCTGAAGACCGCGGCGGAAAAAGAAAATGCCCGCGCCCGCAATCGTCTGGCGTCCATGTACGCGACCGGCAACTGCGTGCCGCGCAATCGCGTGGAGGCCTACCGCTGGCTGAGCTCGGCGCTGACCGCCAATCCCAACAGCGACTGGGCACGCCAAAACCGCGATCTTATCTGGCAGCAGATGACTTCCGAAGAGCGCGCCGCCGCCGGCAAATACCGGTAGTAACCTGTCACCCTGAACTTGTGCTGGGGTGCCCAGGTCTCGCGCTGTTCGAGATCTGGGAAACTGCAGTCGAGCACCCCTAGATCCCGCAGGATGTTGGAATCGCCAACCATCCCTCCGGTTCACACCTCACAACACTCCAGCAACTCCCGCGCTACAATTGAACCTGGCGCCCGCCGCTGCCATGTATAACGTTTAAGGACGAAATCATGCCTGTCAATCCTATGGATCGCCCGCTGGCCGAAGCCGATGCGGAGATTGCCCAAGCTATCGAGAACGAGGAGCGCCGCCAGCACGAAGGCCTGGAGCTGATCGCCTCGGAGAACTTTGTGAGCGAGGCCGTGCTGGAAGCGGCCGGCTCGGTCTTCACCAATAAGTACGCCGAGGGCTATCCCGGCAAGCGCTACTACGGCGGATGCGAGTTCACCGACGTCGTGGAGAATCTTGCGCGCGACCGCGCCAAGCAGCTCTTCGGCGCCGAGCACGCCAACGTTCAGCCGCACTCCGGCTCGACCGCCAACATGGCGGCCTATGCGGCGGTCATTCAGCCGGGCGACACCGTCCTCGGCCTCAACCTCGCGCACGGCGGCCACCTCACGCACGGCCATCCGCTCAACTTCTCCGGCAAGACCTACAAGATTGTCCCCTACGGGGTGACCCGCGAGACCGAGACCATCGACTACGATGACCTGGAGCAGATCGCCGAGCGCGAGCGGCCCAAACTGATCATCGGCGGCGGCAGCGCCTATCCGCGCATCATCGACTTTGCCCGCATGCGCCAGATCGCCGACAAGGTTGGCGCCATCTACCTCGTCGACATGGCGCACTTCGCCGGACTGGTGGCCGGCGGCGTTCATCCCTCACCCGTGCCCCACGCGCAGATTGTCACCTCGACCACGCACAAGACCTTGCGCGGTCCGCGCGCCGGCCTGATCCTGTCGAAGCAGGAGTACGCCGCGCCCATCGACAAAATTGTCTTTCCGGGAGTGCAGGGCGGACCGCTGGTCCACATCATCGCCGCCAAAGCCGTGTGCTTCCACGAAGCCATGCAGCCCAGCTTCAAAGACTACGCGCGCCAGATCGTCGCCAACGCAAAAGTCTTGGCGCAGACGCTGGCCGACGAAGGCTTCCACGTCGTCTCCGGCGGCACCGACACTCACCTGATGCTGGTGAACGTCTTCGCCAAGGGCATGTTGGGCAGCGAGGCCGAGAACGCGCTGCACGAAGCCGGCATCACCGTCAACAAGAACGCGATTCCGTTCGACACCAATCCTCCGCTGAAGCCCAGTGGCATCCGCATTGGCTCGCCGGCGCTTACGACGCGCGGCATGAAGGAAGGCGAGATGCGGCAGGTAGGGAAGTGGATCTCCGAGGCGCTGCACAACCGCACCGACAAGAACGTGCTGGCGCGCGTGAAGCGCGACGTGCTGGAGCTGGCCGAAGCTTTTCCGCTCTACGCCACCCGCAGAGCGCGGCACGCCGAGCCGGTAAAGGCGTAACGTGTTTTCGTCCGCGACTGAAAATTCGGGTGCTCCAGGTCTCGCGATTTTCGAGACCTGGGAGCCCGTTGACCCGGAAACCGCCCACAGGGAATGTGCGTATCGGAGGAGCTTCAACGGTAGAAGTCCTCTTCTACGTCGGCGGGCAGTGGCGCATCAAAGTCGCCGGCGACTGAGACCTCACCCTTGGCCAATCCCAGGTGCCGCTGTTTGCGCTTGCTCTTGACTGGGATAAGGCGCGCCACCGGAGTCCCCGCCCTAGCAATCACGATCTCCTCTCCCAGCGCTACTCGTGCCAATAATTTGGAGAGGTGGGTCTTCGCTTCGCGAACGCTGACTTCCATACACCCACAACTAGATTAAGGCATGGACTAAGTCAAGATGGCTCACACTTGTCAGACCGGGACATATCGCTTGATGACAATGTGCCGCGCGTGCTGCCGCGTTGTGGCTACGTCGTAGGCCAGTTGCATGCGCAGAAGATGGTCCATGTCCGGGCCGAATGCCTTCTCGATGCGGAGGGCCATTGCGGGTGTCAAGGCAGCCTTGCCGTGCAGCAGGTCAGAGAGCGTAGCACGACGAACCTTTAGAATCTGCGCCGCCTTTGACACGCTAAGGCCTAGAGCTTCGATGACCTCGGTTCTAATCAGCTCGCCCGGATGGGGCGGGTTCTTCATAGGCATTTACCAGCCTCCTAGTGATAATCGACCACGTCGATGTCGCTGGCACGATTCGCTTCCCGGTCGTAACGGAAGATCAGGCGCAAGTTTCCCGTGACGGTCAAACTCCAAAAGCCTTCCAGCTCGCCTTTCAGACGATGCAGCTTCCATCCCGGAAATCGGGCTACCTGGTCGAGGCCATCCGCCGTTTCCAGCGTGAATAGGAGCTTGCGCAGCTTGTCAGCCATCGCAGGCGGCACGCCTTTGGAGTCATCGTCCTCATGTAAGCGCCTCAGACCCCTGTGGCGAAAGCGCGTAAGCTGCATCTCATCTCCGCGTTTTTCTCAGTATGTACGGTAATACCGTACACGTCAAGGTGAGAAATCCGGACATGCCGAACAGAAGGGAAGTCCCTCTCAGTTACACTACCCTTTGCGCGTCGCCATCGACATTCGCCGCATCACCGAGTTCGGCGTCGGGACCTACACCCGCAACGCCATCCGCACGCTGGCGCGCCTCGATCACGACAACGAATACTTCCTCATCGGCATTCCCGGCAAGCTGGGCGACATTGATCCTCTGCCGCCCAACTTCATCACCGTTCCCGGCCAGCCCAACGAGTTCTCCATCGCCAGCTATCTCGAGCTGCACCGCATCCTGAAGCAGAACCGCTGCGACCTGTTGCACGTCCCGCATCTGTTCTGGAAGCCGCAAGCCATCCCGTGTCCTTACGTTGTCACCGTGCATGATCTGCTGGATCACATGTATCGCGTCAACAGCCAGTCCGGCCTCAAGCGTAGCCTGCACTTCCAGTTCACTCGCCGCGTGCTGCATCGTGCCGCGCGCATCTTAGCGGTCTCGAACTTCTCCAAAGCCGATACCGTGCGCCTGTTTGGCGTGCCGCCGCAGAAGATCGAGGTCATCTACAACGCCATCGACGACCGCTTCCGCCTTGGCCATGCCAGCGAGGCCGAGCGCCAGTTCATCGCCGAGCGCTACCAGGTCAACTGCCCCTTCCTGCTCTACACCGGCCGCATCAGCCCGCACAAGAATGTCGTGCGCATCATCGAGGCGTTTGCCGCGCTGAAGAGCGAGCTCAACAAGGAAGGCCGCACCGAGGACCTGAAGCTCATCATCATCGGCGACGAAGTCTCGAAGCACCCGGACCTGCGCCGCGCCTGCATCAAATTCGGGGTGCAGAACGATGTGCGCTTCCTCGGCTTCGTGCCCATCGACGTGCTGCGCATCTTCTACGACCAGGCAAAGATCTTCGTTTTCCCGTCGCTGTACGAAGGCTTCGGCCTGCCGCCGCTGGAAGCGATGGCCCATGCCACGCCGGTCGTGACCAGCAATACCTCGTCCATTCCCGAGGTCGTGGGCAACGCTGCGGTCATGGTGAATCCCGAGAACGTCTTCGAGATCATGCGCGCCCTGCATCGCGTGCTGCTGGATCAGGCCCTGCGCGACAAGCTCAAGGCCCGCGGCCTGGAGCAGGTGCAGAAGTTTTCCTGGGACGCCAGCGTGCGCCGCATGCTGCAGATCTACCGCGAAGTGGCGAAGCACGATCAGGGCAGAGCGGCGCTTTAGCGCCGCGTCCGAGTACGTTAATGTTGTTCTCTCTCGCCGGCTTTAGTTGGCGAGAGACGGTCGTGCCACCGTGTGGAAGGTTGCCTGCATGGAGCCGTTAATTAGAAATTTCTCCACTCTGAGATGTTTCCCATTCTTCACTTCATTCCCCGCGCCTGACCACGCGCAAGAATTACCTCCCAGCGGCCATTTTGTACTCTGCTGCTGCTTCGCGCCTCGCGACGCCGGCACAATTCAACAGTGCCTGCCTCCAGACATCAATTGGCCCCCGGCTTGCTTCTAAGAAAACAACCGCAGGTTTATTCCTCGGGCCGATTCTATGCGGTGTTCGATTCCAGTCCGGGCCGTATCTTTGGTTTGCCTGATGCTTCCGCTACTCGCCTGGAGTCAGTCGAAGCCGTTGGCGCTGGACGAAATCCTTACCCGCATGCAGCAGGCGGAGGCGGCCTCGCAGAATCAGGCCGTCGCTTACACCGTTACGCGCGAGTATCAGCTGGCGACGCAGGGAGCTACTCAGCCCAGCTCGGAGGTCGTTGCGGAGGTCAACTTCGTTCCGCCGTCGGCGAAAGACTATGCCGTCGTCCAGTCGCAGGGCAGCGATCGCGGGACCGGCATCGTTCGTAAGGTGCTCGACCACGAAGCCGCCATGGCCACGCATCCCGAATTGCACGAGCTGACCGCACGCAATTACGATTTCGCACTGCTGGGCCGGGAGGCAATCGATGGTCGCAATTGCTATGTTCTGCAACTCTCGCCCAAGCGCGATGCAGTGGACTTGGTCCGCGGCAAAGCCTGGATCGACGCCGCCAACTTCACCCTGCGCCGCATCGACGGCACCACGGCGAAAAGTCCTTCACTCTGGATTCGCAACCTGCACCTGACGATCAACTATGGGCAAATGAATGGAGTGTGGTTGCAAACCTCGACGCGGGCGGAAGCGGACGTTAGGTTCGTCGGGCCCCACGTTCTGACCTCGCGCGATCTCGACGTGCAGCTCGCAGCCGCCAGCGCGCGAGTACAATTTCCGCCGCGCCCGCGTGCGCCGAGGGCGAATCGCCGCCGTACCGCCGACGCAGCCGCCGCCTGGGTAGCGCGATAAGCCAAAGGGCGAAGCGAATTTTCTTAGCTGCCGGGCCTGTAAGCCGAATTCTGTCCCCGCCCATTCTCCTCGCGAATGACAAAGCACCCGTGAAGACAATGGGCGGGGGACGGTCATTCCTCTGGGCCGTGCATTACTGCGCGGCTCAAGCGACCTACCCGGGAGTTGTGACGCACCGAGCCGGCACGCCCCTGCCGTTCTTCCGGTCCAGCTACGTTGGCATGGATCGAAAGAACGGCAGGATCCTCCCCTATTTGGTCTTGCTCCGTGTGGGGTTTGCCCTGCCACCGTCATTGCTGACGGCGCGGTGCGCTCTTACCGCACCTTTTCACCCTTACCCCGCCCAACCACCTCAACGCACGGTCCCGATTTCTAACCGGGTGGAGCGGCGCTTCAGCGCCGCGTCAAGCCATTTCCTCACCCTCTTGGAAGGGCGCAGCCGAACGCGGGCCTGAAGGCCCGCTCTACCGGTCGCAACACGTGCGCTGGGGTGGTCAGGCGGGGCGGTATGTTTTCTGTGGCACTTTCCGTCAACGGCCCTTGACGGCCGCCGCCCGGACGTTATCCGGCACACCGCTCTGTGGAGTTCGGACTTTCCTCTGCCGGTTTGCACCCGCAGCGACCGTCCGGCCCAGCAGCTAACTAGATAATTATAGAAGGGGCGCACCTTTAAGTGCTGTGTCGAGCCTTTTTATTTGTCATCAGCAGCAGGCTTCAGCCTGCGAAAAAGCCGCTGTTGCGACATACAATCGGTGTCGCCTTACCATCTTTTGCTGCCGCTTGCTCATCCACTCAGACGTGTCGCCAGCATGTCACCTGCTCGGTCGGCCACGGACATGATCGTTCCCACTGGGTGGGCGGGAACAATCGTCGGTATCAACGACGCATCGACCACCGCGACGTTCTCCGTTCCGCGCACGATCAGCGTGCCGGGATCGACTCCGCCAGAACTCTCGCTGAGCGCAACCGTACCGCCGAAATGATTGATGATCAGCCGGTTGAAGTACACCCCATCCACCGGAGAAGGTCCGGTTACGTACGTGTAAATGTCGGCGAGCGAGTTGGGATTCAGGTTGGGATGGCTGGAGCTGCCGGGCCCGAATGCAATCTTTAGCCCGGGATCCTGGGCAAGCAGTTGGATCATGTTGAAGACCGCCTGCGCCATGAACGTCGCATCAGCATTGCCGTCGGGTGTGTCGGGCAGGTAGATGTTGGGATAGTTGACGTTGCCGCTGGCATCGAGCGTGATGATGCCTCGCGCTTGCGGGTTCAGCATCATCAGGTACGCGGTGAAAGCGCGCGGTCCCCAATACGGTCCGCCGGGAGTGCCCAGTCCATTCGGGTTCAGGAAGATCTCCACGTTCGGAATGTCGCCGCCCAGCGCGTAGTTCAAAATCGATACCGGCTGATACTGCGCGTACGGCCCGCGCCCTCCGTCGAGATAGTTCTGAATGTCGGGCGCGTTGGCCTCGTAGTCGCCGTAGTTGTAGGTCTGGTACGGCACTGCCCCGCTGTACTCGTAGGTGACGCTCGTCATCACGTGGTCGTAAATGCCGACTCCAACCAGCGGATTGTCGATGACGAACGGCGGGGGCGACTGGCCGGGAAAGATCTCGGATTCCCGACCACGCGGACCGACACCGCTTACCAGCAGCAGCTTGGGAGTGATGAGCGCTCCCGCGGCCATCACCACCAGCCCGCCGCTGTTCAAGCGGACGGTGCTGGCCGTGCCCGTCTGCGACTGATCCAGACTCATGCGCTGGTTGAAATGCACGGCGACGGCTTCACCGCTATCGTTGAAATCGATCTTCGTGACCTTGCTATACGCCAGGATTTCCAGGTTCGAAACCGGTGACCCGCCCGGCGCGACCGCGGCGAAGTAGCCGGTAATTGGCCCAGCGCGCTCGCCTCCGGTGGCCGCCACATACGGACGGCTATATACCCCCGATGCGTCGAAGGGCAGGCTGGTATCTCCTTCCATCCAGCCGTTGGCAGCGTACAGAGGATGCACGATGTCCGCCGGGCCGGTAAGTTGCGGCATCCCGTCGGTCGAAGGTGTGCTGGTCACCGGAACTCTCGCGCGGACGCGGTCGAAGTAGGGGCTCATGTCGGACCAGTGCCAGCCCGCCGGCCAACTGCGGTCGAAGACCTGCGTAGGGTTGGTCTGAAAAAGCATGCCGTTCACCATGCTGTTGCCGCCCAGACCGATTGCCTGGTACGTGAACAGCGTCTCGGTGAGCTGGTAGGGCACGCCCGGCGCGACATGCGCGATCTGCGAGTATTGGCCCGGAACATCGAAGATGGTCAGATCGTTGCGACCGGCAGGCAGCCAGGGTGGCCAGTCGACGCCGCCCATCGCCGCCGACAACGGACCTCCGGCGTCGATGATGAGAATGCGTTTGCTTCCCCCGGTGGCAAGCCGCAGTTTGGTCGCGACGATCGAACCCGCCGTGCCTCCACCGACGATAATCGCGTCGTAACTGTCCATAGGCGGAGTGACCGTGCTTCCACCGCACCCGAGCAATCCCGCTAACGGTGAGGCGACCGCCAGAGTGATACCGGCTTGCGCTGCTTGACGGCAGAATTCTCGGCGGCTGACAGGTGACACAGGCACGCTCGCAAGGTTTCCCAGGGCTGGACGGTTTAAGTCAGCGGGAGTATGCACCGCCTGCGCAGAGGAACGCAAGCCAATTCGCTATAGCTGAGGACGCCAGCATGGTTCGACGCACGGCCTTCGGTTACGCACTCTGCTTCAGCACCAACTGCTCAGCGGGCGAAAACACATACGCGCGGATCATCATCGTGCTCAGCAGGGAAGTGAGCCCCGACGACGCCAGGATCATCGCAATCACCACGAACTGATAGATCGCCGCATACAGCGGATCGGCGCCGGAGAGCAGCATACCGGTCATCAGTCCGGGAATCCACACGATCCCCAGCGAGCGCAGATTATCGATCGCCGGAATCAGCGACGAATGAATGCTGGCCTCGGTATAGCTCGCGATGGTCGTCTCCGGCGCCGCGCCCAGCGCCAGCGCCGTCTCAATCTCGCCGGCGTGCGCCAAGACCTCTGAGCGAAATCGGTTTAGCGCCAGCCCATTCGTGTTCATCGCGTTGGCGATGATCATGCTCCCCACCGGAATCAGCGACGTAATCGCGGTGTCGATCACCCCCGCCCACGTCATGACCGCCGTCACCAATCCTGCGCCAGCAGCAATGGAGTACGTCGAGACTTTGCGAGCTCCCGGAATGTCCTTCGCGCGCTTGGCCGAGATGGATCCGGCAGCCAGAATCATGCCTGCGAGCAGAAACACGCTGCTCCAGCGCGGAGCCTTCAACAGCAGCATCAGCACAGAGCCGACGACAACGATCTGCACGATGCCGCGCACCAGGGCGATTGCCGTGTCGCTCTCCAGATGGATGTTGCGTCGCCGCGCCAGCAGAATCACCAGCAACGCCAGCACCGATGCGATCGCCGCCTGCGCGAAGCCCAGCGCAATCTGCGAATGAAATAGCGATTTGAGCACGCAACACCTCCGCCCAGTTTTTCAGAGGCCCGGGACTCGCAGGTCAGGATTGCGGGGTTTGCCGGCGACCAGCGTGGCCGAGCGAACGCATACTTTCAATGGGGCGTCATCAGTGTGACAGTTTCAGCCCGATGATACCGAGCACAATGAGCGATGCTGACCCGAGGCGCATCCAATTGCTGGGTTCACCATAGAACAGGATGCCGACGGTCAGGGTGCCGACCGCGCCAATGCCCGTCCATACGGCATAAGCGGTGCCCATCGCAATCTGTTTTTGCGCCAACCACAGCAAAGCTCCGCTGGCCGTCATAAACACCACCGCCGTGACGACCCCGCGAACTCGGGTTACCGGGTTCTCCGCGATTCTTAAACCGAGCGGCCACCCGATCTCCAACAGTCCTGCAGCCACAAGATACGCCCAAGCCATGCTTGTCTCCTCATGCCGAAGTTTTCGGATGTTTCTTGCTGAGGATTGACTGTCTGCGTCAACGCCAGCATTGTAATCGGGGCGGGTAGTTGGCGTAACATCGCCATTTTGCAAGCCACCAGGCTGGCGTAGGATTACTGGTGTTGAGGCTACGATTATGCTTGTCCTGTTGATTGCCGCGGCAGCCTTTGTTGGAGCGGCGATTTCTTGGAACATGGCTACCGTAGCTGTGCTGAGAAGGCTCGGTATCAACCTCTCTTTTTGGCTTCCGTTTCGCCTGTATCGCAGACAACCGCCCGAGGTGCTTAATGCGCTTAGGGGAAGAACGATCAACGCCTACGTTGCTGTTTCCGGCTTGTTGCTATTCGCGTGTCCCTTGTTCGCTGGATTGTCTGCTTACGACTATGTTGTACGCCGTTACCTTCAACACTCTCCTTATTACATGAAGTACGTCCTCGCATCGATAGCATGGCTCTTACTGTTGGTCATAGTCGGAGTTTGGGTCAGCCTCGGCGATTGGCAGAAAGGCGCAGAGAAGGGCATCGGTATCGCGATGCTGGCAATACTTGTGCTGAAAGTCTCAACCGACCTGACAGGTTCGCTCATGGCGGCGGTGTTCGTGGTTGCGGCTGCCGCGTTCTGCTCATTCGTGTACTTCGCAGTCCGTCGCATCAGGGGCGGCTTCAGCGGACAACAATATCCCGCCCGGCGAGAAATGCAAGTGCAACAAGACTTCGTATCTGAACGATTTGTGCCAAGCGAGAATGCCACTGCAGAAAAGGTCGCGAAGGTTCAACAACTCATGGCATTGCGGCCAAGTCTCGATTCGTCTTCCGATGAGCAGTGCGGAGATGAGCGAGAGTAACGTTGCGTTGGGCACTGCGCCAAATACAGTTCGAGTCCCGTGTTTTTTGCAGTGCGGTCTCCTAACTGTTGAGAAATCCCCATAGCGCAAGTTGGCGGTTGGGTGGACGGTTTTGGGCGTAACTGGTGTGATCGCATGTTTTCACCAACAATGCATCTCGCGTATTTCGGTTTGATGGTAGTGTGAGTTCCGCTATGCCTCTGTTCTACACAGATTCGGTGACGCTCGCGTACTCAGAGATTGAGGCGGCCAAACGTTGGTGGATTGACGCGTTCGATTGCAAGGTGACAAGGGTGCCGCCGGACTGGGACTGTCCGCTACCGTCCGATGTGGCACTCCAACTTCCCGGTCACGACGTGCCCACAATTCTTTTAAGCAGTAAGGCGGAAATCCAGCAAGCGGGTTTTGACCGGCCCGCACCGGTCGCATCTGTCATCTTCTGCGAGAAGCTGAAGAAAGGGCATGAACATCTCGCCAGTCGTGGGATTCTTGCTGGGCCGATACAGGATGGCGGTGACACGCAATTTTTCGAGATTCGAGATACCGAAGGGAATGTCATCGAAGTCTGCAAGGAACCCTAGCTACGGGCACGATTACTGTTGTGAAATCGCCATATCACTCATTGAAGTTCGGCAGGACTGTGAGGGTGGAATCGGCCGAGCCCGCTGCCACGTTTGCATCGTGGGCTGGTTTTGCCCATGATGCGTGGCGAGGGCGGCGCTGAATTTAGCCCACCGTGGAGCGCAGCGGAACGGTGGGTCAGCGACCTTCTTGAGTGGCTCTGAGTCCCTCTAGGGACGACAGATGTGCCGCCGGCTGAAGCCGGCTCCCACTCCTACAAACAACGCTTACCCAGGATTCCGCTTTCGCGTAACCTGCCCCGAGCGCAGTCGAGGGGTCCTGGGCTAGAATCAGCGCCGCCCTTCGGGCTCGGTCATTTTGTATGCCGACACTGACGAGACGGAACACCCGAGGCGGCGGATTACTGCGGATTGCTGCTGAGGAATCCCCACATCACAAGTAACCCTTGAGCGAATCGGGCAGAGGAGCCGCCGGCTGCGTTATTGGTTGCGGAGGTATCCTCATTCCCCGTGCCCTGACTTAACTCAACCGCGCAGTACTTCACTGCTGCTGCCGATCTGCGCCAGCCGTCCCTGCTCCATCATTGCTACCCGATCGCAGACTCGTCGCGCCTGCTCGCGATCATGGGTCACGAGGATAAATGTTTGCCCGCCGCTGTCGACAAGGCCGCGGATGAGGCCTTCGATGCCTATCTTCGCCTGCTCGTCGAGGGCCGCGGTAGGCTCGTCCAGCAGCAGGATTTCCGGCCGATTGGCCAGCGCCCGCGCCAGCGAGACGCGCTGCTGCTCGCCGCCGGACAAGTTCGCAACGTTGCGGGTGGCGAATCCTGGCAGGCCTACGCGCTCAAGCAGCCGCCCGATCTCCTCGTCAGCAAGAGCTTCGCCGCGCTGGGCTGGGCCGAAGCGCAGGTTCGAGGCGATGTCGCCGGGGAAGAGAAATGGCCGCTGTGTCACCATGCCCACGCGACGCCGGAGCTCGCGCGGCGGAATGTTCCGATAGTCCTGCTCTTCCAGGTAGACGGTGCCGCTTGTGGGCTCGTCGAGCCGATTCAGCAGGCGCAGCAGCGAGCTCTTGCCCGAGCCGCTGGGGCCGACGATGCCCAGCAGCTCCCCGCGGCGCACTTCGAGCGAGATGTCCCGCACGATCCAAACTTCACCCGCGCGGCGCCCGAGATGGTCGGTACGCAAGACTGCCTCGCCGGGCGGAGCGGTCATCGGTGCAGGTGTCCGTAGTAGATCTTGGTGTCGTATTCCAGCGTGACCCGGTCTTCAACCGCGTGCGCGGAAAAAAATTCAGGCAGGGCTTGCATCATCGCGTCGTGCCGTTCGCCGGACTTTGGAATGTAGGACGAGGACAGCAGCCGTCCGCGCAGGCCGTCGAAGTCGAGGCGCTGCCGGTTGTGTTGCGTGATCAGCTTCACCTCGTCGGGCGCGAAGAAGTGCTGCAGCGCCTCGTAGCTGGCGAGGTATTTGTGTGTCACCTGCTCGTAGTCGGTGGAGTATTGCCGAACGAAGCTCTCGTACGCCCGCAGAAAAGGCGTCGATTGCGTGTCGCGATCGTGCCACACAAGGACCGCCCAGCCGCCCGGTTTCAGGATACGTGCGAACTCAACGCGTGCCTCCGGCGGCTTGAACCAGTGGAATGCTTGTCCGGCGATGACGAAATCGGCACTGGCGGCATCGAGAGTAGTCGCTTCCGCACTGCCCTCGACCATGCTGAAGTTTTCGTAGTCGGCAAGGTACTGTTCGCCGGCCAGGCGCATCTCGCGGTTTGGCTCGACGCCGATCACGCGATTGCCGTTCTCCAGGAAGATCTCGGCCAGCAAGCCGGTGCCGCAACCCACATCCGCGATCAGATGCGGTGGCGCCAGGCCACATGCCTGCTGAAGGGCGTGTACCACATCGTGGGAGTAGTGCGGCCGGTACTTGACGTAATCCTCGACTCGATCGGAGAAGCGATGGTGGGGATGGCGCAGCGATGAGGCCATGCCGAAAATGATATCGTAACCTCGCCGATGAAATCCGCCCGCCCGACGAAAACGCCGCTGGTGACGGCGATCAGCGAGGCCATCCGCAAGGTCCCACGCGGTCGCGTCAGTACCTACGGAGCGATTGCCCGGGCTGCGGGCTACCCGCGCTGCGCCCGCCATGTCGGACGGGTGTTGAAGCAAGTCGCGGGACTGCCGTGGCAGCGCATTCTGGGCTCCGGCGGCCGCATCTCGCTTTCCCGGGAAGCCGCCCTGGAGCAGCGTTTTCTGCTGGAGTCCGAGGGCGTTCGCTTTCGCGGAAAGCGCGTCGATCTGAAACAGTTCGAGCACCATTTTGCCGCCCCGGCCCCGCCGGGTAAAAGGAGACCGAAAGCTACGGTCAAGGTCCGGTGGCTCCGGCCAAAGTTGTAGAGGCGCACGATTTTTTCTCCGGCACGCCATCGCGGCTTGCCATAAAATGGAAGCAGTTTCGCCATAATCCAGGGCCTATGTTCACCCGCAGCCGAATTCGGCTTCTGCTTTTCGCCGCTCCTCTTTTGCTTGCCGGGTCGCTGTACGCGCAACGTTACCCGGAGCACGACCACACGGTCTTCCATCGTCCGCCGTCGGCACCGCCGGCGGTCAAGCGTCAAACCGCTACGCCGGCAGCGTCCAGCAGCAAGGGCGCAGCGGGTTCGTCGCCCTCGCGTTCCAGCGACAGCACACGCCGGCGCGATGCGAACTTTGGCGCGCCGCCAGCCACAACGGACCCCCGGACTTCGCCGGCGCCGAAGTAGCTTCTCGCGATCCTCAGTGTTTGCGACGAACCCCGCTGGTCACCGCGGCCGTGATTTTGCCTGCTCCGTTTGTAACCTTCGTGTAACATAGACAAACTCGCGCCCCCACAGAGGGTCAGCGCCTCTCTTATGGTCAGGCCTTCCCTGGACGATCCATCTCTAGTGTTGAACCGCGAAGCCTCCTGGCTGGCGTTCAATCGCCGTGTGCTCGAGGAGGCGGAGAACCCGCGCAACCCGCTGCTGGAGCGCGTGAAGTTCCTTGCCATCACCGCACGCAATCTGGATGAGTTCTTCGAAATCCGCGTTGGTGGCCTGCTGCAGCGTATTGAAGACGGGCAGACCGAGCCCGGGCCCGACGGCCGCACCCCGCAACAGGAAGCCCAGCTGGTGGCGCAGCTCACCCACGAGTTTATGCGCGATCAATATCGCTGCTGGAACCAGCTCTTGCGGCCCGCTCTGGCCGCGGAGGGGATTCGCGTCGTCGGCATTCGCGAGCTCACGCCCGAGCAGCGCCAGTTCGTCGCCGTCTATTGCGAACGCGAGCTGGATCCGCTGCTGACGCCGGTCACGGTCGATCCCTCCCACCCGTTTCCTCGTGTCATCAACAAGGCGCTCTGCCAGGCCTTGCTCCTGCGCCGCCGGCGCCGTGCTTCCACAACCTACATGGGCGTGGTGACGGTTCCGCGCGTGCTGCCGCGGCTGATCAAGCTGCCGCCGCGCAATGGCAGCGAAGATTACATCTTCCTTGCCGATCTGGTCGCGTCGCATACCGTCGATATGTATCGCGGCTACGAGATCATCTCCGAGGCCGCATTTCGCCTGACGCGCAACAGCAACCTGTATTTGCAGGAAGAGGAGTCGCGCAACCTGCTGGAGTCGGTGCGCACGGAGCTGCACAATCGCCGCAAGGGTGATGCCGTGCGGCTGGAGATCGAGGCCGACGCCAATCCCGAGATGATCGAGCGCCTGCGCGGCTATTTCGAGATGGAAGAGTGGCAGGTGTATCGCACCGACGGTCCAGTCAACCTGTCGCGATTGTTCCACATCTACGACGAAACGCAGCGCCCTGATCTCAAGTTCAAGCCATTCGTCGCGCGCGAGCTGCAGCTCAACCGCAAGTCGCAGGACATCTTCGAGGAGATCCGCCATCGCGACATCCTGCTGCATCATCCCTACGACTCCTACAGCTCGGTCGTCGGGTTCATCCGCACCGCCGCGGAAGATCCCAATGTGCTCTCCATCAAGCAGACGCTCTATCGGACAAGCGAGGACTCCCCCATTGTCAGAGCTTTGATCGACGCGGCAACGCGCAAAGAGGTCACGGTGGTGGTGGAGGTGAAGGCGCGCTTCGACGAGGCCAGCAACATCCGCTGGGCGCGATCGCTGGAAGATGCGGGGGTGCAGGTCTTTCACGGCCTCGTTGGCCTGAAGACGCACTGCAAGCTGGCGATGATGGTGCGCAAGGATCCCGACGGCGAAACGCGGTTGTACGCGCATCTCGGCACCGGGAACTACAACTCGATCACCGCAACCTACTACACCGATCTCAGCCTGTTCACCGCCGATCCCGAGATCACCAATGCGGTGCACGGCGTGTTTAACTTCCTGACCGCTTACGCGGAGCGGCCGAGCTACGATCCCTTGCTGGTGGCGCCCATCGATCTGGCCGAGCGCTGCAGCAACCTGATTGCCCGTGAGGCGGACCATGCGCGTCATGGCCGCCCGGCGCGAATCATCGCCAAGATGAATTCGCTGCTCGATCGCAACATTGTGCGCGAGCTGTACCGCGCCTCGCAGGCGGGAGTGCCCATCGACCTCATGGTGCGCGGCATCTGCGGCCTGCGTCCCGGGGTGCGCGGGGTGAGCGATCACATCAAGGTGCGCAGCATCGTGGGACGCTTCCTGGAGCACAGCCGCATTTTCTACTTCGCCAACGGTGGCGACGAGGAAGTTTATCTGGGCAGCGCCGACTGGATGCCGCGCAATCTCTACGAGCGCGTCGAAGTTTTCTTTCCAATCAAGGACTTCATGCTCAAGCAGCGCATTCGCGGCGAGATTCTGGAAGCGTATCTGGCCGATACCACGCAGGCTCGCATTCTACTGTCGGATGGAACCTATGTGTATGCCGACGCGCAGCGCTCACGTTCGTCGCGGCGGCCCGCGCACTTCAACGCCCAGGAATTCCTGATCGCGCTCTCGGAAGGCAAGGTCACGCTCGATTCCATTCCGGAACTGCCACAACCGCGCCGGCGCGCCATTCGCGGCGCAGTTAGGGCAAAATAATCATCATGCAGATTTTCTTCTTGCGTCACGCCAATGCCGGTGAACCCAGGCTGAATCCCGCCAAGGATGAAAAGCGCCCGCTGGACAAGCTCGGCATCGAGCAGTCCCACGATGTGGGACGTATGCTGGCCGCCCTGGATATCACCGTCGATGCCGTCATCTCCAGCCCCTTGCGGCGCGCCACGCAAACCGCCGCCGTCGTCGCCAACGAGATTGGCCACGAGGAAAAGGTCATTGTCGACGCCGCGCTACGGCCCGGCGGCACCTACGAGCAATTCCAGGAGTTGCTCCGCCGCCATAGCCGCAAGGACGCGATCTTGGTAGTCGGCCACAATCCCAATATGACGGAGTTCCTGAACCGTATGCTGGCCAACGGCGCCTCGCTGAATGCGGTGGAGTTGAAGAAGGGCTCGATCGCGCGAGTGGAAAAGGACGGCCGCAAGGCTGCGGTCTTGAAATGGTGCATGCCGCCCAAGGTTGTGCGCGCTATTCAGCAGGCCTCGGCCAGTAGTTCTCGCCCGAAAACGGTCTCGAAGTAATCTTTCTCCTGCTGCACAGCCCACAGTTCCAGCTCGATTCCTTCCGGCTGCCGCGGCTTCAGCATCAGGCGCACGCGTCCATCCTGGTGAACTCTGACCTTCAATTGGCCGACGGCGGCGCGCCGTCCCTGGTCCAGCGCGCGCGCCAGTCGCAGCAAGGCGACGGCCTTGGTCACGTGAATCTGCTCGATACCCGGCAAAATGCGCATTACCTGATCGCTGGGCGTGGGGAGCGACTTGCCCACGTAGCGCGCGATGGCGGCGATGATGCGGCGCTGCAGCGGTGTGTAGCCGAAGATCTCCGAGTTCGAAATCACGTAGTAGGTATGCCGGCGGCGGCCGGAGCGGTTGATGTATGCGCCCACTTCATGCAGCATCGCCGCCGCTTCCAGCCAGTCCTGATACTGCAGCGGCAACTGATGCACCGATTGCAGGCGGCGGAAAAGTTGCAGCGCCAGGTCGCGAATGCGCTGTGCGACTTGCAGGTCGGCGCCGTAGTGCTTGGCGGCGGCCAACAGCGCATCGTGCCGCTCCGATTCCACCCGCTGGCGCATCGCCTTGCTGGCGTTGTAATCGGCCATCATTTGCGCCAGCAGGCCGTCGCGCAATCCCAGCGGCATGTAGCGGATGCTGGGCAGCTTGCAGAGCTGCATCAGCTCGGCGAAAACCATGGTGCCGGCGATGATGATCTCGGCGCGGCGCGGACCGATTCCCGGCAAAGCGCGCCGTTGCACCAGATTGCGCCGGCTGAGCTTCTCCAGCAGCGAGGCAACGGCAGTTCGCGGCACGGTGTGCGGCTTACTTTCGTCATACCCCCGCAGCTTGGCGCCGTACAGCCCGGACAGCGCCGCCGGCGTCCCCGAGGTGGCGACCGTCATCTGCACCTTGGCGTCGACGATGCGGCTTCGGGCGCGCGACACCTCGCGCTGAATCACGCCGCGCATGGCTTCCAGCTCCGCCCGCCACGGCGGATCGTGATGCAGGAACATCTGCGTCAGCCGCACCGCTCCAATCGGCAAGCTCACCATGTCCTTGATGTGGCCGGAGATGGAGAGCGTCAGTTCGCAACTGCCGCCGCCGAGATCAATGAGCAGGGCACGCCGCTGGGCGATACGTGCTTCGGAGAGCACGCCCAGGTGAATCAGCCGGCCTTCTTCCAGGCCGGAGATGACCTCGACCTTCCAGCCGGTGGCCGTGCGCACCCAATCGCGAAAAGCGCGGCTGTTGGTTGCGTCGCGCAGAGCGCTGGTGGCCACCGCACGCACCTTGTCCGCGGCATAGGTTTGGGTGGCGCGATGGAAGCGGCGCAGCACGCGCAACGTGTGCGCCATGGCCTGCGGCTCCAGCGCTCCATTGGCAAACACGCTCTCGCCCAGGCGCGTGACCTCTCGGTCCTCGTGCAGGGTCTCCAGCCGGCCGCGCACCACCTTGGCTATCTTCAGCCTGACCGAATTGGATCCGATGTCGACTGCGGCAAATGTGGGCATGCGAGATGGTTAACCAAAAAGTATCGTTGTCCGAACACTCATTGACAAGCCGCGAAGCCGCGGCGGCACGGATATTCAACAGATATTGACAATGGCTTAACGCGCCGGAAACTGCGCTGTGTTTGCAATCGCGACCCCGGGTTCGGCGCAAGGCTCCAGGCGCGAAGTCCCAGGTTGCTGTAGTCGAATCGTCTGGACCGCCGTGACGCGCTTTGCGGGAGGACGCGCTGGATGAGGCGCCGTACATCGGGCGGGCGCGCTGGCCGTATAAACTGAATCGATATGCCGCAGCTCTCCCGGGCAGCGCCGCCTGCTGAAAAAGCCGCCACCTTCCCTGCGTGCATCTGGTCTCTTCCCCGCGGCTTCCTCCTGTTGTCCTTCATTGTCATCGCCGCGGTGTTTCGCCTGCTTCATTTAGGCGCCCGAAGCCTTTGGCTCGATGAGCCTGCAACCATCGCCTTTGCCCGAATGCCCTGGCCGCGCTTCGCGCATATCTGGCAGTACGGCGAAGCCGCTTATCAGGGTGAGTATTTTCTGCTGATGCGGGGATGGATGCAGTTGGGCGGGAGCGAGTGGTGGGCGCGTCTGCCGTCGGCGATCTTCGCCATTGCTTCCGTTCCGCTGATCTATGCCGTGGCTCGGAAGCTGATGGGTGAGAGAGCCGCACTGGCGTCGGCGCTGCTCCTGGCGGTCAATCCAACCGCGGTTTACTACTCGCAGGACGCGCGCAGCTACACCATGGCGATCTTTCTGGTGCTGGCGTCGGCATGGTTCTTTGTGTGCGCCGTGGAGCAGAACCGCGAGCGCGACTGGCTCTTGTGGACGCTGTGCAGTGCGCTTGCGGTTTACACACACTTGTTCGCCGCGCTGGTGATGGTGGGCCAGGCCGCTTCCTTGCTCACCTATCGGAAATCCGGGCGATGGTCTCGCATGCTCCCGCATGCGCTGCTGATCCTGGTGATATCGCTGCCGGTTCTTACCCTGGTGCTCCGGATACCGCCGCACGATTTGCAATTTCCCTGGATGCCCAGCGCGACCCCGAAACAGTTGCTGCATCTCGCGCTTTTTCTCGGCGGCAGCGGCGACAAACTTCTGTTCTTTGGCATTCTCTGGGTCGCGGCATTGAGATCGATCTGGCGCGACCGCCTTCGCCACGACGAACCGGAGAACTGGTGGCGCGGCTGTGTGCTGATCCTGTGGGCAGTTATTCCGGTTGTCATCCTGGCGCTGGTTTCCCTGCGCAATCCCGTCTTCGTCCAGCGCTACATGATCTTCTGCCTTCCGGCGACGATCATGCTGGCGGCGCGCGGCTTGATTGCACTGCCCCAACGGAATCTTGGTTTGTGGCTGGTGCTGATCTTGTCCGTCAGCTGCGTGGCGAATATCTTCCTCGGCTACCGCAAGCCGCGTGAGGACTGGCGCGGCGCAACCCGGGCAGTTGTTGCGTCGGCAGCGCCGGGCGACGCGGTGGTGATTTATCCCTCCTATGCGCGTCCCGGATTCGACTATTACTACGATCCACAGGGAAGGAGCGCGGCCCCTTTGCGCTTGTTCGGGCAGTTCTATAACCAAGGTGAGGATGAAGAAGACGTCGTTGGCGCGCTGAATGCGAATGAGCATGCGTTTCAGCACGTATGGGTGGTGATGCGCGACCAGGGTCCCGGGCTGCGCGCGCTGGAAGACTACTCCCCCACCGTAGCCGCAAAGCTCACCAGCGTCTTTGGCGCACCCAAAGCGTCAATCTACCCCGGCATCACGGTGCTGCAATTCGGGCGGTGAGGCATGCCGCCGCCGGTTGCAGTATTCTGAATGGTGGCCGTCGCTTCGGGCCACGCGAAGGCAGCCAATCCGCCTTCGTCCGAGTATCCAGGCACCGATGGCCGAATCGCAATCATCTGGGCACGAATCCCTGCGCTCCGTTCTGGAAGAAGAAAAGCGGGAGTTCGCGCCGCCGGCGTCGAAGAGATCCAGGCTGGCGATCGCCGTGCGCGCCCTGCGCCATCGCAACTTCCAGCTCTTCTTTGCCGGCCAGCTCATCTCGCTCATTGGGACCTGGATGCAGACGGTCGCGCAATCGTGGCTGGTCTATCGCATGACCAACTCGGCGTTCCTGCTGGGCGCAGTCGGCTTCGCCAGCCAGATTCCGGTGTTCATCATGGCGCCCGTGGGCGGCATCGTGGCCGACCGCAACAATCGCCAGCGCGTGGTCATCGCGACGCAGACGGCGTCGATGATTCTGGCCGCAATTCTTGCCGCGTTGACGCTTTCCGGCCGCGTGCAGGTCTGGCAGATCATGGTGCTGGCGGCGGGTCTCGGCGTGGTCAACGCGTTCGACATTCCTGCGCGGCAGGCTTTTCTCATCGACATGGTTGGGCGTGAGGACCTGATGAACGCCATCGCGCTGAACTCGTCGATGTTCAACGGCGCCCGCATCATCGGGCCGGCGATTGCCGGCATTCTGGTGGCCTCCATCGGTGAAGGCTGGTGCTTCTTCGCTAACGCGGTCAGCTACATCGCCGTCATCGCGGGATTGCTGCTCATGCGCATTACCCACGCGGCCAAGCTGGCCACCAAAGGCTCGCCGCTGGAGAATGTTGTGGAAGGGTTTGCCTTCGCACGCAATACCGGCCCCATTCGTGTGATCCTGTTGCTGCTGGGTCTGGTGAGTTTCGTTGGAATGCCGTATGCGGTACTGATGCCGGTCTTCGCGGACCAGATCCTGCACGGCGGCGCCAGAGGCCTGGGCATTCTGATGGGCGCCACCGGCGTCGGCGCCTTGCTGGGAGCTGCCAGCCTCGCCGCCCGCGTCGGCGTCAAAGGGTTGGGAAAACTGATCGCCATCTGTGCCGGAGGATTCGGAATCAGTTTGATCCTGTTCTCCTTCTCGCGAATCTTCTGGCTGTCGACGCTGCTGCTGCTGCCGGTCGGCTTTTTCATGATGGTGCAGATGGCGTCATCGAACACGCTGATCCAGTCGATGGTGCCCGACCGGCTGCGTGGCAGAATTCTGGCGGTGTATTCCATGATGTTCATGGGAATGGCGCCGTTCGGAGCGCTGTCGGCGGGAGCCGTCGCGCATCATCTGGGCGCGCCCTGGACGGTCGCGCTCGGCGGATTCGCGTGCACCGCGGGCGCGATTCTGTTTGGAACCCATCTGCCGTCGATTCGACGCGAGGCGCGTGAGCTGGTGCTGGCTCAGGGCATGACCGCGGGTACCCCGGCGCAAGGCGCCACCGGCGACGGATTGTCGTAGCGGAGGGTTCCCCTACAGCGGTTTTCGCATCTGCGTGAATAGGGCGGAGCACCGCTTTAGCGGTGCATTTTGGACTCGAAAGAAAATCGGCCTTAGATAGTGGAAACTCTTACCTCAGGCGCTAAGCGCGATCAAACAATGCATGCCTGAAAGGTGTGCTCCACCCATTCCTACCTAACAGCGGTCAACTCTCTAGTGTGTCGTCGCCGTCGGTGGCTTGTGCACGGTGCTGCCGCTGGTCACACCCAGTCGACGCAGCCGGTCGCGAGCCTGCGAAGCTTCGATGGAGCGCGGATAGCGTCCGATCAGGCTGTTCAGCTCGCGCACGCCGGCATCGCGCTGTCCTAATTCCAGCAGCGCATATCCCTTCTTCAACTGCGCCGCAGCCGCCTTGCTGCCTCCGGGATATTGCTCCAGCACCTTGTCGTAGTCCTTCGCTGCGGCTTCGAAGTTGCCCTGGCGATATTCGATGTCGGCGAGATAGAACTGCGCATTGCCGGCCAGGTCAGTATTCGAGTAGTAGCGGATGTAGTCGCCGAACTCCTGCGACGACAGGTCGTACTTGCCGGAGTTGTAATCGCGCAGCGCGTTGTTGTAGAGCACGTCGGGCGGCGGAGCATTCGCCGCGGCGGCAGCGTCCGGTGCGGGCGCTCCCGGCGCTCCGGCGGGCGGAGCTCCGCTGGGCACAGCCGCCATGCCCGGCTGTCCGGCGGCCAGGTTCTGACCGCTCTGCTGCATATCGTCGAGCTGCTTGCTCACCTTGGCCAACCGCGACTTCAGCTCATCCACCGAATCGTGCAGTGACTGCACCTGGCCGGAGAGCTGATCGATCTTGCCGCTGCTGTCCGCCGTCAGGCCCTGCAGCTTGTTCTGCAGATCGGTGACCGTTGCGTTCATCTTGTTGACGCTGTCCGAACTTTGCTCAACCAAGTTCTTTACCACGCCCATGTTCATGTCCATCGACTGCTGCAGGCGCGCGACCTGGTCCTGCAAGGCCTGGACCTGCGTCTGCAGTTGGACCATCTCTTTGCTGACGGCGAAGGCGGGAAGTCCGGCGGCCAGCACAGCCGCCGCGATGACAATTCGTGCGATCTTGTTGCGAAGTTGCATAGGTCCCGTTCCGAAAGAAATTCGATCGACTATAAGAGAGACTATCGTAGGCCCCCTTCGTTACCGTGAATTGAGGGCGGCGCTACCTTCCGCTGTCGCCGCCCCATTCCTGAAGCCGCCCCTAGCGCTGGTACACGAAGTGACCCCGCCGGTTCTGTGCCCAGCACGCTTCCGTGCTTTCGGTGCAGAACGGCCGCTCCTTGCCATAACTGATGGTGCGGATGCGGTCGGCGGAGATGCCCAGCGAGACCAGTGCCTGCTTGGTCGCGTTGGCGCGATTGTCGCCCAGCGCCAGGTTGTACTCCGTCGAGCCGCGCTCATCGCAGTGCCCCTCGATGGTGAACTTCATGTTGGGATACTGCTGCAGGAAGCGCGCGTCGGACTGCAACACCTGCTGGTACTGCTGCGAGATGTCGTAGCTGTCGTACTCGAAGAACACGTCTTTCACGTTCGCCGCAAACATCTGCGCCTCGGTCTCGTTGGAGGTCTTCGGCGGGGGCGCCGGAGCGGGCGTCACAGTGACGCGCGCGGTCGCCTCCTGTGTCCCCCTGTCGTTCTTCGCGACCAGGCGATAGGTCGTCGACTCCATGGGCGTGACCGTGCGCGAGCCGCTGGGATCCACCTTGCCCAGCTGATCGATGCTGACGTCGGTGGCGTAGTCGGTCTTCCAAATCAAGGTGGTCGATTGTCCCGCCGTGATGGTGTTGGGATTCGCCGTCAACGATGCGGTCGGCGCCGGAGCAGGCGGTGGCGGTGGTGGCGGTGGTGCAGGCGGCGTCTTCTTCTTGCACGCACTCACACACAGAACCACGGCCAACGCCACGGCAAGCCTAGTCCATCGACTTCTTGTAAGCTTCAACTGTCTTCCTCCGTTTTTGCGCGAGAGCACTCGCATCAGTTCATGACCGGGCCGAAGTGTGCTCCTTCCGGCGCCCTGCACTGCAAGCTGAATCGCAAGTCTTCCTGCTTGACCCCTTGTCCCAAGGCCCTTGAAAGCGTTCCCCAGCTTACTTGAAACTCCAGTTCGGCTGCGAGTTGTCCCCCGCTGTCGTCAATTGCCGCTGTTCGCTGCCGTCGGCCAGCATGGTCCAGATTTGCGTCTTCCCGGTGCGGTTCGATTGAAAGACGATGTGTCGTCCGTCCGGCGACCACGAGGGAAAATCGTTTCGTCCGCCGTCGTGCGTCAGCTGCGCCCACTGTTTGCTGGCCACGTCCATCACGTAGATGTCGCTGGCCCCGGGAGCTCCCGGGCCGTAATGCCGCACCCACGCAAAGGCGACGAACTGCCCGTTCGGCGACCACGAGGGCGAAACCGCATATCCCTGGTCGGTCAGCCGCACAACGTTCGTCCCATCGGACGCCATGGTGTAAATCTGCGGAAGTCCCGTGCGCCCGCTCACCCAGGCAATCTGCGCATTGGTCTTGGGATTCCACGTGGGCGAGACGTCGGGACTCTTGCTCTCTGTCAGCCGCCGCGAATTCGCACCCGTCGAGCTGAGCGCATAAATCTCCGTGTTGCCGGTGCGCGAGGACGAGAAAGCGAGGTTCTGCCCATCCGACGACCACGCCGGCGAGTAGTTATCGCCGCCGAAATGGGGGAAGCTCACGATCCTGCCCAGGTCCAGCGAGTACATCTGGATCTGCCAGCCATCTTTCGTCACCCCGGAAAAGGCCACGCGCGAGCCATCGGGCGAGATGTGCGGCGACAGCGCAATCGAGCCCAGATGCGTGAGCTGTTTCTGATTGGCGCCGTCATAATCCATCTGCCAGATTTCCTTTGTGCCGCTGCGGCTGCTGACGTAGTACAGCCTGGTTTCCGCAATGCCCTGAATGCCGCCGCCGAGGCGGAAGATGATCTCGTCGGCAAAGCGATGCGCGATGATGCGCGCATTCTCCTGGTTCGCCTCTTCGCGGTATTGCTTGCCTAATACCTGCGGCGATTGCGAATTCTTGGTGTCGAACAACCATCCCTGTACATTGAGAGTTCCCCCCTGGACACCAAGGTTGCCAAAGGCCAGCATACTGGCGTTGGGCGGCGGGCTGCCCCAGTCGGCCAGACGCACGTCCTGCGGCGCGCCGGGAATCGACAGCGGGTAGAAGCTCCGCGAAACCATGTCGAAGATCCC
>Ga0335081_10001080_pt1 | contig 43722 bp, 32 predicted proteins | sample Lox_Sample_35_FD_206713 | JGI IMG/M metagenome (GOLD analysis project Ga0335081, IMG submission 206713) | Soil microbial communities from Loxahatchee National Wildlife Refuge, Florida, United States - Lox_Sample_3.5 | ecosystem: Environmental > Terrestrial > Soil > Wetlands | place: USA... | reverse complement strand
GGTTTCAAATCCGTGTCCTGATTGTGTGTAAACAATTCCGCCGGCAATGCCTAATGTCGGATCTCGTTCGAACTCAGCGATCACAGCTTCGTAGTAACCCGTTTGCAAGCCGATGTCCCCGTCCAGGTTCCCGATGAAAGAATAGTCGATACCCTTCAACCGCTCGAGACCGGCATTGAATGCCGATACCTTGCTTCCGAAACTTCTGCCGTTACGCGATTTCAGTCTGACGGTTTCGATAAAGTTATGGGCTTTGGCATAGTTAGCGATAATCTCCGGAGTGTCATCGACTGACCCGTCATCGACAATGACCCACTTCCTTGGTCTCAGAGTCTGCGCAATCACTGACTCTATTGTTCTTGGGAGGTACTTACCTTCGTTCTTAGCCGGAGTGATAAGGACGTAACTGCCGGTGTTCATGAAATCTTCCGTCGACTATCGCCGGCAGACTCAATGCCAAGCGAGGCTTTGCTAAGCGAAAAAGAAACCTTTATCGTATTCCTGCCCCATCGAGGCTCCTGAGCCCCATGAGCCAAAGAACGCAAGCAACATGCTTTTGCATCTTAGGGAGTGTTTCCGATCGCTTCGATCGTTGCAAGGCGTACACCGCAGCAAATGTTGATGTTCGAATTCCGTGTGCAACATATATGAACAACCAATAACAGAGATACGAGATGACACCGTGATGCTTTCGCCAGTACTGCAGATCCGCTCGCTGCATCTCGAGGTAAAAGAAAACCGGTGACCTCTCAGTGGTACCACCGCCATAATGAACTGCTTTTGCTTGCGGGAAAAACACAACTCTCCAACCGGCAACGTGGAACCGGCGACACCAGTCTAGGTCGTCCGCATACATCCAGAACCTCGGGTCTAAGTTGCCAACGTTGTTTAGCGCCTCTCGCCGAACCATCCAAAAGCAGCCGTTGACCACATCCACGTCCCGAAGCTCGGTAAAACTGAAGTCCTTCATTAGAAAGCCGCCAAAGAGCCTGGACTTGGTAAAAAGGGAATCTAATCCGAGCGCACGGCAGAACTGGTTCCACAGTGTGGGAGTCCGCATGCAGGACCGCTGTACATTCCCGTCGGGTGCCAGAATCATTGGCCCCATCATTCCGATAGTCTTGTTTTGTTCCATGTATTGGAGCATGCGCTCAATACAGTCCTCGACCACCACCACATCGGGGTTCACAAGGCAAACATATCTTCCGGTCGCAGACTCCAGGCCAAGATTGTTTCCCCGGGCAAACCCGAGATTAGTTTTGCTCTCGATGAGCTTCACCTGCGGGAAAGACTCGCGAATTGCTTCTGCCGTCCCGTCTCCGGAGGCGTTATCGACAACGATAATCTCCATCGTCAATCCGTTCTTGAGTGGCGGCAAGGACTTTAGACAATCCAGTACGAAGGATCTTGCATTCCAGCTGACGATGACCACAGATACGTCCACACTCATTTGCACGCCTCTGTACTCAATATATTTGTCCTAAAACTAGCCGATGTACCTGTACAAAAGTCTGCCGCTCATGGTAAGCAGCCCATCCGGGACATAAGGAAAGATCGCCTTCCCGAGGCGAGAGAGAACAGCCTCCAAGCGGTAACTTCGCCGGCGGGACGGATACCATTCGTAGATCATTTGCATCCGGGTAGCGCCCCAACGATCCTTGAATTTGACCAGCCCCGCGTTCGCACAATCCGATCGTCCCATATCGAGTTCTTCAAGACCAAGCGCCTTAGCTTCCTGGATTGCTTTCCAGATCAAGAATTGTGTCCCGCCTAGGTGGCTCAATGAATGGTCGGAGCAGCTATACTTGTAAATAAGCGTTTTCTTGTACTGCAAGGTGAGAATACTGGCAACCGGCCGGCCATGTTTTAAAGCTACACGAATCTTGATTTTGTCTCCGAAACCGTCAATGAGATTTCGAAACCAGGAAAGGGGCTGTGGCGGCAGGCCATGTCTGCGCCGCGTCATCACCAGAAGGCGGTAGAACGTGTCGAGCAGAGCATTCGAAATCCCCTGCTCGTACCTCAATTCTTCACGGATCGCGCGGTTAACTTTTCGTTGGATGCAGTCTTTGTGGAAGTTACCCAAAAGGTGATCTAAATCTGGACGCAAGTCAAGTTTATGGAAGTAAAAATTCGTGTCCGAATCGAAATCCTGGGGCTTGGGCTGAGAGCAATCCGGCATGCGGATTTCTACTGAGTTCCAGTCTCCTTGGCGAACGCTGTTGCGTAGGTGATCCATCAGTACATCTAGATTCTGCGCATTTTCGACGAGTGGTTCACAGTGGTCGGAGTAGGGCAATGACACCAAGCGGCGCCCACCAAACAGACGAGAAATTCGACAAAATAGGATCCCGTTCGCCAGAGGAAAATCTGTGGATGTTGTTGTAAAGGCAACAGGCTCGTAACCGTACGTCTTTTGCAAAGACCCAAGCCACTCCGGTGTATGAAATACCGAGGCTGCGGGATGCGTGTGAAGGAACTCCCTCCAGCGCTCGTCCGTTAAGGGGTCTATTGCGTAAACAGTCATAGGAAAGTGGTCTAGACCCGCACAGTTGTCACTTTTGATCTGCGAAGGCGTAAAGGAGCCACCCCAGTTCATAAGGCCGGCACTCGTACAACACCTGCAAAGAATCCTGCAGCGGCTCTTTCCTCATCAGTCCGTGAATCTTCGTGGAAATTGACTTCGGCGGCTGAATGCACCTCCATGCCACACCTACATCCTGATCTTGCATGTCCTTATGCAATTCGTTTGCACCGGTGATCCATCGCAATCCGCTTTGAATATGCTTCTGGAAGTCGGCTCCGGAGGTCTCCTCCAGTGCAAGCAAAGCCATGGGGGCCATACCGTGCTGATGCACCGAATAAACCGGATAGTGTTCGACGACGCGACCGGTCACTGAATCATAGTGCCACCACCACTGTCCGAGAGGACCTTGCGATCCGCAAATTGCATTGGCGCATCGTAGGGCCCGGTCGCGTGCTTCTCCATTGCCGAACACCTGCGAGAAGTGAGCCATCGCGAAGATGGGATAGACTTGATCGGCAAAACTTCCGACTCGCCCCCGTACTACGCCAGCCAAGGAGTGCCATCTTGCCATGTGACCAAACAGACCATGCCGGCCCTGATTTCGTAGTACTAACTGATACGTCTGATTGGCCAACGGTTCAAGATCTGCCGTGTGCCCAGCTTTGCTAGCGGCTACCAGTCCAGTCAGGAACCAAGAGAGCTCCATCGTGAGGTGCCTGCGCGCATCCGAATAGCGCACAAAGGAACCTGAAACATCGAACATTGTGTGAAACTGTCTCAAGCGTTGTCCGGAAGTCGCGGCGCACAACCAGAGAAGGAGTCCAAGGTCACCAATGTTATCGATCCATGAAGTGTCCTCAAAGAGCAGGTCGATTGCTTCTTCGACATCAAACGGCGATGCTAAGCCTGCGGCCTGTGCACGAAGTAGGCCAAGCAGGGTCATGATCGTGTATCGCTGCGAGATCCCTTCCCGCACCAGACCGTCTGAGGTCTTCCGCAGGCGATGGCAGAAAAGACCTTTTTGCGGATCGTACATCCGCTCCAGCCCTCGGATGGCTAATGCCAATAATTCCGACGTAGCGCTGCCAGGCTGGAGGGTGATGGTGTTCTCCATGATCTTTCAGTTGCTTCTTGCAAGAATGGTTTGAAGGTGTTCGACGATTGTGCTGAGGGTAACGTTCAGTTGCTGATCGGCAATTTGACGACGATCCCGCTTTCGCAGAATGAGTTTCGAAGGAACATCCTCCGGACTCTCGATCAGAGTCAGTCGGCCCACGGAAGCCAGGTACTGGTCCACAGCCCCGATCTCGCCTCGAAAGATGCTGTACACGGGCACGCCCAGCGCAGCCGCCTCGCGATTCATCGTGCCACCGCCGCTGATCACCAAATCGGAATGCCAGATAAGATTCAACCCATCAGTCACTCGATCGGGAATGCGCACCTGCCCGGTCTTAAACAACGTTTCCCAGTTTGAGCGGATGTCACCCGCCTGAGACGCATTCCGGGGCAAAATAATCATCTTGATCTGTGGCTTACTTCCCAGGAAGTCCAGAACCGCAGCAAAAAGCCGGTCGCTCTCTGGACGATGATAGTGAGCTTCCGTTGCAGGTGGCCGGATGACCACAATCAGATCAGACGACTCGTCCAGACCAAGGCCCGCCAGGATTGACGGATTCGGATGAAATCTGGGTACGTAAACGTCTTCCTTGATTCCGGGATACTTCAAAATGCGATCTCGTGAACGATGCATCTTCTCACTAGGAATGATTTCCGGCGTGATCACCCACGTCGGACGCACGCCCAACCAGATCTTGGCGAATTCATAGTCAGCAACAGTGACAGACGGTGTGCGAAACAAATTTGCCACGACTAACTGCGAACGTGATCCGTGAGATAAGGCTAGTTGTGGTTTAAAGCGCAAGACGCTGGGGCAGAGTTGCAGTGCCCGCCAGCAAAGACCCGTCAGCTTCCAAACCTTGTGTTTGCCATAATGATGCCCCACGCGAACATAATCGAGATGCATGAGATCAGCGAGTTCACATACCTGGAAGCAATCTCGCGCAGTAACGAGAACCGAATGACCGGCCTTCTCAAGTTCCGCAATGATCGGCGCAAAAAATGGGACGTGAGGAGAGTTATCCAAATCGATCCAGATCCTTTTTCCTCGGGTTGCCTTTCGCGAGATGCCATTGGAAGAGCCCAGGCACACGGCTGGCCCCACTTCAGGCTTAGTCGCTAATTCTGACATGGGGTTAGTTGACCAGAAAGTCTTGCGCGTAAGACCGATTGGTGGTGCGTCATCGCTATATTCATCAAAACCGGAGTGGCGGTTCGCACGAGAAGGCTGGTGGCCGCGGTTTACCGAACGGCCATCGAAGTGAAGTTGAGAATTTCCTCTGCAACGAAAGCCTGCTGCTCGTTCGTTAACTGAGGATACATCGGCAGGGAGACGACCTCCGCGGCAGCTCTCTCTGCGACAGGGAAATCTCCCGGGCGGTACTGCAACGAGGCGTAAGCGGTTTGGAGGTGCAGCGGAACAGGGTAATGGATCCCGGTGCCAATTCCCATCTCTTTCAGGTGCATCATCATTCCTTCTCGATCGTCGGTTCGAATCACGTAGAGGTGGTAGACCGCGCGGGACGAGGATGGTTCGTACGGCGGCACAGCCGCGCCAGAAGCCTCAAACAAGCGATTGTATTCCTGCGCTCGTTCCCGCCGCTGCTCGTTCCACTTTGCAAGATGCGAGAGCTTAACCTGTAGAATGCCGGCTTGCAGTGAATCCAACCTGCCGTTGTAGCCTTCGATTTCGTGATAGTACTTGCGGCTCTGCCCATGATCGCGGAGCATGCGAATCTTCTGGGCTATTTCTGAATCGTCGGTTGTTACCGCTCCTGCCTCACCACATGCACCGAGGTTTTTCCCCGGATAGAAGCTGAACGCAGCCGCCATTCCCATGGAACCGGCCTTCTTCCAAACCTGCTCTCGTTGAGAAAAATATTCAGCACCATGCGCCTGGCAAGCATCTTCGATCACGATCAAGTTATAAGAGTGTGCCAACTTGAGGAATGCGTCCATATCAGCGGGCTGTCCGTAGAGGTGGACCGGCACAATCGCCGCGATCACGCGGCCAGTTCTGCGCGAGATAGGTTTGCCACTTCCGTGGTCCCTTTCACACCCGTTTTCCAGATATGCACGCAGTTTTTCCGGATCCATGTTATAGGTGCGTTCGTCAATGTCCACGAATTCTGGCAATGCTCCAGCTTGGGTGATGGCTTCTGTGGTGGCGATGAACGTGTTCGGCACCGTGATCACGCTCTCGCCCGGTTGAACTCCCGCTGCCATCAAGGCAAAACGCACAGCGTCAGTCCCGCTGGCTACTCCGATGCAGTGCTTTGCTTCGCAAAAGTTTGCGAAATCTTGTTCAAACTTCTCAACAACGGGTCCGCCGATGAAGCCGGCTGTACTAAAGGTGCGTCGGCAAACCGCAATCAACTCCTCTTCCAACTCGCGATGAGGAGTAACCAAGTCTAAGAACGGGATATTAGGCATAGTATTCAGTGCTCCAAACTTTCTTGAAGTCCTAACGCGGTGGAGGAAGCCATCGTCGTTAGTTCAAATGAGGGTTATATGAGACTTTCAGTAATTCATAGGGCTCAATCGAAATAAAGGATTTCAGAGGTTGATCTTCAGGCCATCACGCCGACCAAGTCGTGCTCGCGTACCGCGGTGTCCATCTTCTTGAAGCTCTGGATGTTCGAATAAACCGGGTTATCAAGGTCGCGGAACTTCTCGAAGTTGTCAATCAGGTCAAACACGATCGACTTTACGTCTCCTGCTGGATGGAAGCTCAGGACATTGGCTGCTTTCTCCGTGCTCACCTTGTAATTGCGGAAGTCCTGAATATGCTTGATGTCGAGACTCGCCTGCGTTCCTAACCGTTCGTGAATCGCGCTCTTTACCAGGTCAGCCACTTCACCAACCGTGTAGTTTCCAGAAGCGATATTGAACACTCCGGAAATCTTTTGGTTGGCCTCAACGGCGCGAATGTAGGCAGTGGCAGCGTCACTGATAGCGAGAATCGGGCGCCAGATGGAAGGGTTGTTCACCGTGATGACGCGGTCCTTCATGGCCGACTTGAACATGGTGTTGACGATGAGGTCGAGCCGCATGCGCGGGCTGTACCCAGAAATTGTTCCCTTGCGCAGCGAGATGACTGAGAAGTCGTCGTCGATCATTTGCATGACCGCCTGCTCACCTTGCAACTTCGAAATACCGTACGGGTAGTGGGAACTTACAGGACGGGATTCGTCGTAAAGCTCGTTCTCGGTGTAGCCATAAACCGAACAAGAGGACGCGTAGATATATCGTTTGACTTTCGCGATCTTGGCGATGTAGCCGAGGTAGGCTGGGGCCGCCGCGTTGAAGATGAAATTCTTGCTGGGGGAATACTCGGCCATTGGGTCGTTCGACAGACCGGCCAGGAAGATGACCTGATCGTATGGCTCCAGGTCTTCGACGGTCAGCTGGAAGATATCTTTGTGAAGAATGCCCGTCTGGCGCGGCAAGTGATTTCCGAACCAGAACAGATCGACAACATCCACCTTGTAGCCACGCTCGATCAGCTTGGGAATTAGCACTGAACCAAGGTATCCTGCCCCACCTGCGATCAGTAATTTCATGACGGTTCCTCGATGAAAAGTTGAGACTGATTGTCTACCTTGTTTCGATCGTTTCTTTTTCTTCGATATAGCGGAGCAGTTTCGCCGGATTTCCAGCAACAATGACTCCCGGAGGAACGTCTTTGGTCACCATGCTGCCCGCGCCGACGATGGCATTCTCGCCGACGGTGATGTTCGCGAGGATCGTCGTTCCCGAGCCGATCGATGCGCCCTTCTTTATGAGTGTCCGTTCTACCTTCCAGTCGGCTTCGGTTTGCAGCTGGCCGTTGGTGGTAGCACGAGGATATGTGTCATTGATGAACGTGACGCCGTGACCGATGAAGACGTCGTCCTCAATAGTCACCCCTTCACAAATGAAGGTGTGGCTGGAAATCTTACAGCGATTCCCTACTGTAGCGTTCTTCTGGATTTCTACAAACGCGCCGATCTTGGTCTCGTCGCCGATTTCACAACCATAGAGGTTGATGAACTGAGACAGCTTGACGCCTTTGCCGAGCTTCACGTCGGGAGCAATGCATTGGTAGGAGTTCATAAGTAGACTAGCCCTCCTCGCTTTTTCAGCGACTCATTCGCCGCCTCGAGCATTCTCACAACTCGCAGTCCGGCCTCACCGTCGTTGACTGGTGCTTTGTCATTGACGATGCAATCGGCGAAATGCCTGAGCTCCCTCGTCAGGGCCTCGACTTGCTCAACCTGCGGTGCCCACATATCGCCAGAGCGGTAGTTGACCAGCAGGTTATACAGTCCTTCCTGTGTCGTTACGCTCACTCCCTTATCGTAGATCTTGATTTTTTCGTCGGCTTCCAGGTCGTTCCAGACCAACATTTTCTTCTCGCCGCCGATCAGCGTAGTACGAACCTTCACCGGGGACAGCCAGTTCACGTTGATGTGGGCAATTACATTGTCTGGAAAGTACAAAGTCAGAAAAGCGATGTCTTCATGCCCGTTCAGGTGGCTTTGGCCGGTTGCGACCATCGCCTCGGGATCTGTCTGAATCACATGGTCCATGATCGCCAAATCGTGCGGTGCCAGATCCCATATGACATTGACATCGTGTTGAAACAAGCCAAGGTTTACGCGGGTTGAATCGTAGTAGTAGAGCTTGCCTAGGCTGCCATCGTCCACGAGCTGTTTGATTTTCTTGACCGCACCCGTGAACAAGAAGGTGTGGTCCACCATGATTTTCAGGTTCTTGCGGTCGGCCAGCTCAATTAGCTCCTGAGCTTGCGCGGTGCTGCTTGTAAATGGCTTCTCCACAAAGATGTGTTTACCGTTTTCAAGGGCCGTCTTCGCCAATTCATAGTGCGTCCATACCGGAGTCACCACCGCGATGGCATCGATCTCAGGAGAACACAATAGATCCTTGGCGTCAGCAGCGACTTGGAGCTGGGGATAGGTTTTTTGAATTCTCCTCCGCGAAGCTGGGCTCTTGTCGCATACGGCTACCACTTCGGTTTCTTCCAACTGGTTAAGATTGCGGACCACATTCGGACCCCAATAGCCGTATCCGATGACGCCGAACTTCAAGACATTCTCATTGCCAGGTTTTTGTCCGGCGAGTGCATTGTTAGGTGCAACTAGATTTGTAACCACTTCTGCCCTCCAGATAATCCTGTGAGAAAAAGATGACTTGCTATGGGGGAATGAAAAACGGGGCTAGTGGGCGCCTTCGCCCAGTACAACGGCAGCAGGGGTCCGCAGCAAAATCTTCAGATCCATCCAGGGCGACCAGGTCCGCGCGTACCGCAAATCGAGGCGAACCATGTCGTCGAACTTCACACGGCTGCGGCCGTTGACCTGCCATAGCCCGGTGATTCCGGGCCGCGCTTCGAGCAGACGCCGGCGATGCCAGAAATCGTAAGCTTCCACTTCGTACGGAATTGGGGGCCGCGGGCCAACCAGCGACATCTCGCCTTTGAGCACATTGATGAATTGCGGCAGCTCATCCAGGCTGGTCCTTCGCAGAAAAGCCCCGATGCGCGTGACTCGGGGATCGGAGGTCATCTTGTACACGCCGTTACCGTTGCCATTTGACGGCTGTTTATCAGCTTTGCCGGCAATCAACTGCTGCACATACTCCTTGTGTTTTGCCGCGTCGTTATTGACCTGCATGGAGCGAAATTTTAGGAAGACAAACGGGATCCCATGGCGCCCGATGCGTTTCTGCTGAAAGAAGACGGGGCCTTCTGAGCTTAGTTTAACTCCCAATGCGACCACCAGAAACACTGGCGAGAGAACCAAGAGGGCGACCAAGCTGCCCACTATGTCCATGACACGCTTCACCACGCTGGACAGCTTTCGGGCTTCCTCCCGTTTCTCCAGATCAGGGTACAGGACCGAATTCGGAGGCAACCTTTGCTCTCCATCCTCCCAGTCCTCAGGGAACAAGTGAAAGGAAAGATTTACCTGGCTGAATTGCTCAGAGCTCAGGGTGCCTTTCAGCGTGTCGCTGACCCTCGTGATCATCGTCCCCAGGATGGTCACTCGGTCTTCCATGCTGATTTCCGTGAACATCACCCCAATGGTGTGGCCGTTTTTGAACCAGCCGACGACGTCGGTCTCGCGAGTGGCTGCAGACACCGCGGCGAGAATACTTCCCAGACCTCGCGTCAGTCGTTCCGATGGCCGGTGGTTGTCACCCATGTCGACCAGCATCAGTAGGAAGGGTTTGCGCGAACGCTCGCTTCGTTTTCGTTCGAGCGAGATCATGCGCTGGAAGACCTCTTCACTGACGGTGCCGCGGTCTTCCGTCGGTCTTTGCTGTGCGGATAAGGGACTTAACGCTGAACCGTTGGTTGATCGTCGTACGTTCACAGCTGCCTCCGCTTTTCTGTGACTGGATTCCTGCGGGATCGAAGACTGATGTTTACAGGGGGAAAATGCCGGGGGTATTCGTGGTTCTGGTGTAAAGCTAGCTTACGGTTTCAGCGGGCACATTCTCTGCGGGGGCAGAGCGGGAAGCGTAGCGCTGGTAGTAGTCGGTATGACTAACGTCGACCGCGCTGTTCAAAAGAGCGCCGATCAGTTTTGATTGTTCAATGGCTTCAAGACCACGTTGTAATTGTTTCTTTTCAGCCGTGCCTTGCCTTGTGACTAGAAGGATTCCGTCGCACAAGCGCATCCAGATACTGGTATCGGCAAGCGGTAAAACCGGTGGAGTGTCGATGATGATCCAATCAAACCATGCACTCAGCTGGTCCATGAGTACTGAAAGTCGACCGGATTGCATCATCTCCAGTGGATTGCGCGGTGCGTTGCCTGCCGGCAAAATCCAAAGGCCGGGTTCTTCCAGTCGGTAAATGCAACTGGCAGGACCGCGCTCTCCTTGCAACCATTCGCTAATTCCCGGCAGCTTACCCAAACCAAACATTTGTGCCAATGAAGGCCGGCGCAAGTCGCCTTCAAGCAGAAGAGTCTTATGCTGGTTGCGGCGTGCCAGCGCGCAAGCAAGGTTGGTGGCCACCATGCTCTTCCCTTCTTGCGGGATCGTGCTGGTGATCACAACTTTCTTTAACGATCGGTTTTGCCGCATCTGGCGCAGCCGAACTCCAAGGAAGCGAAACTTTTCTGCGGCTAAACTGTGTGGCTCGCTCAAAACCACTAATTTGCTTTGCGGCGGGACGAGAGTCCGCAACGACTGGAATTGCGAAAACTGATCGATCCCGTTGCCGCTGACCGGTTCAGCAACGCTGGGCATCGGTATCTCGGTCGGGATCTCAGGCACAGGCGGAAAAGCGGACTCCAGTGGCTCTCCACGCTCCACCGCAGCCTTAAGCTCCGCTGCCTTCAGGAGTTCGGTGGCAACTGCTGACACCGGAGTATCCTCTCCGGACTGCTCAAGCTCTGATCGCTGTAACGCGTCAAATATATGGCTCATGTTTGCTTAATCGTGCAGACAACGAGGCACGCAGGTCGGACTCCCGGGATTTAGGCTTCTGCAGGTACGTATACATGTCCAGCAAGGTCTGGGCCGCGCGGCGTATCTCCGTATCTTCGGCGTCGGGAATGCGCTCTGCCGTTTGATGAGTGACGTTGAGCCGGAAATCGGTTGCGATCTCTTCGATGACGTCCGGGCCAACCGCTCGCATCTGCCTGGCGTAAGCAGCGATCAGCGCATTCTCGCAGATCGTATTGATCAGTCGTGGAATCCCGTGGGAGTGTTGGTATACGCTGGCAATCGTCTCGGCAGGAAATATTGCAGGAACGTGCCCGTTCATCGCCGCCAGCTGCAAGCGACGCTCGATGTATCCCTTGGTTTCGTTGACATCAAGCGGCTCGAGATGCGAGCGCAAAGCAATTCGCTGTTTCAGCTGCCGCAGTCCAATCGAATCCAGCTTGTCATCCAGTTCAGGCTGCCCCACCAGAAGTATCTGTAGAAGTTTCTCGTGAACTGTTTCCAGGTTCGTAAGCAGGCGAATCTCTTCCAGAATTTCCGCGGACAAGTGGTGTGCTTCATCGACCACCAGAACCGTAGTCAGCTTTTGCCGCGCGCGGGAGATGACGAAATTACCAAGCTCAAGCAGCAATTCGCTTTTGTTCTTGCCTGATGCAGGAAGCCCGAAGTCTGCAGCGATGTACTGCAGAAATTCCACCGGCGAGAGCCGGCTGTTAAAGATGTAGGCGTAGGCAACATCGTTGTTTTGCCGGAAGAGTTGTAGCAGGCAGCGCAGAACCAGCGTTTTGCCGGTCCCGACTTCACCGGTCAGGACCACAAAGCCTTTGCGGCGGCGTACGCCGTAATACAGAGCCGCGAGGGCCTCGTTATGCCGCTTAGTGGGGAACAGGAAAGACGGATCCGGCGTGATGTCGAATGGATTCCGCTTCAGATTGTAAAACGCTTTATACATTGGAACTGAGGCCTAGCCTCTCAAATAGCTGATCGCTGACCCTACGAGAATGGCACCAAATACCATGGCCGCGGTTGCCCATCCCACCCAAATTCTATTCTTTTCGTCCCGCTCGTCGGCTGGAGTTGTGATCACCGGAATCTCCGACATCACCTGCACCGGCAGCATGTCTTTTAGCGCCTTCTCATCGTAGACCCGGTCATCCATCATTTCAAATGCGCCGGCTACGATGACTCCCAAGGCCAACCCCACTCCGAGCCCGATACCGCAGAACTTCAAGCGGTTTGGGAAATCCGGCTTCTCGGGCAGGCTGGGCGGATCGAGAATGCGAAAACGCTCGCCCTGCTGCATCAGCTCCATGCTGGTAGCCATCGCCGACTCGTTTTTCTTCTTCAGCAGGTCGTCATAGTTGGCTTTGGATTGATCGTAGCCGCGCGTCAGATCGGAAAGCTGCTGCTCCCGTACCGGTTCCTGGTTCAGGCGAGCTTGATAATCACTGACCTTGTTCTTCGTCTCCGCGATCGCTCTTTCCCGATTGGCAATCTCTGTCGTGTTCGCCTGCAGTTGGCCTTGCAATTGGGCCTGAGGAGATGGATTCCGCGGATCGACCATAACCGGCGCCGCGCTTGATTCACCAGGAGCTTTGGTCTTGAGGTCGGCAATGAGTTCGTCCCGCATCTTCTCCGTCTTAACAATCTGGCTCTTGACTTTGCGGACATCCGGATAACTATCGGTATAGCGCGAGCTCAGGTCCGCCAGTTGCGACTTCAGGCGATCCAACTCCTGCTCAATCGCCGGGAGACCCTGTGGAGCAATATCGGAACCCTTGCCCGACGACGTTTGCAGTGAATGATATTGGTCAATCAGCGTCTGCAGATAGACTCGCTGTTGCTTGGCCGTATTCAGAGAATCTTCTTCCGATTGCAACTGGGCCTGTAAGCCACTCAATATCTGCAGATTCGTTGCTAACTGCGCCGGCAGCTCTCCCACGTGTTGAGCTTTGAATTCGCGGATCTTTTCTTCCTGTTGCGAAAGCGACTGCCTGGCTGTCTCCAGCTGATCTTCAAGGAATTTTGTGGTGCCCTCAGATTGTTGCTGGCGGGACTCCAGGTTCTCGTTAATGAACAAGTTGGTCAGATCACTCGTGACCCGCTGCGCGGTATGCGGATCGCCGGCCACATAGTAAACGTTAAACGCAGAGATTCGGTTCTGGTTGTCCCGCACCAATTCGATCTGGATGTCCTTGCGCAACCGCTCGACCATGTCATCAGGCGAAAGCCGCGCCCGCTCTTTGCTGTACAAATTCGCCGACTCCACAATCTGTAACAGTCGGGTGCGGCTGAGAATTTGCTGGGTGATGCTCTGCAGTCTCTCCTGCAGGTTGTCGGCGACGTTGGGCGTAACGTAATCCTTGGGCATCGTCGGCTGTTCGACCAGAATCAGCGTTCCGGACTTGTAGCGGGGGGGCATTACCCAACTGGCGGCCCACACCACAAGCCATCCCACAAACAGCGGGATCAGGAACTGGAGATGACGCCGGCGGACGATCCCCAGATAATGCTGAAGGTCAAAACCTTGTGATTCCTGCTCTTCGAATTCCGGCATGGTTATCTTCCCAACGGACGGCTGAAGTTATAGGAGATGGATACGGACTCTCGGTTCGTGTCGGGCGTGGTTGCAACCGCCGCGATTCCCGCGTAGCTCTGGTGAAGCCTAGTGTAGCCGGCTGATAAACGAATATGCGGACCCACAGAACGGCCAACAGAGGCGCTTCCTAAAATAAAGTGTCCGTCTTGATTCGAACCGAAGAATAGTGGGGTTAAAGTCTTAGTCGTTGAATAGCTGGCCGACACCGCAGCGTTCCAATACTTCGTAAGTTGCTGCGTCACCGATGCATTAGCGGTATTGGAGTGAAAGGCTCCGAGCAAGCCACCACCAGCACTAACCACGCGGACATAGCTGCCAGCCAAAGCTGTGTGATGTCCCTGCCAACCCACGCTGGCGGTTGCGACCGGTGACCAGGAATTCACGAGTGGCAACGCTCCCTGAGACTCATCGGTGTGTTGTGGCCCCCCTGAGAACGATAGTGACAGCTTAGAACTTACGAACAGTGTATAAAACGCGGTGATCCCATGCGTTTGGGTCTGAACTACCCCACTGACGGGATAGGTCAAAAATCTGGCGTATTGATAGGAGGCGCCGATGTAGTGTTTTTTCGAGAACCGATGAGTGTAAAAAGCCGAACCCGATTGAGAGTTTGAATCGCCTAATCCCGGAACTTGCGTAGGGTTGTCATAGTGCAGGTTGGTAAACGTGCCGCCGCCTCCCACCATTGACATGGCCCCAAATTGATAGGTCAGCTGCGCAGTCCCAACATTGTTCAACTGGTCAGCGAGTGGGGAGATTACATTAACCACCGGGGCTTGCGGCGTCCCGGAGATCGGCGTGCCCGCATCTAAATTGGGGTTATTAAGAACGTTTGAAGTTTTCTGAAATCTATCCTGGAGATCGAGGGTGACATGCGGGCTTAAGCGATAGCGGAACGCGATGTTGACATTCTGATCGGCCTGATTGAAGGCACTGGTTCGCTGATAGAACGTGAAACCCGGACTGTAATTGAGGAGCCAGTGCATCCGGGCAGTTGTTTCGTCTAAGGCGATAAATGGCCACACAGAGTAACTGATGTCACTGACTGGATGACTGGTTATGCTTCCCAGCACATTGTCACTGTATGCGGTACTAAAGGTCAGACCTCCACTCAAGTAATTTGAACGATCTTCCGAGAGTGGGGTCGTGGCATATGGTGCTGCATTCACCGGTGGAGGAGTTTGCATTTGCGTGTCTTCGACCGCGGGCTGGGCAGCCGTAGTCTCGCCCTGAGTGGCCTCTACCTGGGCCAACAGCGGCAACGGCACAACCAATAAGCTGATTAGCAAGAAATGGCTAAGCATTGGAAAATTACGGGACAACGATGGTATCGCCTGGCTGCAGCTTGATGTTCTGGGCTGCGTCTTTGCCTTTCACTACGTTCTTGTAGTTGAACGGCAGTCGCGACTGGGTTCCGTCGGGATTCTGACGCAGGACGTAAATCGATTTCTGCTTGGCAAAGTCGCGGAAGCCGCCGGCAACCGCAATTGCATCAAGCACCGTGGTCGAACTGGTCAGTGGGAAAGATCCGGGACGGGCAACCTGACCCAGAATATTGAACTTCTGGCTGTTGATCTGCTGAACCATGACTGTCACTTCCGGCTCAGAGATGTAGCTCTTTAGCTTGCTGGCAATCTCCTGCTCGAGTGCGAGCGGCGTTCTTCCCGCAGCTTGTATTTCACCTGCTAGAGGTAGCGAAATCTTTCCGTCGGAACGCACCGGAACAGTCCGCGAAACATCCGGCTCTTTCCAGACGTTAATCGCCAGCGTGTCGGAACTTCCAATAACGTAGGTTGCGTCGTGCGGTTTAGCAGCAGTATCGGCAGTCGGTGTGATCTCGGACTTTCCCGAAGTCGCCGCCTGCCCCCACAATGCCGTGGACGCAAACGCGCAAATCAGCAGCGCCAACACGCATACGGCCCGAGAGCTGTAATTGGTTCTCATAGATTGGTTGATCGATGCCAATCAGCTTACTCTTCCGCTAACGCCAAATCCATTCCCATTGCTTCCATGGCCGTTGCTCTTGCCATTCCCGTTCGAGCTACTGATGTCCGGAGCCGTCATGCGGTACTGCTCAATCTTGTACAAGAGGGTACGATAGCTGACTTTCAACAAGCGGGCCGCGGCTTTGCGGTTCCAGCGAGTTTTCTCGAGCGCGGCGGCGATAGCGTTTTTCTCGGCTTCCAACTTTACGCTCTGCACGATCGCCTTCAGCGAAGCGGGAGCGGAGCGCTGTCCTGATTCGACGGCTTCCGCCACCGAATGAGAATTACGCCGGACATCCACTCCTTCGCGCACGAAATTATGAGCCGGATCACCCATGGTCAGGTCGTTATCGCCCATGACCAGATAGCGCTTCACAAAACTTTCCATCTCCTTCAGGTTCCCGGGCCAGGAATGCGAGCGACACGCTTCCACCAGGGCGGGAGAAAATCCGCGGGCGGGAAGACTGTAATGCTTTGCCAGGTGATGCATGAAGTGCTGAAGAAGCAAGGGGATCTCGTCCCTGCGCTGGCGCAGCGGCGGAACCTGTACCGTGAATGCGCTCAAGCGATAGTACAAATCTTCTCGCAGCCGTCTTTCGGAGACGGCGCGCTCCACGTTTTCGCTGGTCGAGGCAATGATTCGCACATCCACATCGATGGCCCCGCTGCTGCCCGTCCGCTGTAATTGCTTGGTCTGCAGCAACTGCATCAGCTTCGATTGCACTTCCAGAGGCATCTCGACGATTTCGTCCAGCAGGACCGTACCTTTATCGCAGAGTTCGAACTTGCCGGGCCTGACCCGCGCACCACCGATTGCCGCCGCATCCCGCTCCTGTCCGAATAGTTCGCTTTCCAGCAGATCAGCCGGAAGCGCAGCGCAATTCACCTTCGCGAACTGGAATCCGGAGCGGACTGACAAGCTGTGGATGAGGTGGGCCACGGTATCTTTGCCGCTGCCGCTTTCTCCCAGGACCAGGACCGGCACATTCGTTTCGCCCAGCAATTCCGCTTGCGCACGAAGCTTGCGCATCGCCGGACTGGCACCCACGAAGAAGACATCCTCACCAAGCTGCTCAACGTCTTCGCTGCCAAAGTTCAGCTCCGTATCGTGATTGGGGCCGGACAGGTGCTTCTGGATCGCGTGCTCCAGTTCCGCATCGGTAAACGGCCGCACCAGATAGTCCTGCGCTCCCAGGCGGAGTGCTTCTTTCCGCCGTCCGCCATCCTCCGGATGAGAAATCAAAATGATTGGCAACTCGGGGCGCAGGCGGCGCAGCCAGCGCAAGATGTGCATGCTGTCGCCGTCATTCTTGGAAAGATCGAGCAGAAGCAAATCCGGAGCTAACCCCGACTGCAGGCGCTCCATGGCTTCCCAGCCGGTGCCAGCGGTCTCAAGCTGCCAGGAATTGGATTCTCCCATCGACCACAGAGGCCGGAGAATGGCGGCTTCCCTGCTCACCACCAGTAGACGCGCGGTGTCGATTGCATTTTGTGTCATGGAGTGACGACTCCTCCGGGGGGCGTTAGGAATCAGAATGGTTTCGGAACTTTAGACAGGCTCTACGTCGTACCCCTGAATGCGGACGGCAAGCGATCGCTGAATCGCATCGATCGAGATGACCAAGGTATCATCGCCATTGCGAGAAACGAGAATGCCTTCCACGCCGCACAAGGCTCCGCTGCGAATGCGTACCCGCTGTCCGATCTTGAGAAATGGGTAGGCATGCATCGGCAGATTTTCTTCTACCAGGGTCCGTACAGAATCGATCTGCGCGTCGGGGATTGCAGTTCCCTGCCCGCGCACGCCGACAAAGCCCAGCACACTGTCGATGCGCAGAACTTCGAGGCGGCTCTCATTGACTGGCGGAATCCTCACGAACAGGTAACAACTGAAAAGCGGCACTTGGACGACCTTCCGCCGGTCGCTCCAGTGGTGTACCTCATTCACAATGGGCAGGTAGGTGGAAATGCCTTTTTCCTGCAGCCGCTGAGACACAATTCTCTCGTGACGCGAGCGCGTGTGCACTGCATACCAATTTGGCTGTGCAGCTTCGATTGCCGGGTTGCAAAGCGTCGCCGGTGATGGACTCCACAATTGGCTGCTGGCACTCATAGCTTCGCCCTCTGAGTCACAGGACAGGTTGACCCTGAATCGAACGCATGACTGAACCTTAGGAAAAACCAACTTTCGGGGGAGACCTTGGGGGAACCGGGGGAAACTTCGCTAAGCCGGGGGACTTAGGCTGTAGTTGTTGTCGTGGTAGCTTTCATGATCGCACAAATGTCGAAACCGTCAAGGCCACCATCGGGCTACTTAAGTCGCTTGCTGAACCATCGCGGTTCACTCCGACCGAGGGAAATAAATGCCGAATGTTGCAACTCTTGGCTTGTCGAAGTGACCCAAGGTTAACTGCGAGTGCAAACTCCTGCAAGTGGTACAAGCGCTCAGCGACACTGGTCTCACATGGGAGTGGAGTTCAATGTCCTGTTACCGTAGGACAGTTAACCTAGGGAATAGATTCTCTATTATGAAACCGGCTGTGAAAAACCTAGTTACTATTGCCAATCGTTGATCCCCACCAACATCAACATTCCAGCATAGATAGAAACGACGAGCTGCAAATCTGACGATGGTAACCAGCCGAGATTACCTTGCAGTTACTTGCAGCTATGGCACTTTCGTTGCATATGCGAAAGGGAGTTTGCACTTGCGTTCACACGTCAGGCTGAGGTACCTTGTTACTGGTTCAGTCTCCCCGGTTAAATTCCCCCGAAGAGCATCTGCTCTTAAGAAGTGACCCCAGCGGAAAGCAGTGCTGGGTGGGTTAAGCTTTTTGATTTTCCCCCGAGATCGACGAGGATAACTTGGAGATGAGGCACGAACGATCAGCACGGGGCGGAAATGTCCGTGTGCTGGTCGCCGATAGCACCCGGATCCACACCCAACTGCTGGCGGATGCGCTGCGGCGCAATCGTCACCTGGAGGTGATTGCCACCGATCCGGAGGCGGCTGCTCTGCTGGTAGCAGCGGGTTCGCATGATCCCGATGTGATGATCGTCAGCTCTGCTCTGGAAGAACAGCCAAATCGCGGCCTCGACTTGCTGCGGGAAATACGCACTCGCTTTCCCAGGATGCGCGCAGTGGTGCTGCTGGACTGCTCGAAAGACGAAACCGTTCTGGAGGCATTTCGCGCCGGTGCGCGGGGGGTCTTCAACCGCCGCGATTCTCTCGACAGTCTCTCGCGCTGCATTGAGTGCGTGCACCAGGGGCAGATCTGGGCCAATAGTCAGGAGATGTCCCTGGCTGTGGAAGCTCTGGCGAACTCACCTTCGGTTCGCGCGATCGATGCAAATGGCTTAAGCCTCCTGTCCAAACGCGAGTTAGAGGTGGTGCGCTGCCTGGCGGAAGGCCTCACCAATCGGGAAATCGCGGACCGCCTCAGTTTGAGCCGCCACACCATTAAAAACTATCTATTCCGAGTTTTTGACAAGCTTGGGGTCTCTAGCCGGATCGAACTGCTGTCGATGACGCTCAATCGCGATGCTGGCCCGCTATCGGCAATGCGCAGTATGCCTGGTTCCAACGACTCCGTTGCCAACGATGATGCTATGTTGGCTGAGCACCTGGAGGCGGCTGAACAAGGCATGCCCGGGGCACAAGTTGCTCTCGCGGATTTGTGTTTAAAGCGAGAGAACGGCGCTCACAATCTACCGCAGGCGTATAGCTGGTATCTGATCGCAGAACATCAGCTGGCGACTATTAGGAAGCAGCTCAACCAGATCATGACGCCCGAACAGATGGTCGAAGCGGAACGAGGCGCGGCAGATTGGTTGAACAAGAAAAAGAAGGCACACTCAAGAGAGGGTTCGAGAGCGCAATTTTCGCGCCCCGGCACCTCGGCTGCCGACTAGAAGGATTGGACGGCAGCGTTCTTGCAAGCCGGCTCCCCCAATTACGCCACCGCTTGTTTTGAAGCTGGTCCAAATGACTGGAGCGCACTGGCTTCATCGCTCCGGATATCGAATACCGTCGAGAGCCTCGTGACATGTAGCAGGTCGTGAACTCTTTTGTTCAGATTCGCGAGCCTCAGTTCGCCACCCTTGTTTCGAATCGTGGTATGAGTTTTCACCAACTCTCCCACGCCTGAACTGTCGATGTAGCTGACCTCGCCCAGATTCAAAACGATTCTCTTGTTCCCCTGCTCTGCCAGCTCGCGGACGAGCTCGCGCAGCATTACGTTCCCTTCTCCCACGGTGATCCTGCCGCTGACGTCAAGGACAATGACATCGCCGACCTGGCGGGCGTTGATTTGCATTTTGGTCGGAGTGTTGCCTCGCATACCCATACCACGCTCATCGAGGATGGCACAGGCAGAAGCTGCAATTTCCGCCGACTCGGTGCGGACCACGATTAACGAGCGGCCTTCTTTCAAAACCTCGCGGAAGAAGGCAGCATCCTCGGCGCTGCTGTCGTCCGTGCTGGGTTTGGGAGCTCCGGCATCGTGTGTAATGGCGGATCCAACCGTCGCTCCGGCACCAGCTCCCGCCATGCCGAGCAGCGCCGCTGCGCCAAAGCCCAGAGCAAAGACCGTTCCTATCCCCGGCAGCAGTAATGTGCCGGCAAGAACGCCGGCCGACATTCCGGCTGCTCCTCCGGCAAATCCTCCCACATAGGCCCCGAACTCCTTGGCGATGGTTTTGGCCTCACTCTCAGAGCGAGTGAGGAACACAATTGACTGCTCCGGAACGCTTGCTTGCCGTAAAGCGCGTACCGCTTCTTCGGCGCGATCGCGTGAAGAAAACACTCCAATTGCTGTTTCCATTGATCCTCCTACGCCAGCGATGGTGTCAGTGGTTCGCTCAGGCGTCATCCGCCCCTGCATAGGCGCTGCTGCTTACGCGGCGGTCACATATGGGGGAAAACTGTGTACCCGAGCCCAACATTTGTCAAGTAAAAAAGTTACTAATTGATACATGCGAATGGAAACATCCAGGGCGAGGCTGCGCAGCGCACAAGTTGCATTACCCCCATCTGCAGGCGACGAGAGTCGTCGCTCCTGAGGCGGGAATGGCGAAGCCAAGACAGCTATCCCCATGTTATTTCCCTGTCTTTGGCTGTGGATTTCCCGGTTATACTTTCTGGTTGTTTCGGCACGAGTCGCAAAGCTGCTCAATCTGGCAATAACTGGGGTTCTGATCGGATAAAGGTATGGATGGACCGAAACCTCCACCGGAGGCAAATCGGGCGGCCACTTCGCCGGGCGTTGGGGCCTCGGTAAAGGGCGATAGCTCGTCGGGAGAAATCCAAGCGCCACAGCCCTCGAAGGCTTTCGATCCCGACGCCACCATAGTGGACTTGGACGCCACACTGGTCGACGTTCCTAACACACCACCACCATCTCCGCGCCGATTTTCTGGAATCTTCGCCACTGCGGCTTTGCTGCAGCCCGGCGACGTGTTGGCCGGCCGCTATGAAATCCTGCAACTGCTGGGTGAAGGTGGGATGGGCGCGGTCTACAAGGCGAAAGACCGCGAACTCGACCGCTTCGTCGCGCTCAAACTGATTCGCCCGGAACTGTCATCCAACTCTGCGATCATTGCTCGCTTTAAACAGGAGCTGCTCCTTTCACATCAAGTCACGCATCGCAATGTCATTCGCATTTACGATCTGGGCGAATCCGACGGCGTCAAGTTCATCACCATGGAGTTCATCGAGGGGATGGACTTGCGCCGCGTCCTCACCTCGCGCGGGAAAATTCCGCCGAACGACGCCGTGGAGATTATTCGTCAAGTCTGTTTTGCGCTCTACGCGGCGCACTCCGAGGGCGTGATCCACCGCGATCTGAAGCCGCAGAACATCATGCAGGACAAGCAAGGCCGCATCCTGGTCATGGATTTCGGTCTGGCTCGCTCGGTCGGTTCGGACGGCATGACGCAGACCGGCGCCCTCGTCGGCACTATGGATTACATGTCCCCCGAGCAGGCGCTTGGCAAGGAATTGGACCGGCGCTCCGACATTTTTGCCTTGGGCTTAATCTTTTTCGAATTACTAACCGGCAAAGTGCCCTACCAGGCGGATACCGCAATTGCCAGCCTGCTGAAGCGCAGTCAGGAGCGCGCTATTCCCGCGGTCGATATGGATCCATCCATTCCGCGCGGGCTGAGTGACATCGTCGGCCGATGTTTAGAGCGCGATCTGAACCGGCGTTATCAGAACGTGCAAGAAATTTTGAACGACCTCGATGCCTGGCAAGGACGCCGCCCGATTTCAGCTTCTCGCATCATGGCTCCGCCGGAGGAAGCAGCGCCGAAGAAGCCCCTTCCCTGGAAGTGGGTTGCATTGGCGCTGGTGGCAATCGTGATCGCCGTCGCTGGGTGGACCCTGCGAGGAAAACTATTCCAGGGCGCGTCCAGCACCAAGGCGAAAGGACCGGTTGCTTCGCTTGCGATTCTGCCCTTCCGCAACGCTTCCGGCGACCCAAGTCTCGACTGGTTGGGTTCGAGCTTAGCTGAGATGTTGAGTACCGACGTTGGTCAGTCGGCGAGTCTGCGCACGGTTTCTTCCGACCGTTTGCATCAGGTGTTGAAAGACCTGCACGTGGATCCCACCGTGTCGCTTGATCCGCAGGTGCTGCGGCAGGTCGGAGAATTCAGCAACGCGCAGACGCTCGTCTGGGGGCAGTACGTAAAGGTCGGGGACCAGATCCGCATCGATGCAACCCTGCAGGACCTGAAGCGTCAGCGCAGCTCCAGCCTGAAGGCCCAGGCACCCAGTGAGAAGGACCTGCTGGCATCGGTCGATCAATTGGCACAGTCGATCCGCGAGAACTTGGCACTATCGCCTGAGATCGTAAGAGAACTGCAGGCACAGGCGTTCCGGCCGTCGTCGAAGTCAACCGACGCGTTGCGCGATTACAACCAGGGCATCGATCTGGTGCGGCAAGGCAACAATCTGGAGGCGCAAAAGAAATTTGAGGCTGCGACTCAAGCTGATCCCGAATTCGCCCTGGCGTTCTCCCGCCTGGCCCAAACCTACTCTAGCCTTGGTTATGACAACGAGGCCGAACGATATTCGCGCACGGCTGTGGACCTCAGCCAGCAGTTGCCCACGGCGGAACGCTACCTGATTGAGGCCAGTCACGATCGCATTGAAAACGACACCGCGAAGGCCATTGCCGCATACGAGAACATCGCGAAGGCTGCGCCGGAAGATCCGGATGTCCAATTTACTCTGGCATCACTTTATGAAGCCGCCAACGATTACGACAATGCGAAGGCCCGCCTGGCGAAGGTATTGGAGGAGGATCCGAAATACGTGGATGCCCTGCTGGCCAGCGGCCGGGTGGAAATCAAGAGCGGTAATCCGCAGAACGGGCTGGATTTTCTCAATCGCGCTCTTACTCTCGCCATCCAACTCGACAATCAGGAGGAGAAGGCAGCGATCCTGCAAGCTATCGGCGTCGCTTACCGGCTGACCGACAAGCCGCAGGAAGCCTTGCAGAACTATCAGCAGTCAATGGCGATCAAGCGCCAGATTGGGGACAAACGCGGCATCGCGGTCAGCCTCAACGAGAGCGCGCAAGCGCAAATGATGATGGGCCAGCCGGCGGCCGCGCTTGCCAGCTATAAAGAAGCTCTGCAAATCCGGCGCGACATCGGCGACAAACGTGGCGTCGCCGATACGCTCAACGACCTGGCAAATTTCTATCAGGATGGCGCGCAGCCGGACGAGGCGCTCACGCTCTACAAAGAAGCCTTGCAAATCAATCGCGACCTGGCGGATGAGGCCGGCCAGGGAATGATCCTGAACAACATCGGGACTTCGTACCTTTCCAAAGGCCAATACGAGGACGCGCGGACGTACTATCAGCAGGCCCTGCAACTGCGCGAGAGACTTAAAGTATCCGATGACATCGCTGAGACGGTGCGAAACCTGGCGGCAACCGACGCCAAGCTTGGTCAATACGAAGACGCCCTGGCGCAGTATCTAAAGGCCTTGGATCTGCGACGCAGTACGGGAGATAAGGCGGGCGTGGCTGTAACGTCCTATGACATGGGAGGCTTGTTCGCCTATGAAGGACGCTTTGGCGCCGCGCTGAACGCCCGTCAGGAGGCGCTGAACACTTATCGGGCGCTTAAGGATCGCAGCTATTGGATGGGTGAGATTCTCAGCGGACATGGGGAGTCGCTGGCCCAGGCAGGTCAGGCGAATGCAGCGCAGGCTGATTTCGATGAGGCGCTGACCATCGCGCGAGAGCTGAAGAACGAAAGTTTGAGCGCACAGATTTTGCGTTTCGAGGGTGACGCCGCATCGTACCGAGGCGATCCTAAAGCCGCGCGTAACTTCTACGAACAATCTGTGCAGACAGCGACCCATGCCAAAGACGCTGAGAACACCCTCCTGGGTCGTCTGTCGATCGCTCACAATGACCTCGAGCAGGGACACCACACGGCAGCGATTCCGGCGCTGCGCAGCCTGGCGCAGGCGGCGGAAAGCCAGGGGTTGAAGTATGAAGCAGTGCGGGCCTCCATCGATTTGGGTGAGGCGTTGCTCAAGACCCAATCACTGCCACAAGCACGGGTGGAGCTGGAGCGGGCACTGACGCGTACAGAGAAGCTAGGTCTCCGCTCTCTGCAAGCGCGCACCGAATATCTGTTGGGAAACGTTCTGCGCTTGAGCGGCAGCAGCTCGTTAGCTCTCGACCACTACCACGCTTGCTTGCGCTTGCTGGGAGACATCAGCAAAGAAGCCGGCAACGACCAGATTATGCAACGTGCGGACTTTGCGGCGATGGCGGCAGAGGCGAAGCGTTGGGCGGGGACTGCCTAGTTCACTCTCATCTATTGTCATTTCGAGCGTAACAGGATCGTCCGCTTGCGGACGATCCTGTGAAGTCGAGAAACCTGCTTTTCCTGCTAAAACAGCAGGTTCCTCGACTGCGCCTTTGCTCCACTTGCGTGGAGGAAAGACTTCGCTCGGAATGACAATCTCGCTACCGACCTTCTAATGTTTGACCACGTTTGCCGACAACGGAACCTGCTGCGGACTGCCGGGAGCATTGTCGGAGATGTTTAGTGTCGCGGCAGACTGCCCCAGATCGTCGGCATTGAAAAACACCGTGATGTAACAACTGCGTCCCGGAGCCAGCGAGCGCGGACAGAAATTCAGATCGAAGTAATCATCCAGATCAGCTCCCTTGCCTAGAACAATCCAGACTTTGCTGAATTGCACTGCGGCTGTACCGACATTTTGCACGGTCACGTTTTGCCATAGCAGGTTGTGGAAGCGGACATTGCCGAAGTTGATGCTGCTGGGCATGATGTTGAGCTGCGGACCGCCAGAAACAGTGAGCGTGAAATTCTGCATCGCGGTTCCAGCGGTGTTGCTCGCCGAGAAGGTGATGTTGAAAGTCCCCGAACTTGAGGGCGTACCGCTGAGCGTGCCGGTCCCGTTGCCGTTGTCCACGAAGCCAACGCCGTTGGGCAATGCGCCCGCTTCCGTTAACCCTGGAGTTGGGTAGCCAGTGCTCGTAACTGTGAACGAGCCGAAGACTCCCACCTGGAAACTAGCATTATTCCCACTGGTGATCGCCGGAGCCTGCAACACGGTCAGGGTGAAACCCTGCATGGCATTGCCTGCGCTGTTGGTAGCCGTCAACGTGAGGTTGTAGACCCCTCCGCTGTTGGCCACAGGCATTCCTGACAAGGTGGCCGTGCCATCTCCATTGCTGACGAATGACACACCACCCGGCAGACCGCCGGACTCAGTGATCGTCGCCGCCGGGAAGCCCGTCGTCGTCACTGTAAATACTCCCGGGACGCCGACCTGGAATGTGGCGTTGTTTGCGCTGGTAAAGACGGGCACCTGCCCAACCGTGAAGACGGACGTTCCTGTGCCTGTGTCTTGCACGCTGTCCATGGCGGTCACGGTCAATGTGTGCTGGCCGGTCTGAGTGAACACAACCACCTGCCCATTGGTGACCGGGTTCCCGTCAAGCGATCCCGTACAACTGGTGATCGTGACCAGCGGTGCGTTGGGATCAGCCGCGCAGGAGAAGTTGATGGTCACGTTCGAATTGACCAGCACGGTGGAACCATTCGCCGGAGACGTGATCGTGGCAGTGGGCGGAGCCGTGCAATTCTGCAGCACGATGAAGTCAGAGAAGCCTTTGCTGCCGGAGTGCGTTCCGGGATCGTAGCGGGTTTGGGTAAAGCTCTCAATGATGTTTTGCCAGGTATTGGTGCCGATCGGCGCCTTCAACACACAGGCACCGGTGATTTGCTGGTCGGTGTTGAAGCTGTTGAACACATCGTAGTTCAGGTCGTCGCAATCGCTTCCCTGGCTTTGCGAGCAATTCACCTCGAATTCGACGCAGAGGCCGCCAGTTCCGTCGTAGATCACGCACTGGGCGTTGCTGAACGGCGTTCCCGCCAGACGAGTGTCATGAAAAGTGTTCTGGTCGATGGGAATGGCGTCGACGTCAACCGAATCGCCATCATTCGCATTCGAATACTGCAACTTGTGGTTGTAGCTGCCGAACACGTAATTGGTCACTGCGTTTTGCTGGCCGGGCGTCAGGTTCTGCTGGATATTGGTGTCACTGTTACCGGGCGTGAACGTCCAGGTAAAAATATCGTGTGATTCGGTGACCGCGCCGTTAGCTCCGCTGAAGCCAACCCAGGCGCCGCCGACCTCGTTGAGGTTCAGCAAGTCTTCGAGGGTCACGCTCACCGCCAGCAAAGGCTGGCCAAGGTTATCGACGAAAACCCGTAGCGTTCCGGGATCGTAGTCAATCACTGCGGTATGCACATTTCCGTCGGCGAGCTGAATCCCGCCAAGATCGGAGACGATCCCCAAATTAGCCGGCTGTCCCGAGGGACAGATGGCTGTGTGGTCCTGTGTATTCGCATCGGGGCCGCAACTTTGGATGGCGATGTGATTATTGTTCGGGTCCCAAGGGTTCTGATAAGTGTCGAATTCGACCGCCAGGCTGTCGGGAATCGCGACACCGGTATCACCGGGATCAGGAACGCCGTATCCGATGGCGCCGCCGGAGCCGCCTAATGCCGCGGTTCCGAATCCCTTGCCCATAGAATTCTGGATGACGAAGGCAAAGCCGTCGGCTGTGCTCTGGTTTTGATGAACAATGCGGAATGTAAACGCCGTGGTGAAACCTGGCTTAACCGCCTGCTGCTGCGACTTGAACCAGGCTGTTCCGGACACGTGTTGAGCGCCGTCAGGCGTGAGCCGTAGGACCGTGCTGCCGTTGTCATTAGCTTGTGCGGCGGAGCCGTTGAGCGCCAGAGTGCTGACGTCGCTGAAGTCGTTAAATGAGATCTGGGCGAACGATGGCGTAGCCACCAGCAGCACCAGCAGTAGAAAAAACAGTGAGATTTGCAGACGACGAACAGTGGCCATGGTTGCTCCTCACACAAAGATTTACCGGGCAGGTTCGGCCCGAACGGACTCTACCTGGGCTCTCGGTGTAAATCACCCGCAACGCCTGCGTGGGAGGCAGGGCTGGCAATCGTACGTCTGTACGAGGCAATAGTCAACCAGGATTTTGAGCGAAAAGCGGCCACTTGCCTTGTCCAGCACGGAAAAGGGCGTGGTCATCGAAAATGACCGTCAGTCACGCTGCGGTCAATTTCGCGCGTGCTGAGAGGCAGTCCCCGCCAACTCGGTCTCGTCGAAGAACTCTTGAATGGTATCTACGACATACCGGGCCTGTTCATCGGTAAGTTCCGGCTGAATGGGCAGGGCGAGCGTCTCCTTGGCAGCACGTTCACTCTCCGGGAACGAACCGGGCTGGTATCCGAGGTACGCGAAACATTCCTGCAGGTGCAAAGGCACCGGATAGTACACTTCCGTGCCGACGCCGCTTTTCTTGAGATAAGCTTGCAATTCATTGCGGTTCGAGGCGCGAATCACATACTGGTTGAAGATGTGACGATCGGTCCCCACCAGCGGTAAACCCACCGGCACGCCCGCCTCTTTGAAGAGCCGGTCATATCGTTTAGCGTTGCGTTGACGAGCTTCGGTCCAGCTATCGAGATGCGGCAGCTTCGCTAACACGACGGCCGCCTGTAAGGCGTCGAGCCGGAAATTCCCGCCAATGATTTTGTGATAGTACTTGGGCTTTGCCCCGTGGCCGCGAAGGCATCGGACGGTATCCGCCTTCTGGGGATCGTTCGCTACCACCATGCCGCCATCGCCGGCGCCGCCAAGGTTTTTGGATGGAAAGAACGAGAAGCATCCGTAATCGCCAATCGAGCCAGCGCGCCTTCCCTTGTATTCAGCGCCGATGGCCTGAGCGGCATCCTCGATAACGATCAGTTTGTGCTTCTGCGCAACAGCCATGACTGTGTCCATGTCAGCCATCTGCCCATAAAGGTGAACCGGAATGATGGCGCGGGTCCGGCTGGTCACCTTCGATTCGAACTGCGTAATGTCCAGATTGTAGGTTCGCGGATCGATGTCCACGAAAACCGGAATTGCTCCCAAGCGTGCAACTGCTCCTGCGGTAGCAAAGAAAGAGTACGGAGTAGTGATAACTTCGTCGCCGGTACCGATATTCTCCGCCATCAGGCAGGCAAGCAGCGCATCGCTCCCAGATGACACTCCAATGCCGAAGGCGCACTTCGAATATGCTGCAATCGCCTTTTCGCATTCTTCGACCTTCGGCCCAAGAATGAAATGTTGGGACTCCATCACCTCGGCGATGGCGCTTTCAACTTCTGCTCTTATGACTGCGTACTGCGCCTTAAGATCGAGTAAGGGAACATTCATGATTTGATCTCTCTTTTTCCTGATTATTTCTCACTGCGCACAGATATAACTGGAGACACGCCTATGGAGCGTGTGTCATCTCCAAGCCTGTAAGTATAGCGCGCGTAACTGTCACGATCTGTGATCTGCTTCCTTGCCAACATTCCTCCGGCGGCCACGCTGTTTCCTACAACACCGAGTGAACGAAAAAGTTACGCAAGTTGAGTGTTGCACCGATGCATTGTCATTCCGAGCGAAGCCTGCCCCAAGGAAACCTCTTGTGCAGGGGGAAAAAGCAGGTTTCTCGACTTCTCGCGATCGTCTGCAAGCGGACGATCGCGCTACCCTCGAAATGACAGCTTAGCGCTCATCGGCAGCCTGCTCGCGACGTTTCCTTACCGCCGCGGCGAGTTCCGCAAGCAGCGTCTCCGTCTCCTCCCATCCGATGCAGGCGTCGGTGATGCTCTTTCCGTATACCAGGTCTTTCGGCTGCGCTAACTTTTGTGAGCCAGCGACGAGATTGCTTTCCAGCATCAGCCCGATAATGCGGCGGTCTCCCTTGGCAATTTGGTCCGCCACGTCGCGACAAACGACGGCTTGCCGTTTGTGATCCCGATTGCTGTTCGCATGGCTGCAGTCGATCATCACCCGCGGAGGCAAACCGGCTTCGGTCAGCTGCGCGCAGACCTGCGCCACGGAACCGGCTCCGTAATTCGTCACACCTCTTCCCCCGCGCAGGATGACGTGGCAATCTGAGTTCCCTGCCGTGACAAAAATGGCTGACTGACCATGCTTGGTGTGACCAAGAAATGTGTGCGGATGGGCGGCGGATTGCAGCGCTTCAATGGCGATCTGCACGTCTCCCGAAGTTCCGTTCTTAAATCCGACAGGACAGGAAAGTCCCGACACTAACTGCCGATGGGCTTGGCTTTCGGTGGTGCGGGCGCCGATCGCGCCCCAGCTCACCAGGCCGGCCATGTACTGCGGCGTAACCATATCTAGGAATTCTGTACCTGCCGGAACTCCCAGATCCGCGAGATCCAGCAGCAGGTGCCGCGCCATGCGCAATCCGTCGTTGATCTTGTACGACTGATCGAGATAAGGATCGTTGATCAGCCCTTTCCAGCCGACCGTGGTGCGGGGCTTCTCAAAATACACGCGCATAACGATGCAAAGATCGCGGGAGAGCTTGCCGATAGCGCCGCGCAAAAAGCCACCGTACTCGCGCGCAGCTTTGGTGTCGTGAATGGAACATGGCCCAACGACCACGAGCAGGCGATCGTCCTTGCGACTGAGAATGTCACATACCTGCTGGCGCGTGTCGTGAACGATCGCGGAAGCTTTCTCGGTCGTCGGCAACTCTTCTTCAAGAAAGACGGGGGGCAACACTACCTTCGTCCACTTGATGCGCAGGTCGTCAGTACGGTGCATGACACCTATTGTGCACTAGTTGTTGAGTTTGTGCGGCGAGAGCGACCACGAGCACTTGGCTAACACGTGAAAGCAACTTTCGTCCCTGATATTTAGCAATTTCGTCCCAAGCTAAAAGTAAAGCTTTTGTAAAGCGCGCGACCAAAACTGTCGTGCGTTGTTCTAACTCAGCAGGTAACGTTACCGCAAAAATCAACATTGCATTATTTGAGGAGAAGACAGCATGAGTGTCAGAAAAGCTTTGCATCTTATTGCCGCCGCCGTCGTCGCGTTTGTGGTGATCGTGCCCGTCGCGACCGCTGCGGAAGCATCCGAATCCACGATGGTTACCTTCAGCCAGCCAGTTGAGATTTCAGGAAAAGTCTTACCCGCTGGCAATTATTGGTTTGTGCTGGTGGGAGACGCATTCAACCGCAACCTGGTGCGAGTTTACAGCGAAGACAGGAGCACCGTGTATCTCACCGAGCTGACCATTAACACGCAGCACCAGGACCGCGCGGCGGACACAAATGTCACCTTCGCAGAACGAGGCTCTTCCCAGCCCGACGCGCTGCTGGAGTGGCGAGTCGCGGGCCAGACCGTCGGCCACGAGTTTCAATATTCCAAGTCGGAACGGCAGGAACTTGCTCTGGCGCGGAATACGACTGCGACGGCCCACCATAGCGGACTTTGATCGCATATGGAGAGGACATGCGCCGAAGGCGTTTGAAGGTGCGGACCCTTCAAACGAACTTCGGTGCCTGGGTCCTTCGTTCGCAGCGTAGGCATAACAAACTTTTGTCTCGGACAAGCCTTTGTACTTTCCAGATTTCGTAGAATGATTTCTCGATTCATAGAGCGAGCCGTGATTTCCGCTGGTAGAACTCTGTATCAGTCGGGGGCACGTGCTCGAAAACCACTGCGAAAGCAGGCATTTTGGCTGCAAGGCGGCAATTCAGAACTAATTTTGGTCTTGCCGCAACGAAAGTCACTTGAATTGCTCTACGATTCGCGAGGGCACAATGTCTTCGATGATCGGCAGCAGCCAGCTTGCACTTGGGACGACGGTAACATTCGAAGAACCTGGAATAACCCGGCCGGATCGCGACCTGCAATTTGATCCGTCTGCCACGGAACTCTCACCGCTTTCACTCGATTCGCCTGCCATTGCACAAGACTCGTCCGTTTGCGAGATTCGTGTTTTGCTTGCAGGATCGGGGTCTTTTGAGGGGGGCGATGTTCGTGCGTTGCTCGATGCAGAGCCGGATGCACGGGTTGTGGCCGAGCGCGCCGAGGATGTCTCATCGGCTCTCAACAAATACGAGCCTGACTTGCTGGTGTTAGATGTTCGAGCTCACAGCGAAATTTCCCCTCTCATCAGGCACCGATTGGCCCACAAGCATTCAGCGAAGGACCTTCCGCTCGTATTGTTCATTGCGCCGGATGCCAGTTATGCAGCGGCGGCATTTGAATGCCAGGCACTCGACTTCCTCACTTCCCCGCTCGACACAACGCGGTTTCGCCAGGCAATGGACCGGGTCCGGCGGGAATTTGCGCGAATTCAGTACAGCCGCATCGGGCGTCAATTACTGAGCCTGTCTCCTGGATCGCAGCGTTCTCCCGAGCAACTGGCATTCCGGGTCAACGGGCGCTACGTATTCATCCCGGTCAACGACATTGACTGGATAGAGGCCTCGGCCAACTACATTCGCATCAACGCCGGTCCGGACTCGCATTTGGTGAGGGAAAGCATCGGAAAGATTTCCCATCGGCTCGATCGGAAACGTTTCGTGCGCATTCATCGTTCGGTGATCGTGAATGCTCTACGCATCAAAGAATTGCACTCCTGCAACGCAGGAGAATACATCGCGACTTTAAAGAACGGGAAGAAGCTGCCATGCAGCCGCGGCTTTCGCTCCGAGCTCGAACGATTCATATCGAGCTGCCTATGACCGGCAAACGCCGGACCCTGAATCCGCCGAACATATACGCTATGGCTTTTTTTGCTCGTCTGCCGGCTTAGCCGTTGCAGCCTCGAGTTTGCCGACCAATTGCCGCACTGGCTCGGACATGGGACCTTGCGGATCGATCCGCAAATACTCCTTGAATTCCTTGAGCGCTCCCTCGTTATCACGCTTTTTGAGATCGATATTTCCCAATACGATATGCGCCGGCGCGAGGTCAGGCATAAGGGTCACAGCCTTTTGCGCGTGCGGCTCGGCGTCTTGCCAGCGTCCCATGGCCCAATAGGTCCGCGCCAAATCGGTTTGCCCTTGCGCATCATCGGGCTTAAGCTCGAGCCCGCGGTTCAGTGCTTTTTCCGCGTCATCGAACTTCTTCTCCTGATTGTAGACGGCGCCCAGCGCCAGGAATGCCTCAGCCAGATGCGGAGAAAGCTCGGTAGATTTCTGTAATGCCGTTTGCGCGTCGTCCAATTTTCGCTGGTCCAGGCTGACCAATCCGATCATCAGGTAGGCTTCCGGATATTTGTCATAGAGCTGGATGGCTTTGCGAAAATGCTGAATGCTCGCATCCGCCTGCTTCGGATCGGACATCAGCTTCTGTCCCTCGTCAAATTCTTTCTTGGCAGCATCAGGAATGGTTTCATCCCCCGTCTTCACCACCCCACTGGACGGAGCCTCTTTCGCTGCTTCTTTCAACGGGTACAAGGTGATCAACTCATTCGACATGTGCGACATGCTGATGTCGATGAAACTGGAGTAAGGACGAAAGTTCTGCCCTTCAATGGTCAGGCGATAGCGGGAGGGCACCAGACCATCGAATTCGAATTTCCCCAGAATGTCAGTTTGGGTCTGGCTATCGAAGGCAATCGTGTCGCTGCGCAGCCGGACAACGACGTGATCAGCGGGTTGGCCGTTGCTGTAGCGGATCTGGCCACGGATGAAGTCCGCCCAAGCGGTCAACGAACTGCATAACAGGAACACTAAGACGAGCTGACGGATGCTGCACATCATGGCAAGCCCTCCTTCTCCGTTATCTAAGCACCGCTATACTAGTCGCCCGCGTGGGGTGTTGTAAATCACAGATTCTGCAAGTACGGCTGGAACTGGCACGACCCATAACAAAACAAGGGAGGGCATGGGCTGCCCTCCCGGCTAGGAATTCCAGAAAATCTAGAACTCGAATTTAACGCTAAAGCGCGCGTAGAACGGGCGCTCGTACCCAGGATTGGTGTTCCCGCTGGTGGCGGAAGGACCAATACCGCTCGGCTTCCCGAAATCCACGTTGGGAATGCCCGCTGACCGCTGAGCCAACTGGTCCACGCGAAGCAGCGTCTTGCTGTTGGCGAGGTTGAACAGATCGGCTCCCACACGGAGTCTTGTCCCTTCCGTAATACGGATGGGATAGTCCATGTGGTAGTCAACTTCTCCCCAGTCCTTCTCGCGACCGAGTGCGCCGCGAGCAGAAGTGCAGTTCACGGTGTTGTCGGCGCAGAATGGAATTTCGCCGGCATTGTTGTACGCAGGGTGAGCAAACAGGTTGTTGATCGGCGTGCCGGTCTGGAAGTGCACCGACGTGCCCAGTGTCAGCCCCTTCACGTGGTTCGAGAAGGTGTAGCTCACGTAGCCGTTTACCAGGTGACGAACGTCGGTGTTCAACACGCCCGGCGTGAACTGCTGGCCGAGCAGATTGAACTGCCCCTGGGTAAAGTCGAACAGCGAGCTGATGTTCGGATCGTTCTGGCCGTTGTCGTTACGGAACGAACCTTCGTAGTTGCCGAACAGCTTGGCAATACGATAATTCGCACGCATCAACCAGCCGCGGGACATGGCCTTGTTGACTTCGAATTCCATCGCCTGGTATCTGCGAACCGGGTTGACGAAGCCGTCTGCAATACCGTCGGCGCCGAGCGTAGCCGTGATCTGGTTGCCGGCTGAATCGAAGGCATTGGGAATACAGAACGCGTTGTTCCCGTTGGGCAGCGTGACCGTGTTCTGGTTGCTGTCATAGGGAGGCACTGGAGGAACTGGAGATGGCGAGTAGAGGGTCACGTTGCTTCCGGTCGAAGCACAGCTGGCCGGGGCCCCCTGCGTGGGATCAGCATTGGTGAAGTCGTGAGTGTAGGAGATCTCCGTTGGGTTCTTGAAGAGGTCCTGGTTCTTGTTCACATTGCTGATGACGTAGAACTGGGTGAGGCCGGCCTGATAGGCTTCCACCGACAGGGCGGCATTATCTTCAACGATCCGCTTGATACGGCGGTCCGTGTAGCGTGCCGTGAAGATCACACCGGAGTTACCGAATTCATGCTCGAAACCGACCACGTATTCATCCAGATACTCGCTGCGCGTTCCTGGACCGAATGCGGTTTCGTCTGACCCGGAAATACCTCCGATCGGGAGAAGCAGGTTGGCGGCGCCGAAATTGGAGAAGTTGAACGTGCCGTCCGCGTTCTCCGCCACGTGCCCGTTGCCGTCAACCGGTGGCAGCCAGTAGCTCTCGGGGAAGTCCACTTCCTCTGTGAGCGAGCGGATGCCGACATCCAGCGGAAGGGCCTCGGTATATCGCCCGAAGTTCGCATAGATCTTAGTCTTGCGGTTGCCCCAAGGATCCACGCTGATGCCCAGCCGCGGTGACCAGTTGTCGTTGAAGACATGGTGAGCGATCACGCCGGCCACGTTCTGCTGTTCCCAACGCATACCGGCATTGATGGTGACGTACTTGTTCGGGCTCCACGCATCCTGCGCGAAGATGGTGTTGTAACCGGAGCGGGTCCGGAAGTTGAGGTCGCCGAATTCACCGCGGGTTTGCAGTAGGGCCACTGCGGTTCCGCCATCCGGGCAATTGTGCATGCCCGGAATCGAGATCTCCGAGACACCGCACAAGCCGAATCCGGGATCCGTACGAAGTTGGAATGCTGCGTTCGTGCCATTGCGAACCAACTCCGATTGCAGTGATGGATCGCCGCCCACTGCTGCCGCTTCGGCCGCCGTGAACATGATTTGGGGGCCACTGCGGGCTTTGGCGCCGTCATAGTGATTAATGTCATAACGGTAGCCGACGCTGAACGTGTGCTGACCCAGGAAGTTGGCTACTTTCTGAGTGTCAAAGCTCAGACCATAGTTGTCTCCCGAGGTGTTTTCGTAATAACCGAAGCCCTGGCGGAAATACTGGCCGCGGAGCGTGTCTGAGGTGCTGTTGCAAAGACCAAAGAACAACGGCGCACCGCATCCGCTCCGTTGTGTGTAATCCAGGATCTGGTAGTCATTCGGAGCAGCAGGCGTGTCATTCAGGTTGTTGTGACCCCAGGAAAAGGAAGCATTGAACAACCAGGTGGGGGTAAACGTGCCGTTGTAACGTACGACAAAGTTGCGTGTCCCATATTGCAGTTTGTCGTAGGTGCTCGGCGAAGCCGTGACTAAACCCAGAACACCGTTCGGATCGTTGTCGCCATAGGTCGGATCGCCGAAGATCGACGCCTCGAATTGGTGATTGTCATTCAGCCGATAGGTCAGTTTGCCGGCATACGAATAAACTCGCACTCCGACGTTGATATTGCCCAAGTTTGGCTGGGAGGAAGCGCCGTTGACTAAGTCCGGTGCATTGCGGAACTGGGCGAACCGGTCATAGTCGGTGTTCCACTGCGGATTGAATGACCCGAAGAAGAACAGGTGGTTCTTCATGCCAGGGACGTAGCCGCCGACTTCGCCGTCAATGTCATAGTTGCTTTGGTGAAGAATGTTGCCCTGCAGGTTGAAACGCTGATTCTGTCCGCCCAGCCCGAAAGCATCCGGCTGGAGGCGCTCCGCTTCCATGGACTGAGGCGCAAAATAGCCGCCCACTGAACCATGAAACGCGTTCGATCCGGACTTGGTTACGATCTGTACGATGCCGCCAGTGGACTTGCCATATTGCGCTTCGAATCCACCGGTCTTCACGTCAACTTCCTTTACAAACGAGAGGTTGATACCGGTTGAGAGCGAGCCGTACACACGCGAGTAAACGCCAATGCCGCCAAATGCGCCATCGGTGATGCTCACGCCATCTGCGATGTAGTTGTTCTCAAGACCGGTCCCGCCCGAGATGGAAGGGTTCGCGGTTCCCGTGCCGCCACCAGAAGCTACGCCGGGCGCCGCATAAAACAGTCCGGTCACGTTCCGGCTTACCGGGACGTTCTGGTAAAAGTTGTCACTCAGGTTCGATTGGACTGCAGTCGAAGTTGTGTCCACCGCAATGGTCGCAGCCGTAACCTCGACCACGGTGGCGCTCGCGCCCAGCTCCATTTTCACTGCAATGGTGGATGTAGTGCCCGTATTCACCGGGGCGGACTTGATGTCAGCTGTCTTGAACCCATCCTTAGTGACGCGCACAGAATAAGTGCCGGGGATCAGAACCTGAAACAGGAATCTGCCCTCGGCGTCCGTGGTCGCGCTCTTCTCGCCCACGGGGCCCGTGATGGTCACCTCTGCGCCCTGAATCACTGCGCCGGAAGGGTCGGCTACAGTGCCGGCAAGATTGCCGCGGACTGAAGATTCCGCGGTTGCCTGGGCAAAGGTAAGTTGGGTAAGGCACAAAAACATTGCGCATAGCGCAATAGTCGTGCAGAGCTTCCTTGCCATGACGAAACGCCTCCTTGCGTTTTGTTAGGTTGTTCGAACGAAAAACCGCATCCGAAACAGGTTTCGGATCGCTTGGTTCGAAGCACGGACTGTGCCTTCACGATTCTGTGAGGGGGCCGGAGGGAACTTCGGCAGGAAACCAGGGACGGACGCACCGCTGCTGGAAATGGTTACACGAGTGGTTGTGGTGCGATACACGGACAGTCCATCACAGGACATCCGTTCCGATTCAGAAAGACATATCCGCTTCTGAGATCCACCACTACCATGTTTTGCAAGTACGAATTCCCCACTTCTTAATGTTTTGCAAACTGGTTGTTTGTCCCCGGCTTTGGTGTGTCTGTCACTATTGCAACGCCTTTGCTTGTTTCATACGTCATCCTTCAAGTCAGCTATGAGAACCCATAACTGAATTTCGCAATCCAGACGGCGCTTGGCCAGTGTGAGCACCGGGTTCCTGACACTCACAAGCCAGCATTGTGAGATGGTGGAGGGGACAATCACAAAAGACGGATCAGAACGACCTTTCTCAACTGAAGGAAACAAACCGTCGCTCTCCGCGGCAAGAATCTCGCGGGAGGAGATTCAACTGATCCTTTCAGTCGCGCGCAAGGAACTGCTGGTGCTCACCGAACAGCGATCGAGTGTCATGAAAAGGATTGCATCGGTGCGGCGCACCATCGTTGCACTGACGGACATGCTCGAAACGTCACCGGGTCTGAAGGAGCAGGGCGGACTTCGCAACAAGGCTCGGAAAGCGATGAGGCAGGGAGGCCTCACCGACGCCTGCAGAATGATTTTGCGGCGCTCTCAATGTGAATTGACCGCAACGGAAGTGGTCGAGAAGATTCAAGTCAGCAGCCCCGCGCTGTTTCGCAACCACAAGAATCCGACTTCGTCAGTCGCGACCATACTTCGCAGGTTGGAATCCTATGGAGAAGCGGCGCCGCGGGTGAACCGGTTCGGGCGACGCGCCTGGATCGTCCGCACTTCTGCACGCGAACGCGATGCCAGCTAAGAAAGTAGCCACAACAACGCCGTAGAGTTACCAAGGAGAGTGCCGTCTTCGGTTCATCCGTCCTGCAACCAGTTGAGCAATCCGCTCCAGTTTGTGAAGATCGGCCTGGGTGAAATCCGGCCCGGCGATTTCTGCTCGGGGACCTTTGCGGGACACCTGGATGACCCCTAACACGTCCCCTTCAATGGTCAGCACAGGGACGGACATCAGCTTCTGAATGACCTGCGCGTCCAGCCCTCGGTCACCTAACTTGACGAGTTCGAATACGCTGAAATGGTTCACCTGAGCGAAGCTGTTAAACAGCTCGGCATTCTTGGTCTGGACAGTGCGCGCCGCAACTGCGGAACTGGAGACCGGAATGGCACCCGCAGTAGAGAGCTCCGGCGGGAAAACGAAATTCAGCAAGCTGCCCCGCAGCTCCAGCAGCGCGACTTCCGTCTCCCTTACACGGAAGATTTCGGCGATCGTGAGACAGATCGACTCAGGATTGAAATCCCCGCGACTGAGTGCCGGCCATTGGGCGAGGTCTTGCACAGCGCCAGCATGACCGAAGCCTCAAGCTGCGCGCAAGGTGACTAACGTGTTTCTCGCAGAGCTGGTGATCCGGCACGGCAGCTTTGACTTCGCCAGCGAGTCCTCCTAACATAACGGAAAAGCCGCACAACTGTTCGACGTGAACCCGCCCGCGCGAAGTCTGGGAGGCTGCCTTATGAGCGTAAAAATCGGCACTCGGGAAGTGGAAGGAGTTTCGGTTGTCGACATCACCGGCCAGATCACCCTGGGCGACGAAACCGGCCAGCTGCGCAGCGCCGTCTCTGATCTGCTGGAAAAAGGAAAGAAGAAGATCGTGCTGAACCTGGCGGGCGTGAGTTACATCGACAGCTCCGGCGTGGGTGAACTGGTGGGAAGCTACACCACGGTGCGCAATCGCGGCGGCGAACTGAAACTGCTGAACCTCACCAAGAAAGTCCACGACGTACTGCAAGTCACCAAGCTCTATACCGTTTTTGACATCAAGGACGACGAATTTTCCGCCATTAAGTCTTTTGATTGGTTCTTTGCCAAGTGACCGGCAAGGTGAGAGGAAAGCGGGGAGGGCTGCTCTAAAAACAACTCAGGCCAGTCTGATGGTTTGCAGACTGGCCCAGGTGTTTTATTAGGCTGTGTGTCTTCCAGGACGTACCCGGAAGCGCATCGCGACGAAGCACGACAACCCAGCAAGAAGTAGATAAACGAGAGCCGAGCCGCCCTCAGGGCTGGTGATCAAGAAGAATTCCTGCGACTCACAATACCCAGCTCCGTTTGAGCATTTCGGCGTATAGATCAGAACGTTGGCGAACATGCCTGCATCGAGCTTTTGCGACTGCGCCATCTGAATCAGGGGAACAATGTAAGTGTTGTATACGGAGGAGCTCACTTTGGCTAATACTTGATTGGGATTAAAGATCGCCCAGATTGCAAACGAGTAGTAGCCCTGCTGCGTGGGGTCGGTTTGCTTGAGCATCTGTATCGTTAGCCACGCTGCTTGCTCATACAGGGTGACGTAATTCGGCATGCTCGAGAACAGAGTGCCGCTCAGATTCGAAAAGGTGTGAACCGTCGCAGTCCACGGGGTGTTCAGGTAACTTTCGTCAACAAAATCGTCGCAAATCACCTGTTGATTGTGCTGCGTCTGGCCGCCCATGGGGGTGATATCGGCGGTGTATGGGCCGACGTATATGCCGTCCATGGGATTATTGCCGGCGCTGGTTAAAATCAGGTTCGCCTGGTCCGCAGAAGCCAACGGAACCATACACAGAAGGAGAGCGCCAGTGATCAACAGCAACACTTTTTTGGTCATACAAAATCGCATCATCAAATGCCTCACCCGCATAGAGTAAGGGGGAAGATACAGCTACTACGCTACCTACTTTAGCGCACGCCCACAGAACGTCAAGGCTGATAATTTTTTCAACGACCTTGCAGCCCGTTGCAACTATCGTGTAAGTAATTATAACTAAACAAGTTACCTCGGATGATTCGGGTTTGATAGGCCGCGACGAGACACAAAATTGACATTTACCACACTCCCCGAAAGAGATTTCCACAGGCGAGCCTCATGATTTACAAGGGCTTCGCTCAATCTCTGTAGCGCCGAAGTAACTTTCCATAAGGGCTACGAATGCAGTAACTTCATTAGAAAGCGGCTACTTTTTCGCAGCACTTGGAGGGTCAGCACCGATAAATGAAGTCCTTCTATGTTTTTCCCAGGTTCTTCGCTGCTCTCATCATCTTGTTACTCCTTTCCGGTTGCTCCCGAGACCCTAATGTACGCAAGCAGAAATTTTTTCAAAGCGGGCAGAAGTATTTTGCCAAGGCCCAATATCACGAAGCCGCAATTCAATTCTCCAATGCGCTAAAGATCGACTCCCAGTTCGCCGACGCTCACTATCAACTTGCTCAGTCATGTTTGAAAAGCCAGCAATGGCCCTGCGCGTTCCAGGAGTTTGCACGAACCATCGAACTACAACCAGAAAATCTACAGGCACGGATCGAGTTAACCAACCTCCTCATTGTGGGACGTAACTTTAAGCAGGCGCACGAGCAGACAGACCTGCTGATAAAGCAAACTCCGAATGACCCCGGAGTTCACGTAGTGCTCGCCAATTTGCTGGCAGGCGAAGAGAATTTTTCAGGTGCCGTTGCCGAGATGCAAAGAGCCGTCGCCCTTAATCCCAACCGCTGGGAATCTTACGTAAACCTCGGCCTGCTTCAAGTAAAGAACAATCTGGCTGATGCCGCGGAAGGCAGTTTCAAGAAAGCCGTCGACCTCAAGCCCGCGGACGCGGCTCCACGACTGATGCTGGCCAGCTACTACCAATCTCGCCACGAGTTCAGCCGAGCTGAAGAACAGTTCCGCCAGGCGGTTACGGTCGATCCCAAGAATCCTGAGCCGCGCGCGGCCATGGCTCGGCTTTACATTGCCGAAGGCAAGAAGGCTGATGCGGAGCAATTTCTGCTTCAATCGAAGCGCGATTTTCCCGACAATTCAGTCGGCTACCGCATGTTGGGAGACTTTTATCTCGCAACCCGAGACCTGGACAAAGCCATTGCCGAATACAGCGCGCTCTACCAGGAACATCCCAAGGATCCGGAAGTAAAGAAGAATTACATCCAGGCTCTCATTCTGAAAAACCGTTTCGATGACGCGCGCAAACTGGACGATGAAATTCTCAAAGACCAGCCGCAAGACAACGATGCCCTGCTCTATCGTGGCCAGATTCAGATTGGATCGGGCAGCCTCAACGAGGCGACGGCGACACTTCAGGACATACTGAAAAACGATCCCGACAATGGCCTGGCACACTACTACCTCGGAATGGTGCAAGAAAAATTGGGGAATGCGGCGCAGGCGGAGAGTGAGTGGCGAGAAGCAGCGCGCCTTCGTCCGGATTTACCGGAAGTTCAGCGCGCCTTGGCGGGGGCTGCCCTGCGCAAGCGGGACATGGATGCTCTGCAAAAGGCTGCTTCGCAGATGATCACATTGCAGCCTGGATCTGCCGATGGGTATGCGTTCCGCGCGATCTCTTACATCAATCGCAATCACCTTGCTGAGGCAGAAAATGACGTGCAACAGGCAATCAGCGTCGCGCCGCAGGATCCGATTGGCTACATCCAACTCGGCAGCCTCCGTTTGGTGCAGAAGCGCCTTGGCGATGCCGAGAAGGCGTATCAGCAGGCGCTCGAACGCGACCCCAACTCAGTCGATGCGCTGCGTGGCCTGATGAACACCCGCATTCTACAGGGTAAGACCGACGACGCGATCGTCGCAGCGAATGCTCAAATCGGTAAAGCGCTTAGCAACAGCGGCTTTTATGACTTGCTGGGAACGGTCCTTCTGAACAACAAGAAAGACCTTAACGGCGCGGAAACAGCGTTTCGCAAAGCTCTCGAGTTTAACAAGAACAACGTTGACGCCGCCATCAAGCTGGGTCAGGCGCTGATGGCCGGCAACAAACCCGACCAGGCAATTTTGGTTTATCAGCAAGCGCTTAAAGACAACCCACACCAGGCGAATTTTGCCGTGCTCACTGGCGAAGCATACGAATCGCGGCAGGACTGGGCGAATGCCCGCGATGCGTACCAGCACGCCTTGGATATTCAGCCCGACAATCCGCTGGCCGCGAACGACTTGGCATACGCCATGCTTCGCACCGGCGGCAACCTGGACATAGCTCTTTCTCTAGCCCAGACCGCGAGGCGTGGCTTACCTGATTCTCCCAATGTGGCCGACACCTTAGGCTGGGTCTATTACCAGAAAGCCGCCTATGAACTGGCGATTGGCCAGTTCAAGGAAGCCTTGAAGCTCGGCGAGAAAAGCAAGGCCCCGGACAATGCCAACATCCACTATCATCTGGGCTTAGCTTATGCAAAGACCAATCAAACCAGCCTGGCGCGGCAGCATTTTGAACGTACCCTGAAGATCAGCCCGAATTATGGCGAGGCTCCTGAGGTGCGCCGTCAACTCGCTCAGCTGAAATATTAGATTCTATTGGGGAAACACGTCGGCACGGCGGCTCCAAACCCGGGCCTGCCGGTGCCTTATTTGTCTCTTCCGATTCGGCCTGGTTTGTGATTCAATACATCATCCGGTGAGACAGACAGTTAGCGTCCACTAACAGCCTACAAGGCACAACCGACTTCGCGGAGGTGAAAGATGGCAACGCTTCTACACAACCTATGGCGTGACGAAACCGGACAGGATATTGCAGAGTATGCCGTACTCCTGGCGGTGATTCTGGTGCTGGTAGTGGGGACCGTGCGACTGATTGGCGGCAACGCTAACAACGTGTTCTCTTCGACCGCCAGCTCGATCAATCAGTAGTCAGCCGACAGCAGGATGTCGCAGGTTCGATTCGCTAATTTTCGGCTATCGGCAGCCTATCTCTAACTTCGGCTTACTTGCTGTCCGAGTGTAACCGTGGTGGGTCGCTCACTGGCGGCTTGGGAAAAGGCCCGGAAGCCTTTCTTAGCGTCGCCTCCTCGAACAACAAGGATGGCACTACGTAGGTCGTGACCGGCATGTTGGTGACGTCACTGATATCGCCTGTAAGGCCCAACGTTAACAATTCGTTGAACCCGGGAATAAACACCGAGTTATAGATCACCGGCTTGTCTCCCACTGCCACAATGTCTTTGAACGATGCGGCGGTGAGCGAAAGCAACTGCTCGCCGTGCATCAGTTCCTCGTGGCCATCGGGATAGAGCTTGTAAACCTCGAGTAAGTTGTTGCCGGTTGGCCCACCGCCTTGCATCAATGCCATCGCTGCCTGGATGAACTCATTCACGGAAGTGCCGGCGCAACGCACAATGACACCGTATTCGTTTCCGCGAGCCTTCGCGCGAGCCAATAACATGCTGCGCAATTCCGGCTCGGTATTCGCCTTGTTTGTGCTGAAGATAACATTACTCGGTGCGGCGGCCAGGCCACGATGACTGCCCGTGCTTTGCGTAGCAGCAGCACTCGGGGTGCGGGACGAGAGCACCATTTTCAGGATTCCCGACTCAACTAGGGTGTTCACTCGCGCTGGTACGCCATCCTCATCGACCGCATACCTGCCCAATAACCCCTGGCCTTCGAACGAGTCGGCCTGCGGATTGTCCACCATTGTCAGAAAGTCGGGCAATACACGTCCACCGACGCGGTCGTTTAACGTGCCGCCGGCGAAGGTAGCGGTCATTTGCTGAAGAAAGCCTTGGGCTTGCGGATTGTCGGTAACCGGTGTGCGCGACGCAACTATCGCCGGTGCAAACAACTGGGCAACGATCTCCGGCGCCGCTTCTCCCTCAAACAGTACTGGGCCGCTGTAACGATCCAGTGATGGCGCTCGGCGAAGCTTCTGCAGGCGATCGACAACTTTTTCCGCGCGACTGAGCATGTCCGGCCCCAAAATCTCAGCGGGCGAGCTTAAATAAAGCTGTTCACTGTTCTCTAGAGGAAGGCCGTCTTCCGCCAGAGCTTCAGCCTTGATCTCAATAAAGTTCATCACGCTCGGCTTGGCATACTCCGTGCCCTCGCTATTGAGGTAGCGTGTGAAAACGTCGTGGATATTGATTGTAACCTTGGAGGACTGCAGCTCAGGCATCTGGCGAAAAACGGCTGAGATTTGCCGGGCTGCCCGTTCAAGGGCCGAAACATCCACGGAGACGAAATTTGCCTTCTCGAAGTACTTGTTGGGGTGCTCTTCACTGAAGTCGGGCATGTCATCGACGTGACTCTGGT
>Ga0335081_10001078_pt1 | contig 43805 bp, 38 predicted proteins | sample Lox_Sample_35_FD_206713 | JGI IMG/M metagenome (GOLD analysis project Ga0335081, IMG submission 206713) | Soil microbial communities from Loxahatchee National Wildlife Refuge, Florida, United States - Lox_Sample_3.5 | ecosystem: Environmental > Terrestrial > Soil > Wetlands | place: USA... | reverse complement strand
CTGCTGGATCGAGGCACAGCCGATCGACGAGGCACTGCCGCTGTGCCGGAAGGTGAATGATGGGCTGGCGGCGACCTGCGCGCGGCATCCCGGCCGGTTCGCGGCGTTTGCGGCATTGCCGTTGACCGACATGGCGGCAGCCGCAGCGGAGTTCGAGCGCGTGTTGGGGCTGCCGGGCATGATCGGGGCGCAGTTGCCCGGAAACTTCTTTTTGACGCGGAACGATGCCGAGGCGGTGCGGCCGCTGCTGGCGGTTGCCGATCGCCATAAGGCGGTCGTTTTCATTCATCACGGGCCGCGGCCGGGCGACGCGTTCCCCAAAGTCGCCGCCGGGACGGACAACGTTCGGCGGCGCAACGGCACGCTGGATATGCAGGCAAGTCTGTCGTCGGTGATGGTGACGCTATGCCTGACCGATCTCCTGGCGGATTTCCCCGATGCGACCGTCGTGGTGCACAATCTGGGCGGCAACATTCCCTATGAGGTCGAGCGGATGGATCATCGCTGCCTGCTCGACACGCCCGATGAAGAGCTGCCTTCCGCCCGGTTTCGCCGGGCCGCCGCGGTGTATGTCGACTGCAACTCCTTCGGACCGCGGGCGATCGAGGCGGCGGTGCGGTTATACGGGGCCGAACGGATCGTGTGCGGCACGGACGGCAGTGCGTTCGGCGTAGACTGGACGCGCAAGGCGCTGGCGGAGGCCGAGATCGGGGCAGAGGCGCGCGAGGCGATCCTGCATGGTAATGCGGCCGCGATCATGGCGCGCGTTGCGAAGGGCGTCCTTGGAGCGAAAGTCGCCGCCTGACGGCGGCTTCCGTTAGCGCCCGCATCGCCGCCATTAGCTGGCGAACGGAATCCAATTATACAGCGCAATGCCGCCGTCGACCGCGACGGTGGTGCCGGTGACGTAGCGCGAGAAGCGGTCGCACAACAGCGCCACCGCCATATCGGCGACGTCATCGGGCGTGCCGGTGCGGCCGAGCGGAATCATCTTGTCGAACGCGGCGATGCTGGCGTCGAAGCCGCCGCCCGGAATGGCACCGGGCGCAATGGCGTTGACGCGGATGCCGTGGAGGCCAAGCGCGCGGGCGAGTTCCTTCACCAGCATGGTCTGGCCGGCCTTGGTGGCGCTGTAATGCGGCAGATTGCGCGGCGTCTCGGCGTGCAGCGAGGTAACGAACAGCATCCGCCCCTTGATGCCGCGCGCCTTCATGTGGACGCCAGCGGCCTGGCCGAGCACGAAGCCCGCGCGCAGGCCGACCGTCACCATGGCGTCCCATTGCGCTTCGGTGACGGCGAGCGCGGTCTCGCTCTCGTTTCGCTTCGGCGCTGCGCAGTGCACCAAAATTGAAATTTGCCCGAGAGCCTGCACGGCAGCATCGAACAGTTTTCGCGCGGCCGTTGGCTCGACGAGATCGGCGGCGACAAAGCCGGCGCTGAGCTCGCGCGCCAGCTTCTCGCCGGATTCGACGTTGATGTCGCTCAGCACCAGGCGCGCGCCCTCGCGGGCGAGCGCCCGCGCCATGCCGCGGCCGATGCCGGAGGCCGCGCCGGTGATCAGGGCCGTATCGCCGTCGAGCAGTCCCATGCAGGTCTCCTAATCGTCTTAGCGTAGCAAATGTGGATCGGATGAGCGAAGCGACATCGGGTGCCTGAGCATCTCCTCGCGCCAACGATTCATTTCGGCTGTAGCGCGCGCCGTTGCGTCTTCCGGTAACGGCAGGCCCTTGCAATATCAACCAAGCCCTCAAAAAAAGCGGCATGTTTTCCGTCGCTTACAAAGACCGCGAAATGCAATTTCGTTCGTGCTTGACTCTTGATCCAGACGGCGTAGGTGGGCCATCAACCCGTCCGTTGAAGGGCGCATTCCGGATGCGATCCAAAGATACGGGGCGGGTTGCGGTGCCCGCGCGCGGTCTCGCACACCGTGCCTGGGCGGCTTCGGGCATCATGTCTGCCGGCACTACGACCGGCGCGCGGGGTGCTTCCGCTGGACTGGGACGGGAAAGAGCGCGTGAAAACCGCTCGGACCAAGTCCCAGGAAACCTGGCCCGGAGTCGAAACGCTTGAGGCCTGAAAACCTCAAGCCAAAGCCGCGGTGGAGCGCCGAGAGGCGTGCGCGCCCGAAGGCAGACGGCTTGGGCAACCAAGCCATCTGTGGCGCGCGCCGCACCCGCTGGTGCGGCTCCGAGACAGTGGCGCCTACCGGCGCTCCGCCTCCCTTTATTTTCTTGGAGGCAAATTCGTCCGTGCCGTTCATTGTCTGCATCGGGCTCGCGCGAGTCGCATCGCGAGAACGGGAGCGCTTGCTTGCATCCTCCCCGCGATAGCGGGGGAGGATGCAGTTATGGCCGGCATTGCCCGCGTCACACTCTCTCCCTTATGCTCACCGGCCTTGTCGGTACAAACGTTTCGGGAACAACGATGGCAAACGGGTCGGAACTAAAACCGCGTGAGGTGAAAATCAAAGTCCACGACGGCGTCGAGATCGCGGTGGCGCTGTACATGCCGCCGGGCGAGGGAAAGTTCCCGACCGTGCTGGCGCCGTCGCCGTACCGCTACGACAACAACACGCTGCCGGCGACGCCACAGTTTCTCTGGCGCGAGACCGGACCGATCGAGCTCTACGTGGCGCGCGGCTATGTCTACGCCCACATGGATATCCGCGGCTGCGGCAAGTCGGGCGGCGAATTCCGCCTGCTCGACAGAAACGAGCAGAAGGACCTTTACGACGTCATCGAATGGCTCGGCCATCGGGCGTGGTCGAACGGCAAGGTCGGCGGCATCGGGCAATCGTATTTCTGCATGTCGCAATGGTGGATGGCGATCCAAAAGCCGCCGTCACTCGCCTGCATCGCCGCTTTCGACGGCTTGAACGATCCGTACCGCGCCTCGGTCTATCAGGGCGGTATTTTGGGCGACTTCTTCGGCAGCTATTGGTGGAACCAGAACCGCCTCATCAATCGCCATCCGGCCAACGGAGAACATCCGCGCGAGCAGACCTGCGACCTGAATCTGCTCATCCAGCAGCACCCGACCTATGACGAATTCTGGCGCGAGCGTTGCGCTGCCGAGCGGCTGCATGAAATCGAGGTGCCGCTCTATTCGGTCGGCGTCTGGGGCAAGGTCGATCTGCATACCCGCGGCAATATCAACGGCTTTCGGCGCGCCAAGGGGCCGAAGAAGCTGAAGATGATCGGCCCGATCAATGCCTTCGTGGCCAACAAGGAGTTCAACAGCGCGGAGCTGCACGAAAAAATGCTGCTGCCGTTCTACGATCATTATCTGAAAGGCTTGGACACAGATTATGCGAAGCGTCCAGCCGTGGAATATTTCGTGCGCGGCGCCGATACGGTGCGCACCGCGGAGAGCTGGCCGCCGCCCGGCGCGCGTTACATGACCTGGAACTTGAGCGCGGAAAAATCCGGCAGCGTCACCTCGCTCAACGATGGCACGTTATTGCGCGGCGCGGCATCCGGCGAGGACAAGACCTCGTACACCTATCCCAATCCGGGCTGGATGCTGGGTGTGGTCGGCTTCGGGCCGAACAATCAGCCCGATCCGGCGCGCCGCGTGCTCACCTTCACCACGGCGCCGCTCGAGCAAGATCTGGAGATCGCCGGCCCGATCAAGCTCGTGCTGCACGCGGCCTCGAGCCGAACCGACATGGATTTTTTCGTTAAACTTTCGGAGCAGATGCCGCAATCCCCCGACGACCGCGCCAAGGGGCTCAACCCGGCGTCATACTGGATCACCAAGGGGTGGCTGCGCGCCTCGCACCGCGCGCTCGATGCGGCGAAATCGACCGAGATGGAGCCGTATCAAAGTCACGCCAAGCCGGAGCCGATCGAGCCCGGAAAAATCTACCGCTTCGACATTAGCGTCGAGCCGATGGCGCATCGTTTCAAGAAGGGCAATCGGATCAGGCTCGAGATCGTCAACGGCGACTCCGCGGTGACGGACGTCCTTTGGACGCACTACTACGCGCCCAACAAGATCGGCACCGACACGATCTTCCACTCGGCGCAGTATCCGTCGGCGCTGACTTTGCCGGTGACGGAGGGCGACTGATTTCAGGAGGCAGTGATCGGTGGTCGGTGATCAGATTATGTGTCCACGCGCGTCTGATTACTGATTACGGATTACTGACTACTGATACCTGATAAGTGGAGCGCGTTGTCGACCGTGGTGAACGCGTTGAGAAGGTTCTGACCGACGTTCTTGACCGACGTAGGTTCGCCGTTTTGAGGCGCCGATCGGGAGCAAAAAGCGGTTTGGTAAAGCGAAGCCCTAACAATGAACAGCCGAAAGTAACCAAACAAGATGTCAGATGCCGAGATAGCGGTGCTGCACGTCGGTGGCGCGGGCAAGCTCTTGCGAATTCCCGGTCCACACCACGCGGCCGCGCTCGATGATGGTATGGCGGTCGGCGATGCGGGTCAGCGCCGCGACGCTCTTGTCGATCACCAGGATCGACTGGCCAGCGGCACGCAGGTTTTTCAGGCAGCGCCAGATTTCCTCGCGGATCAGCGGCGCCAGCCCCTCGGTCGCTTCGTCGAGAATGAGGAGCCGCGGATTGGTCATCAGCGCGCGGCCGATCGCCAGCATCTGCTGCTCGCCGCCGGACAGAAGATTGGCCATGGCGTCGGCGCGGCTGGCAAGCCGTGGAAACAGGTCGAATACTTTTTCGAGCGTCCACGGCTGCTTGGCCGCCGTGCGGTTTGCCGCGGTGGCGACGAGGTTCTCGCGCGCGGACAGATTGGGAAACACCTGGCGGCCTTCGGGAACGAGGCCGATGCCGAGCTTGGCGACGCGATAGGCCGGCAGTGCGCGGATCTCCGCGCCGCTGAAACGGATCGAACCGGCGCTCGCCGGCGTCAGTCCCATGATCGAGCGCACGGTCGTGGTCTTGCCCATGCCGTTGCGGCCCATCAGCGACACCATTTCTCCGGTCGCGATGGTCAACGAAATGCCGAACAGCACGCGGCTTACACCGTAGCTCGTTTCGATGCCGGCGACTTCGAGCAGCGGCGGATCAGCCAAATTGTGGTCAGCCACGGGTCGCCTCCTGCTCGCCGAGATAGGCCTCGCGCACGGCGGCGTCGGCGCGAATCGCGGCCGGCTCGCCCGAGGCGATGACGCGGCCATAGACCAGCACGGTGATGCGGTCGGCGAGCGCGAACACCGCTTCCATGTCGTGCTCGATCAGCACGACGGTGACGTTGCCTTTGAGCGCGCGCAGCATCGCCACCATGCGCGCGGATTCGTCAGCTCCCATGCCGGCCATCGGTTCGTCGAGCAAGAGGAGCCGCGGCTGCGTCGCCAGCGTCATGGCGATCTCGAGCTGGCGGTGCTCGCCGTGGCTGAGCGCATCGACGCGCATCCGCGCGCGCCCGCCAAGGCCGACGCGGTCGAGCGCGGCTTGCGCAGGCTCGCGCAAATGTCGATCGTGCCGCGCATCGTGCCAAAAGCGGAACGAGTGCCCGGAATGGGCCTGTACCGCGAGCGCCACGTTGTCGAGCGCGGTGAAGTCGTGGAACAAAGACGTGATCTGAAACGAGCGGGCGAGGCCGAGGTGGCTCCGCCGGTCGACCGAAAGCGCGGTGATGTCGCGGCCGTCGAAGTGGACGCGGCCGCCGTCGGGCTCGATCTCGCCGGCCAGCAGGCCGGTCAGCGTCGTCTTGCCGGCGCCGTTCGGGCCGATGACGGCGTGGAATTCGCCGGCGGGAATGTCGAGGGTGATGGTGTCGGAGGCGATCACGCCGCCGAAGCGCTTGGTCAAACCATCGATCTGCAGGAGCGGCGTGGTCATCGCGCGCGCCTCGCGAGCAGGCCTTCGATGCCGCCGTGCAGGTAGATCGCGACCAGCAGCAGCGCCGGGCCGAGAAACAGGCCGGGATATTCGGTGACTCGCGACAGCGCCTCTTCCAGCAATAGAAAAGTCACGGTGCCGATCAGCGGTCCGAACGGCGTCGCCAGGCCGCCGAGCACCACCATGACCATGAGATCGCCGGAGCGCGTCCAGAACATCATCGCCGGGCTGATGAAATTGGTGTGGTTGGCAAGGAGCGCGCCTGCGAGCCCGCATAGCGCGCCGGCGATGACGAAGCACACGAGCTTGTAGCGGAACACGGCAAAGCCGATGGCGCGCATGCGGCGCTCGTTGGAGCGCACGCCCTGGATCACCAGGCCGAAGCGCGAATTGACCAGGCGCGCGATCAGATAAATGTTGGCGATGAGGATCGCGAAGCACAGGTAGTAGAACAGCGTCTTGTTGTTGAGATCGACCATGCCGAACGTGCTTCGGCTGCGAATGGTCAGCCCATCGTCGCCGCCGTAGCGTTCCAGCCCGATGGCGACGTAATAGACCATCTGGGCGAAGGCGAGCGTGATCATGATGAAGTAGACGCCGCGGGTGCGCAGACTCAAGGCGCCGACGACGAGCGCGAACAGCGCCGATACCGCAATCGCGACCGGCCATTGCAGCAGACCCGCGTTGATGCCTTCCTTGGCCAAAATGCCGATCGCATAGCCGCCAAGGCCGAGATAGACGGCATGGCCGAAGCTGACCATGCCGCCATAGCCCATGATCAGATTGAGGCTGCCAGCAGCGATCGCCAGGATCAGCACGCGGGTGAACAATGTCATCACGAAGGTGTTGCCGGTCAGCGCCGTATAGAGCGGCAGCAGCGCCAGCATGACGAGAAGAGCGGCGACGGCTGCGTTGCGCGGATTGGCGAGCGCGAAAGGCGCGGTCATTTGTTGGCCGCCGGAAACAAGCCTTCCGGCCGAAACACCAAAATGGCCGCCATCAGCATGTAGATCGACATCGACGACAGCGACGGCGCCAAGGTCAGCGCGGCATTGGTGCTCAGCGCCGCGCGCAGAAGATCGGGCAGAAAGGCGCGGCCGATGGTGTCGATCAGGCCGACGATGATGGCGGCGACGAAGGCGCCGCGGATCGAGCCGATGCCGCCGATGATGATGACGACGAAGGCGAGAATCAGGATGTTCTCGCCCATGCCGATCTGCACGGTGAGGATCGGCGCCTGCATCAGGCCAGCGAAGCCGGCCAGCGCTGCGCCGAGGCCGAACACCAGCGTATAGAGGAGCTTGATGTTGACGCCAAGCGCACCGACCATTTCGCGGTTCGAGGCCCCGGCACGGATCAGCATGCCGAGCCGCGTGCGCATGACGAGAATGTAAAGCAGCGCCGCTACCGCCAAAGTCGCGGCGATGATGACCAGGCGATAGGCCGGATAATAGACGCCAGGCAGAATCTCCACCGCGGTCAACATCTGGCTCGGCAGCGACAGCGTCATGCCGGCCGGGCCCCAAACGAGCCGCACCAGCTCGTTGAAGAACAGCAGGAGCCCGAAAGTGCCGAGCACGTGGTCGAGATGGTTGCGGCCGTAGAGCGGCCGGATCGCGATCACTTCAAGCACGACGCCGCAGACGAAGGTGGCGGCGAGCGCCAACAGCGCGCCGAGCACGAAGCTGTCGGTCAAGGCGGCGAAGGTGGCGGCGAAATAGGCGCCGAGCATGTAAAGCGAGCCGTGCGCCAGATTGACCAGATCCATGATGCCGAAGATCAGCGTCAGGCCGGCGGCGAGCAGAAACAGCAGCATGCCGAGCTGCACGCCGTTGAGGAGCTGCTCGATGAAATAGAGCATGGCTGCTAGTCCGCTCGTCCCCGCGAAAGCGGGGACCCAGGCTCACCGCGAGCGCCGGATTCCCGCTTGCGCGGGAATGAGCGGATTATAGGCGAGCGCGTCAATAAGCGCTCACTTCATCGGACATTTGTCGTGGAAGCGGTCCTGGTCGTCCTTGACGATCAACGAGACGGTCTTCAGCGCGTAGGTGCCGTCGGCATTCTTCACCGCATCCTGCAGGTAGAAGTTCTGGATCGGGATGTGGTTGTTGCCGTAGCGGAAGTTGCCGCGCACCGACTTGAAGTCGGCCTTTTCCATCTCCTTGCGCAGGCCCTCCTTGTCGGCGAGGTTGCCCTTGACCGCCTTCACGGCGCTGTCGAGCAGCCCGACCGCGTCGTAGGTCTGCGCGCCGTAGAACGACGGCGAGGCCTTGTACTTCGCCTTGTAGTCGGCGACGAACTTCTTGTTGGTGTCGTTCGGCAGGTCGTTGACCCATTCCTGGGCGCCCGGCACGCCGATTGCGAGATCCTTGAGCCGCGGCAGCGACAGGTCGTCGATGGTGAAGGCGGTGTAGAGCGGAATCTGTCCCTTCAGGCCGGATTGCGCGTACTGGGTGACGAACTGCACGCCGGCGCCGCCGGGATAGAACGCGAAGACGGCGTCGGGCTTGGCGGCGCGCGCCTTCGACAGCTCGGCGGAGAAGTCGAGCTGGTCGGGCCAGCGGGTCAGCTCTTGGCCGACGATCTGGCCCTTGAAGGTAGTCTGCACGCCGTTGAGCATGTCCTTGCCGGCGACGTAGTTCGGGCCGATCAGGAACGCGGTCTTGACGCCCTTGTCATTCATGTAGCGGCCGACCGCGGCGGGCGTCTGGTCGTTCTGCCATGAGGTCGAGAACACGTAGGGCGAGCACGCCTCGCCGGCGAGCGGCGAGGCACCGGCGTTGGTCACCACCGTCACGGTCTTGGAATCGACCAGCGGCTTCAGCGACGCCATGATCACGTTCGACCAGATATAGCCGACGATGAAGTCGACGTGGTCGGACTCGATCAACTTTTGCGTCTTCTGCACGCCGACTTCGGGCTTGGTCTCGTCGTCCTCGTAGATGACTTCGACCGGCAAGCCGCCGAGCTTGCGGCCCAAATGATCGAGGCCGAGCTCGAACGAATTGCGCATGTCGTTGCCGATCGCTGCCGGCGGGCCGCTGAAGGTCGAGATGAAACCGATCTTGACGGTTTTCTGTTGCGCGGCGGCGGGCCCGGCGATGAGCGCGAGCACGGCCGACCCGGCAAGCAAGGGTTTAAGCATCTGATGCGTCCTTTTTCTGGTCCCGCCTGAGCGGCGGGCTCCTCCCAGCGAAATTGCCAAGGCGTAGTTGTAGAAAGCACCGCCAATTTGCGCAACAGCCGCGCCCTTGGCCAAGTTGTCTCAGGGCCGGCAATACTGCTGCCGGCTAGGACAGTTTCGGGAGCAGCTCGGCGAAGATATCGGGCTTATAGCCCGCCGCCGCGAACAAGTGGTTGCGCGATTCGTCGATCATTGTCCGCAAGCTCACCATGTCGAGGCCGACCACTTGGCCGCGATATTTGCGCACCCGGCCGCCGATGATGACGGTATCGACATTGCTGCGTTCGGCGGCCTGCACCACGGTGCCGACCGCGTTGTTCGACGGATAGAGATTGATGTCGTCGGTGCGGATCACGATCAGGTCGGCCTCCTTGCCGGGGCTGAGCGAGCCGATCTTGTCGTCGAGGCCGGCGCAATGGGCGCCGCCAAGCGTGGCGCAATGCAGCACGTCGCGCACCATCAGCGGCTTCGGCGGATTCTGATCGCCGGAGAATTTCTTGTTCTGCGCCACCGCACGCTGCACGTAGAGCGCCATGCGCATCTCCATGAACATATCGGTGGAGTAGGAGGTTTCGTTGTCGACCGAGAAGCCCGGCTTGATGCCGCGGTCCCAGGCGTGCTGCAGCGCGCAGACGCCTTCACCGAGCGCGTATTGGGCGTCCGAGCGCGGGCAGACATTGATATTGGCGCCGCTATCGAGAAAGATCTGCCAGGTGCGGTCCGGCAGCGCGCCGCAATGGTTGAAGGTGTTGTCGGGGCCGACCAGTTTGTCGGCGGCGAGCGGATCGAGCAACGCCGCCTGCTGCGGGCCCTGGAACTCGGTGGTGATACGAAGCCCGAGCTTGCGGGCCACCGCCCAGTTCTCGCGGATTGGCCCGGAGAACATGCGCAAGGTCACAAGTTGATCGGCCGAGGAGAAGTATTTCTTCTGCAGCCGTTCGAGATCCTGCGGCCATTGATGATCCCAGTCGCCGGCGCCGGGCTGACCGGAGGCGTGCACGGCGCGGATGCCGGAATCGAACAGCGCTTCGACCGCAGCGTCGGAATGGGCGGCGCTGCGCGAATTGTGCGAATTGTCGATAACGGTGGTAACGCCGGCATCGATGCAGCCCATGGCGGTGAGATAGTTGCCGACATAGTGATCCAAAGGCCGGTAGAATTTTGCAAACGACAAGTGCGTGGCGTTCATGTAATCGGCAAGTGTCGGCGAATTGGGATTGATGCGGCGCAGCTGCCCTTCCCAGGAATGGCGGTGGCAATCGACCAGGCCGGGCACGACGATGCAGTCGAGTGCGTCGATCACTTGCGCATCGCCGGCGTTGATCTCCGGTGCGACGCCCGCGATCTTGCTGCCTTCAATCAACAGGTCGCCCTTGGCGAGATCGCCGACCTTTTGGTCCATGCTGACAATGGTGGCGCCCTTGAGCAGGATGCGGTTCTTCGGATTGATGGTCTGCTGGCGGTCGAAGCGGCGTACGTCGTCGGCCGCGGCAGCCGTTTTGGTCAGTCCACCACTGGCGGCGGCGCCTGCTGCAAGCGTGGCACCGGCCGTGAGCGCGCCGCGGCGCGAAATGCGAGCGTCACCGGTCATGGTTGAATCCTCCCTCGTTGCCGTCTTGGCTTATGTCGTTCGCGTGACTTCAGCTTAGCGCAAGTCGCGCGTTCTTTCTTCTGCGGTCGCGCGCAGATATTCATTGAGGAAGGGGCTGATATTCGGAACGAACAATTCCTCGACGTTCATCCGCCGCCGCGTGAGCTTTTGCTCGTCGAGATGGGTCATCAGCGCGTCGAGCGTTGGGCGGCTGCCCTCGATCGAGTAATCCCAGACTTGTGGGCCGAAGATCTTCCGCGCCGCTTCCAGCTCGTCGATCACCCACGGCAGGCTCACGGTCAGCGCGTCGGTGTCGTACATCCAGTAATAGGCGATGTCGCGGGCGCGGCAGAACGCGCGATAGAAGCTGATGGCGAGCCAGGGGTCTTCCTCGTAGAGCTTCGTCTTCAACACGAAGGTGTGCATGATCGGGAAAATCTTGGTGCGCTCGTAATAGTCGCGCTCGACTTTGCGAAAATCGGGAAACAGCCGCCGCACCGTCTTGCCGAGCGTGTTCGGGATCATCACCGAAGCAAGCGCGTCGATCTCGCCACGCTCCAGCATGTCTTCCAGCGTCGTTTCCGGCTTCATGAACTCGACGCGGACGCCGTCCGGCGGCTTGATGGTGCGCACCGGCCGGCCGATCACCCAGGTGACGTTCTCGGGGTTGACGCCGTAATCGGATTTCAGAAAGCCGCGCACCCAGACGGCGGCCGTCATCTGATAATCGCCGACGCCGATGCGCTTGCCTTTGAGGTCTTGCGGCTTCTCGATCTTGGAATCGGTGCGCAGGAAAACCGCGTTGTGGCGGAACACCCGCGACGGAAATACTGGAATCGCAATGAAGCGCGTGTCGCCCTCGGAGCGCAGGATGGTGTAGGACGACAGCGACATTTCGGAGCAGTCGAATTCTTCGTGGTTGAGCATGCGCCAGAACGTTTCGCCCGGGCGCAGTGGAATGAACGTGAGATCGACGCCTTCGGGCTCGACCCGGCCGTCGATCAAGGCTTGAGTGCGGTCGTAGCGGCCGCACGCCATGGTGAGCTTCAGCTTTTTCATGCGTTCACAGAATGATGCTCGGATTGCGGATGCTCTGGTCGCAATCGATCAGATTGACCTGCTTGGCTTGGATCTTCCAGGCGTCGCCCTCGCGCACCGTGCGGTGGCCGGCCCAGCCGGTCAGCACGCGGGTCTCGTCGCCCCAGAACTCGCTGATCAGGAAATTGGAGCGGACCATGCGGACGTCGTCGCGGGCCGTGGCGAAGACCTCGATATTGGTGATGAGCCGCACCGTGCGCGATGCCGGCGCCTGCGACCAGGCAAAGCCGGTGCGAAACCGATAGACCCGGTCTTCGAGCCGGCGGCGGTCGTCGAACATCACCGAGATTTCGCGCCGCGGATCGCCGGCGTTCGGCGTCGACGGCACCCAGTAGACGCATTCGGCGGTATACATCGCGAGCCAATCTTCGTAGCGGAGCTGATCGAGCAGGCGCGCCTCGCGCTCGATGAGCCGGCGGAACTCGTCGCGCACGGCAACGTCGATCACGGCGCGCGCGTCTTCCTGCCAGTCGGTAAAATTCTCGATCAGCCCGCGGTAGAGCGCATCGTTGACGTAATGCGACGTGCGCGACGGATCGGGTTTTGTTGCCGGCGCATTCATGGCGTCACCCGTCACGGCTCGCGCTGAATGGCGAGGTTCGGCCGCGCCTTCATCAGTCGTTTCCATTCCTTGAAGTGCTCGCGCATGAAGGCTTCGTCGGTCGCCGGCGCGGTGATGGTGCCGTCGGCGTGGGTCTTGACGCGATCGGGAATGCCGAAGCCGCGGTTCATGTAGACCCACTCGTCTTCGAGCGCCATCAGGCCGCGCTGGATCTGCTCGAAATTGGCGATGTCGTCGACCTCGCCGAAATTCGGAAAACCTTCCTGCGTGCGCATGCGCAGCGCATTGATGTCGGTGATGGCGTCGGCCGGCACCGAACCGTCGTCGACGATCATGGTGCCGTACCAGATGGCGTTGGTCTCTTCGACGCCGACCGGCTCGAACACCTGGATGTGGTTGCCGAGCAGCGAAAAGTTCGGGAACACGTTGATATTGACCGGCTCGGAGCCGGCGAGATCGAGCAGCGAGAAGGCGCGGTCGCCGTAGCGGCGGATGAACTCGGCCTCATAGTGCTCCATGCCGGGATGCGCGCTTTCCAGCGCCCACAGGCCGCCCGGGCGCTTCTCCAGGTTCGGCCGCTTGTCCTTGAAGTGATTGCCGTGGCCGGTATAGCGCATGTACATCGGCTGGGTGTCGGGCGAGTTGCGATAGTACGCCATGCCCTTGGCGTTCTCGCCGGCAAAGCGGTTCTCGGTCTCGAGCAGCGAGCGGTGCGAATAGGCGACGTGATAACCGTCGCAGGAATTGTCGTAGGCGAGCTTCCAGTTGCCCTTGTAGCGAAAACGGTTCGCCTCGCAGATCACGACCTTGCCGCCGGGATTGCGGTCCAGCCATTCGTCGATCACCTTCGCGATCGGGCCGAGATGCTCGACGAGCGGCAGCGCGTCCATGTTGAGCGTGACGAAGATGAAGCCGCGATAGGATTCGATCCGCGGCACCTGGGCGATGTTGTATTTCGGATCGCGCATGTCCTCGGCATAGCCGTCGGGCCACGGCACGCCGCGCAGCTTCCCGGTATTGAGAAAGTTCCAGCCGTGATACGGGCACTGGAACGATTTGGCGTTGCCCTTGTCCCATCGGCACAGCGTGGTGCCGCGGTGGGTGCAGCGGTTGTAGAGCGCGCGGATTCGGCCTTCGCCGTCGCGCACCACGATCAGCGGGCGCAGGCCGAGCCGCCGCGTGATGAAATCGTTGGCGTTCGGGATTTCGCTTTCGTGGGCCAGATAGGTCCAGGTGCCGCCGAAGATGTTCGTCATCTCGGCTTCGAAGATCGTCGGGTCGGTGTAGATCAGGCGATGAGCGCGGTCTTCCTGGACCAGATAGTCCCAATCATAGAGCGCCGTGCCGGAAACGTGCGTCGGCGGCGCGTTGATCTTTTCCAGAGCCGTCATGACGTGCTCCTCATCGTTCAGAAGAAGTCGAAGTACTCGTTCTGCTCCCAGGTGCTCGGCTCGTCGCCTGCGACCTCGCCGCTGTCCTCGAGCGAGCGCTGATAGCGTCCGGCCTCGGTCCGCTTCAGCTTGATGAAGTAGTCGATAAAGGTATCGCCCAGCGCGCGGCGGAACAACGGCTCCTGCTCCAGCGCGTCCAGCGCCTCGGGCAGGGTTTTGGGCAGCATCGGCCGTTCGGCGGAATAAGGCTCGTCCGTTGCCGGCGGGGCTTTCAGCTTCGCGTCGATGCCGGCAAGCCCGGCGACGATCTGCGAGAGAATAAAGAGATACGGATTGGCGGCGGGCTCGCCCATGCGGTTCTCCAGCCGCGTCGCCGGATCGCCCAAGCCGCCGAGCACGCGGATCATGGCGCCGCGATGATCGTAGGCCCAACTCGCACGATCCGGCGCCAGCGAGTTCGGCTTGAAGCGGCGATAGCCGTTGACCGTCGGCGTGCCGAACGCGGTGCTCGGCACGGCGTATTGCAAAAGCCCGGCGAGATAGGACATGCCGAGCGGCGAGAGCACTTCGCCGGATTTTTGCGGCATCAACCGATTGGCGCCGCTTGCAGCATCGACCAGCGACTGGTGCAGATGCCAGCCGCAGGCGTAATAGCCCTTCAGCGCCGGACGCGCCATGAAGGTGGCGAAATAGCCGTGCCGCCGGCACACTTGCCGCGTGGCGGTACGGAACAGCAGCACATTGTCGGCGGCCTGCAGCGCCGCGCGCGGCGCAAACGTGCATTCGACCTGGCCGGGGCCCCATTCGTTTTCGATGGAACGCAAATTCAGGCCCAGCCCATCGTAGGCGTCGCCGAGGGCGTCGAATACGCTTTGCATCAGGTCCATGTTGGATTCGGAGTGATAGTGATAGCCGGGCTCGGCCGGCCAGGTCTTGATCGGACGGCCGCGCGTGCCAGGTGTGCCGACGTTATCTTCCGTCAGATGCTCCTCGGCGACGCGCAGCAGATACCATTCGATCTCAGCGCCGATGACGCTTTCGAGCTTGAGCGCGGCAAGCTTCTGCAGCGCCTTTTTCAGAAGCTGCCGCGGCGCGAAGTGAAACGGCGTGCCGTCATTGAAATATTCGTCGCAGAGGACCCAGCCGACGTTTGGCGCCCACGGCAAGACGCGGAAGGTAGCCGGGTCGGCAACGACAGTGAGATTGGGCGAGCCGGTCATCTCGGCAAGCCTCATGCCGCCGCCGCGGGTGAACGAGGCGAAGACGCGAGCGCCTGCGGAATCGAGCGTCGTCGTGGCGACGCCGATATTGTAGCCGCCGCTCAGCGCCGCGAGGAACGCCGGCACCGTGAGCGTCTTCGCGCGCACATAGCCATGGGTGTCGCTCCAGGCGAGGCGGACGAAGCGAAGCTTGTCGGCCTTCAGCCGGCGCTTGATGTCCGCGGTCTGGCGCTGCTGCTCCTTGCTCCACAGGCCGTGGCGTTCGATGAAGGTCGGCCGCGCCGGCATTTTATGACTTCGACGGCTCACAGCTTCTCGGCGAGGAAGCGAAGGAGCCGCGGCGCGAGGAACCCGGAATAGCTGGTCGGCTCCTCGATCGGATCGTTCATCCAGTAATGCGGCGCGCCGTTCACGATGACCGGCCGCACGAAATAACCGGCCTGCTTGAGCGCAAGCGCGAACGGCTCGGTGTGCTGCTTGGGATCGACCAGATCGTCCTGCGTGCCGGTGACGAGCAGCACGCCGACCTTGTTGCTGGCATAGGTCGCGTAGCTGATGGACGACGCGTCGAAATAAAGCTGGCGGTTTTCCATCGGCGAGGCGCCGAGGAATTTCTGGATGTTGTTCTCGGTGCCGCCCTGGATTTGATAGGTGAGCCACATCGCCACCAGATCGTAGACGCCGTAGACGCCGATCAGCGCCTTCACTTCTGTCGACGTGGAAGCGAACGGGTCCTGCGGATAGCCGCCGTGAAATTTCTTGCCGCTGAGCGCGGCGAGCGAGGCGAGATGTCCGCCGGCAGAGGCGCCGAGCAATCCGATGCGCTGCGGATCGATGCCGAACTCGCCGGCCTTGCCGCGGACGAATTGCACGCCGGCGAGCACGTCCTGCACCGCGTGCGGGAACGTCTTGCCCTTGGTGGCGAGCCGGTAACTGATGGCGAACGTGGCGTAGCCGCGCGCCGCGAGGTATGGGCCCCAATACTGGAACGCCGCGCGCACGCCTTGCACCCAGCCGCCGCCGTGGACCGCGACCAGCGCCGGCGTCGCCTTGGCGCCCTTCGGCAGATAAAGGTCGCCCTGCAGCTCGACGCCATCATGGTTGGCGTAGGTGACGCCGGCGTGGGTGGTGACCTCGGTCATTGCTTTCCCCCTGTACGTCTTCGCGCGCGCTTATGGCGCCGTCATCCCAGGCGCGATGTCAATCGGCCGGCGCATGCCGGCCGTGCAAGGCATGCCTGCCGGATCGCCCGCCGTGCGCCATGGCAAACCGTATCGCGCATGCTAGAACACCTGCCGGATAAGGAAAAATGCTCGCTTTGGGAGGGGGAATGTCTGCGGCGTCAACGAGTGAGGCGCAGTCGCTGGTCGTCAACGGCACACGGATCGATCTGATCGAAGGCGGCGCGGGCAAGCCGCTCCTGTTCCTTCATGCCGAGAACGGCATCGATCCGGCGCGGGCGGCGATCGAGGAACTCGCCAAGGGCGCCCGCGTCATCGCGCCGACCCATCCGGGCTATGGCCGCTCCGAACTGCCCAAGGGCATGCGCACGGTCGACGATCTCTCCTACTTCTATCTCGATCTGCTCGATCAGCTTGACCTTGCGGACCTCACCGTGGTCGGCGTCTCGCTCGGCGCCTGGATCGCCGCCGAGATCGCGGTGAAGAATGCGGCGCGGATGGCGCGGCTCGTCATGACCAACGCCGTCGGCGTCAAGGTGTCCGACCGCGAGACCCGCGACATCGCCGATATCTTCGCGCTGACCGAGCCGGAATATATCGCCATCGCCTATTGCGATCCGAAGGCCGGCACGCGCGACTACAAGGCGCTGCCGGATGCCGAGGTGCTGGCCGCGGCGCGGGCCCGCGAGGCCACCGCGCGCTTTGCCTGGAACCCGTATTTCCACAATCCGCGGCTCAAAAGCCGGCTGCACCGCGTCAAGATCCCGACGTTGTTTCTATGGGGCACGCACGACCGCATGCTGAGCGAAGCTTACGGCCGCGCCTATTGCGGGATGATCTCCGGCGCCCGCTTCGAACCCATCGATCGCGCCGGGCATTTCCCCGATCACGAGCAGCCGAAGGCTTTTGCCGAGAGGGTGCTTAAGTTCGCGGGCGGCAAGTAGCGATTCGCGAGTAGCGACAAAGGATACGGGCCATGAGAGTCTACCAATTCACGGAGCAGCCCTATTATCCGGCCTGGAAGGATCATTCCGGCTCGCTGCGCGTCAATCTGCTCAACCGGAAATGCGATCCGCACATCGCCGCCGATCTGTTCCATCGCTACTACGACGAATGGCAGACCGCCGACGAGCTCGGCCTCGACATCATGCTCAACGAGCATCATCAGACCGCGACCTGCATGTCGTCGACGGTGGTGGTCGGGCTCTCGGTGCTGTCGCGCATCACCAGGAACGCCCGGCTTCTCGTGCTCGGCTATCCGATCGGGCATAGGCCCGATCCGCTGCGCGTCGCCGAGGAGCTGTCGACCATCGATGTGATCTCGCGCGGCCGCCTCGACATGGGCTTCATTAAGGGCGTGCCCTACGAGTTTCCCGCCTCCAACCAGAATCCGGTCGGCGTCATGGACCGGTTTTGGGAAGCGCTCGACTTCATCATCAAGGCGATGACCAGCCACGACGCGCTGTTCAACTGGGAAGGCGAGTATTTCAACTATCGCCAGGTCAATGTCTGGCCGCGCTGCTGGCAGGAGCCGCATCCGCCGATCTGGTCGACCACCGGCTCGACCACCCAGGCGCGGCTCCTCGGCGAACGCGGCTATGTGATGTCGACGCTGGGATCAGGCTACAACACCCGCCCGCTCTACGACGCCTATCGCCGCGGCTATGTGGCGAAATGGGGCAAGGCGCCGGGGCCGGGTCGCTTCGGCTATCTCGGCCTCGTCGGCGTCGCCAAGGACCGCGACGAAGCGCGCCGCCGCGGCGAACTGGTCGCCGGCTATTTGCGCTCGAGCGGCATCGTGCATTTGCCGTTCCGCAATCCGCCGGGCTTCCTCTCGGCCGAGGACAATGCGCGCCTCATGCGCGGCGAGACGCCGCCGCGGAGCTACACCAAGGATCGCCGCGTCATCGCCATGCACTCGGCGAGCGTCGAGGACTTGATCGCCGCCGGCATCCTGTTCTGCGGCACGCCCGACGAGGTTTACGAGCAGATCGTCGACTTCTGCCAATACTGCGGCGGCATGGGCAACCTGCTCATGATGGGCCACGCCGGCTACCTCACCCACGAACAGACCATCGACAATCTCAAGCTGATGGCAGAGGAGGTCTATCCGCGGCTCAAGGCCTGGCAGCAGCCCGATGCCGAGGAGATCGCCGCCCAGGCCGTGGCGGCCGAAAAGACCCAAGCCCGTCCGGTGAGCGTCCGTGCCGGCGATCTGGTTGATGCTACAATGACGACGAACTAATTCCGGCCACAAGCGAGCGCGCCATGCGAGTCTATCACTTCTCCGAGCAGGCCTATCACCCGGCGTGGAACGAGCATGCCGGCACGCTGCGCGTCACCTTCCCCAATAGAAAGTGCGATCCGCGCGTCGCCGCCGACCTGTTCCACCGCTATTACGACGAGTGGCAGTTCTGTGATGAGCTCGGTCTCGACATCATGCTCAATGAGCATCATTCGACGGCGACCTGCATGTCGTCGACGGTGGTGGTGGGCTTGGGGATCCTGGCGCGCGCCACGAAGAACGCGCGGCTCCTTGTGCTCGGCTATCCGATCGGCCACCGGCCCGATCCGCTGCGCGCTGCCGAAGAGCTCTCGACCATCGACGTGATCTCGCGCGGCCGCCTGGATATGGGATTTATCAAAGGCATCCCCTACGAGATCGCGGCCTCGAACCGCAACCCGACCGAGCTGATGGACCGCTTCTGGGAGGCGCACGATTTCATCATCAAGGCGATGACCACCCACGACGCGGCGTTCAACTGGGACGGCGAGTTCTTCCAATACCGCCACGTCAATGTCTGGCCGCGGGTGTGGCAGGAGCCGCATCCGCCGATCTGGTCGACCACCGGCTCGTCGAGCCAGGCGCGCGTGCTCGGCGAGCGCGGCTATGTGATGGCGACGCTCGGCACCGGCTACGGCACGCGCAAGCTCTACGACGCCTACCGCAAGGGTTATGTGTCGAAGTTCGGCAAGGCGCCGGCGCCCGACCGCTTCGCCTATCTCGGCCTGGTCGGCGTCTCGCACGATCGCGAGGAAGCGCGCCGGCGCGGCCATCTCATTGCCGGCTATCTGCGCACCAGCCCGATCGTGGCGCTGCCGTTCCGTAATCCGCCCGGCTACATCTCGCCCGAGGACAATGCGCGCATCCTGCGCGGCGAGACGCCGCCGCGCACCTACACCAAGGACGGCCGCGTCATCACCATGCAGCACGCCAGCGTCGACGAGCTGGTCGATTCCGGCGTGCTGTACTGCGGCACGCCCGACGAGGTCTACGAGCAGATCGTCGACTTCTGCGGGCACTGCGGCGGCATGGGTAACTTGTTGATGATGGGGCAGGGCGGCGAGCTCAGCCACGCCCAGACCGTCGATAACCTCAGCCTGTTCGCCCGCGAGGTCTATCCGCGGCTCAAGGCCTTCAAGCAGCCGGACGCGGAAGCTGCCGCCGCAGCCGTCGCGGCGTAGCTAATACGGCGTCCGCCAAGGAGGATCGCCATGATTGCCATGCCCGACATGCCCAACATCGACCTTGATGCGATCATGAACCACCTGACCAAGACCGGGAAGCGGACCCATCAATTGTGGCTGACGCCCGATTCCATGGCCTTCATCGCCCGGTGCCGCGAATACCGCAGCGAATTCCACATCAACCCGAGCTACGAGATTCAATATTCCATCAAGGGCGATCTGCACCTGCACTATCGCACCCCGGAGGGCGAGGAGAAGGTGGCATTCGTGCCCGAGGGCTCCTGCCTGTTTCAGCCACCGCTGGTGCCACACTCGCCGCGCTTTGCGCCCGATGCGTTCCAGCTCGTCGTCGAGCGGGCACGGGTTAAAGGCGACATCGACCGCTTTCACTGGTACTGCCCGAGCTGCGGCCATTTTTTGCACGAGGAGACCTACGTGGTCGACGACTACAAAGCCGACCCGGTCACGCGCGCGTACGAGAATTTCTACGGCTCGCGGGAAGCGCGCACCTGCAAAAGCTGCGGCACGGTCATGCCTGCGCCCGAGCAGCTCTGAGGCGGATCAGCGCGGTCGCGCCCCAAGCGGCTCCATCCCGCTGTTTCTGATGGCCTCGCAAGCGTGCGCGGACGCAAGATATGCGATGAGCCGGCTTGCGCCTTCAATCTGCTTTGTCCCAGCCACGGCCGCGGCCGAGAATGTCTGCATGAACTGAATCTCGGCGGCGAGGCTGCCGGCGAACGCGACGCCGGGCGCAACCAAAATCTCGCTGTCCGGCATGACCGCGAGAGCCGCACTCCCTGCAGCGACCATGGCGGCTGCGTCCGAGCCGCGCGGCGTCTTCGTGACGTCGATCTGATGGCCAATGCCGAGCCGCGGAAAAAGATCGGCCGTAAGCCAGATGCCGCTGGTGCTCGCCGGAACCGCAACGGTCTTGGCTTTGAGCAGGAGTTGATGAAAGCCTTCGACGGTGCTCACGTCGGGCTTCGGCGTGTCCGAACGTACCGCGACGCCGAGGCCGACTTGCGCGAGATCGACGTCCGTGTCCGCCACGATCCTATTCGCCGCGATCAATTCGGCCAGTCCCTCCCGCGACAGGATCACCACGTCGGCAGGCACGCCGCGAGCGAGCTGCGCGGCAATAGTTTGCGGCCCGGCACCCTGCGACGCGCCTGAACCGGTTATGACCTTGATGCCGCCGGTCCGCTCGAATTCCGGCAACAGCCTTTCGTAGGCACCGGAAAATCCTCCGGAAATTAAGACGTGCAAGCGCACTGGCACGATCGTCATTTTTTTCACCTGCTTGGCGGCCTGAACACTTGGCGGCCTGGACAGACTTATCCGCCGCACGGTCGGCTTCAAGGCAGCCGACCGTCCCGCGGTGACCTGTGCGCGCTTTGCAGCCTTTTCGGGGCGCGCGCGGGGCGCAAGCTACTGTGCGGATGAGAGAATCCTTATCTGAGGGGAGCTCCCATCGCAGGCGCAGTCTGCGTATCGCAATGAGCGCTTCACTCACGAGGGCCCCGCTTGTTCAAAAATTGGCACAAATCTTGATTTTGGGATGTGCTTGGCCCATTGGTGAGCCATGGCAACCGAACCTTTTGCGTCCGATCCGTTCGTTGTCGGAAAAAGTGCGCCCATCTCCGAGCCGCGGCTGATCCCGGCGGAAGAATCTCTGTGCCCGGTGATCTCCCATGCGTGGGTCAATTCCGAATACAAGCACCTCATCGTCGAGGCCTCGCCCAAGGCGCTCGCCGTCACGCCGGGGCAGTTCTTCAATCTGCTGTGCCCGTCGCCCGACGTCGGCGAGCTTTTCTTCCGCCGGCCGCAGAGTGTCTATCGCATCGATCGTCCGCGCGGGCGGCTGGAGTTTTTGTACAAATGCGTCGGCCGCGGCACCCGCGGGCTGGCGACGCTCAAACCCGGCGACGATCTCAACATGGTCGGGCCGCTCGGCGTCGGCTTCCATCTCGATCCCGGGTGGCGCCACATTGTCGTGCTCGGCCGCGGCGTCGGCATCGCGACGCTTGGCCCGATTTCGCAACTCGCCAAGGAGAACGGCGTCGGCGTCACTGCGATCCTTTCGGCACGCGATAAGGATTTCGTCATGGCCGGCGCGCTGTTCGCCGAAGCCGGCGACGTCGTCAGCGTGCTCGACACCGACGGCACGAGCGCCGTGGAGAATGTCGAGAAGATCATCACCCGGCTGATCGCGGAAAAACGCGCCGATGGTTTTTTCACCTGCGGATCGAACCGGCTGTTCCAGCTGATGAAGCGGCTCGGCAAGGCGCACAATATTCCGGGACAGGTGGCGATGGAGCAGGTGATGGCCTGCGGGCTCGGCCCCTGCTACGTCTGCGTCCGCACTTTCGAAGTGAACGGCAAGAAGGAGCTGCGCCGGGTCTGCATCGAAGGCCCGGTGTTCGACATGCAGGAGGCGGTCGGATGGTAGACATGAGCGTCAAGATCGGGGCGGTAACGCTGAAGAACCCGATCATGCCGGGTTCCGGCTGCTTCTCCACCGATCTCGCCCAGGTGATGGACATCAACCGCCTCGGCGCCATGGTGGCGAAAACCGTGTCGCGCGAATACCGCGCCGGCAATCCGCCGCCGCGCGCCGCCGAGGTCGAGGGCGGCATGATCAATTCCATCGGCCTGCCGACCAAAGGCATCAAGTATTTCTTCGAGCACCAGGTACCCGACCTGCGCCGGTTCACGCCACCGCTGGTGGCGTCCATCTCCGGAACGACCATCGAGGATTTCGAGTCCATGGCGCGCGACGTCGCCAAGGGCGACATCGACGTGCTTGAGGTCAACATCTCCTGTCCGACGCGGGATCCCAAGGGCGGCAATTTCGCGCTGCACGCCGAGCACACCTATGACGTCGTGAAGCTCATCCGCGCCACCACCGACAAGCCGATGTGGGTGAAGCTCTCGCCCAATGCCGGTGACGTCGTCATGGTGGCGCAGGCCGCCGAGCGCGCCGGCGCCGATGCGCTGGTCGTCGCCAACACCATTCTCGGGCTCAAGATCAACGTCGATACGTTCCGCCCGGCGATCGGCAACAAGTTCGGCGGCTTGTCCGGCCCTGGCATCAAGCCGGTGATCGTGCGCATGGCGCATCAGTGCGCGAAGGCGGTGAAAATCCCGATCATCGGCTGCGGCGGCATCGTCAAGGTAGAAGACGTGGTCGAATACATGCTGGCCGGCGCCACCGCGGTGATGATCGGCTATCTGACCTTCCGCAATCCATCGGGCATGATCGCCATCATCGACGGCCTCGAACAATGGTGCGCCCGGCGCGGCTTTGCCCGCGTCGCCGATCTGACCGGCGCCATGATCGACGAGCCGCCGATGGAGACTTACGCCGCCGCTGCCATGCCGATAGGGTAGGCGTCATGACCACGCGTATCACCATCCGCAAACCCGACGATTGGCACCTGCATGTGCGCGACAATGACATGCTCAAGGCAGTACTGCCGTACACCGCCAAGCACTTCGGCCGCGCCATCCTGATGCCGAACCTCATTCCGCCGGTGCGCACTTCGGCGGAGTGCCGCGCCTATCGCGAGCGCGTGATGGCGGCGCTGCCGGCGGGCTCGAAATTCAAGCCGTTGATGACATGCTACCTCACCGACGACACCGATCCCGATGATGTCGAGCGCGGCTTCCGCGACGGCGTGTTCACCGGCGTGAAGCTTTATCCGGCCAATGCGACGACGAATTCGGCCGCCGGCGTCACCGACTACAAGAAAGTCATGCGCGTGCTCGAGCGCATGGAAAAGATCGACATGCCGTTCCTGATGCACGGCGAGGAAACCGACCCGGAAGTCGATGTGTTCGACCGCGAGAAGGCCTTCATTGACCGGCACCTGTCGAAATGGGTGAAGCAGTTTCCGGGCCTGCGCTTCATCCTCGAGCATCTGTCGTCGAAGGACGGCGCTGATTACGTCAAGAGCGCCGCGCCGCAGGTCGGCGGCACCATCACGCCGTACCACATGATGCTGACCCGCAACGATTGGTTTGGCCACGGGCTCAAGCCCTACATGTACGTGATGCCGGTGATCAAAACCGCGCGCGACCGCACCGCGCTGCGCAAGGCCGCGACCTCGGGCGAGGCGTGTTACTTCCTCGGTACGGATTCCGCGCCGCATCCGTATTCGCGCAAGGTTTCGACCAACGGCGTCCCCGGCATGTTCAACGCCCCGGTCGCCATCGAGACCTATGCCCGGGTGTTCGACGAGGAAGGCGCGCTCGACAAGCTCGAGGCCTTTGCCTCGCTCAACGGGCCGAAGCATTATCGGATGCCGCCGAACGAGGACACCATTACGCTTGAGAAAGCGTCGTGGACCGCGCCGGCAGAGGTCCCCGTCGCCGGCCCCGACGAGCGCGCTTTGGTCTATCGCGGCGGCGAAACCATCGAGTGGAAGGTGGTGGCGTAACTCTCTATTGTGATGCCCCGCGAAAGCGGGGCACCTAGCAATCGCGGGCAAATTCGCACGAACCGCAGCGGTAGTGATTACGGGTCGCCCGGTCGAGCCGGGCGATGGCAGGCTGAAGGATCGGAAGAATGACAGGCTTCCCCAACAAAGAGGTGATGGCCGAGCTGACGGCAAAGATGCTGCTCGAAGTGGACGCGGTCCGCTTCATGACCGACAAGCCGTTCATCTACACCTCGGGCTGGGCGAGCCCGGTCTATACCGATTGCCGCCGGCTGATCTCGTTTCCGCGGGTGCGAAGCACGCTGGTCGATTTCGGGGTGGCGACGGTGCTGCGCGACGCGGGCTTCGAGCAGTTCGATGCGGTGGCCGGAGGCGAGACTGCGGGCATTCCGTTCGCCGCCTGGATGGCGGACCGCCTGATGCTGCCGATGCAATATGTGCGCAAGAAGCCGAAGGGCTTTGGCCGCAACGCCCAGATCGAAGGCCAGATCGAAGAGGGCGACCGCGTGCTCCTCGTCGAGGACATGACCACCGATGGCCGCAGCAAGGTCAACTTCTGCAAGGCGCTGCGCGGGGCCGGCGCCACCGTCGACCACGTATTTGTATTTTTCTTCTACGACATCTTTCCCGAAGGCAAAAAAATCCTCAAAGACCTCGGCGTCACCTTGCATGCGCTTGCTACCTGGTGGGACGTGCTGGAAGTTGCCAAGAAGAGCGGCCGGTTCGACAAGGGCAAGCTCAGGGAAGTCGAGAAATTCATGAAGGATCCCGCCGGCTGGTCGAAAGCCCACGGCGGCGTCGCCGCGGCGGCGGAGTAAAGTGGCCGGAAGGGTAGGAAATGCCAAATCAAGTTGCGGACGTGATTGTGGTCGGCGCCGGCAATGCGGCGTTCTGTGCGGCGCTCGCGGCGCAGGAGCAGGGCGCCAAGGTTGTCATGTGCGAGGCGGCGCCGGAGGACGAGTCCGGCGGCAACAGCCGCTTCACCGCGGGCTCGATCCGCGTCGTCTATAACGGCGTCGACGACATTAAGACGCTAGTGCCGGACCTCACGCCTGCCGAGATCGAGACAACGGATTTCGGCACCTACACCGCCGATCAGTTCTTCGACGACATGGCGCGGGTGACGCAGCATCGCGCCGATCCGGATCTGGTCGAGCTTCTCGTCACCAAGAGCTTCGATTCGCTCAATTGGATGCGGCAGAAGGGCGTTCGGCTCATTCCGATTTACGGCCGACAGGCGTTCAAGATCGACGGCAAGTTCAAGTTCTGGGGCGGGCTCACGGTGGAATCTGTTGGCGGCGGCCCGGGCCTCATCGCCATGCTCACCGAAGCCGCGAAGAAGCGCGGCATCGAAATCCATTATTCGACGCGCGGTATGGATCTCCTGTTCGATGGCAACCGCGTCGCCGGCATCCGGGTGCGCCAGAATGGCGAGGTGCGCGAGTTGCGGGCGAAATCGGTGGTGCTCGCCTGCGGCGGCTTCGAAGCCAATCCGGAATGGCGCACGCGCTATCTCGGCCCAGGCTGGGATTTGGCCAAGGTGCGCGGCTCCCGCTACAACACCGGCGATGGCATCCGCATGGCGATCGATATCGGCGCCGCCCCGCGCGGCAACTGGTCGGGCTGTCACGCCGTGCAATGGGAAATGAACGCACCCGAGTTCGGCGACCTCGCCGTCGGCGATCAATTCCAGAAACACTCCTATCCGTTCTGCATCCTGGTGAATGCAACGGGAAAGCGCTTCGTCGACGAGGGCGCCGATTTCCGCAACTACACTTATGCGAAATACGGCCGCGTCGTGCTGGAGCAGCCGGGGCAATTCGCCTGGCAGATCTTCGATCAGAAGGTGAGGCACCTGCAGCGCGACGAATACAAGATTCGCCAGATCACCAAGGTGACGGCGAACACCATCGAGGAGTTCGCGCAGAAGCTCGAAGGCGTCAACGCCGCCGCGTTCGTCAAGACCATCAAGGAGTGGAACGCCGCGGTGAAGACCGACGTGCCGTTCAATCCCAACGTCAAGGACGGTCGCGGCACGGCGGGGCTTGCCATCAACAAGAGCAATTGGGCCAACACCATCGATACGCCGCCGTTCGAAGGCTACGCCGTGACCTGCGGCGTGACCTTCACCTTCGGCGGGCTACGCATCAACACTGACGGCGAAGTGCTCAACACCGACTATCAGCCGATCCGCGGCCTCTATGCCGCGGGCGAACTGGTCGGCGGGCTGTTCTATTTCAACTATCCCGGCGGCTCCGGCCTGATGTCCGGAACGGTGTTCGGCAAGATCGCGGGTACCTCGGCGGGCCGCGCCGGGAAGAACTGACCATGGACGCCAAGGTATCAGGCAGCCTCAACGCGCTCGACGCCACCGCGATCGTGCGCAAGATCGCGGCCGGCGAGACGACCTGCGAAGCGGTGACGCGCGATTGCCTGGTGCGGATCGCGGAGCGGGACGGCGTCGTCAAGGCCTGGGTCAATTTCGATCCGGAACTGGCGCTAGCGCAGGCGCGCGCGCTCGATCACGCAACCCATCGCGGCCCGCTGCACGGCGTACCGATCGGCGTCAAGGACATCATCGACACCTTCGACATGCCGACCGAGTTCAACTCGCCGATCTACAAGGGCCATCGCCCGCCGTCGGACGCCGCCTGCGTGGCGCTCCTGCGCCGCGCTGGCGCGGTGATCCTCGGCAAGACCGCGACCTGCGAATTCGCCGGCATGGCGCCGGCCGAAACCACCAACCCGCACAATGTCGCGAACACGCCGGGCGGCTCGTCGAGCGGCTCGGCGGCCGCCGTCGCCGATCACATGGTGCCGGCGGCGCTCGGCACCCAGACTGGCGGCTCCGTGCTTCGGCCGAGCTCCTATTGCGGCATTTTCGGCTTCAAGCCGACCTACAACTCCTTCAACAAACAAGGCGTGAAGCCCGCGGCCGAGAGCATTGACACGATCGGCTGGCTTGCCCGCTCGCTCGACGATATCGCCTTGCTCACCGCCGTGCTGCGCATGCAGGCGCCGCAGCCGCTGCCGACGATGAGTTCGGCGCCGCGCATCGGGCTCACCCGCACCGAAATGTGGGACGATGCGCAGCCCGAAACCAAAGCTGCGGTGGACGGGGCCGCTGCCGCGCTCGCCAAGGCCGGCGCCACGGTGCGCGAGGTCAAACTTCCCGAGCCGTTCACGGGCCTGCGCAAGATCGCGCGCGAGACGATCAATTTCTACGAACGCGCCGCCTGCATGGCCTATGAATGGGACCATCATCGCGCGGCGCTGTCGCCGCAGATGCGGCGCTACATCGAGAACGGCCTGAAAACCTCGCGCGAAGACTACGTTGCCGGCTGGCATCGCATCGAACAATGCCGCGCGCTGCTGCCGACGGTCTTCGACGGCCTCGACGTGTTGCTGGCGCCGTGCGCACCGGGCGAAGCGCCGAAGGGGCTCGCGTCCACCGGCGACGGCACCATGCAGGCGATCTGGACCGCATTGCATACGCCGAGCCTGACGCTGCCGACCCATCGCGGACCGACTAATCTGCCGGTCGGCATCCAGCTGGTCGGGCAGCGCTATGACGATGATCGGCTGCTCGCCTGCGCGCGTTGGGTTTGGCAAAAGGTCGGGGCGCCGGACATGATCGGCTACCGCGCGTAGGTTGGGCGTAAATGGAATTCGACAATTCGTTCGATGTGCCGCTGTCGCCGCCGCAAGCTTGGGCGGTGCTGCTCGACATCCGGCGCATCGCGCCATGCATGCCGGGTGCCGAACTGACCGAAGTGGTCGATGCGCAGAATTACCGCGGCAGGATTGCGGTGCGGCTCGGTCCGGTGGCGCTGAGTTTCGCCGGCCGCGTGCAACTCGAGGATATCGACAACGCCAACTACAGCGCGCGGGTGAAGGCGCAGGGCAACGACGACAAGGGTCGCGGCGCCGCCAATGCCACGGCGACGTTCCGCATCGCGCCGACCGAGCGCGGCTCGCGGGTGCTCATTCACACCGATCTGATGCTGTCGGGCGCGGTGGCGCAATACGGCCGCGGCGTCGGCATGATCCAGGCGACGGCGGCGCAGATCATCGGTCAGTTCGCCGGGAATTTGCGCGCCCAGCTCGATCAGCGCCCAGCACCGGCTCCGCCGCCGCCGACCGTGCCGTCGCCGCCGATCGTGCCGGCGGAAACCGCGGCGCCGCGGCGCCGTTCCGCGCCGGCCAGCCCGCAGCTTGCGGTGTCCGACGAGCCGCCGCTACCCGCCGCCGCGAAGCCGATCTCCGGGTTTTCGCTGATGGCCCGCGTCGTTTGGCAACAGCTGCGCGCGCTGTTCGGCGGCCGAAGAGATTAGCTACATTCTGCGACGCCGCCAGCGAGGAACCATGGCTCAAGGGCTTAGCGTGCGGATCACGGTCGGCGGCGCTGCCGTTATGTTGGCGCTCACCGGCGCGGCACTCGCCGCCGGCGTCGAGGATTTCTACAAGGGTCGCAGTTTCACGCTCGTCATCGGCTACAGCGCCGGCGGCGGCTACGACGCCTATGCGCGCCTGCTCGGCCGCTATTTCGGCAAGCACATTCCCGGCAATCCGTCGATCATCCCGCAGCAAATGGCTGGCGCCGGCAGCCTGCGTTCGGCCAATTACATCTATTCGGTCGCGGCCAAAGACGGCTCGGTGTTCGGCACGTTCTCGCGCAGCATGGGCATCTCGCCGCTGATCGACAAAGCCGAGTTCGACAGCCGCAAGTTCACCTGGCTCGGCAGCGTCACCGACGACAACACGACCTGCGTCACCTGGGGCACCTCGCCGGTAAAGACCTGGGACGATTTCTTGACCAAGCCGTCGACCTTTGGCGGCGAGGGCTCGGGCTCCGATCCCGACATCTGGGCGCTGCTTTATAAGAACGTGTTCGGGGCCAAGCTGAAGCTGGTCAGCGGCTATCCCGGCACCAACGACACCGTGCTGGCGATGGAGCGCGGCGAGATCGACGGCCTGTGCGGCATGTCGTGGAGCACGATCAAGACACGCCATCCCGATTGGCTCAAAAGCCGTTCGGTCAACGTCATCGTGCAGGCGGCGTTGCAGAGGGAGCCCGAGATCGCCGCGGTGCCGCTCGCGACCGATCTCGTCAAAACACCGGAGCAGATGCAGATCATCAAGCTTCTGCTTGTGAGCCAGGCTATGGCGCGGCCGTTCGCGGCGCCGCCCGACCTTCCGGCCGAGCGCAAGGCCGCGCTGCTCGCGGCATTCGACGCCACCATGAAGGACGACGAATTCCTCGCCGAGGCGAAACGCCTCGACTTCGACGTGCGCCCAGTCAACGCCGCCAAGATCGATGCCTTGCTGGCGGACGTCTACCGGACGCCGAAGGACGTCGTCGCGCGGGCGACCAAGGCGATCGCGAGCGAGGGCCAGTGAGCGAACTGATCGGAACGCGCGTTGCGCGCCTCGAAGATTTCTCGCTGCTGACCGGCGGCGCGCGGTTCGTCGACGACGTCGCGGCGCCCGGCGCGCTGCATGCCGCCTTCGTGCGCAGCCCGCATCCCCACGCGCTCATTCGCGCGATCGATGCCGGCGCGGCGCAGGCGATGGCGAGCGTGGTTGCCGTGCTGACGCTCGACGATCTCGCGCCGGCGCTGCGGCAGCGGCGCATGGTGCGCACGTCGAATTCCGGCACCAAGCTCGATCAGAGCTGGCCGTTCGCGCTCGCCGACGGCGAAGTGTCGTTTGTCGGCGAGCCGGTCGCCATCGTCGTCGCGAGCGACCGCTATGTCGCCGAGGATGCCGCGGCGCTCGTCAATGTCGACTACGACATTCTGCCCGCGGCGATCGACTGCCGCATGGAACGCGCGCCGCCGGTGCGCCGCGAGCTCGCCTCCAATCATGTCATCGCCTACAAGGTCGGCTACGGCGACATCGACGCGGCCTTCGCCAAGGCGGCGCACGTCGTGCACGAGGATCTTTGGATTCATCGCGGCGCGGCGCATTCCATGGAAGGCCGCGGCATCCTCGCGCAAATTTCCGACCGCGAAACGCAGGTCTGGGCCTCGACGCAAAAAGCCCACGATCTGCGCAACGCGCTGGCCGATTACATCGCGCTCGACGAAAGCGGGCTGCGGGTGGCGACGCCCGACGTCGGCGGCGGCTTTGGCCCGAAGCTTTGCGTCTATCCCGAGGACGTCGCCGTGGTCGCCGCCGCGACCCTGCTCGATCGCTCGGTGAAATGGATCGAGGACCGCCGGGAGCATTTCACCAATGCGGCGCAGGAGCGCGACCAGTACTGGGGTATCGACATTGCCGCCGACGCTGACGGTCGCATCCGCGGCGTGCGCGGCCGACTCGTTCACGATATCGGCGCCTATGCGCTGCAGGACGTGAATATTCCCTACAATTCCGCGACCACCCTGACCGGGCCCTACATGGTGCCCGCGCTGGCGATGGACGTGGTCGCGACCCACACCAACAAGGCACCAGTCTCTTCGGTGCGCGGCGCCGGTTACCCGCAAGCCGCCTTCGCCATGGAGCGGCTGATGGATCGCCTGGCGCGCACGCTCGGCGTCGATCGCGCCGAGCTGCGCCGGCGTAATCTCATTCCGGCGGAGAAGATGCCGTATTTGAAGCCGCTGAAGGCGCGCTCCGGCGAGCAGGTGCAATACGACAGCGGCGACTATCCCGGCTGCCAGGCGGATATCTTGCGCGCTGCGGCGTGGGATGACTTTCCACGCCGCCGGGCGCAAGCCCGCGCGCAGGGTCGATACATCGGCATCGGGCTCGCGCACGGCATCAAGGGCACCGGCCGCGGCCCGTTCGAATTCGGCGGCGTGAAGATCTCGCCGACCGGCCGCATCACGGTATCGACTGGCGCCGCCGCCATGGGGCAGGGGCTCGCCACGGCACTCGCGCAAATCTGCGCCGAAGCGTTCGGCGTGCGCGCCGAGGATATCACGGTCGTTTCCGGCGACACCGCGGCGGCCCCGCTCGGCCTCGGCGGCTTCGCCAGTCGGCAAACGGTCACGGCGGGATCGTCGGTGAAGATTGCTGCGCAGGCGGTGGCCGCAAAGGCCAAGAAGCTCGCGAGCCATATGCTCGAAGCGGCCGAGGAGGACCTCGAGATCGTCGACGGCGCAGTACGCGTCGTCGGTGCGCCGCAACTTGCGGTGAAGCTCGGCGAACTCGCCCGCGTGCTCAAAGGCGCGCCGGGCTACGCCTTCCCGAAAGACATCGATCCGGGCCTTTCAGCCGACGCTACCTTCCGCGTCGATCAGCTCGCCTATTCCAACGCCTGCCACGTCGTCGAGGTCGAGGTCGATATCGAGACCGGCGGGGTTCGCATCTTGCGCTATCTCGCGATCCAGGATTCCGGGCGACGGGTCAATCCGCTGATCGTCGAGGGCCAGGTTCACGGCGGCATCGCCCACGGCATCGGCAACGCCGTGCTCGAATGGATGGGCTACGACGCAGCCGGCCAGCCGGTCACCACCACCTTCGCCGACTATCTGTTGCCGACCGCGACCGAAGTGCCGGCTTTCGAGACGCTCTACAAGGAGTCGCCGTCGCCCCATAATCCGCTCGGCGTCAAGGGCGTCGGCGAGGTCGGCGTCATCCCCGCCACCGCCGCGATCATCTCGGCGATCGAGGATGCGCTGTCGCCGTTTGCCGTGCATATCGCGCAGGCTCCCGTAACGCCGGCGAAGCTTGTCGAACTCATCGGCAAAAGTGCGACCGGATAGGCTTTTGACCTGCCCGTGCCGTCGGAGCAAATTAGCGTTTCGCCAATGGAGAGCCGCATGAACCGCCTGATCGCCGCTGCCGTGCTCACGCTTGCCGCATGCTTGCCGGCACGCGCGCAGAACTTCCCCGAGCGGCCGGTGCACCTGATCGTGCCTTATGGGCCGGGCGGCATCACCGATTTCGCCGGCCGCACCATGGCGAAGAAGATCAGCGAGGTTTTGAATCAGACCGTGGTGGTGGAGAACAAGCCCGGTGCCGGCGGCATCGTCGGCGTCGATTACGTCGCCCACGCCGCGCCCGACGGCTACAACATGGCGGTGATGGATCCGGGGGTCGTGATCAATCCGATCCTGCAGAAATCGATGCCGTACGATATCTTCAAGGATATCGTGCCGCTGTCGATCACGAGTTCCTCGCCGGAAGTTCTGGTGGTGGCGCCGCAGCTCGGCATCAAGAGCTACGCCGAGCTCGTGGCCTACGGCAAAGCCAATCCGGGAAAGCTGAATTATGCCAGCGCCGGTGTCGGCACCACGCCGCATCTGGCGGCCGAATTGTGGAAGCTGCGCACCGGCATCGATGCCGTGCATGTTCCCTATAAGGGCATCGGCGCCTCCTATACCGACATGATGAGCAACAAGGTGCAGATGTCGTTTTCCAGCATCGCCGGCGCGCTGCCGTTTACCAAGGACGGCCGCGTCATACCGCTCGCGACGACGGGCGCGGTGCGTTCGCCGGTCTATCCCGATCTGCCGACGGTGGCCGAGGCAGGTCTGCCCGGATATGACGTCGATCTCTGGCTCGGCCTTTACGGCACGGCTGGCACGCCGCCGGCCGTGCTCGCCAAGCTCAACGACGCCATCAACAAGGCGCTGCAAGACCCGGAACTCAAGGCAGCGTTCGCGACGTTCGGCCTCACCCCGCGCGGCATGTCGCTTGCGGACAGCGCGGCCTACACGAAATCCGAATACGAGAAATGGAAGAAGGTCATCGAGGACGGCCACATCACGCTCGATTGAGCGTGGCGCGGCGGCGATGAGCGACGCGGCTTCGACAAAGCCCTGGCCGACCGAATTGCGGCTGCGCAAGGACCGCAAGGCGCTCGTCGTCGCGTTCGACAGTGGCGAGACCTTCGATCTTGCCGCCGAATATTTGCGCGTGCGCAGCCCGAGCGCCGAGGTTCAGGGCCATTCGCCGAGCGAGCGGCGGACGGTCGCCGGCAAGCGCGACGTGGAGATCATCGAAGTCCATCCGGTCGGCAACTACGCGGTGCGGCTTGTTTTCGACGACATGCACGCAACCGGAATCTTCAGTTGGGACTATCTGTTCGAGCTCGGTCAAAATCGCGAAGAATATTGGCGCGGCTATCTCGATGAGCTTGCCGCCAAAGGCCTCTCCCGCGCACCGGCCGGCCGGTGACGCAAAGCCGCGGCTGTCAACGATCGGTCAACCTTGGTTCGTCATGATCGCGGCAGTGTCGAGGTGGGGCGTACGATGGGGCGCCTTTCGGCATCAGAACGGCCCAGGTCCCTCTCCCTCGGGACCGGGCCGTTCGTTTTTCCGCTACGCCTCGCGCGCTTTTTCTTTCCTTGCCGAGCGATTTTGTTTCTTTGCGTCCATGGTTGACGAAACGTTTTCACCGCGACCCGGTCGACCAAAGCGAGAGCGCTGCCGAGCGGTCTGAACTTCGCTGGTACGCCGCGCCTTTTTTCGTCTAGGATTGACCGAAGATGCCGCGTTGGAGGGAGGATAATTCGATGAAGTCTCGCACTTTGGCTATTGTTACACTCGCCGCTGGCTTGCTCGCCTGTGGGCAAGCCATGGCGCAGCAGCAAGGCGCGCCTGCTGCGCCCGCCGCGCCGATGGCGCCGCCTGATCTAAACGCTATTCCCGAGAAGATGCCGTTCAATATCCCGTACGGCACGCCGATCACGTACGAGCGGGCGCAGGGTCTGGTCCAGGCGGCGGTTGCCGAATCGACCAAGCGCGGCTGGGCGATGAACGTTGCGGTCGTCGACCCCAACGGCGACCTCATCTCGTTCGGGCGCATGAACGGCGCCCAGCTTGCCTCGATTTCGATCTCGGAGCACAAAGCACGCGTCGCGGCGCGCTATCGCCGGCCGACCAAGGCGCTCGAGGACGGTATCCAGAAATTCGGCTTCAATTATCTGTTGACGCTCGACGGCATGATCGGCTCGCGCGGCGGCATTCCGCTGGTCGAGGACGGCAAGCTGATCGGCGCCATCGGCTGTTCGGGCGGCACCGGCTCGCAGGACGAGGCGATTTGCACGGCGGCGGCCAGTTCCATCAACAAGTAGCTTGACGACGAGTGAACGAGGAAGGCGGGGGCGGCCGTGGGGCCGCCCTTGTCGCGTTAAAGCGTGATCCCGAAAGCGGTAGCCGGTTTTCGGATAAGATCACGCGCAAACTGAGGGCTGCCATTCCGCGCTACAGTGTCGTGGTGAGAATCGCTTTGATAGACCGCATTGGCGCATGTTTGCTGCTGGCTTTGATGCTCGCCTGTGGCATCGCGCTTCGTCCTCCCGCCGCTGCGGGCCAGAGCCCGGCGCCGGCCGCTAATTCGTCAGTGCCGGCCGCGGCCGTGGAGAAGTACCGCCGCGATCTTGCCGCCTATCAGCAGGCTTGGGACGCCTATCAGGCCACCGCCAAGACCTATTGGACCTCGATTGCCGAGAAGCGGCGCGCACGCAACGCCAAGCGCGCCCGCGGCACCGCGCTTGCACTCGACGATTACGTGCTCGATCAGCCGCCGGTCTATTCCGGTCCGCCGAAGCCACGCGGTCCGTCGAAGCCGGCCGCGCCGCCGGCGGCACCGCTCTATGTGCCGGTGGTCGCCGATTTTCTCGCCGCCGCAGCGAAGGAGTTCAAGTTCGCGCCGCGACTGCCCAAGACCGACGGCGAGTTCAAGCGCGCCTATGCGGCGGCGGCCGCGGCTGCGGGTTTGAGCGAGCAGCAGGCGGTGCGGGTCTACAGCTTCGAGGCCACCGGCAACGGCGCCTACGACGTTCAGGCTGGTCTCGAATACAATAGAGCCGGCCGCGCCATCACCACCGCGCTCGGCTATAATCAGCTGCTCGCGACCAACAGCGTCGAGATTTTGGCCGAGAACGGCGGGCACATCGTCACAGCCCTCGCCGCGAGCGCCGCGCAAATGCCGGACGGCAGCCGGCAAGCCTTGGAGAAGAAGCTCGCCACCGTGCGCAAGATGGTCGACTTCGCCAAAAGCGTGCCCGACGACTGGAACGAGCACGAAGCGCTGGCCGGCACGCAAAAGGGCCTCGCCGTGCACGCGCTCAATCTCGATCTCGATGTCGGGCCGTTCCTGCAAACCCAGAAGCTGCTCGATTCCGTCATCTTCGCCCGCCGCAAAGGCTACGCTGCGCCGCTGACCGCCGCCGAGCTCGAAATGTTGAATCTGACCGGCGACGGCAACGGCTTCGACATGGTGACCATGCCGGCGGAATGGCGCGGCAAGGTGCCGACCGCCAATTTCTTCCAGCAGCACGGCTATCGCGACAATCCGGTGGCGCAGAGAAACAACGTCGTGTCGGCGCTGATCGCTGCGACCGATGCGGCGATGGACCGCGAGGTGCAAAAGCCGGGCGCCAAGGAGCTGGCTGCGGCGTTTCCGTGAACGGGCAAGTGGAGCGCGATCGAAACCTTGACGCTGACGGTCATGTTCAACATCTTCAAATCGCGACGTGGCGGGGTCCAAGAAAATGCCGGCCAGCGGCCCGCACAATCGGTCCGGCGCAGGCCCGCGAGCGACGCCACCGATAGTGCAGAGTCCGGGACCGGCTACGATCCGCACGATATGCAGCAGCATACGGCGTTGCTGGAGGCGACGTACCGGCACATCCATGCCATTCGCGACGATGCCGCGCTTGTCGTCTTTCACGCCTGCTGCGCCTGCGAGGTCGCCATCTTGATGCGCAAGCATACGCAGGTCGATCTTTTCAATCTGACGTTCGGGAAGGAGGACCTGCCGCTGACACCCGCGCATCCCGCGATGCAGGTGGCTGAGTTGCTGGAATTGTGGGTTCAGGATTATTTCGAGCAGAGGCTGGCAGCAGGCGCCGACACAAGCAGCCGCGTCGGCGATGACGCTGAGCTGCAGCGGGCGGCGGACCTGTCGCGAATGCACGCCGCATTGATGTGGAGGAGCTACATCTTCGCCCTCAGCGTGGACCCCAAGCGTTGGCAAAAGGACCAGGTCTGGGCGCTTGGCACCTTGAAAATCCTGAGCACCGGCGACTCCGCCCAAGTCATCGCGTTATTACGCGCCGCGCAGAGCGCCGACGTCATTCGCACCAATGTGCGCGACGACGATTGGCCGTCACGGGCGTTCATCAATCTGTACTTGCGCTACGGGGATTTATTGGCCGACGAGCTGTCGGCCATGACCTCGGTCCAACCGATTGCAAAATAGGCGTTTTTGGATCGAGCGCCTTCTTTCCCACAGGTATCTGAGTGCTGGTGACCGCGCATCTCGCACAGTGTGACCGGCGTCACTGTGCCACCATTTTGCATCTGCGAATGGACCTACGCCCCAACGTGTCCTGGGGCATTTCCTCCAAACCGGTGGCCCGGCTGGCGGCGATGCCAGTCGGGCTGACGAACGAGGTCAGGAAAAATGTCGATCAACCGATTGAGTCACCGACAACTGTTTGCAGCGCTGGTTGCCGCCGTGTTCGCCCTTGGCGCGGCATCGCTGGCGCTGATCTATTTCATTCCCACGCCGCCCTCGAAGGTGGTCATGGCGACCGCTTTCAAGGGCGCGTCCTTTGAATATTACGGCCGGCAGTACCGGGAAATCTTCGCCCGCAATCACGTCGATCTCGAACTGCGCGAGACGTCCGGCGCGGTCGAAAACGTGAGGCTGCTGCAGGACCCGAATTCCGGCGTTCAGATCGCCTTTGTGACCGGCGGCATCTCGGATGGGAAACATGCGCCGGGCCTGTTGTCGTTGGGCACCGTCTACAATCAGCCGTTCTGGATTTTCTACGCGCGCACCGAGCGGCTTGAAAAGCTGTCGCAGCTCAAAGGCAAGCGTATCGCCATAGGCCCGGTGGGAAGTGCCACGCGATTATCCGGCGAAAAAATTCTCGGCAAGGGCGGCGTCAACGCTCAGACCGCCACATTCCTGCCCTTTGCGGGGTTGAACGCCGTCAAGGCGCTGGACGACGATCAAGTCGATGCCGTCTGGATCATCGGATCGCCGGATGCCACGGCCGTAAAAGCGTTTCTGGAAAATCCCAAGGTTCAGCTGATGGGCTTTCCGATGGCTAAGGCCTTTACCCGGATTTATCCGGACCTCGTTCGCCTGGTGCTGCCCAAGGGCATGGTCGACATCGATCGCGCCATCCCGCCCGAGGACGTGCCGCTCATCGGCACCACGACCAAGGTGCTGGTGCGCAGCGACCTTCATCCCGAAATCGTCCAGCTCCTGCTGCGAACGATGGTGGAGACCCATAGCGGGCCGGAGACGTTCCAGCGCATCGGCGAATTTCCGAACGGCACCGATGCGGAATATCCGGTGGCGCCGACGGCAACCGATTTCTACAAGAGCGGCCCGTCGTTCATGCAACGGCATTTGCCGCTGTGGCTGTCCGTGCACGTACAGCGCGCGATCGCGGTGGTGGTGACGGCGATCGCCATCGGCCTGCCGCTGTTCCACTATCTTCCTGTGGTTTACAAGTGGGGCACGCGCCGGCGCCTGCTCTATTGGTACGGGCAACTGCGGGCATTGGAAGCTGCGTTCGAAAATGGCTTCGGCAACGAGCATTTGGCCGAGATGCAGGCAACCGTCCAACAAATCGAGGACGCGGTCAGTCAGATCCGCTATCCGCTGACCGCGATGGATCAGGTCTATAACCTGCGAAGCCATATCGACATCGTCCGGCGCCGGATCATGGCGTGTGCAAGCGCCGCGGATCAGGCACCGACGGTGCCGAGCGATGCGATCGTGGCGGAGAAGGGCGCCGTGCCCGCGGGCGAGCTGCTTAATTAGACCGACGCCCGGTGCCCGACCGAAGTCTTGGAAGAACGCCGGCGCGATTTAGGAAGCCTGCGGCCGACGGTTTGATCAAACAATGGTGGGCGCTGTAGGGATTGAACCTACGACCTCTCCCGTGTGAAGGGAACGCTCTCCCGCTGAGCTAAGCGCCCGAAACTGGCCGAACCGGACTTAATAAGGAGCGGCGCAGTGCAGTGTCAAGGAAGTCAGTTCGACGACGCGGCGCGCGAGGCGGTCGATTGCAGCGCGCGGATGCGGTCGGCGAGCGTGGTCTTGGTCTCGCGCGGCGCGTCGAGGCTGCCGGCGTCGCCGGTGTCGTTGGCGTTGGCCGCGGCGGCGGCCGCCACCGTGCCCGCGGCTTGGCTCGCGACTTGGCCTCCGACTTGGCTCGAGCCTTGGTCCAGGGCCGGCGCGTCGACCGCGAGCATCGAGACGATGGTCGAGCCTGGGCCTTCCAGCGTTGCGGTGAGGCGGGCGACCTCGGCGGCGACGTCGTTGATGCGTTCGCGCAGCAGCGCATTCTCGACCCGCTCGGCGGCCCAGGTCGCTTCCGCATCGCGCTTCATGGTGGCGAGCTCGCGCTGCAGCTTGGCGCGCTCGTCGAGCGCTCCGGCGAGCTGGGCCTCGAGCTGCTTGATGTCGGCGCGGAACTTGTCGGAGGCGATGCTGCTGCGGCCGTTGGCGGCGGCCAGCTCGCCGCGCAGATCGGTCTCGGTCTGGCGCGCCGCTTCGGCGTCGTTGCGCTGCTTCTCGATCAGGTAGTCGCGCTCGGCCAGGGCGCGGCCCTGCTCGCCGAGCCTTCCTTCCAGCTCCTGCACTCGCTTGTTCAACACCTCGGCTTCGGTGGTCTGGATCAGGAGCTGCCGCTCCAGTTCCGCGGTCCGCGAGCCCAGGCTGCCGAGCTTGTCGCGGGCCTCGCTCAATTGCGCTGCCGTCGCCTCGGCGTCGCCACGCTCGCGCGTGAGCCGCAGCTCGACGTCCTTCACGGTGCGCTCGTACTCGGCGACGCTGAGCTTGAGCGCCTCGACGTGGGTGCGCAGCGCCGCGAGTTCCGTGCGCTGATTGTCTGCGGTGATCGAATGCTCGCCCACTTCGGCGACGAGCTTGACCAGCTCAGATTCCTTGTCGGCGAGCCCGCGCTCGGCCTCGCGCAGCGTCGAGGTCTTGACGTTGAATTCCTCCTCGGTCGAGCGCAGCTGCTCGCGCAAGGTCTTGTCGTGGGCTTCGAGGGCGAAGATGGTCGCGGTCTTCTCGCCGAGCTCCTTTTTGAGCTGATTGATGGCGTCGGTCTTCTTGCCGAGCTCGGCCAGCTGCGCCGTGGTCTTGGTCTTCATCTGCGCCACGCTCTGCTCGAGGCGGCGGGTCGACATGGCGAATTCGGCGCGCAGCTGATCCTTGTCAGCGCGGATCTCGGCGATCGACAACGGCGTCGCCGCTTCGAGGCGGCGCATGGTCAGGCGGACAGCGCGATTGTGAACCAGCGGAACAAACAATAGGCCGAGCAGTGCCGCGACCAGAAACCCGATACCGAAATACATGACCGATTCGATCATCAGACCACGCCTTTCGTCCGCCACCCGCCGCTACTTGCCATGCGGACCGGTACTGCACCACCTGCTCTGGCCATTAACCTAAACCGACTCCGGCTCCGGCGCCAATATCCACGGCTGCCGCCATCGCGGCTCTGTCATCGATGTCAGGAAGGGCGCAGGCCCCGACGCGGTCGGCGTCTTCTGCAACCGGCCGGTTCGGATCAGAACGGATTCCAGGTCGGCCGCGAGGTGAACTTCAGGTAGCCGAGATTGGCGCCGAGCCGCAAACCCACGCCGGAGCGGATCGGCACCAGCACGATATTGTTGGCGGTCAGCGCCGTCATGCCGAAGCCGCCGATGAAATAGGCCGAACCATCGACGCCGCCGAAACGGTCGAAAATCGCCGCGGTTCGCGGCAGGTTATAGACCAGCATCATGGTGCGCGCGCCGTCGGCGCCGGCGTCGAAGCCGAGCGAGGGGCCTTGCCAGAATACCCGCAGGTCGCCGGCATTCTTGGTGTAGAGCGTGCCGTCGCCGTAGCGCACGCCGCCGACGAAGGCGCCGCCGGCCTCTTCGCCGAGCACGTAGCCGTTCGGCAGGCCCCATTGGCTGACAGCCTTCTCCACGATCATGGCGAGCCCACGCGACACCCCGCCGAAGAAGCGGTGGCCGGCGTCGACCAGCTCATTGGGGGAGAACCGGTTGTCGTCCTGCGCTTGCTGCGGGGGAACGCTGCCGGTCGGCGGCTCGGCCGCCGGCACCGGATGCTGCTGGGCGGCGCTTGGCGCGGCACTCAAGGCCACGACGAGGCCGGCAAAAAGCAGGGTCGTGATGGCGGGCCGCAAGGTCGAAGTTTTGGCGAACTTCATGGCGAATTCCCCTTAACCCCTTGCTCACGCGCTTTGGCTTAACTCTCGGCAGAATCAAAGCGAATCAATGTACCATTTGCCAAAACTATGACCGCAGCACGGCAGAAACGGAAGCGCCTCTACGCCAGTTTTATGGCTGTGGCCGGTATGCTTCTGCTGGCGTCGGCGGGTTTGCGGGTTTCTACGGCCGCGACCACTGAACGGATCGTGGTGGACTGGCACAGCGGGCTTGCCATTGGCGGCTATGATCCGGTCGCCTTCTTCACCGACGGCCAGGCGCTGCCCGGCAGCCCCGATTTCGAGTTCCGCTATGCCGGGGCGATCTGGCGGTTCCACAACATGGGCAATCGCGCCGCCTTTGCGGCGGAACCTGAAATCTACATGCCCCAATTCGGCGGCTACGATCCGATCGGTGTCACCCGCGGCATCGCGGTGGCCGGCAATCCCAATGTCTGGCTGATCACCGGGCAGCGGCTCTATCTGTTCTACGATCACGCCCGGATGGAAAAGTTCGCCGCCGATGCCGATCGCCTGGCGGCGGAAGCGGAGCGTAAATGGCCCGACGTCCGGCGCTCGCTCAGCCCTTGATCGGGCCGGCGCGCGCCGGATCGCTCCACGCCACGAATGCCGGGATAATCAGATCATTGCTGCCGTAAACGAGCGGCGCGCCGCTCGGCGCGATCACCTTGCCGCCAGCCGCTGCAAGGATCGCGTGGCCCGCCGCGATATCCCAATCGTGGGTTGGCGCCAGCCGCGGATAGAGGTCGGCCGCGCCTTCGGCGAGGCGGCAGAATTTTATCGACGAGCCGCACGGCTCGAGCTTCCCCACTGGCAATTGATCCACGTATGCCTTGGTGCGCGCTTCGAGATGAGAGCGGCTGACCAGGATGGTCAGGTTGTCAGATGCCGGCGAGCGCGTATGAATGGTCTGCCTCGCCACAGTTCTTGCGTCGGCCGACACTTCGATCCGCTGCGCGCCGCGGCCGACAATGCCCCGCCAGAGCACGCTGAAGGCTGGCGCGGCGATAACGCCGAGCACCGGTGCGTTGTCGGTCATCAGCGCGATGTTGACTGTGTATTCTTCGCGCCCGGCGATGAAATCTTTGGTGCCGTCTAACGGATCGACCAGGAAGTAGCTGCCGCGTGCCGGCGTTTTCGGCATTTCCTGGGCGGCCTGTTCCTCGGAAATGATCGGCAATGTGGGCGTAAGTCGTCGCAGTTCTTTGCGGATCAGGACTTCGGCCGCCTCGTCGGCCGGAGTGACCGGCGAGCCGTCGGCCTTGGTTCGCGCCCCGCCCGTACCGGCCTGCAGAATCTCGAGGGCTGCTGCGATGGCCACATCGGTCAGCGGCTCCATGAGGGCCGCGCAGGCTGCGGCAGTCAGGGTCGGCACGGCAAGGTTCCAGGCCTCCAGTTGGCAGGAGCGATGCCGATGTAGCACGGCTTTCCCAGCCGGGCACGATTGCCGAATCGGCTAGGCTGTGACAGGCACGTGCCCATTCCTCACAGCGGAGCCATCCATGTCCGGCCCCATCGCCATCGGCGCGCTCGATCTCGCGGCGCTGCTGTGCTCGCGGGTCTGTCACGACCTGATCAGCCCGGTCGGCGCCATCGTCAACGGCCTCGAAGTGCTGGACGAGGACAAGGACGAGGAAACCAAGGTATTCGCCCTCGACCTGATCAAGAAGAGCGCGCAGCAGGCCTCGGCCAAGCTGCAGTTCTGCCGGCTTGCCTTCGGCGCGGCCGGTTCCGCCGGCGCTCAGATCGACCTGGGCGATGCCGAGAAGGTGGCGCGCGGTCTTCTGGGCGACGACAAGACCACGATCGTCTGGAACCTGCCGCGTGAGCTCTTGCCGAAGAACCGCGTTAAGCTTCTGTTAAACATGCTACTGATTGCCGTCGGCACCATTCCGCGCGGCGGCACCCTCACGGTCGGTGCCGCCGAAGACGGCAAGGGCTTCAAGATCACGGCGTCCGGCCTCAATGCCCGGCTTGCCGAGGCCACCTCCGGCCTTTTAGTCGGTAGCCCGGCCCATCCGGTCGACGCCCATGCCATCCAGCCGCTCTATACCGGAATCCTGGCGCGAGACTGCGGGCTTGCCATAACGGCCGCGGCCGAGCGCGACACGATCACGATCACGGCTCTCTGAACGGTTGCATGGGTCGAATTCCGCGACCGGCGGCCGCTTTATGTGGCCGCCGCAACTGAAATTAAACCGATTCCCAACAGACTGGCGGGGTCCGACAGGCGCGGCGTGCCTGGCGACAGGAGCGCACGCCCGGTGCGCTTTGAGGGTTAAGTATGCAAGCAGGGCGTGTGCCAGCCGGCGCCCGCCCGGCTGGTGTCGAGGGCGCCTGGTATGGACGACCTGTTGCGGGAGTTCCTGACTGAGACCAACGAGAGTCTCAATCTGGTCGATGCCGAGTTGGTGCGCTTCGAGCAGGAGCCGAACAACGGCGCCATTCTCGGCAACATCTTCCGTCTGGTTCACACCATCAAGGGCACGTGCGGCTTTCTCGGCCTGCCGCGGCTCGAAGCCCTGACGCACGCCGCCGAGACCCTGATGGGCAAATTTCGCGACGGCATGCCGGTCACCGCCGAGGCCGTCACGCTCATTCTCTCGACCATCGATCGCATCAAATCGATCCTCGACGCCATCGGGCAGACCGAGCAAGAGCCGGCCGGCGCCGACGCCGATCTGATCGCTCTGCTCGGCCACATGGCACGGAGCGAAACGTCGGTCGCACCCGCATCGGCACCGCCTGCGTCTGCCGTTATGCCCGAGGCAGCCGACGAGGCCGAGGCCATCGAGCACTCTGACGCGCCCGAAAGGTCCACCAAGCTCGCCCACGAGCGCAGCGACGAGGATCGCGGCGCAAGCGACCGGCTCGCCAGCCATTCGATCCGCGTCAACGTCGACACCCTCGATCATCTGATGACGACGGTGTCGGAGCTGGTGCTGACGCGCAATCAGCTCCTCGAGATTGTCCGACGCCACGAGGATTCCGATTTCAAGGTGCCGCTGCAGCGACTCTCCAACGTCACCGCCGAGCTGCAGGAAGGCGTGATGAAGACGCGCATGCAGCCGATCGGCAACGCTTGGCAGAAATTGCCCCGCGTGGTGCGCGATCTTTGCGCCGAGCTCGGCAAGGATATCGAGCTTTCGATGCACGGCGCCGATACCGAGCTCGACCGCCAGGTGCTTGACCTGGTCAAGGATCCGCTGACGCACCTGGTGCGTAATTGCGCCGACCACGGCATCGAAAGCCCGGCCGAGCGGATTGCCGTCGGCAAGCCGCCGAAGGGCACGATCCGCCTCGCCGCCTGGCACGAAGGCGGCCACATCATCATCGAAATCTCCGACAACGGCCGCGGCCTCGACCTCGGCCGCATCAGGGCCAAGGTCCTCGAGAAGGGCCTCGCCAGCGAGGCGCAGCTCGCCGCCAAGTCTGATGCCGACATCTGCAACTACATTTTCGCGCCGGGCTTTAGCACCGCGGCGAAGGTCACCAGCATTTCCGGCCGCGGCGTCGGCATGGACGTGGTGCGCAGCAATATCGAGCAGATCGGCGGCACGGTCGATCTGAAATCAGAGCCGGGCGCCGGCGCCATCTTCACCATCAAGATCCCGCTAACGCTGGCGATCGTCTCGGCGCTGATCGTCGAGGCCGGCGGCGAACGCTTCGCCATCCCGCAGCTCGCGGTGCTCG
>Ga0335081_10001077_pt1 | contig 43833 bp, 44 predicted proteins | sample Lox_Sample_35_FD_206713 | JGI IMG/M metagenome (GOLD analysis project Ga0335081, IMG submission 206713) | Soil microbial communities from Loxahatchee National Wildlife Refuge, Florida, United States - Lox_Sample_3.5 | ecosystem: Environmental > Terrestrial > Soil > Wetlands | place: USA... | reverse complement strand
CAAGGCGTCGCCCGACAGGGTGGGCGCGCGCGGAAGGGCGGGGGGGCGGGAATCCGGCCACCGCGGAGGTTCGGAGGCGTGAGCCCGGTCCAGGATAGGCTCGCCACGGCTTGGTGGGCGCTGCGCATCGGGCTCGGCCTGGGCGTCTTCGCCGCGGGGCTAGACAAGTTCTTCAACTTGCTCACCACCTGGACGATGTACGTGAGCCCCCTCGCGGAGCGGTTCCTGCCAGTGAGCGATGCGACGTTCATGCGCGTGGTGGGGGCGGTGGAGATGCTGCTCGGGATCGCCACCCTCACCCGCTGGACCCGGCAGGGCGCCTACGTGACGGCGATCTGGTTGCTCGCCATCGCCGTGAATCTCGCCAGTACCGGAAACTTCTGGGACCTGGCGGTCCGAGACCTGGAGATCGCCGTCTCCGCCTTCGCACTCGGCCGCCTGAGCGAGTGGCGGGCGTCGCTGGCGAGGGCGCCGGTCGAGAGCGGGGCCCCGCTTCGCCGCGGGGGCGCGGGGGTGGAGAGCCACGCGCCGACTCCGGCCGGCTTGTAGAATGGAGGCAGTCATGAAGAAGATCATCCTGGCGGCACTGTGTGCCCTGCCCCTGGCCGCGCTGGCGACCACCTGGGGCAACGCGTCCCTCGTCGATCGCAACTGCGAGAAGAAAGTGGCGGGCGATCCCGACAGTCACACCACCGCGTGCCTGCTCAAGTGCGCGAAGAGCGGGTTCGGCATCCTCGACAATGGTCAGTGGCTCAAGTTCGACAAGGCCGGGAACGAGAAGGCCCTGGCGGCGCTCAAGGCGACAACGCACAAGGACCACGTGCGCGTCAATGTCACCGGCGAGAAGAAGGGCTCGGTCATCCACGTGTCGACCGTCAGCATCGTGGATTGAAAGGCCGGGGGCTCGACCCGGTGAATCCTGCCGCGCAGAGCGGGACGTCGGGTGGGCCGATTCGCGGACGGACAGGGAGCAGCGATGCGGAACGAAAAGAAGGAATTCCTCACGGATGTGAAGACCATCCGGCAGCGGGCGCGGAGCCACGTCGAGCAGGGAGCGGTCACCGAGGGGTATCGAGCAGACCGGGCGTCGGTGATCAAAGTCCTGAACGAAGCACTCGCCACCGAGATCGTCTGCGTCCTTCGCTACAAGCGCCACTACTTCATGGCCGCGGGCCTCCCCTCGCAGAGCGTGGCGGAGGAGTTCCGGCAGCACGCGGAGGAGGAACAGCAGCACGCGGACCGGATCGCGAAGCGCATCGTCCAGCTGGGAGGCGCCCCCGATCTCTCGCCGGCGGGGATGCTGAGCCGCAGCCATTCCGAGTACGTGGAGGGCGAGGACCTCCTGGACATGATCCGGGAGGACCTGGTGGCCGAGCGCATCGCCATCGAGACCTACCAGGACGTCATCCGGTACCTGGGCGAGAACGATCCCACCACCCGCCGGCTGCTCGAGGACATCCTGGCTGCGGAAGAGGAGCACGCCGAAGATCTGGTCGCTCTCTTTCATCGGATCGGTAAGACCGAGCCGGCGTGGAAGTCGGGTCCCGAAGCCGCCCCTGGTCATTGACGGGCGAGGCCCGCGAGCCCGGCCCCGCTATTTCACCGCGCCCACGGTGAAACCGGCGATGAACCGGTCGAGGAAAAGGTCGTAGACGAAAGCGATGGGGAGGGTGGCGATGAGGCAGGCGGCCATGAGAGAGCCCCAGTAGTAGACGTCGCCCCGGACCAGGAAGATCGGAACCCCCACGCTCACCGTCTGGTGCTCGGCGCTGTAGATGAAGGTGAGCGCGTAGACAAACTCCTGGGTCACCAGCGTGAACCCGAAGATCACGACGGTGAGGATGCCGGACAGGGAGATGGGGACGAGGACGCGGACGAAGGCCTCCAGGCGCGTGAGCCCGTCCACCATGGCCGCCTCCTCGATCTCCCGCGGGATGGCCTTGAAGAAGCCCATGAGCAGCCACACCGAGAAGGGCACGGTGAAGGTGGGGTAGACGAGGACGAGCGCCCAGAGCGAGTCCTGCAGACCGAGCACCGCAACCACCTTGGCCATGGGGATGAAGAGGAGGGTGGAGGGGACGAGGTAAGTGAGGAAGATAGCGATGCCGAGCCGCTCGCCCCAGCGTCCCGCCAAGCGCGCGAGCGCATAGGCCGCCGGGATGGCGAGTACCAGGGTGACGGCCACCACTGCGATCCCCACCGCAGTGGTGTTGAGGAGCCAGCGCAAGAACAGGGTCTGCCCGAAGAGCAGCCGGAGGTGCGAGAGCGTCGGAGGCTCGTTGAAGACGAAGGGGTCATTTCCGACGTTGTAGAGATCGCCGGTGCGCTTGAAGGCGGTGATCGCCATCCAGTAGAAGGGGAAGCCGAGGAAGACGACGGCACTACCCACCACCGTCCAGCGGCCGGCCCGGGTGAGCCAGCGCCCCTCCCGGGCATGGGTGATGGTCGTCACACGACCTCCGCGCGCGCAGCCACCCGCAGCATCCGCCAAGCGACGATCGCCAGAATGGGGACGAGGAAGACGGAGATGGCCGCGCCCGCGGCCAGGTCGCTTCCCAGCACCCCAGTGAAGAACGCGAGCGATGGCAGGACCTGAGTGGAATCGTAGGGCCCGCCCCGCGTGAGGACGTAAACCACCGTCATGTCGGTAAAGGTGAAGATCACCCCGAAGAGTACGGCGACGTTGATGATGGGACGCATCATGGGGAGGGTGATCTCGAAGTGCGTGCGCCAGAAGCCGGCGCCGTCCACCGCCGCCGCCTCGAGAATGTCCGGCGGGATGGAGGTGAGCCCCGCGAGCAGAATGACGGTGGCGAACGGCAGCAGGCGCCAGGAGTGGACCACGATCACCGAGAGCATGGCGAGCGTGGGATCGCCGAGCCACATGGGAGGATCGAACCGGTTCACCAGGTGGACCCGAACGAGGAGCCAGTTGATGACGCTGTAGATGGAGTCGAGGATCCACTTCCAGCCGATGGCGCCGAGCGAGATGGGCGCCACCCACGGCATGAGGATCAGGAAGCGGACGGCCCCGCGTCCCCGGAATCGCCGGCGCAGCGCCAGCGCCAGCGCGTTGCCGCCCACCAGCACGATCGCCTGTACGCTCGCCGTGAAGATGACCGAGTGACCGACGGCGGCCCGGAAGGTGGGGCTGGAGAGGACGCTGCGGAAGTTTTCCAGGCCGACGAAGCGGTAGCCGGTGCTCCCCACCCGAACGTCCCCCAGGCTGTAGACGAAGGCCAGCGCCAGCGGCAGCCCGACCAGGGCCAGGATGTAGAGCACCGCCGGCGCGAGCAACGCCCCGGCGAGCGCGCGCTGGGCCTTCATTCCCATGCCACGCTCCGGGCCGCGCAGCGCCTCTCCGTTCGGCGGTCGAAGAACTTGAGGCGGCTTTCGGCGACGGCAAAGAGGGCCTCGGTGCCGGGGGAGAACTCCTCGGGAAGGGTGGAGGACAAGCGCGAGACCGCGCGCTTTCGGCCAAAGCGGGGCGCGCCGAGGTGCCCGAGCAGGACGCGCTCGGAGCCCAGGTATTCGATGGTGTCGATGAGGAAGGGAAGGCGAACCCGGGGTTCGGGGACCAGGGCCTCGGGCAGGAAGTGCTCCGGCCGGAAGCCAACGAACACCTCGTCGGCGTCGACGATGTTCATGGGAGGGGACCCGAGGAACCCGGCGACGAAGGTGTCCGCCGGATCGTCGTAGACCTCGCGCGGCGTGCCCACCTGGCGGACCGAGCCCCGATCCAGCACCACCACCCGGTCGCCCATGGCCATGGCCTCCACCTGGTCGTGGGTCACGTAGATGGTGGTCGTCTGCACGCGCCGGTGGAAGTGGATGAGCTCCTCGCGCGCCGAGGTGCGGAGCTTGGCGTCGAGGTTGGAGAGCGGCTCGTCGAGGAGGAAGACCGAGGGCTCGCGCACGATGGCCCGGGCGAGCGCGACGCGCTGGCGCTCCCCGCCGGAGAGCTCGCGCGGCTTGCGCTCGAGGAGATGGCCGATGGCGAGCAGGCCCGTGGCCCACTCCACCTTGGCGCGGCGCGACTCCCGGGGCATGCCCTGTGCCCGAAGCGGGAAGGCGATGTTGCGGTAGACGGACAGGTGCGGGTAGAGGGCGTAGCTCTGGAAGACCATGGCGATGCGCCGCTCGCGGGGCGCGAGGCCGGTGACCACTCGGTCGCCGATGAGGACTTCGCCGCTGGTCGGCTCCTCCAGCCCGGCGATCATCCGCAGGAGCGTGGTCTTTCCGGATCCGGAGGGTCCGAGGAAGACCATGAACTCCCCCTCCCGCGTCACCAGGCTCACGCCGTTGACGGCCCCGGGCTGCCCCCTCCGGAAGACCTTCGTCAGGTTCCTCGTCTCGACGGAGGCCATCACGGTCCCAGGCCGGCCCGGAAGCCGCGGGCGCGCCTTGCCCCGATGGCAGCGTCGCGCCCCGGTCCCGGCTCCCCGCCGCTCCGGGCCGATCTCATGGCGAGGGCGGCGGCCGCGAGGCGGCGAGGGGCTGTTCGCCGACGGGCCGGGAACACCGGGGAGGCCTCCTTCCCGAATCGGCGCTCCGGAAGGGAAGAGCGCCCGGGCGACCCTCCGTGCTGGTGCCATAACCGGCGCGCGGGGCGCGGCCACACGTCTCTTGCGGGGGCAAGCGAATTATTGCGGGTGCAAGTAACTTGGTGGCCCCCCCGGACGGGCCGTCATCTCGGTGGCGTCCGGTCTCGCCGGACACCTTCACCGCCGGGCGGCGGTTCGCGCAGCCGGGGGGACGCTCCATTTCGTGTCCCGGCGTTGGAGCGGCCGATCCCCGCAGGGCGGTGCCCCCGCGGAAGGCGGTCCGGCCGGCGCCGCACGCCGGGCAACTCAAGACTTGCAAGGGACCCGGGAAAAGTGCAGTCGAATGGGGAGGCGAAGACGGAGAACCCCATGCGCGAAGCCTACACGTTCGACGACGTCCTGCTGGTCCCGGCCTACAACCACTACGAATCGCGGCAGCACGTGGACATCTCGGTGAGCGATCGGAGCGGCAAGCTCTCGCTCCAGCTCCCGCTGATGACGGCGAACATGGACTCGATCACGGAGTCCGCCATGGCCAACTTCATCGGCGGGAAGGGAGGGATCGGCGTCCTGCACCGCATGATGTCGATCGAGCGAAACATCGCCGAGTTCCGCAAGTGCGCCTACCCCGCCTTCGTCTCGGTGGGCTGCTCGGAGGAGGAGCTGGAGAGGGCCGAGGCTCTGCGCGACGCGGGGGCGAGCCACTTCGTCGTGGACGTGGCCCACGGTCATGCCCGCTACGTGGGGAGGACGCTGAAGCAGCTGCGGCAGCTGCTGCCGAACGCCTGTCTCATGGCGGGGAACGTGGCCACCTACGCGGGCGCGGACTACCTCGCCTCGGTGGGCGCGGACGTCATCAAGGTGGGCATCGGGCCCGGCAGCGTCTGCACGACGCGGGTGAAGACCGGCCATGGCGTGCCCCAGCTGACCGCGATCGAGGACTGCGCCCGCTGCGATCGGTCCATCGTGGCTGACGGCGGCGTCCGCTACGCCGGAGACGTTGTCAAGGCGCTGGCGTTCGGGGCCGATTTCGTCATGCTGGGCGGCATGCTCGCCGGCACTCGGCCGACTCCGGGGGAGCCCATCCAGGACGCGAGCGGGAATCGGGTCAAGATCTACCGCGGGATGGCCAGCCGGGAGGTGGCGGAGGAGCACCTGGGGGGCATCGCGGAGTGGAAGACGGCAGAGGGTATTGCCGTCACGGTGCCCTACCGCGAAGACGAGGAGCTCATCATCGCCGACATCGTCGGCGGATTGCGCTCCGGGCTGACCTACGCGGGGAGCATGACCATCCGGGAACTCCAGCGGAAGCTGAATTACGTCGTCGTCACGCCGAGCGGATGGCGGGAGGGAATGCCCCACAAGGCGTTCCTCTAGGACCGGGGCCCGTTCCCCGCTGCCGCCGCCGATGGGGTAAACCCCCGCCCACCCCCATCGGTGTCGTGCAAACCGGGCGAGGTCGGGCAATGCCGCCCAGCTGGAGGTGAACCATGGCCGCGAACGCCAGCCTATCGCGGTACGCGCTCCTCGGCCGCTCCGGGCTCCGGGTGTCTCCCATCTGCCTCGGCACGATGACCTTCGGGACCGAGTGGGGCTGGGGTGCCGACGAGGCGACGAGCCGCGCCCTGTTTCGTCGCTACCTCGAGGCGGGGGGAAACTTCGTCGACACCGCCGACGGCTACACCGCCGGGCGGAGCGAGGAGATCCTGGGGAAGCTCCTGGCCGAGACGGGGGAGCGCGACCACTTCGTCGTCGCCACCAAGTACACCTTCAATGCTCGAAAGGGGGATCCGAACGCCGGTGGGAACGGGCGCAAGAACGCCCTCCGGGCGCTGGAGGGCTCCCTCCGTCGGTTGGGGACAGACTACGTGGACCTCTACTGGCTCCACGCCTGGGACGGCCGCACGCCCGTGGAGGAGGTGATGGCCACCCTCGACGCCATGGTCCGCTCGGGAAAGGTCCGGTACCTCGGCCTCTCCGACACGCCGGCGTGGTACCTGGCGCGGGCTCAGACGATCTCGGAATGGCGGGGGTGGGAGCGGATCGCCGCCCTGCAACTCGAGTACTCGCTCGTCGAGCGAACGGTGGAGCGCGAGCACGTGCCTGCGGCGCTCGAGCTGGGCATGGGCATCTGCGTCTGGAGCCCGCTCGCGAGCGGCTTCCTCGCCGGGAAGTACCGGCGGGGTTCGGCCGGGGGCGAAGGGGAAGGGCGCCTCGCCGCGTTGCGGAGCTCGAGCAACCCCGCCTTCCACAAGTTCACCGACCGAAACTGGAGGATCCTGGACGCCCTCCGCGATGTGGCGCGGGCGTGCAACCGGACGCCGGCCGAGGTGGCCATCCGGTGGGTGGGCCAGCGACCCGGGGTGAGCTCGACCTTGATCGGTGCCACTCGCCTCGAGCAGCTGGAGACGAACCTCGCCGCTCTCGACCTCGAGCTGCCCCCCGAACTGGAGCAGAAGCTGGAGGAGGCGAGCCGCCTCGAGCCGGCCTTCCCTTACCTCTTCTTCGAGCCGGCCATGCGGGTCGCCATCGACGGCGGAGCCACGGTCCGAGGCGAGCCGCCCTGGTTCCGGCCCAGGGAATAGACACGCCCTGGATGGGGCGGCGGCCGTCTCGCCCCGGCGTGACGCCAGGTGCGGGCCCGCCCTCGGCGACTAAGATCTTCGCCTGGCCTCCTCCAGCCACAGGGCACGAGCCGGCCCCCGGCGGCATTGCGAACTGCGGACTCGGCGCGCGGTCGCCTCGAACGGAACGTCGAGTTGAACCTCTCCCCGCAGCGAGAGGATCGCCGAGGCAGCCGGCGGCTTCCTCACCCGGGACCGCGTCGCCGGCAAGGCGCTCCGGCCGCTCGTCGGCTCGAGGCACGCCTTCGTCCGACGCCGTCGGGCTACGAGGGCCCCGGAGGAAAGTGAACGTCGAGGGATCTCGGGTGCGGTGCTCCCCGCCCGGGGCCCCTCCAACGAGAAGGAGGACGGCATGCAGATCGGGATGATCGGGCTCGGGCGGATGGGGGCGAACATGGCGCGCCGGCTCCTCCAGGCTGGGCACCAGTGCGTGGCCTTCGACATGTCGGCGAAGGCGGTGGAGGAACTCACTCGCCACCAGGCGGTGGGTGCGTCCTCGCTGGCGGACCTGGCGGCGCGACTCGCCAAACCGCGCGCCGTCTGGATGATGGTTCCCGCCGGCGTGGTGGATCGGACCATCGCCGACCTGCTTCCCCACCTGGACCGGGGAGACGTCCTCGTCGACGGTGGCAACTCCTACTACGTGGACGACCTTCGCCGCGCCCGCGAGCTCGCCCAGAAGGGCGTCCACTACGTGGACGTGGGAACGAGCGGTGGCGTCTGGGGGCTGGAGCGCGGGTACTGCCTCATGATCGGCGGGGAGGAGGCGGTGGTGAAGCACCTCGACCCCATCTTTGCGGCCCTGGCGCCGGGTCTGCAATCCGCTCCCCGGACGCCGGGCCGCCCTCCGGGCGCCTCCACCGCCGAGCGCGGCTATCTCCACTGCGGGCCGAGCGGCGGGGGGCACTTCGTGAAGATGGTCCACAACGGGATCGAATACGGGCTGATGGCGGCCTACGCCGAGGGGCTGAACATCCTCCGAGGTGCCTCCATCGGGAAGCACGCCCGGCAGGTGGACGCTGAGACCTCTCCGCTTCGGAACCCCGAGCACTACCAGTACGACTTCGACCTGGCCGATGTGTCCGAGGTGTGGAGACGCGGGAGCGTCATCGGGTCCTGGCTCCTCGACCTGACCGCCGGGGCCCTTGCCAGGGACCCGGCACTAAAGTCCTTCGCCGGCCGGGTCTCCGACTCCGGGGAGGGGCGCTGGACCATCCAGGCCTCCGTCGACGAGGGCGTGCCATCCCCGGTTCTCACCGCTGCCCTCTACCAACGCTTCTCCTCGCGGGGAAACGCCGACTACGCCGACCGACTCCTCTCGGCCATGCGCTACGCGTTCGGTGGGCACGAGGAGAAGCCTAAGTGAGCGCCGCCGCCGCCGACGCCGACGCCCTCGTCTTCTACGGGGCCACCGGTGATCTCGCCTACAAGAAGATCTTCCCCGCGCTGCAGGGCATGGTCCGGCGCGGCGTCCTCTCGGTTCCGGTCATAGGGGTGGCGAAGCAGGGCTGGAAGCTCCCCGACCTGCAGGCGCGCGCCAAGGACAGCTTGGAAAAGCACGGTGGCCTGGACCCGGAGGCCTTCCCGGCGCTGCTCCGCCTGCTGCGCTACGTGGACGGGGACTACGCCGACGCCTCGACCTTCGCCGCACTAAAGAAGGAGCTCGGGGGTGCGAGGCTGCCGGTGCACTACATGGCCATTCCCCAGGCGCTCTTTGGCCTGGTGGGCGGCCAGCTCGCACAGGCCGGCCTGTCGCAGGGGGCCCGTCTGGTGATCGAGAAACCCTTCGGGAGCGACCTCACCTCTGCGCGCAAGCTGAACGCCATCTTGCACGAGCATTTCGCCGAGAAGGAAATCTTCCGCATCGACCACTACCTCGGCAAGGGGCCGGTCCAGAACCTCGTCTTCTTCCGCTTCGCCAACACCTTCCTCGAGCCCATCTGGAACCGGAACTACGTCGAGTCCATCCAGCTCACCATGGCGGAGGACTTCGGGGTCCAGGGGCGGGGCGCTTTCTACGACAAGGCCGGCGCCATCCGCGACGTAGTGCAGAATCACCTCCTGCAGATCGTCTCCAACGTGGCGATGGAGCCGCCGCCGCGGAGTCACGACGCCGAGACGCTGCGGGACGAGAAGATAAAGGTGCTGAAGGGGATCCCCTCGCTCGACGCGCGGTGTGTGGTGCGCGGCCAGTTCCGAGGCTACCGCCAGGAGCCGGGGGTCGCCCCCGGCTCCACGGTCGAGACCTTCGTGGCGCTGAAGCTCCACGTCAACTCCTGGCGCTGGCAGGGCGTGCCCTTCTACATCCGGGCCGGGAAGTGCCTCCCGGTCACGCGCACCGAGGTGGTGGCGCGCCTGCGCCGACCCCCCGCGATCGTCGAGGGAGTGCCGCTCCCCGCGAACCACGTGCGCTTCCGCCTGAGCCCCGACTTCGTCCTCGCGGTGGGAGTGGCCATCAAGGCTCCCGGAGAGGCGCTGGCGGCGCAGGAGGTCGAGCTCGAGCTCGCCCACAGCCGGGAGGGCGACCTGGAACCGTACGAGGAGCTCCTCGGAGACGCCATGCGGGGCGACGCGATCCGCTTCCAGCGCGAGGACTACGTGGAGGAGGCCTGGCGCATCGTCGACGCGGCCATCGCCGCCCACACCCCGATCCACGAGTACGGGCCGGGGACCTGGGGGCCGAAGGAAGCCGACGCCCTGGTCCCGGGCGGGTGGTTCCTCGCGAAGCCCTGACGGGCGAGGAGGTCTGCGATGGTCCAGCTCTGGCTCATCCGGCGCGCCGAGACCACCCGGAGCCTCGCGGGCGAGCACAACCGGGGCGAGGCGAGGCCCTGAAGGAGCGGACATGGCGCGAGCAGGCGAGGAGAGGAGAGCCCCGGCGACGACGGAGGAGGCGCGCAGGCTCCTGCTGCGATACGGCTGCGGGCCGGTGGAGTTCTCCGGGACGCCCGACGGTCTCTACGAGCGCCACCTCCTCTTCGACGACGTCCTCGACCCGCGCACCGCCGGGCACCGGCAGCGCTTCGAGGCGTTCGCTCGCTCGGTAAGGGACATCCTCTCGCAGCGCTGGGTCCTCACCGACTCCACCTACGACCGCGTGGATCCGAAGCGCGTCTACTACCTCTCCATGGAGTACCTGCTCGGGCGATCGCTCGCGAACAACGTGATGAACCTGATGCTCGACCGGGTCGTCCGAAACACCGTCCAGCAGGAGCAGCTCGACTGGTCCGACATCGTGGAGCAGGAGCCGGACGCGGGGCTCGGCAACGGTGGCCTAGGGCGGCTGGCGGCCTGCTTTCTCGACTCGATGGCCACGATGCAGCTGCCGGCCATGGGCTACGGCCTGCGCTACGAGTACGGGATGTTCCGACAACTCATTCGCGACGGCTGGCAGCAGGAGCGCCCGGACAAGTGGCTCCACCACCCGGATCCGTGGGAGGTGGCTCGTCCCCGGGACCGGGTGGCCGTCCGGCTCAATGCCTCGTTCGAGGTCCGCGGCGGGGTGCTGCGCACCGTGCCCGGCCGCCCCTCGACGCTCTACGGGATACCCTACGACCGGCCGGTGGTGGGCTACGGAGGCCAGACCATCAACACCCTGCGTCTCTGGGCCGCCGGCGCGCCGGACGAGTTCGACCTCCAGGCCTTCAGCAGCGGCGACTTCGTGGGAGCCCTCGCCGAGACGCTCGGCGCGGAGTCGCTCACCCGGGTGCTCTACCCGGACGACTCGACCGCCGCCGGGCAGGGGCTGCGCTTCGTGCAGGAGTACTTCCTCGTCGCCTGCTCACTCTCGGACATCGCGCGGCGCTTCGTCCGCACCAACCGGGAGTGGAGCGCGCTACCCGACAAGGTCGCCATCCAGATCAATGACACCCACCCCGCCATGTCGGTCCCCGAGCTGATGCGCATCCTGCTCGACGAGGCGCACCTCGGGTGGGACGAGGCCTGGGAGCTCACCCGGCGGTCGCTCGCCTACACCAACCACACCCTGCTGCCGGAGGCGCTCGAGCGGTGGCCGTTCGCCTGGTTCGAGGCCCTCCTGCCGCGTCACCTCGAGATCATCCTGGAGATCAACCGGCGGCTGCTGGGCGAGGTGCGCCGGCGGTTCCCGGGAGACGAGAGGCGGGTGGAGCGGGCGAGCCTGGTAGAGGAGAGGCCGGAGCGCAAGGTCCGGATGGCCAACCTGGCCATCGTCGGGTCGCACAGCACGAACGGCGTTTCCGCCATCCACAGCCAGCTGCTGCGCACCACGACGGTTCCGGAGCTCGCCGAGCTCTTCCCGGAGCGCTTCGGCAACAAGACGAACGGCGTCACGCCTCGCCGCTGGCTTCGGCTCGCCAACCCGGCGCTCTCGGCCGCCATCACCGAGGCCATCGGCGAGGGATGGATCGCAGACCTGGCCGAGCTGGGGCGCCTGAAGCCACTGGCGGAGGACGCGGGCTTTCGGCGGGCGGTGCGCGAGTCGAAGCGGCACCAGAAGGCGCGCTTCGCGAACTGGCTGAAGGGTGCGGCCGGCTGCGAGGTGGATCCGGACACCATTTTCGACTGCCAGGCGAAGCGAATCCACGAGTACAAGCGCCAGCTCCTGAACGTCCTGCGCATCGTGGTCCTCTACCGTCGCCTGCGCCAAGATCCCGGGCTCGAGCTCCCGCCCCGGACCTTCTTCTTCACCGGGAAGGCCGCGCCGGGGTATCGGCTCGCCAAGGTCGTCATCAAGCTCATCAACAACGTGGCGGGAACCATCGACGGAGACCCGGCCATGCGGCGACGGATGAAGGTCGTCTTTCTCCCGGACTACAACGTCACGCTCGCTGAGCGGCTCATCCCGGCCGCGGACGTCTCGAACCAGATCTCGACCGCCGGCTACGAGGCGAGCGGGACGAGCAACATGAAGTTCATGATGAACGGGGCGCTCACCCTCGGCACGCGGGACGGGGCGACCATCGAGATGGCGCAGGAGGCGGGGGAGGAGAACCTCTTCCTCTTCGGGCTCAGCGCGGCGGAGGTGGAGGGCAGCCGGGGCTGGTATGACCCACACTGGCATTACCAGCACGACCCCGAGACGCGTGCGGCCCTCGACCTCATCTTCGACGACCACTTCAGCCGCTACGAGCCCGGAGTCTTCGAGCCCATTCGCCAGGCGCTGCTCGAGGGTGACCGCTACATGCACCTCGCCGATCTGAAGAGCTACCTCGAGGCGAGCGACCGGCTCGGCGCCCTCTACTCGGACCCGGAGGCCTGGACCCGAAAGGTCGTCCGTAACGTCGCCAGTTCTGGCAAGTTCTCGAGTGACCGCGCCATCGCCGACTACGCGGCGGGGATCTGGACCGTGGCGAGCTGCCGGGTCGGCTAGCTGCCGTCTCGGCCGCAAGAGGAGGACGGACAGTGGCCCACTCACCGCTCGCCGGGAAGCCGGCGCCGAAGGAACTCCTGGTGGACGTGGCGCGCCTCGAGCGCGAGTACCACGAGCGGCGCCCCGATCCCTCCGACCCCGCCCAGCTCGTCGCTTTCGGAACGAGCGGGCACCGGGGCTCGGCTCTGCGCGGCGCGTTCAACGAGGCACACATCCTGGCCATCACCCAGGCCATCTGCGAGTGGCGGAAGCGCGCCGGGACGGACGGCCCGCTCTACATGGGCAAGGACACCCACGCCCTCTCCGCCCCGGCCCAGCAGACGGCGCTGCAGGTGCTGGCTGCGAACGGCGTCGACACCATCATCCAGGAGAGGGATGGGGTCACCCCCACCCCAGTCGTCTCCCGCGCCGTCCTGGCCCACAACCGGGGTCGAAAGGATCGCCTTGCGGACGGCATCGTCGTCACCCCCTCCCACAACCCGCCAGAGGACGGCGGCTTCAAGTACAACCCCCCGAACGGCGGCCCGGCCGACACGGACGTCACCGGCTGGGTGCAGGAACGGGCGAACGCGCTCCTGCGCCAAGGGGGGGCCGGGGTGCGACGGGTCGACTACGCCCGGGCCCTGGCGGCGGCGCGGCAGGAGGACTTCGTCGCTCCCTACGTCGACGACCTGCGGCACGTCGTCGACCTGGACGCGATCCGCGCCGCGGGCCTGAAGCTGGCGGTCGATCCACTCGGTGGCGCCTCGCGCCCCTACTGGGAGCCGATCAACTCCACGTACGGCCTCTCGGTGGAGGTGGTGAACCCGGTCATCGACCCCACCTTCTCCTTCATGACGGTGGACCACGACGGCAAGATCCGGATGGACTGCTCGAGCCCGTGGGCGATGGCGAGGCTGGTGGGCCTGAAGGATCGCTACCGGGTGGCCTTCGCAAACGACCCGGATTCGGACCGCCATGGCATCGTCACCCCCTCGGCTGGACTCCTCAACCCGAACCACTACCTGGCGGTGGCCATCCGCTACCTCCTCACCCATCGTCCCGGCTGGCCGCGATCGGCGGCGGTCGGGAAGACCCTCGTATCGAGCAGCATGATCGATCGGGTGGTGGCGAAGCTGGGAAGGCGACTCTCGGAGGTGCCGGTGGGGTTCAAGTGGTTCGTCTCCGGTCTCTTCGACGGTTCGATGTGCTTCGGCGGCGAGGAGAGCGCGGGCGCGAGCTTCCTCCGCCGGGACGGGACGGTGTGGACCACCGACAAGGACGGACTCATCCTGGACCTGCTCGCGGCCGAGATCACCGCGGCCACCGGAAAGGACCCCGGGGAGCATTACCGGGAGCTCACCGCCGAGTTCGGCTCGCCCTGCTACACGCGCATCGACGCGCCCGCGACGCCGGCGGAGAAGGCGCGCCTCGCCAAGCTGTCTCCGGAGGCGGTGAAGGACGCGACGCTCGCCGGGAGGCCCATCACGGCGAAGCTCACGCGGGCTCCGGGCAACGGCGCCGGCATCGGCGGACTCAAGGTCGTGACCGAGAGCGGGTGGTTCGCGGCCCGGCCCTCCGGCACCGAGAACATCTACAAGATCTACGCCGAGAGCTTCGAGGGCGAGCGGCACCTGGCGGCCATCGTTGCCGAGGCGCAGGGCATCGTGGCGAAGGCCCTCGCCGGAGCCGCGGCCGGGTAGTCGCCCCCCGGGGATCCCTCGCGCGCGGCCGTGCCGCTCGGGTATCGTCGGGGGGTGGACCTCATGCCTGCCGCGACGGCCCGGGCGCTCCTCGGCGCCTTCCGGGCCCTGGGGCTCGACGACCAGGCCCTGCGCTCCGGCGCGGGAATCGCGCCGGAGGCGCTCGACCCGGTCGACGCCGCGCTGCCCGCCGCCGCGTTCGCCGGCCTGTGGGAGGGGGCCTTCCGGCGCGCCCCGCGAGCGGAGCTTCCCACCGAGGTCGGCTTGGCCGTCCCCTTCGGGAGCTTCGGGGCCCTCGACTATCTCGCCGCCAGCTCTCCCGACGTGCGCGCCGCTTTCCACTCTCTCGCCACCCACTTCCGCACGGTGAGCGCCGGCTTCGAAATGGAGATCGAGGAGGAGGGCGGAGGAGCCGAGGCGCGGCTCCAGTGGAAGCGATCGAACCCGGCCCGCGACGTGAGCGACGAGTTCACGTTGGCGGTCCTGGTGGGGCGGTTCCGCGCGCACGCCGCCTTCGCCCCGGAGCAGGTGCGCCTCACGCGCCCGCTGCCCCGCCCGCCGACGCGGCACGAGCGCCTTCTCGGGGCGCCCGTCGCCTTCGGTTGCGCGGTCGCGGCCTTGCGGATGGGAGCGGCCAGCTGGCGGGCGCCGCTGCGGACCGCCGATCCTGCGCTCCAGGACACGCTTCGGCGCCTGGCCGAGCGGCTCGAGCTCGGGACGCCACCCAACGATCTCGAGCACGCCATTCGCGCTCGCCTGCGCGGGCTCCTGCCGGAGGGGCGGGCGGAAGCCCCGACGCTGGCACGGGCGCTGGGACTCTCGGAACGCACGCTGCGCCGCCGACTCCGGGACTCGGGCCGCTCCTTCCAGCAGATCGTGGAGGACGTTCGCGAGGCCGAGGCGGAGCGCCTCCTGTCGGGGCCGGAGGTGGCGCTCGCCGAGGTGGCGCTCCGCCTCGGCTTTTCCGATCAGAGCGCTTTCACGCGGGCGTTCCGGCGGTGGAAGGGCGTGCCACCGTCCGCGTGGGCTCCGTCGACAGGCGGGCGGCCGCGGACCGAACGAGCCGGAAGGTCGAGGGCCCCGCCACGGCCGCCGCGGCCACGAGCCCGCCCATCAGCGCGCCGGTGACGCCGAGCATCATCGCATCCGCTCCGGTGAGGAACAGGCCCGGCACCGGCGTCCGGGCCCCGAGGAAGTCCATGTCGAGCCTCTCGGGGGTCCAGGGGATGCCGTAGATCTCGCCGCCGGGATGGCCGGTGAAGGTCTCGGTGGACAGCGGGGTGGAGAGCTCCCGGTAGGCGACGAGGTTCGTCAAGCCGGGGAGTCGCCGCTCCGCGGTGGCGAGAAGTCCTTCGGCGATACGCGCCTTCAGCTCCTCGTACTCCGCGCCGCGCCGCCGCCAGGGGGTCCCGGAGAAGCGGGAGAAGGCGGCCGCGTCGACGGCAGTCACGATCTCGGCGGTGTGCGCGCGAGCCGCCGGGTCCTTCATCGAGGGGAAGGAGAGGTAGACGTGGGACGGCCGCCCCTCCAAGACCTCGCTCCTTCGGCTCCAGAGCCCGTCCTGATCGAGTGCGTCGTGGATCCAGAAGTTCTCTCCCTGCACGCCCAGCGACGCTGCCGATGAGCGGAGCCCGAGGTAGAGCGACACGTGCGCCATGCTCGGAGCCGCCCCCCGGAGGCGATCGCGGAAGGCGATGGGCAACTCCGGCGGCAGGAGCCTGAGGTACGTCGCCCGCGCCCCGGCGTCGGAGACCACCACCGGCGCCCGCAGCTCCTCGCCGCCCCGCAGCCGGACGCCCACGGCGCACCCGTTCTCCACGAGGATCCGCTCGACCTCGGCTCTCACCCTCACCTCGCCCCCGGCTTCCTCGATGACGCTCGCCGCTCCCTCGGCGATGCGCGCCGCCGAACCCTCCGGGTAGAAGGCGCCCTCTAGATAGTGAGCGGTGATGACGGCGTGAATGAGAAACGCCCCCTGCCCCGGGGGCATCCCGTGGTCGCCCCAGCGCGCACCGAGCACCGCCTTCAGCCGCGCGTCGCGGAAGCGGGCGTCGAGGACCTCCCGGGTCGTTCGGCGGGCCAGCCGCACCCGCGCCGAGAGGAGTGCCCGCGCCGCCGCCGCCACCGGGCGAGGCGCCACGGCGCGAAGCCCGAGGAGGGTCGTGATGCTGGCGGCGCGCCTCACGTCGCGCAGGAAGCCCCGGACCGCCCTCGCCTCGTCGGGGAAGGCCCGGACGAGGTCCGCCTCGAACCGCTCCGCACCCGAGCGGATCTCGAACTCGAAATCGGGAAAGACGAGGCGCTCAAAGGGGTCCGGCATCCGGGTCCAGGACACCTGGCCGCCCGTCGCGACGCGGAGCGCGTCCCCGGCCATGCCCGACCCCACCGCCTCTGCCCCGACATAGTGGACGCCGACGTCCCAGGTGAAACCACCGGGACGCGAGAACGTGTGGGTGAAGCCTCCGGCTCGCCAGTGGCGCTCCAGGACGACGACGCGCCTGCCGTGGAGCCGGGCGAGCAGCGCCGCGGTGGTGAGCCCCCCCATGCCCGAACCGATGACGATGGCGTCCGTTGCGCTCGGGTGCCCCACGGGTCTTTGCCTCCTCGGCCGCCGGCGGGCAGCCTCGTACCCATGCTGCCCGAGTGGCTTCGCGACTGCTTGGCCGGCGCGGCCGTTTCCTTGGCTCCGGCGGCCAAGCGGGGGCAAAAGGGGGCCGGAGGATCGGGGGCGCGACCGCCGGCGTGGAAACGCTACCGCGGCATGCCGCTCAGGCCGCCGGCGTTCGTCACGTCCGAGAAACCCGCCTGCTTCATCATCCGCTCGGCCATGGCGCTGCGCATGCCCGAGGCGCAATAGACCACCACCGGCCTGTCCTTCGCGAACTCGTGAAGGCGGCGCGAGAGCTCCTGGACCGGCACGTTCACCGCTCCCGGGTAGGCCCCGCCCACGAACTCGTCGGGGCTGCGGACGTCCACCACCTGCGCTCCGGCCTTGATCTTCTCCATCACCACGTTTGCAGGCACGCGCTTTCCTCCCATGAATCGCCGCAGGGCGAAGTAGGCGCCCGCCGCCAGCGCGGCGACGAGCCAGGGGTTCGAGGTCATCCCTCCTCCATGCGAAAGCCACCCTCGGCCTCCATGCTGAGGAAGCCACCGGTGACGTTGGCCACGTCGCCGAAACCGCTCTCCTTCAGGGTGCGGACCGCGAGGTGGGCGCGGAAGCCCGACCGGCAGTGGACGACGATGCGCCGGTCCCGCGGCAGTGATTCCAGGTTCCGGCGCAGGTCATCGACGGGGACGTTGCGCGCCCCGGCGACGTGCGCCTTCGAGAACTCGGCCCGGGTCCGAACGTCGAGGACGAGCGGAGGGGAGGGCGAGTCGAGCTCGGCCCGGAGCGCCGCGGCGGTGACGAGCGGGCTGAAGCCGGAGACGTCGTTTTCCCCCACGAAGGCGGCCAGGTTGACGGGGTCGTTCGCCGACGAGTAGGGCGGCGCGTAGCAGAGGTCGAGGTCCGCAAGGTCGGAAAGCGACATCCCTGCGGCCAGGGCCGTCGCCACCACGTCGATGCGCTTGTCGACGCCGGCGTGGCCGAAGCCCTGCGCTCCCAGCAGCCGGCCGGTCTTGCGCTCGTAGGTGAGCTGGAGTGAGAGCTCGCGAGCACCGGGGTAGTAGCCGGCGTGGTGGTCCTTGTGGATGACCGCCACCCCCACGTCGAAACCGGCTTCACGCGCGGCCTTCTCGGAGAGACCGGTCGAGGCGACGGTGGCCTCGAACACCTTCACCGCGTTGGTCCCCAGGACCCCGCGGTAGCGGAGGTCCCCGCCCAGGGCGTTCGTCGCGGCGATGCGGCCCTGCCGGTTGGCCGGTCCGGCTAGGGGGAGTCGAACCTGTCGACCGGAGATCCGGTGGGTGACCTCGACCATGTCGCCGGCCGCATAGACGCTGGGGTCGGAGGTGCGGAGCCGGTCGTCGACGAGGACCCCTCCGGCGGGCCCGAGATCAAGCCCGGCGCGCTTCGCCAGCTCGAGCTCAGGCCGCACGCCCACCGAGAGGAGCACCGCGTCGGCGGCCAGGCGCCGGCCGTCCGAGAGCTCGACGGAGCGCCCGGCCTGGTCGATCGCCCTGACGCCGGTGCCGGTGATCACTTCCACCCCGTTCCGCTCGAGCTCGCGGGCCACCTGGACGCCGAAGGGGCGGTCCATCTGCGACAGCACCGTGGGCAGGAGCTCGACCACCACCACCTCGAGGCCCCGGCGACGGAACGCCTCGGCCATCTCGAGGCCGACGAAGCCGCCGCCGACCACCACCGCTCTTCGCGGTCCCTGTTCCTCGAGAAAGGTGTGAAGGCGGTCCATGTCCGGGACCGTCCACAGCTTGAAGACGTGCGGCGCATCGACCCCCGGAAGGCCCGGCACGATGGGGTTGCCACCCTGAGCAAGGATGAGCCGGTCGTAGGGGAACCAGGAGTCCCCATCGGGGCCTCGTGCCCGCACCCGCCTGCCGGTCCGGTCGATCTCCACCGCCTCGGTCCGGAGCCGGACCTGGACCCCGTAGCGGGCCTGGAAGCCCTCCGGGGACTGCAGGAGGAGTCGCGAGCGCTTCTCGATATCCCGAGAGATGAAATAGGGGAGACCACAGTTTGCATAGGAGACGTACGGCCCGCGCTCCAGAACCGTGATCTCCGCGCTTTCATCGATCCGCCGCGCGCGGGCGGCGGCGGTCGCCCCGGCAGCCACGCCCCCCACGATGAGCAGTCTCGTCTTCATGCCTCGCTCGCGCCCCCTCGGATGGTAGGTCCCGTCAAGGGAAAGAGCCAAATGCCCGGGGAAGGATTCGGGAAAGGCCCACGGCGCCTTCCCCCCCGCCCAGAGCGGGAAAAGAGCCCGCGCGGAGGCCGACTGCGAGTAGACTACCGAACCGGCAAAGCCGCTGCCGCGCCGGGGAGAGACCCGGCGCCGGGAGACCGACCGCATGTTCGTCTCTGCGCTGCCTGCCGTCGCCGTGCTCGTAGAGGCGGCCGCTTCCTTGGCGTTGCCGGTGGCGGCCGCCCCGTGCCTCGGCTGCCACGAGAAGACGACGCTCGGGATCGTGGGGGACTGGCGACATTCACGCCACGCCGCGGCATCGGTGGGGTGCGACGCCTGCCACGGGGCGGAGCACGTCACTGCCCTCGACTCCGCGCGGGCCCGCCTGCCTACCCCGGGGACCTGTGCCCCCTGCCACCGCCGCCAGGTGGACCAGTTTCAGGGCGGAAAGCACGCCCTGGCCTGGGCGGCCATGGCGGCGATGCCGACCTTTCACTACCAACCGGCCACCCTGACCGACGGGCTGAAGGGGTGCGGAGGGTGCCACGCCATCGGCCTGAAGGCGGAAGCCGACGTGGCGGACATCCGCAGGGCGTCGGGCCAGAGCCGCGGGGTGGCGAGCTGCGACGCCTGTCACACGCGCCACACCTTCTCGGTGAAGGAGGCCCGCGAGCCCGAGGCGTGCAAGACCTGTCACATGGGGTTCGACCACCCGCAATGGGAGATGTACGAGAGTTCCAAGCACGGCGTTCGGTACGCGCTCCGGCGGATGGGAGCGATCCCGAACGAGTCCGCGGCGCCGACCTGCCAAGACTGCCACTTCCCGGGAGGCGATCACGGCGTCGCCACGGCCTGGGGATTCCTGGGTGTCCGGCTCCCCCTCCCCGGGGACGCGCAGTGGAGGGAGGACCAGGTGACAATCCTGAAGGCCCTTGGCGTCCTCGACCCGGAGGGCCGGCCCACCTCCCTCCTGGAACTCGTGAAGGGGGCCAGGATGGCGCGGTTGACGCCAGAGGAATGGCAGGTGCAACGGGCGCGGATGGTCGAGACCTGCAAGCGTTGCCACGCCGAGGACTTCGCGGTCTCCCAGCTCGAGAGCGGGGACCGATCCCTCCGGGAGGCCGATCGCCTGATGGCAGAGGCGATCGAGGTCGTGGCCGAACTGTATCGCGACGGATTGCTGAAGAGGTCGCAGGCCCAGCCGTTCGACTACCCCGACGTGCTCCTCCTCCACGACTCTGCCACGGTGGTCGAGCAGCGGCTCTTCGTGATGCTCCTCGAGCACCGCATGAGAGCGTTCCAGGGCTCGTTCCACGACAGCCCTGACCATGCGCTCTGGGACGGCTTTAGCGAGATGAAGCGCGACTTGTGCGAGATCCGCGAGCTCGCCGCCGCGATGCGGCGGGCGCGAAGGGACGAAGGAAAGGTCCGCTCGAAAGGCCCGCCTTCCAAGGGGGGTGCGGCGCCGAAGACCTAGCGAGCCCCTCTTGGCGCTCGCCCGACGGGAGGCAGACATGCCATTCACCCTCACACGTCGTGAACTCCTCAAGGCCGGGTTCACCACCGCGGCCATCGGAGCCGCCGGGCTCCCGGTCCTGGCGGACGAGACCCGCGAGGGCTGGAGCTGGGATCGGGGTGTCTGTCGCTTCTGCGGGACGGGCTGCGCCATCCAGGTGGCCACCGAGAACGGGAGGGTGGTGGCGGTGAAGGGAGATCCGGCGAGCCCGGTGAACCGGGGCCTCCTGTGCGCCAAGGGGTATGCGCTCCCGCTCATCCCCTACGGGGACGATCGCCTGACGCAGCCGCTCTTGCGCAAGAGGAACGGCCGCTTCGACAAGAAGGGAGACTTCGAGCCGGTCAGCTGGAAAGAGGCCTTCGACGTCATGGAGGCCGAGTTCAAGCGGCACTACCGGGCGCTCGGGCCGGCCGGGGTGGGCATCATGGGGTCCGGCCAGTACACCATCATGGAGGGCTACGCCGCCTTGAAGCTCGCCAAGGCAGGGTGGCGCACCAACAACATCGACCCGAACGCGCGACACTGCATGGCCTCGGCGGTGGCCGCCTTCATGCAGACCTTCGGGATAGACGAGCCCGCCGGCTGCTACGACGACATCGAGCTCACCGACGCGGTGGTGCTATGGGGGGCGAACGTGGCCGAGATGCACCCCATGCTGTGGTCGCGAATCGCCGACAAGCGCCTGGCGAGCCCTTCCTACCGCGTGGTGAACCTGACGACCTTCTCGAACCGCTCCTCGGACGTCGCCGACGTCGAGATCGTCATCGCCCCGAATGCCGATCTGGCCGTCTGGAATTACCTGGCCCGCGAGATCGTGAGGCGCGAGGCCGTCGACTGGGACTTCGTCCGGGCGCATTGTTCCTTCGCCACCGGCCCCTCGGACATCGGGTACGGCATGCGCAGGGACGACTCGCACTGCTTCCCGGCTGAGCTCCCCATCCGGGCCCGTGAGCGCTCCATCGTCCTCAGCCGTGCCGAGGCCATCGCCCAGGGGAGGAAGACCGGACAGGTGGTCGAGCAGGCGAGCGCCGACAAGGCGGGGGCCCACTGGCTCGTATCGTTCGAGGACTTCCGCAAGGGGCTCGAGCCCTACACCCTCGACTTCGTGGCCGAGGTGGCCCGCGGCGACCCGGACGAACCGCTCGAGTCGTTCAAGAGGAAGCTCGGCGTCCTCGCGGACATCTACGCCCGCCGGGACACCAAGGTGGTCTCCTTCTGGACCATGGGATTCAACCAGCACACCCGCGGCACCTGGGTGAATGAGCAAGCGTACATGGTCCACCTGCTCACCGGCAAGCAGGCGACCCCCGGCAGCGGAGCCTTCTCGCTCACCGGCCAGCCGTCCGCCTGCGGGACCGCGCGCGAGGTCGGGACCTTCTGCCACCGGCTCCCCGCCGACATGGTGGTCGACAACCCCGAGCACCGTGCGCACGCCGAGCATCTCTGGCACCTGCCCTCCAAGACGCTCAACCCCAAGGTCGGCAGCCACATCACCCAGATGATGCGGGACCTGGAGGACGGCTCGCTTCGCTGGCTCTGGATCCAGGTGACGAACCCCTTCCAGTCGACCGCCAACGCCAACCACTGGATCGCGGCGGCGCGGGAGATGGACAACTTCATCGTGGTGAGCGACGTCTACCCCACGCTCTCGTGCAAGGTGGCGGACCTCATCCTTCCCTCCGCCATCATCTTCGAGAAGTGGGGGGGGTACGGGAACGCGGAGCGCCGCACCCAGCTGTGGCGCCAGCAGGTGAACCCGCCCGGGGAGGCCCGCAGCGACCTGTGGCAGATGATGGAGTTCGCGAAGCGCTTCAAGTTGGCGGAGGTCTGGGGGCGCAAGCCCCTGGCCGGCCTCAAGGCCGACGGCTTCGAGAGCGGGGCGCTCCCCGACGTCCTCGCCGACGCCGAGCAGCTCGGGTTCCGCCGCGACCAGTCTCTCTACGAGGTGCTCTTCGCCACCCCCGAGGCCCGCAAGCAGCGCTGGCCGGACCCGGTGGCCCAGGGAAGGCCAAACTGCACGGTGGACGCGGCCGGGATCGACTGGTTCCCGGAGAAGGCTCTCTTTCAAGAATACGCCCTCTTCGGACGCGGTCACGGCCACGACCTCGCAGACTTCGACGTCTACTTCCGCGAGGACGTGCGCGGGCTTCGCTGGCCGGTGGTGGACGGCAAGGAAACGCCCTGGCGGTTCAACGAGAAGTACGATCCCTACGTCTCCAAGGGGGTGGGCATCGAGTTCTACGGGCGGGCGATGAAACAGGTCCCGAGCGGCAACCTCGAGAAGGTGACCGACCCCAAGCTCGTCTCGCTGGCCGGGAAGGCCAAGATCTTCTACCGGCCCTACGCCTCCCCGCCCGAGAGCCCGGACGCCGTCTTCGACCTCTGGCTGTCGACTGGTCGCGTTCTCGAGCACTGGCACTCCGGCAGCCTGACCCGGAGGGTGCCGGCTCTGAACGCGGCGATGCCGGAGGCCCTCCTCTACATGCACCCCCACGACGCGGAGGCGCGGCATCTGAAGCCGGGCGACCTCGCCTTCATCGAGTCCCGGCGGGGCAAGATGGCGGCGCGCGTCGAGACGGCCCCGCAGCGCAACCGCATGCCGCGGGGGATGGTCTACGTGCCCTGGTTCGACGAGGGGGTCTTCATCAACAAGGACACGCTCGACGCCACCTGTCCCATCTCCAAGCAGACCGACTTCAAGAAGTGCGCGGTGAAGGTCTATCGCGCCGAGGCGATCGCCGGGAGGGCGCCATGAGATCCCTTGTCGCCCTCGCGCTGCTCGCCCTGGCCTGCGCCGGCCCGCAGCGCCCCGCGGCCAGCGCCCAGCCGGACGGGGGCACCCCCGCCGAGGCGCTCGGGCTCTCGAAGAGCAGCGTCTTCGCGGTCCCGACCCCCCCTGCGGTGAGGGAGAACGCCGCCCCGCCCGGGGCCGCGCCCGTCCTCCCGCGCATGTTCCCGGGCGCTCCCCCGGTCATCCCCCACGACGTCCGAGACTTCACGCCGGTGACGAAAAGGCAGAACGCGTGTGCGGACTGTCACGCCATTCCGACAAAGACCGAGGGAGGCCCGACCCCGCTACCGCCGAGCCACTACACCGACTACCGCTTCGCGCCCGACAAGGCGGGCGACAAGGTGACCGGAGCCCGCTGGGTCTGCACCGCCTGCCACGTGGCGAGGACCGACGCCCCGGCCCTCGTCGGCAACTCGTTCCCGGCCGCCGTGTCCAGCCATTGAGGGCACTGGCAGCCTCCGGGGAGCGCCCGCGAGCCGAGTTCGCGCCGGCCGGCTTTTCTGGCGCCCCGCCACCGCGGGAGCTATGAGTCAGACCGCGGGGGGGCACTTGCCGAGGAGAGGGAGGCCCATTCCCATGTCATTCCTCGTCGCCTACGATCCCCGGAAGCGCCACGCCTTTGGGGGGCCGGGGCACAAGCTCGGCGTGGCGAGCTTCCTTTGCCCGGTCTGTGCGGAGCCCCTCTTCAGCGACGAGGGGCTGTCGGTGGCGCCGTGCCCGCACGTCTCGCTCGTCTACGACAGCGCGGGCGAGATCCGCTACACCACGCCGGGAGTCACGGACCTGGTGGCGGAGGCGGAGCAACACGCCTCCGCCACCGGCGAGGACGCGATGGAGGCGCTGCGCAAGCAGCTCGGAATGAACGTCGTCTTCTTCGAGCTGCTCGATCGGCCCGCCGGCGCGGGAGGCGTCGAGTCGGTGACGCTCGTCATCGACCTCGACGCCGCCGGGGCACCGATTCCCGAGCGGCGCCAGACACACTAGAGCCCGCGCGGCCGAGTCATTTCAGGTTGGCGACGTACTTCCCCACCGCGGAGGCTTCGGCCGCGGACAGCTTCGGGACCTTCATCGTCGGCGCGTGCATGTCGACGACCTCGGCCACGAAGGCGGCTGGCTTTCCCGCGATGGCGGGTCCGGTGTTGCCCTTGCCGTCCCCGCCGTGGCAGGAGGCGCAAGCCTTGGAATAGACCGCAGCGCCGTCGACGGCGAGACCTGGGAGCGCCGCCGCGAGGGCGAGCAGCGCGACAAGTGGTCTGACCATGTCGTCCCCCTGGCGTGGCGCTCCGACCCCGCGACGATCGCGCCACGCGGACCCCTCCCCCGTAGCACGCCCGAGCGGGGGTGGTTCACGTCTTCGCGCCCGAGCCCCAAAAAAGCGCCGGGCCCGACCGCGCCGAGCGCCCCCTACCGCTCGCTGTCGAGCATCCGCATCTGGTGCTCGTCGTAGCGAGTCCCGGCGACGGCGCCGGGAGGGATCGCCTCCTCGAGGCGCGTCACCTCGGGAGGCGACAGCCGGACATCGAGGGCCCGGAGCGACTCGGCGAGCTGCGCGCGGGTGCGGGCGCCGATGACGGGAACGATGTGCTCTCCGCGGGCGAGCACCCAGGCGATGGCGAGAGGGGCCGGGCCGATGCCCTTCTCCTTCGCGAGCGCCGCCAGCGCTCGGACCAGCCCCTCGTTCCGCTTCCGGTTCTCGCCGGCGAACCGGGGCAACCGCGCGCGGAAGTCTCCCTGCGCCGACGGCTTGGAACCGCTCAGGAGCCCTCGGGAAAGGACCCCGTAGGCGGTCACCCCGATGCGGAGCTCCGCGACGAGGGGCAGGATCTTCGACTCGGGGCCGCGGCTCACCAGGGAGTACTCGATCTGCAGGTCGGCGATGGGATGAACGGCGGCGGCCCGGCGGATGGTGTCGGGGCCCACCTCCGAGAGGCCGATGGCCCGAACGTAGCCGCCCTTCACGAGATCGGCGATGGCGCCCACCGTCTCCTCGATGGGCACCGATGGGTCGAGCCGGGCAGGGCGGTAGATGTCCACGTGGTCGACGCCGAGCCGCTTCAGACTGTAGGCGAGGAAGTTCTTCACCGCACCGGGCCGCGCGTCGAAGCCCAGCCAGCTTCCGTCGGGCCCGCGCAGGGCGCCGAACTTCACCGAGAGAAGCGCCTGTTCCCGACGGCCCTTCAGCGCCTGACCGATGAGCATCTCGTTGTGGCCTTGGCCGTAGAAGTCGCCGGTGTCGATGAGGTTCACCCCGTGGTCGAGCGCCGCTTGGATGGTCGCGACGCTCTCCCGCTCGTCGGCCGGGCCGTACATGCCCGACATGCCCATGCAGCCGAGGGAGAGGGGGAAGACGCGCGGGCCGGAGGCGCCGAGGGATCGCAGGGAGGCCGCCATGGTCGGGAGCTAATCCTCCCCGAAGGGGAGGGCAAGGCGAGAAGCGGGGCCTGCCGGGGAAGGCGGGCCGCGGCGGAGGCCCGACCTGCGGAGCGGGTATGATGGTGCTGCCGGAGTCGGACCGGCGCCGAGGAGGGTGGTCGGATGGTCAAGAAGCAGCCCAGTTCCCGCTCCTGCTTCGTGTGCGGACGCGAGAACGACGCCGGCCTGCGGACGCGCTGGGTGGAGGACGACACCGCCGGGGAGGCCCGGGCCACGGTAGTGCTGGAGGAGTGCTTCCACGGCTTCCCCGGGCTGGTGCACGGGGGGATCGTCACCGCTCTCCTCGACGAGGCGATGGTGAGAGCCCTCCTGCTCGAGGGGACCTTCGACGACCTGATGGTGACGGCGAGGATGGAGATCACCTTCCGGAGGGCCACCCCCACCGGGCAGCCACTCACCGTGGTGGGCCGGATCGCGAAGCGCACCGCGTCGCGGGCAAACGCCGAAGCGGAGGTTCGGCTCGCGGACGGCACCGTCGCCGCCCGGGCCGAGGGGCTCCTGTTGCGGCAGCCGCCGGAGGTGGCGCGGGCCTGGGCCGAGGAGCGGGCCCACTGGAGAGTGGACGACGACTAGCGAAGGGCAGCGCCCCCTCGCGCCCGGCTCCGGTCGCCGTTACATCGGTGCGATGCAGGTTGGAACGGTCGCCTCCATCAACGTCTCGAGGGGCGGCGTGCCCAAACGCCCGGTGGCCTCGGTGCTCGTCACCGCCTCCGGACTGGAGGGGGACGAGCAGCGCGATCTCCGCTGGCACGGCGGGCCCGACCGGGCCGTGTCGCTTTTCTCTCTCGAGATCATCGACTCCCTCTCCCGGGGGGGGCACCCGATCGGCGTCGGGACCGCGGGCGAGAACCTGACCGTGTCGGGACTCGACTGGGGCGGGATGGTTCCGGGAGCGGAGGTCGCCGTGGGCGATGTCCGGCTGCGCATCACGGGCTACGCCGCACCGTGCTCCAAGATCCAGGCCTCGTTCCTCGAAGGCGATTTCACGCGCATCTCCGACAAGACCCACCCCGGCTCTAGCCGCCTGTACGCTCGCGTCCTCGCGGGCGGGGTCGTGCGGACCGGTGACCCGGTGTCGGTCGTCGCGGAGGAAAGCAAGGTTCCGGGGACGTAGCGAGTTGGCGCCCTCACAGCCCGCTCGTGTTCGCCCCAGGCGCTCTCGACGTGTATTCGATGCCGGGGGTGATGCCGGCGCCCACCGAGACGAGGCCCAGCTGGATCACGTCGCCGTTGCTCATCAGCCAGCCGTCGTTCTTCTCTTGGGTCGCCGCCGGCGGCCCGTACTTCGCGATGAGGGCCGCGCGGAGCGTCTGCCGCACGCTCTCGGCCTGAACCGGGCTCGGCGGCTCGAAGAGGGCCTGCCGCAGGTCCACGTCCGTTCCCTGCTCGGGGAAGACGATGGAGACCTTCTTGAGCCCGCCCTTCGGCCCCCCGAAGTCGAACGTGATCATCGCGGTCGAGAGGCCTGCGACGGGGCGCAGCACGCGGTACTCGGTCCTGCCGTCGGCGTGCCGGTCGAGGACCCCACCCGGGTAGAGGGCCTGCACCTCGCCGACGCTCATCCCCCATGTGGTCTTGTCGTAGCCCGCGAACGCGGAGGTGGCGGCCCCGGCGAGAAGGAGCGCAGCGAGGGTCAGGGAGATTCTCATGGCTCACCTTCCTTGGGCGTTTGCACGAAGGGACACGATAGCAGGTGGTGCCGGGCTGGGAACTCCGCGCCCGCCATCCAAGGGGACCGGCCCGCCCAGCGATTCCAGCGCGGACTCCGCGAGCGCCGACCCACGACCCCGGGGGGGCGCCCGCGCCGCTCCTCGAGAAACAGGCTCCGAGTCGACTCGGTCCGGCGCTCGCTGCCCCGGGGGCATAGAAACGTGGAACAGCCGGAGGCCGCGCGGGCCCGACGGCGAAGGGAGACCCCTGCCGATGACCCTGCTCTCGATGACCGCCCTCTTGTGGTCGGGGGCCCTGACGGCCGGACTGGTGGGCGCGCTCACCGGCCTCGGCGGGGGAGTGGTGATCGTGCCCATGCTCGCGCTCGGCTTCGGGGTGGACGTCCGCTACGCCATCGGTGCCTCGCTCCTCTCGGTCATCGCGACGTCCTCCGGAGCAGCGGCCGCGTACGTGAAGGAGGGGATCACCAACATCCGAGTGGGCATGTTCCTCGAGGTCGCCACCACGATGGGCGCCATCGCCGGGGCGCTCGTCGCCACCCACGTCTCCACGAGCGCGGTCGCCATCCTCTTCGGCGCCGTCCTGCTCGGATCGGTGGCCACCTCCTTCCGGGAGCCCCCAGGCAAGAGCGGCGACGGTGGGGAGGATCGGCTGGCGGGCTGGCTGGGCCTGGAGGGGAGCTACCGTACGGCTCTCGAGGAGGTCCACTACCGGGCGCGGCGGGTGCCCCTCGGTTTCGGCGTCATGGTCCTCGCGGGAGCCCTGTCCGGGCTCCTCGGGATCGGTTCCGGGGCCCTGAAGGTCATCGCCATGGACAACGTCATGCGATTGCCCTTCAAGGTCTCCACGGCGACGAGCAACTTCATGATCGGGGTCACCGCGGCGGCGAGCGCCGGCATCTACGTCACTCGAGGCTACATCGATCCGGCCCTGGCGTTTCCCGTGGTCCTGGGGGCGCTCCCCGGGGCTCTCGTCGGCTCCCGCCTCCTGCCCCGGATCCACAGCAACGTCCTGCGCCTCCTCTTCGCGGGCGTGATCGGGATCCTGGCCGTCGAGATGCTCTACAAGGGCATCACCGGGAGGCTCTAGACCATGGCGTGGACCCGGTGGAACGAGGAGCGGGTGGATCAGGCCATCGGGAACACCCTGCGCGCCGGGGTCCTCCTCGCCGTTGCCATCGTCGCGGTGGGGGCCGCCGTCTTCCTCGCCCGCCACGGCGCCGAGCGCCCTCCCGACTACCACGTCTTCCGGGGCGAGCCCGGGGAGATGCGGACCGTATCGGGGATCCTGGAGGCCGCGCTCCGAGGCAGCGGAAGGGGGATCATCCAGCTCGGGCTGCTCTTCCTCATCGCCACTCCGGTGGCGCGCGTCATCCTCTCGGTCGCGGCCTTCGCGGCTCAGGGCGACCGGAAGTTCGTGGTCGTCACCCTGATGGTCCTGGGCGCGCTGCTCTACAGCCTCCTCGGAGCACTCGCCTGACGCCGGGTGCCGCGAATCCCGCTAGCCGGCGATTCGACCCGTGATCTCGCCCCCCGGGCCCACCTCGACGGCGAAGGGCACCACCGCCACCCCGTACTTCCTGGCGAGATCCGAGCGCCGCGAGATGTCCACCAGGACCGGCTCCCGGCCGGCGGCGGCGAGGTGCCTCGAGAGATCCTGGCAATCGGAGCACAGCGGGTGGGTGAACTGCACCACGGCCTTGGTCCCGGGAGCGATGCCCAGCTCGGCGAGGTCGATGCGGTCGATCGCTCGACGCCGGAGCCCCCGAACCCGGCTGGCGATGCGGTAGAGCACGCAGCCGGTGCAGAAGCCGGTGGCGGCCGCGAGGAGCGCGAGGGCGGCGACCAGTCCGCCGAGGGCCGCTCCCAAGGGACGCAGGCCGAGGGCGTAGGCGACGGAGGCGGCCCAGAGAAAGGCGGCACCCACCTGATTCGCGAAGCGGGGAGGGCGGCTGTCCTCGAGGGGCCCCTCCCCGAAGGACGGCTGCACGACCTCGAAGTAGAAGAGGCAGGGAAGGCAATAGCGGCGCCCAAGGACGAGCCCGACGGTGAGTTGCAGGGCGAGCAGCGCCAGCAGACCCCACCATCCCGCCCAGACCGCGACGAGGGCGCCCAGACCGACGGTGGCCTGGTTGAATCGCGGGGCGCGCTGGTCGATGACGTCGAGGTCGCGATAGGGGTCGGCTTGTCGTTCGAGCACGTTCGCCTCCTGGATGCGGATCTTCTCGGTCGACCCGCGCGCCTACGCCGGGATCCCCTCGAAGAGGATGCTCGACAGGTAGCGCTCCCCGGCGTCGGGGAGCACCGTCACGAGGAGCTTGCCGGCGTTCTCCGGCCTCGACGCCACCTTCACGGAGGCGGCCACCGCGGCTCCGCCGGAGATGCCGACGGTGATCCCCTCCTCCCGGTGCAGGCGCTTTGCGAAGTCCACCGACTCCTCGTTCGAGACGGTGACGACGTCGTCCACCAGGGAGAGGTCGAGCACGTCGGGCTTGAAGCCGGCACCGATGCCCTGGATCTTGTGCGGGCCGGGCTTGGGCGGCTCGCCGGCCCGGATGGCGGTCAGCACCGGCGAGTGGATCGGCTCGACCGCGATCGCCTGGATGGGGCGGCGCTTTTCCTTCTTGATGTACCGGGAGACGCCGGTGATGGTGCCTCCCGTGCCGACCCCGCTCACCAGGATGTCGATCTTGCCGTCGGTGTCGTTCCAGATCTCCGGGCCGGTGGTGTCGAAGTGAATCTGCGGATTGGCGGGGTTCTTGAACTGCTGCGGCATGTAGTGCCGCTTGGGATCGCTCGCCACGATCTCCTCGGCCTTGGCGATGGCGCCGGGCATTCCCTTCGCACCTTCGGTGAGCACGAGCTCGGCCCCGAAGGCTCGCAGCATTCGGCGGCGCTCCACCGACATCGTCTCGGGCATGGTCAGGGCGATGGGGTACCCGCGGGCGGCGGCCACGAAGGCGAGGGCGATCCCGGTGTTTCCCGAGGTCGGCTCGACGATGGTCACGTCGCGCGATCCGGGCTTGAGGAGGCCCTTCTTCTCCGCATCCCAGATCATCGCCGCCCCGATGCGGCACTTCACCGAGTAGGCCGGGTTGCGCCCCTCGATCTTGGCGACGATGGTCGCCGGCAGCCCTCTCGAGATCCTCTGCAGGCGGACGAGCGGGGTGTTCCCAATGGAGCGGCTGTTGTCCTCGTAGACGCGCATGTTCTCTCCCTTTCGAGCGCAAGCCCTCTAGATGCTGTAGTCGACGGCGCTCGAGGTCTCCCGGGCCCGGCGGGCAAGGTCCTCGAGCGACACCCCCTCCACCGTCCTCTGCACCACTTCCTCCACCTCTTCCCAGAGACCGCGAATGGCCTGGCCGGCACCGTCCCGACCTCGGGGCCGGCGCGACGAGCGGGACGCGAGGCTCACGGGGCCGTCCACCGCGCGCCAGACCTCGCCGGCGCTGATGAGCCCCGCCGGGCGCGCCAGGCGGTGTCCGCCGCCGGCTCCCCGGCGGCTCTCCACCAAACCAGCCTGCCGAAGCTGTCCCAGAATCGCCTCCAGGAACTTGGAGGGAGTGCCGGTGCGGCGGGCGATGGCCGCCGTGTGGCAGAACTCCTCCGGGCTCTCGTGGACGGCCAGGTCGACCGCGGCGCGTAGCGCGTAATCTGCTTTCTGACTGGGTTTCAATCCATTTCCTATAAAACCTATATGATTATATAGCTTCCGCCGCCCGGCCCGGCAACCGAGCCTTCGGGAGGCCGTCTAATCCCCCGGATTTGCGTCCTCTTCCCGGTCGGTGGGCGGCGTCGAAGGCGCCGAGGAGAAGGTGCCCGCCAGGGATCCGGGAGAGACCCCTTAGACCGCGGGAGCCGGAAGGAGCGCACCCTCAGGGAGCGAGGGGCGCCGCCCCTCGAGCCAGGGCGGTACCGGCAGTGCCTTCGACCGCAGGAAGTCGGCGTTGAAGAGGCGCGACGCGTATCGCGTCCCGGAGTCGCACAGCACGGTGACGATGGTGTGGCCCGGCCCCATCTCGCGTGCCAACCGAACCGCCCCGGCGACGTTGATGCCGGAGGAACTTCCCAGCACCAAGCCCTCCTGGGCCACGAGGTCGAAGACGGTCTGCACCGTCTCGACATCCGGGATCTGCCAGCTGAAGTCGACCTTCAGCCCCTCCAGGTTGCGGGTGATGCGCGCCTGGCCGATGCCCTCGGTGATGGACGTGCCCTCGGCCTTGAGCTCGCCGGTCGTGTAGTAGGAGTGGAGCGCCGCCCCCGGCGGGTCGGCGAGGGCGATCTTCACCGACGCCTTGCGCTCCCGGAGCGCGTCCGCCACTCCCGCGAGCGTGCCACCCGTGCCGACAGCGCAGACGAACCCGTCGACCTTCCCGTCGGTCTGGCGCCAGATCTCCGGGCCCGTCGTCTCGTAGTGGCCTGCCCGGTTGGCCGGGTTGTCGAACTGCTGCGCCCAGATCGCGCCGTTCGGCTCCTCCCGCGCCAGACGCTCCGCCAGCCGCATCGCGACGTGGACGTAGTTGTTGGGGTTCTTGTAGGGCACCGCCGGGACCTCGTAGAGAGTGGCCCCTCCGAGCCGGAGGGTGTCCTTCTTCTCCTGGCTCTGGGTCTCGGGGATGACGATGACGGTCCGGTACCCGCGGGCGTTCCCCACCAGGGTGAGCCCGATCCCTGTGTTGCCGGCTGTGCCCTCCACGATGACGCCGCCAGGCCGGAGCTTCCCGCGCCGCTCGGCGTCGAGGACGATGGCGAGAGCCGCCCGGTCCTTCACCGAACCTCCCGGCTCCAGGAACTCCGCCTTGCCGAGGATCTCGCAGCCGGTGGCCTCCGACAGCCTCCGGAGCTTGATGAGGGGGGTGTTCCCCACCGTGGGGACGAAGCCGACGCGGATGTCCATGGGTCGGGCTCATACCGCCGAGACCCAGCGCCCGCCGTCCGATCCCTGGATTCCCCCTTCCCCGCGCCGGGCCCTCCCGTCCCGGCGAAGAAGGCAGAGCGGCGCGCCCGGCCGTCGATCCTTTGCCGGCGCCGAGAGCTCGCGAGGGCGACGGAGCCGGCCGCGGCCGGCGGACTCGCGCAAACCTGACGCGGATTCGACCCCCGGGTGCAGGAGGCCCTTGGCGAGGGGGAGCCTGGGCTACCAGAACCTTGCGACATTACGGAGTTAATCCTTTGGCACGCCAGCCGCATGGGAGCCCCATACGGGGATCTGCGCGATGGCGAACGCCCATGCCCGAGGGTCGGGATTCGAGGCGAGCAGGGCGCGCCTCCGGCCGGCGGCGCTCGCTCTCCTGGGCCTCGGCCTCCTCGCTCCCCGCTTTTCACGGTCCGACGAACCTTGCCCCGACGTCGGAGCGAGGATCGTCGTCGACGTTCAGGCCCGCACCATGAGGCTTTGCGGATACGGCCGCCCGCTCGCGCATTTCGCGGTCGCCCTCGGGCACGGCGGGCTCGACAAGCGGCAGCACGGGGATCGGAAGACGCCGCTCGGAACCTACGAACTCGGCGTCCCGCGCCCCTCGGCGCGATTCGGCATGTTCATTCCCGTCGCCTACCCGACTGCCGACCAGCGCCGGCAGGGCTACACCGGCGGAGACGTGGGCATCCACGGCCCGCACCGGCGCACCGCCTGGGCGGGCGAGGCGAACACCTGGTCGGACTGGACGGACGGCTGCATCGCACTCGGGAGCGACGAGGAACTGACCGAGGTCGCTTCCTTCGTGCGCGCACACCGCCCCGCGCTCCTGGTGCGCTGACCGGCGGGAGGGGCTCGGCAGCGCGCGCTGCTCACTTGAGCGTCGGGCGCTCCGCTTCCGTGAGCCTCGTCCGGTGCTCGAGTCGAGCGAGCGTCCGAAGGAGGCTCCGCACGGCTTCGAGGAGCGTCTTCGTGAGGCGCACCGGCACGGCTAGCCCTCGGCCGGGGCGCCGATGGGGACGAGTTCCGGCGCCGGCTCGACCTCGTCGGCCTTCCCGCCCGAAAGGACCGAGCGGGCCTTGGCGACGTCGAGTTCGCCCTCCCAGTGGGAGACCGCCACCGAGGCGACGCCGTTTCCGATGAGGTTGGTGATGGCGCGCGCCTCCGACATGAAGCGGTCGACCCCGAGCAGGAGCGTGAGCCCGGCGACGGGGATGTTGCCGACCGCCGAGAGCGTAGCCGCCAGCGTGATGAAGCCGCCGCCCGTCACCGCCGCAGCGCCCTTGGAGGTGAGCAGGAGCACCGCCAGGATCTCGAGCTCCTGGCCCAGGGTCACCGGCGTGTTCGTCGCCTGGGCGATGAAGAGGGTGGCGAGCGTGAGGTAGATGCTCGTGCCGTCCAGGTTGAAGGAGTAGCCCATCGGTACCACCAACCCGACGACGGGCTTGGAGCAGCCGAGGCGCTCCATCTTCTTCATCATCAGCGGCAGCGCCGACTCGGACGAGGAGGTGCCGAGGACGATGAGGATCTCCTCGCGGATGTAGCGGAGGAAGCGGAACAGGCCCAGGCCGGCGATCCGCATCACCAGGCCGAGCACGATGACCACGAAGAGTGCGCTGGTGGCGTAGAAGCAGGCGATGAGCTTGCCGAGGCTGAGGAGCGTGCCGATGCCGTACTTGCCCACCGTGAAGGCCATGGCACCGAAGGCGCCCAGTGGGGCGACGCGCATCACGATCGCCACGATCTTGAAGAAGATGGCGGAGAGCCCGTCGACGAAGTGCAGGACCGGGAGCCCCTTCTCCTTCAAGGCGGCGAGCGCCACCCCGAAGAGGACCGAGAAGAGCAGCACCTGCAGGATGTCGCCCTTCGCGAAGGCGTCCGCCACGTCCTTCGGGATGATGTTGAGGATGAAATCGGCCGTGGAGAGAGCGTGCCCCGAGGACGTGTAGCTGGCGATCGCCTTGGTGTCGAGCGTCTCCGGGTTCACGTTCATGCCGGCGCCGGGGTGGAAGAACTTGCCGACGACGAGGCCGATGGCGAGCGCCAGCGTGGTGAGCACCTCGAAGTAGAGGATGCCCTTCAGCCCCACCCGCCCCACCTTCTTCAGGTCGCCCATCTTCGCGATGCCGGTGACGACGGTGGCGAAGACGATGGGCGCGATGAGCATCTTGACGAGGCGGATGAACCCGTCGCCGAGCGGCTTCATCTGGGCGCCGAAGACGGGGAAGAAGTGGCCCACGAGCGCCCCGACCACCACGGCGATGACGACCTGCAGGTACAGACTTCGGCCGAGTCGCTTCACGTGAGCCTCCTTCGAGAGTTCCTGTTCCGCCCGGGCAAGGGACGACGCGCCGCGTCGCAAGCTCTTGGAATCCGGATGGCTTCCTCAGCACCCGGGATGCCGTTTGGGCTCTCGCCTTCGCTCGGCGAGCAACGCCGCGGACTCCTTGGGCGTCCGGCACGCCGTGCCGTCGCCGGGCGCGGGCGAACGGGTATTCCGAACGGCATGCCGCCTGGCGCTCGAGGCGGTGGAACCGCCCTCGCTCGGGGCCTGTGCTCGCAGATCGCCGCGCCGGAATGGCGATAACCGGCGGCATGCCCCTTCGACGAGCTGGTGTCAGCGGCGGTAGGACTTGAGGCGCTTGCTGAGGGCGGGCTGGGAGACCCCGAGCAGCCGCGCGGCGAGCGTCTGGTTCCCGCTCGCGCGCATCATCGCTTCGCGGACGAGGAGCTCGAGCACCTCGTCGAACCCGGGGAGGTGCTCGAGCCCGGCGAAGGGGTTCCGGTCGCCACCGCCGTCGCTGCCCGACGCTAGACGAGAGTCCCTCCCCATGGCCTCGCTGAAGGAGTCCATGGAGAGCACGCGGTCCTTGTGGAGACTCACGGCGTCGAAGACCATCGCCCGCAGCTCCCGCACGTTTCCGGGGAAGTCATGGGTGGCGAGGAGCTGCGCGAGCTGCTTCGGCGCCGTGGGCTTCCTCTTCCCGAGCGAGACCGCAGCCTCCTCGAGGAAGTGCTCGAGCAACAGCGGAATGTCCGGCTTGCGCTCTCGCAGCGGCGGTACGCGCACCCGGTGGGTCCGCAGGCGGTAGTAGAGATCGCGGCGGAAGGAGCCGGCCTTCTCCTTGGCGGTGAGGTCCTGGTGGGTGGCCACGATCACGCGAGCCTTGACCCGCCTCGGCCGGTCGCTGCCGAGTGGGAAGAACTCGCCCTCTTGCAGGAAACGCAGCAGCTTCACCTGCGAGGCGATGCTCACGTCCCCGATCTCGTCGAGGAAGAGGGTTCCCTCCGCCGCCTCCTCCACCACCCCGCGCCGCGCCTGGTCGGCGCCGGTGAAAGCGCCCCGGACGTGGCCGAAGAGGGTGTCGGCGAAGATGGTGTCGTCGAGGCCGGCCACGTTGACCGCGACGAGCGGCCCCTTGCAGCCGCTGAGCTGGTGGGCGGCGCGCGCCACGAGCTCCTTCCCCACCCCGCTCTCGCCGGTGATGAGGAGCGGCTGGGGGCTGCGGGCCACCGCCTCCACGTACGAGAACAGGGTCCGCATGGTGGGGTCCTGCGTGACGATGGCCGAGAAGGCCTCCGGGTGCTGGGGCGAGCCGGACAGGAACCGGCTCGTCATCTCGATGTTCTCCCGCTGCAGCTCCTGCATGCGAATGGCTCGGAGCACCCCGGCGACGAGGCGGTCCTCCTCGTCGGTCTTCACGTAGTAGTCGAAGGCCCCGAGCTTGATGCAGCGGACTGCCGTCTCGATCTGATTCATGCCGCTCACCACGATGACCGACACGTCCGGATGGTCGGTGGCGATGCGGGCGAGCAGGTCCTCGCCCGAGAGGTGCGGCATGGTGAGGTCGAGGAGCACCACGCCCACGTCGTGGCCGTCGAGGATCTCCGGCACCAGTCGTGCGTCCTGGCAGGTGAGCAGGTGCGTGAGCCCCGCCGACCGCTCCAGGGTCAGGCTGAGCGAGCGCAGCCACGCCACCTCGTCGTCGACGAGGAGGATGCCGAACGAGGGCGAGCCCTCGGTCACGCGGGGACCTCGCCGGCGGCGGGGAGGGTGAGGGTGGCGATCGTCCCCCTGCCCACCTGGGAGTCGAACTCGAGCCGGCCGCCGTGCTCCTTGACGATGCCGGCAGATACCGATAGGCCGAGCCCGGTCCCTCCCGTCTCCCGCTTGGTGGTGAAGAAGGGGTCGGTCAGCCGCGGGAGATGCTCGGGCGGGATCCCGACGCCCTCGTCGACCACCCGCAGGGCCACCTGGCCCGGCCCCGGAGCGTCCTGGGTAACCACCCGGACACCGCGAGTGGCATCCGGAAGCGCCTGGCAGGCGTTGAGCAGCAGGTTCACCACCACCTGCTCGATCCGCTGGGCGTTGCCCCGCACGCGCGGGAGGTCGGGGGCGAGCTCCATCTCGATGTGGCGGGTCGTCTTGCGGATGGTGTTGTCGACCAGGCGGACGGCGGCGCGGGCGACGGCGTTCAGGTCGACCGCCTCGAAGCGCGGCGCGTCCTCGCGCCGCGCGAAGTTCTTCAGGTCGTCGACGATGTGCTTGATGCGGCGCCCGCCGGCGAGCATCTCGTCGAGCATGTGCGGCAGTTCCTCGCGCACGCGCGCGTAGGGCAGGCCGGCGAGGTGGAAGTCGGGACCGAGCGCGTCTCGCTGCTCGTCGACGATGCGCATGGCGTCGAGCAGCGCCGCCTTCACGATGGGCATGTTGAGCAGGATGAAGCCGGTCGGGTTGTTGATCTCATGCGCCACGCCCGACACCAGGACTCCCAGTGCCGCCATCTTGTCTGCCTGCACCAGCTGCTGCTGGTGCAGGCGGAGCTCCTCCTCGGACTTCCGGCGCTCCGCCACCTCCCGTGCCAGGGACTCGGTGCGCTGGGCGACGAGCCTCTTCAGCGAGCGGGACCAGGCGACGGTGCCGCCCAGCACCGCCAGGAGGGGGACGAGGACCAGGCTGGCGTAGCGGAGGACGGCTCCCCAGCCGATCCCCGGCGGCTCCAGGACGCCCAGCCACTTCGCGTGGATGGCGTCGTAGCGCCCGGTCTTCTTGAGGATGGCGAGCCCCTCGTCCAGGCGCGCCAGGAGCTCCGCGTTCCCCTTCTTCACCGCGTAGCCGTACCTCTCGGCCGCGACCCGCTGTGCCGCCACCCCCACGTTCGTGAGCTGCAGCTCGCGGGTGATGTACATCCCCGGTAGGAGCGCCAGGGCGACGTAGTCGCACTTGCCGGAGGCGAGGAGCCGCAGCGCGTCCGCCGGGGTCCCGGTGCGCACCAGGTCCGGCCCGAATCCCCGGCGCGTGAGGGCCTCGTCCATGATGCCGCCCCGGAAGACGCTCACCTTCTTGCCCTGCAGCTCGTCGAGGGAGGCGACCGGCGAGGTTTCCTTCCGGGCGAAGATGGCGTGATGCACGATGGCGTGGGGCGGCGCGAAGTCGAGGTACCTCGCGCGATCTTCGGAATAGGAGATCCCCTGGAGCGCGTCGACCTCCCCCGACATCAGGGCGGAGCGCATGTCTGCCCAGGTCCCGAAGCGGAATTCGACCGTCATCCCCATGACTTCGGCGATGGCCTGGGTGAGCTCGACGTTGTACCCGGCCGGCTGTCCGTTGCGATCGATGAACTCGTATGGCGGGTAGTCCCGGTCGGCGCCGACGACGATGCGGGGCGGAGGCGCGGGCGCGTCCTCCACGGTCTGGGCCTGGGTGGCTCCGGTCAGGGCCAGCCACACGAGGGCGCATCCCGTCATCCGGGCGAGAGTTGCCGCTGCCATCGAGCCGCTCACGCTACGACGCGGCCCGGCGGACTACAAGCCGCGGCGGGCGATCCGCCCGCGCCCTCCAAATCGCGGGGAAAGGTTGGCGACTGGCCTCGCGGCACTTATGAGTCCCCCTGGACCGCGAAGGTCCTCTGCAGCGTCCGCAAGCGGACCCGCCCGTGCCGGAAAGGACTCCCCGGTTCCCCTCGCGCTCGGACGGCCTTGCGCTCAGGAGGTGGAGGTCGGTGGCAGAGCCCAAGATCAAGGGGCTGCTCCTCGGGGCGCGGTTGATGTTCCTGAACGCTCAGGGTGCGGAGAAGAGGGGACAGGTGCTGGGCCGCCTTTCGCCGGCCGATCGGGCGATCCTGACTGGCGTCTTGCTCCCCAACAGCTGGTTCGGCGCGGGCCTCCTCCACCGGCTCGACGAGGCCATCGCCGAGACCCTGGTGCAGGGCAAGCGCGGGCAGCTCTATCGGGAGCTCGGGCGCTTCTCCGCGCAGAGCAACCTCGGTCCGGATGGCATCCAGCGAGCCTATCTGCGGGAAGGCGACGTGCACTTCCTCTTGCGTCACGTCCCCCGCATGTACAGCTACGTGCACGCCGATGGGCGTCGAACGTACGAGAGCGCCGGGGAGCGGGCAGCCATCATCCGGACGCTCGACAGCCAGGAGGTGGACGCCGACGAGTGCCGCACCACCATCGGGTGGCTGGAGCGAGGCATCGAGCTCTCCGGCGGGCAGGACGTCCGGGTCGTCGAAGTGCAGTGCCGGGCGAAGGGCGCGCCACACTGCGAATACCATTGCTCCTGGGAGGAGGGCCGAGGGCGTCCGGAGGAAGGCCCGGGTCGATCCTAGCGGCCGCGCAGCGAGCGCAGGTACCGGCCCATCTCCCCGTCGACCCCGCGGACGTGGTCTCGCAGCCACTCGCCGAGCCAGCTCGAGATGTCGACCACCAGGGAGGGCGTGGCCCCATGCTCGTCGAATTGCGCCTTGCGCTCCACGAACGCCTTCACGAAGCTCCGGTGGGCCGATCGGTGGTTTCGCAGCCCCGGGTAGCGGGCGGCCTCCATTTCCCGCTCCTCGGCGGCAAAGTGATGGACCACGTAGCGCTGCAGGTATGCGAGCACCGGGCCCACCTTGTCCAGGCGGTGGGCTCGCATGGCATCGTGGAGGGCGGCGACGGCCGCGTAGAGCTCGCGGTGCTGGGCGTCGATCGCGTCGATCCCGATAGCGAGATCTTCCGTCCACTGGTTCAACTTCGCACCTCCGGCCCGGGTTCAGGCTACGCCGAGCCCGGTCTCTCCTCAATTTTCCGCACCGATAGCGCGACGAAGAGGGACCGTCTACGCCGCCACCGAGAGGCCGAAGCGCTCTCGGCCGGAGTCCAGGTACCTCCCCATGAGCGCGGTGGGGAAGGGAGTGAGGGACTAGCCCAGGGGTGAAGAGCGAGTTCAGCTCACCGGGGCGCAGTCGCCGGAGCGCGCCCGGTCGAGGACGGGGTGGTGGTTGAGCCAGGACCTGGAAGCCGTGACGGAGCGAATGAGCCAGCCGAGGAGCGCCGGGGCGAGCTCGAGCAGGCCGCGAAGATGCTCCCGGGCGCTCGTTCGCTCGCCGAGGTGCGGGAGGTTGAGCTCGAGGACGAGAAGCGTCACCACCATGGCGAAGACGCCGTCGCCGAGGGCCTCGACCTTGGGAAGCGCAGCTCCCCGCGCGAGAATGGCGTGAGAGAACGTCGTCGCGGGGGGATAGGTCGGGGTGCCGCGCGATCTACACGGTGGCCGTCGCCACACTCTGTGAGACGAGGAACTTACCGAGGGCCGTGTCGCTCGAGCCGATGTGGTCTCGCAGCCAGGCGCCCAGGAAGGAGTTGAGCTTGATGGCCATCCCGCCCGATGCGCCCTTCTGCTCGAACTCGGTGGCGACCTCCAGGAAGGTCTTCACGAAGGCGTCGTGCTGGGCCTTGTGCTGGGCGAGCGCGGGGTAGCGGTGCTGCGTCATGAGCTTCTGCTCGGCGCCGAAGTGCTCGACCACGTAGTCCTTGAGGAAGGCGATGAGCTTCCCGATCTCGTCCTTTCCCTTCGCCTGCAGCATGGCCTCGAGCAGGGCATTCACCCGCCGGAAGAGCTCCTGGTGCTGCTCGTCAATGATCTTCACTCCCACTGCCAGAGTCTTGTCCCACTGGATGGCCATGTCGTCCCCTTGCTGGTTAGGTCCTCGGTGGGCAGCTTGCAAGCGATGTGCTGGGGAAACGGCCGGGAATCAGCGACCCTCCCCGGGGGTCAGCTCGCGCCCATGGGTGAACGGCACCCTGCTCGCGCGGCCGGGGGGCCTGGCAGGGGCCGCGGATTTCGGCGGGGGCATCGAAGTGCGCGCCCGATCAGCGATAATGGGGCTCCAATGCCACGCGGCCCGGCCCGGTCTGCTTCCCACCCTCGCCCTCGCGGGCGCCGTCGCGGACCCGTTCGGCACCGAAAGGCGTCGAGGGTACCTGCCATGTCGCGGCGCGGAGCGGCGCCGTGAGCTCCTGGAACTGCCGCTACGAGGTCGACGGCATCTGCAGGAAGGTGGACGGCGCCTACTGTCGCCCGGGGATGAAGGGGTGCATCCTCGTCGGCAAGGTGAAGTTCCAGGACGGTGCGGTGCCGTCCCCGGTGTGGCCCGCCGACGAGGAGCCGTCGCCCGGCGGCGCAGGAGGGGGCGGCCCCCAGCGCTAGCCTCGTCGTCCCGCTCCCTCGAGAAAGGTCGAGGCGTCCGGGAGTGCCGAAGAGGCGGTCCGCCTGACCCGCCCCGCCGAGGTTCCCTCGATCCTGGGGCTGCCCACCGCGTGGGGCGGCGCTAGCTTTGACGCGGGTCATTGCAGGTGGTGGAGAGGGGGCACCATCTGCGGCAAGTCGGGTCCACTCGGCGTGCCCCAGGTCAACGGTGAGAAGCGCCCGTCGGCCGCCCCCCACCACTCTCCTTCCCCGTGGGGTGACGCTCGGGGCTCGACGAGTCCCGGGGAAGGCGCAGGGGCCCGCCCGGTCGCGAACGGCGCGTGCGACGAGCGCCGGTATCCCCGTCAGGCGGCGCGCGCCGCCAGGGACGAGTGCGCTCCGGCCTCGTTCCAAGCGACCCAGTCGCGCCAGCCGTGCCAGACGTCCGCGTACATGAGGTCCGGGCGCTCCGGAACGTAGACGGGCTTGTGACCGCTCCGGCAATAGGCCTGCCACATGGCGTGCGCGCGAAGCTCCGCCGCTTCCGCGCAGGCGTCACAGAGGTGCTCGAGCTTGATGCAGTCTTCGCACGCGGTGTTCATATCGTTGTCAAAGAAATACCAGACATGCACCCAGCGGAAATTCCCACGAACCGTGTCCACGAGGCGTGGGCGGGGCCTTCGTGCGACAGCGCGCGGGGATCCGCGCCGCCGGTCTCCCGGGACGCGCCCACAGCGACCGACCTCCTCGCCGCCGCAGGGCGCGGCGCGAGTGGATTTGGAGGTGGGTTTCCCGCAGGCATGCACTCATCCGTCGCCTTCCGCGCGCCCGGAAATGTGGGCGCGACGCCCACTCGGGCGCACGCGAGCGCACCCCCTCGCGTGCGCGAAGGCCAGATGGTTGAAGGTCAAATCTCTTTGGCGACGTCCGGCAACCTCCCCTGGTCGCGCGCCGGCTCCAACGGACGAGCGAGCCCCTGTCGGCGCCCGTCGGCGGGACCCCAACTGAGCCCCATCCGCTCGGAAGGGAAAGGAGCGAGGGTACAAGCGTGCTGCAGTATGCGCGACTTCCGGACGAGCTCCTGCTCTCGGTCCAGGGAGACTTCGGGTTGCCGGACGTTCAGGCGATGAAGGACATCCTGGTCGGTGTCCGGCCCGGCGCTCGTATCACCCTCGACTTCAGCCACGCGGAGCAGATGCAGGAGGTCGCCATCGCCGGCATGGCGCCGATGCTAGAGGCGCTGAAGGGGTCGACCGTGGGCGTACGCGGGCTCTGCCGCCACCAACTGCGGCTCCTCGCCTACATGGGTGCGCACTTGGCGGGGGCCGCCGAGAGCCACGCCGTCGACGACTCCTGATCAAAGTGCCGTTGCTCGGGGTCCGCCCGACCTCGGGGGGCGGTGCTTGCGCCTGCCTAGGGGTCCGCCCGGTACACCAGTAGTTCCTGGAAGGGGAGGAGACGCCAGCGCGTCCCGCTGGCGAAGGTGATCTCCACGTCGTCCGGGCGCACCGAAACGCGCACGATGCGCGCGCCGTGAAGCGCCTCCTCGTCTCCCGGCTGCGCCTCGGAGGCGGTGACGGTCCTACATGCAGGGGGGCGGATGAGCGGGCTCGTGTTCACCGTCCGAGACACATAGCATCGAGTAGGGCGGGCGTGCGTCCCACGTCGAAACGGGGGGAGCGTTCACGACGTCGAGTGCCGATGTGGGGCGGTGGCGGCAGAGTCGGGTGGGTTCACGGCCCCGAGGAGTCGCCCCGCGGCGGAGGGCGCCGCCGCGGCCGGGAGCGCGCCGGGGAGGTAGGCCTCGAGGACCGTCGCTGCCTCGGCGAAGGTGAGCGCCACCGCGCGGAAGCGCTCCGGGGAGAGCGCGTCCTCCCACCCCTCGAGGGCGCGCTCTACCCTCGTCCGGCGCTCCTCGGAATGAACGAGGAACACGAGCCGCGGTGCGAATCCGTCGGCGAACGCCCGCTCGTACCAAGTCCGGCTGGTGCCCCCAGACCGCCCCAGGAAGAAGGCGGCGTAGCGCTCCACCTTGCGCAGCACCGCTCCGGCTCTTTGCGGGTTGGCGGCGTAGACGCCCTGGCTCCCGGTCTCGGCCTCCAGGAAGAGGCGACGCCGTCGCTGCGGGAACGTGAGGAGCGCGTCCGGCCTCAGGGCCACCCGGGCGGTGATCCCGAGGTGGCGCTGAAACATCTCGAACTCCAGGTCGGCTCGCTCCTCGCCCCGCCAGCGAAACGGCATATCCGCCAGCGCGCCGGCTCCCCGGGCACGGAGGGCGAGGACAAGGTCGAGCAACACCGCGTTCAAGCGCAGGGCGTGGTCTAGAAACTGGTGACCGACTTCGCGCGTCGCGGGGAGGCGGCGGGCCCACCCGAGTTCGAGCGCCCGTTCGCGACCGCCTCGGCCGAGCGTCCACACCGCGACCGGCGTGCCGTCGGTGCGGCGGTACCCGAGCCGTCGCAGGAAGGGCCGCCCGGGCTCGGAGGAGTGCCGGACAAGCCAGCGCTCGAGGGCTTTGTGACCGCGCTCGTCGCCGAGCAGCCGCCGGACCTGATCGGTGGACGCGTACCGCGCGGTTCCGAGGTACTCGAGCAGGCGAAGGACGTCCTCCTCCCGGCGCCGCGGTACCAGGAAACGACGCTTGCTCTCCCCGCGGGCCCGCCGCCAGCTCATCGGAGACCGCCGCGAGACGGGCCGCGGTGCGGGCGCCGACGGCTCTCGGTCGGGCGCGCCAGGCTCGGCATGTGCCCGTGCCATACGGGAGGCGCGAGGCCTCGTCAATACAGCCTCCGCGCCGTCGTCGCTCGCCGCGGAAGACCGACACTTCGGCGCCGCGGTCGGGTCGCGCCCCGGTCCCCCGGCCGCACCGCGGCCGGGGGACCGGGCTCCGACACCCTACATTCGCTGTGCCGGGTGCCTTCCTACGACGTCGTTGTGACCTCGCCACAGCGAGGCGGTGAGGATGACGAGGCCCACGAGGAACTGGTTCAGCGCGGCGGGCGTGGCGTCGAAGTGAAAGACGAAGGGAGAGAGGATGGCCCAGAAGCCCAGGGC
>Ga0335081_10001076_pt1 | contig 43849 bp, 36 predicted proteins | sample Lox_Sample_35_FD_206713 | JGI IMG/M metagenome (GOLD analysis project Ga0335081, IMG submission 206713) | Soil microbial communities from Loxahatchee National Wildlife Refuge, Florida, United States - Lox_Sample_3.5 | ecosystem: Environmental > Terrestrial > Soil > Wetlands | place: USA... | reverse complement strand
AACATCTATCGCAGCGTGACTTCGGGAGGGCCGTACACGAGGATCAATTCCAGCCTGGATCCGAACACCACCTACAACGACACGGCGGTGCAGGATGGGTCCACCTATTACTACGTGACCACCGCGGTCAACAACCAGGGACAGGAAAGCGGCTACTCCAACGAGTCTTCCGCCACCCTGCCCTGAAACCCGGCGGTCGTTAAGGCATTTCGCATCCCGCAGGGCGTCAGTAACTGGCCTGAACGCCACGGTATTCAGGCCAGCATCTGCATGCCAGACGTTTTGCGGCGGCGTACAGCAGCACTCCAAACCAGGCGCCCAGCGTATTCGTGATTATGTCTGTCACCCCGGAGTATCGGGTTGGCAGGTACCACTGAAAATATTCGATGGCAATACTCACGCTCGCTGCAACCAGCACTGTAACGAGGCCTGCTCGTCGCATCCTTCGCAATTCGATGAAGTAAACTGCCAGAATAAAGCCCAGGGGGATAAAGCCAGCGACATTGATAGCAGCGTTCTTCAGATAGCTTCCCTCGGCGTAAAACTCCGTCACTGGAGGCTCGAAGAGGAGTTGGCGCACAACCACAAAGTGTTTCGGAATTTCAAGATCGCTGCCCGATCCAACAGCGTTGTGGATGACATTACCACCATGTTCCCCGAAGACATACACTGCAACGGGCACCTCGGATTTATTAACCAGAGGTTCACCCTTTTGTGTCAAGCTTCGGTAATGCTCTTCTATGCTGGCCGGCTCCAGGTGGCTGGCGTAAACGGCCAAACCCTTCACTTCACCCGGCCAGCTATGGTCGCGCAACGGCGCGTTGGCTACTATCATCTGACCGGCTAGATCCTTGCCTGAAAGTCTCAATTTCGGCCCCGTCGCTGCCAGTCGCCCATCGATATATACCGAAGTGTTTTGACCATCTGAGGTGACAGTTATGAACGCCTGTTTCTTACGGAATACGTCTTCTACCAATAACTGTCTCTGGCGATAATGGTCTCGTCTAGCATCTCCAGCTCGCAGTACAAGGTCCGTGAAATCCTGCTCCATCGTAAACTGGCGATCGGTCTGGTGGTTGTAGAAGGTAAGAATAGAGCCTTTCTTCCAGACCTCCGAAGGTCGTACCCAGATCTCAACGCTGCAGGCTGGGAGATCAGGAATCGACAGTGTCCCGGTACTCAGCGCCGTGCCGTGTTTGTCAAAACGGATACCGTTTCCATCCTGTGTCCAGGCTGCCTGGTTCCTTGGGGAACAGAATGGCCAAAGGCCGGCAACGAGGGTTGCGCAGATGGTAAGCAGGCAAGCCAAGGTTATCGTGAGCGGTGAAACATGGAGCCTGCCGAATTGGAGACCTGAAGCTGCAGTCCCAACTACTGCCAGGCCGGCCTTCCTATCCGATGCTTCACGCAGGGACCGCATGCAACACTGCGCGCTCAGGACTTGAGACTACCCAGATGCTTTTTTATGTCAGCGGCCGCGCTGTAATTGGGATCAATCTTCAGAGCACGCTCCAGGTGCTGCCGTGCCAGCGCAGGTTTTTGTGTCTTCTGATAGACCAACCCGAGATGGTAGTGGATGTCGGGACTGTCCGGTTCATTCTGCTTCTGCTGCAGCTTAAGAGCCTGTTCGAACAGACTGAGCGCGAGAGGGTATTCCTCCTTCTGATAGTAGACCCAGCCCAAAGTATCGGCCGCGCCAGGAGAATCGGGCATGCCGGCGTGAGCCACCTGGGCCAGCGAGAGGGCGTCATCCAGACTGCCGCCGCTTTGCAGGAGAACACTGGCCAAATGCAGTGAAGCGACGGGATTGCCGGTCTGGATATCAAGGGCTTCACGATACGCCTTCTCCGCGCCGGTCCAGTCCCGCTTCATCGTATATATGTTGCCCAGAAGAATCGGGAAGCCCGCGTTGTGAGGATAGCTTCGCATTGCCTGCTGGCAGGTAGCGATCGCCCGGTCGAATTCTCCCCGTGCCGACTGTACCTGCACCAGGTTAGCCAGAGCATCTGGATTGCGCTCATCGAGAGACAACGCCCTGCTGAACGCGCCTTCCGCGCTCTCCAAATCCTTCTTCCTGGTGAAAAGCACGGTTCCCAACAGATCGTAGAAGCTGCTGTTGTTGGGCTGCCTGGTGATCTGGGCTTTTGCGATGGCAATAGCTCTGTCTACCTGGTTTTGCGCCAGACATGTGTTCACTAGTCCGCGCAACGCGTCACCCGAGTCGGGATCCCTGTCCAAAGCCTGCTGATAAGCCTCAGCCGCCGGAGCGTATTCCTTTTCCATGAAGTGCAGATTTCCGAGCTGGACATAGCCAAGCTGACTGTTCGGGGCCACTTCTATCGCTTTCTGTATGTCCCGTTGCGCGGCCGGGAATTGTCTGCGATTGATATACGAAATGGCGCGGAGCGCATAGCCTTCAGGCTTGCTGGGCTGCAGCTTGATCATCTCGGTGGAGGACTGCTCCAGGGTGCCCACATCGCCAGTGCGCATCGCCAGCAGTGCCAGCGAGCGCTGCGCATCCAGCAGATCCGGGCGCAGCCGTATCGCCTCCCTCCACTCTCTTTCCGCGCTGTCAACGTTCCCCGATCTCTGGAATGCCAGTCCGAGCTGATAATGAGCTGTCCCATCGTTCGGATCGTTCCTCACCGCATTCTGCAGGGTTTCCAGCGCGGCAGTCAGGTTCCCGGTCAGCAGTTGTAGCTGGCCTCGATAAATCAGCGCTTCATTGTCGCTGGGATCGGCCTTAAGAAGTTCAGCATTGACCTTAGCCGCCTCTTCATATTGCCTGCCTCCTATGAGCAGCTGAATGTAGCTCTTCTTGACGTCAAGGTCGTTGGGGTATTCCCGGTAAAGGTGGGAGTATTCCTCCCTGGCCTTTTCAATATCTCCGGTTGTGAAATAGAAATCGCCCAACATACGATAGCCGGCCGGATTGTCCGGAAACTCGCGCTTGACCTGCCTGAGAAATTCTTCCGCCTGGTCCTTCTTGCCTTCAGCCAGAAACAGGCGGGCAAGAGCTGCCCGCGGGCCCGGACTCTTTGGATCGGCGTCAATTGCGCGGCGGAATTCCTGTTCAGCCTGTCCGTAGAGGCCGCGCGCCTGATGGTAAGTGCCCATGATCAGCAATGCATGCACGGCCCTGGGATTCAGTTCGATCGCCTTCCTGAAATTCGTTTCCGCAGCGTCAGGCCGGCCGGTCTTCAACTGAATTAGCGCCAGATCAAGGTACAAATCCGAATCGTCCGGCGCGAGGCTGATAGCTTTCTGCATCTCCCCAATGGCTGCCGGAAAGTCGTTCTGCGCGCCCAGGAGATTTGCAGCCACTGAGTGCCCTTTGGAATCCTGCGGACGATTCTTGAGCAGCCAGTCCGTTTGTTCCTGGGCCAACTGCAATTGCCCGTTGGCAATCAGCAACCCGGCCAGATCCATGCGGGCCGCGTAGTTCTCGGGTTGCAGCTCGACGGTTCGAACAAGCTCCTGATACGCCCGCGCGGGCTGCCGGGTTTTGAGATAGGTCTGGGCCAGTTCATAGCGGGCCTCGGCATAGTTTGGATCGATCCGGAGAGCATTCACCAACTGGATAGCAGCTTCGCGATATTTCTCCTTCTCCAGATAGCGCTGGGCGCTCTGCAGATATTTCTGCTTGCGTACGTTGGGGTCGCGCGAGCATCCCGTAAGAACGGTTGCCATCAGTATCATAGACAGGATCAGACGCAACCAGTTGCTACTCCTCACAGCCAAACCTCCCCGGCACCGCGAACCACGAAGCCCATGGCCGGAGTATAAGGCACAAAAACCGTGGTGCGCCAGCAAGTGCGCCTTTCACGCTTGCTGGCCGCCTGCGGCGAGTCGGGCAGGAACCCCCGAAATGGCCACAATGGGTCCAATACCGCACCTTGTCACATGAATGTCGCTAATTCCGGGGGACGACCCCGCATGCCAGAAATGTAAGTTATTGATTTGGTGAGGCTTACGGAAATGTTGCAAGCGCTTGCAAGGGGTCGCAGAAATTATCAGTCTTGACGCCACAACCGCTTAGGGCTGAAATGAGGACGTGGGTAGGCCCACTGTGTGCGACCGGAATTTCCTCTTGCCACAGGCGAGGAGAAGAACATAATGAAACGCGCGATCAGCACGTTCTGGTGGATGGCGTTAGCTGCGGTTCTGTTGTGCATGGCGTCGCCGGTTTTTGCGCAAACGCAGTTTACAATAGACTCAACCTCGGGTTATCTCTGGGGCGAATATACCTCCCCTTATGGCACAAATAATCCTGGCGTTGGGAGCGTCATCTGCGACGATTTTAAGGACACCACCTACATCGGGACGAATTACACGTACAAACCCGAATCGTTTAACAGCTTCATCAGCGGTGTCTGGGGCACGAGTGGCAGCCTCTATCAGGCGGCCGCCTACCTGGTAGAGCAGATATTCACCTCTTCGGGGTTGACCCAACAGGAGTACAACTGGGCACTCTGGGCACTCTTCGATCCAACCGATGCCCTAGCCACGATGAATGCTAATGGGGTGACTCAAACCGGCTGCAATGACATTTTCGGCAGTGGCGCCTACAGCGGCGGTCACTGCAATGGTGGAAACGGGGGCCTGATCGGAACTGCGAAGACCAATGGTCCCACCGGCAACTACAACAACCTGGTTGTCTATGTTCCACAGAACCAGAGCGGGAGCGGCTGGTGCACCCAAGCTGGCCTCTGCGCGTCCCAGGAGTTCTTTGGCATCCTGCTACCGGCGCCTGAAGGCGGTGCGTCTGCGCTCTATCTGCTCCTCTCGGGTATAGCCTGCCTGGCAGCCATATGCTTCAAACGCGCACAGACCTCACGGACTGACGTGGCCTGATTCGCTGGCGTAGTTTTGCAGTTCGCCTTCTCCCACCGTTGCTGATGCCTGAAGCGAGGGTTCGCCCTCGCTTCACGTGTCTATTGGCGACGTTGCCGACGGCGCGTCGAAAACCGCCAATTCGAAATCATTGTCCTGGGACACCGGCGAACCAGGCACCGAGCTCCGGTGATGCGCTGTGCACCGCCACGTCATGAGCACTCGCAAACTGCACGCCGACGACACGCCGGTTCCGGTGCTGGCACCCGGCGCCGGCAAGACCAAGCTGGGTCGTCTGTGGACCTATGTTCGCGACGATCGTCCGGCAGGCGATAGCACCCCGCCAGCAGTGTGGTTTGCGTACTCAACGGATCGACGTGGCGAGCATCCGCGCCAGCATCTGCGCCGCTTCAGCGGCACGCTGCAGGCGGATGCCTATGCCGGTTTCCATCATCTCTATGAGGGCGGACGGATGCAGGAAGCAGCATGCTGGGCACACGTGCGGCGGAAGTTCTACGAGTTGCAGGTGGCGCATGCTTCGCCACCAGGCGCTGAAGCCCTGAAGCGGATCGCGGAGTTGTACGCCATTGAAAGTGACATCCGGAGACGGCCTCCGGAAGAACGCCTGCAAACTCGCAGCACTCGTGCCCGTTCTCTGCTGGAGTCGCTCCATCAGTGGCTACAAGCCACGCTGGCCGTGGTGTCGAAGAAGTCGGAGATCGCGGCTGCCATCCGCTATGCGCTGGGGCGCTGGCGGGAGCTGCTGCGCTACGCCGAAGACGGGCACATCGAGATCGACAACAACAGCGCCGAACGGGATCTGCGGGCTGTCGCTCTGGGACGGAAGAACTACTTCTTCGCGGGATCAGATTCCGGTGGGGAGCGCGCTGCCGCCATCTATAGCCTGATCGGCACTGCCAAACTGAACGGTCTCGACCCGGAGGCGTATCTGCGTGAGGTGTTGCAACGCATCGCCGGCCATCCCATCAACCGCATCGAGCAACTAACGCCGTGGAATCCTGTTGCAGCCGCCGAAGCCGCCAGCTCGTAGCTCCCTTCAACCATTATTTGTGATAACCAAGACTCGCCCATGCACACCCCTATGTCGCATGGGGTCGCCACTGTTAGGCGAATCGTGTTTTCTTGTTGCTGTTGGGCGAATAAAAGACGTACAGTTGCGCAATCGCCTGTTCTCGATAGTTGGCTTTGCGTGCCCTTGCAGGGTAAAGTACGGGCTGCAATGGATAGCAAGCTCGTCAGCCGAGAACTGTGGAAGCTAATTCGCCCTGTTCTCAAGGACGCGGGTTGGACTTCCTTTTCTTAGTCGCACGGCCAGACGATTCAGCAATGCTCGTATTGATGTGATCAATTGGGAGATTTGTGAACATGTTTGTCGACCCCAATCTGTCATCGCGGACCGTGAACGATTCACCGTTGCGTGAGATCTACGTCAGCACGGATATAGAAACCGACGGACCGGTCGCGGGAAAACACTCCATGCTGAGCATTGGATCGGCAGCCTATCTGGCCGACAAAGAGCTGCTGGGGACGTTCTCCGCCAACCTGGAAACGCTGCCCGCATCGGCCCCGGATCCCAAGACCGCCGCATGGTGGGCCACACAGCCAGACGCATGGTCGGCCTGCCGGCAAAATCTCGAAGCGCCTGCCGTCGCCCTGAGACGCTACGTTGCCTGGCTCAAGGCGTTTGGCGGACGGCCAGTGTTTGTCGGGTACCCGGCCGCTTTCGATTTTTCCTTCGTCTATTGGTATCTCACCGAGTTCGCGGGCGAGAACCCATTCGGCTATTCGGCAATTGATATCAAGACCTATGCGATGGCATTGCTGCGCAAACCATATCGAGCGTGCGGCAAGCAGTCGATGCCCCCGGAGTGGTTCGATCCCGTGCCTCACACGCATGTGGCGCTCGACGATGCCATCGAGCAAGGACAACTCTTCTGCAACATGCTTAAAGCCAACTTCGGCGCCTAACTAGCCGCTCACGGCTGCCACATGTCGGCCCATGCCGCAGCCGCCCAGCTTGCTGAGGGCAGCGAGAGATTGTCTGGTCAATCACTGGCCGCGAAATCTTACTTGCCAGAGATAGGCAAGTCAATGAAAGCCGGGAGGTTGATGACAGTCTCAGCTGATCGTTGCCGTAACATCGCCATCACACTCATAGTCCCCGGATCGCAATCCTCGCAAGTGTCCATCTACTTCTTGGTGGACACTTATCGGCCACACTCATCACCCTTGCCTCACCGCGTCCTTGGCCGAACGCTTTCGATGCGCCGTCAGCAACGTCGCCAATGATCATCGTCTGGCCGCAAGAAAAAAGGCGCTCTCCAATCGGGAGCGCCTTGAATGCGAAACTACAGACTATACCAGCGACTACTTAGCGCAAATCAGGCTGGTTATCACGCTGGCAGGTACTCTTCCAGATGGGTCACTGGAGTGTCGCACTTCACTGCCACGAAATAGCTGGCACCGCCTTCCTCGGCTTCGACGCGTACGACCTTGCCCTCACCCACCAACTGAATCGGGCGGACTCCCTGCTCGCCATGGACTGTCAGAACAAACGATACGTGTGTGCCGGGCGTAACGGGTAGCATGCTCCTGACCAGAAGTCCGCCTACGCTCACGTTCCTGCTTACCGTTTCGATGTTCGTACTTGTCGAGCCGACCTGAACCTTCATTCGCACGGGAAATGCCAACTCGAACCGGCGGTATTTTCGCCCGTGCCAGTCCGAGGTCTGCACAGCTGTTCCGAGTCTAGCCATATCTACCTGTCCGTTTTGCCTTGAGCTCAGGGACGCTTGACTGTCGCGCTGGCCTCATTGGAAGGGCTACTAACCGCTCCCGCAATGCCTACACTGCGGGCACGATAAGAGTAGGTATGTCCGGCCACAACGTCAAAATCCGTGCAGCTGGTTTCACGAATGGGAAAACGGCTGATCGCTTTGTACCCCGCGCCTGGTTCCTGGCGTTCGATAATGTAGCCTTTAACCGGACCATCAGGAGGCCGCCAGGAAAGCAAAACGCTGTGCCGACCACGCTCCGCTGCCCCAGACTTCGACCTTTCGGCCGGCTTCACCGTGTGATTGGTCGCTGCTATTGAATCATCACGGCAGCTATGACTGGTCTGGTCAGTGGCATAGCATGCCATGGCCGACAGCAGAATCGCCGCGCCTGCAAAAATTCTCAGAATACCCGGCAGGTCAAATCTGTAGCTCATGGAAGCCGCTGGAAACGATGGTTGGTCAGCTTCAGTGGGAGCAATCAGGTTGACCTTCGCTTGTGAGGAACTGCGGGATATGAAGCGGGTGCACCAACTCCAACTTCCCGTCATATCTTCTCAGCTCATGTTACCTGCCGCTGACAACAGGGAAAGCTGCTTGTCTGAACGCTTTGTAGAGGTACGGTGCTCGATCCATCCGAAGAATGAGATCAGAAGCAGCACGCCAGCCAGCGATACCGCAAAGAACAATGCGCCGCCCTGATGATGCAGAGAGCCAGTCAGATATCCACGGTCTATATATGCCCCGAGCAGCGCCAGGGTGAATACCCGCAGTCCGTTCTTGGCAACGCAGAGAGGCAGAGCCGCAAGCATCACCAGCGCTCTGCCCCAATACGATCTTAGTAGCAGGTATGACATGACCATGGAGCTCACGACCAGCATCATGCTGGAGCGAATGCTGCTGCACTCCTCGGCAACGGCGACCGTTAATCCGGGAATCGTAAGCGCCACTCCGTCCTGCGCCACCGGCACGCCCACGGCGGTGAACAGTATCCGCACACAGGCTGCAGTTCCCTGCTGCAGGAGCTCAACCACGTGATTGACTACAAAGTCCGGCATGGGCACCAGCCACAGCAGAAACAGCAGGGGAAAGGCGCATCTGCGAAAAAGGCGGACACCGAAGCAGCATACAAAAGATCCGATCCACCACATCACGAGGCCGAGCATCTCGAGAGCCAGGCGCACGTCACCGGTAAAAACATCCACCCTGCCCCACCGCAATCCGGCTATACGAGCCAGCAAGCCCAGAGCCAACACCACGCAGCCGGCGCGAATGCCTGGAACTGGTTGCCATGTGTGGCTTTTCCGATCCAGAAGGACCATTGCCATGCTGATGGGCGGAATGAGCAGGATGTGGGTATAAGCATCGTTTCCCAACGCCAGGGAAAATGTGCTGACCAGGGCATTCCACCAGATCAGCACGGCAGCCATGCAAAGCAGAGCAAAGATGCGGTAATAGTGCCCTGACTTCATGCCTTCGCCTGCAGAGCTTCGGGCGTTGCAGCGCCCGGCCAGTTGCTGCCATGCTCGATTTCGTACTCGAGATGGTCGTCGCAGATCCTCGCGAAAGCAAGGGAGGCGCGTTCCGACCCCGGTCCTTCGATCCGCCAGCCGCCGGAACGCCTGACGACCTGCAGTTTACTTCGTGTCCGCCACCACTGATCCACTTCTCCGGGAAGTGCAAACCACAGTTGCCGCTGCGATCCGAGCTTGCGCAAGAAGCACAACAGATCGAGATAGATGCCACGTGCTCTCTTATCAAGCATGTAGTCGGGATGCACCAGAAAGCTGATCAGACCGTTCTTGCGCAGGATCATCTCCGTCTGCTTCTTCCACAAATCCAATGAATAGTCGCCAAGCAGGTGGAACAGCATGTAATCCTGTGTAGTGGTCAGCGGGATTTCGACAGTATCTCCCACAAAATAGGGCATCACCGTGCAACACCCGCCGCGCTGCGGATCGAGATGCGCCACATTGGGCACGGAGATGTCGTAGGAGAAGTCCAGCGCATCGTACCAGTCGAGGTTCCTGTACATGAGGGCGGCGCGAAAACCGCGGGCTGCATATGTTTGCCCATAGTGGTTGATCTTCTGCACGCGACGAAGGAACTCCTGCCTGTCGGAAAACAGATAACCATCGTGGTTCAGATCCTGAATGTTGACTTCGAAACCGCGGTCCCGAATGTCCTGAAGAAGCGTTTCGGAGACTGTATACGGCCCTTCCGGCACTAACTGGAAAGATGCTTTGATCTCGTGGGAATCGTCAATGTCCAACAGTTCACGACAGAAGCTGTAGCCAGTTTCGCCTTCCACGTCGTGAGTGAGCACAACACAGCCCTTCGTACCCCGCGGCCAGAACCACACGAACGGCACCCTGTCGATACCTTTGGCCTTCATGGAGAGGAGAAGCAGGGCCTCGCTCAGTTGCTCTACGGTCGTATCCACCGGCCAGCGCGGAAAAGCGATACGCCTCCATCCATTCGCGTGAATCTGCTTTACATATGTGCGGAGGGTCAGACCCATCCAGGGTCGCAGAAGGTAATATCCATCACGAAGAAATTTCTGCCGCTGGGTCCATTCGCTGCACGTGTACTGCCTGGCATAGCGTTCCAGGCGCAGGTTGTCGATGACTTCAGTGGGACTGAAGGGCAGGAGGACGGTGGTGCCTGACTGCTTTACGTCGCGGAGGACGCCATAGAGCAGGGCGTCGGCGTCAGGCGTGCGGTAACCGCTCGCTGATCGCCCGTAACAGATTGCTTCATGCGCGAGGCGAAAATAGCCTGAGTCCGCAGAAAGTGGGCCCGTGAGCTCAAACTGCAGATAGTCGTCAGGACAGCGATAGTATTCTGTTAAAGCGCTCATGCCGCTGTCAGTCTCCGCCCTCTCGCGGGGCTTAACATTATCATCGGTCAGATACACTGCGCGGAGTGCCATATGATCCTGTAACCAGACGAGAATTCCCGAAGCACCTGCTCACACCAAAGAAACGGCCTTCTGTAGGAATGCTCGGAGAGTGTACCCGTCTACCCCGGGGACCCGGGACTCGCATCGTCATACCGGCCCGCCTGACGCCTATCTGTCTCTCCGTCACGGTGTCGGAACAGTGGCCGATGCCTCATTCGAGTACGAGCTTTCCGCCCCGTTTCCGTTCACTGCCGTTACCACATAATAATAGGTCATGCCCGCCACTACAGCTCGATCATTGTATGTTATAGCATCTACCGGCGATGAATTGAGCTTTCGAAATGGTCCGTCGACGGTTGATCCACGGTAGACATAATACCCGACCACGTCCGTCGATGGGCTCGCTGTCCAGCTAAGGATCACCTGATGCTGCACCTGAGCAGGGCCAGTCCCCCCCGGATTACCCGCATTGGACCCTGCGGGCGAACCGCAACTGGTGGCAAAGATGAGAGCTACGAGCGCCGCAGCACTCACCCATACGCGGCTCAGAGGGCGGTGGTATCGTCGCACATCGACGCCCGGTCGCCCGGCCTGATCCTGAATGCAGCTCCCTAGGTAATGTATCTGCACGGCGGCAAACCACATTCCGATTGTAAAAAACATCAGGACCGCTCGTGCCAGTCAGGCTCCTGTTTTTCAGGTTACCTTTCGGGCAAAGCTGAGCTTGCCACGGCTCACGACCGTGTCCTCCACACGAGCAACTCCTTCGACCAGTGCTGCCTCCTCGGTCATCTTCACTATACTCACGTCGATCGTCATGGTATGGCCAGGCAGCACAGGCACCAGGAATCGCATGTCATTCACGCCAGCCAGCGCCATGAACTCGCCTGTGTTCATACCCTTGCCCGTGCTTCGGCTGAACAGAATCGACGCGCTTTGTCCTATAGCTTCGATGATCGAAGTCCCTGGCATTATGGCAAACTCGGGAAAATGCCCGAGAAACTGGATCTCGTTTCCAGCAACATTCTTAATCGTTTTGATGCGTTTTCCGGGCTCTAACTCTAGCACCCGATCCACCATGATGAACGGGAATCTCTGCTTCAAATGCGCTTTCACTTCTTCAAAGCTCATCGTCATAAAGAAGCGGTCGAAGAATCCGTTCTGATCCAGACTCTAACTGCTGGTATTCGGACTACAAGGATCGCTCAACGCCGGCGCAGCACCATAGCCAGAGCACGGGGCAGGAACCGGCCTCCGGGAGCGGGCGATCCCGCATCACTGACAAGCCGGGTAACGCGGAGCCCTACTTCTTCGGCCATTTTCACGGGCTCGCTTTCGTGATGAAATTCGAAGGTGTGGTCCCGCTGGGCCGATTCCAGGGCCGTGCTGAAGAAAACCAGGCCATCATCAGCAAGGTGATGTGCGATCACTTTAAATAACGGTCGCGGATCCTGCAGATGCTCCGCCAGCATGGCAGCAATGACTCCCTGATAGGATCGGCTGTCTTCTGTTGAATTCAGATTAAGAGCATCTTTAACCTCAAATGCCACACGAGGCGCATGCCCGGAGGCAGCGAGCAGGCGATTTGCCACAGCTACAGCAGGCGGGCTGATATCGTACCCTCTCAGATGGATGTCCGATCTTGTTTCGGCCGCCAGCAAGCTCATGACACCATGACCGGAAGCGAGCTCAAGGACTTTAGCGCCACCGGGCAGGGATTTCAGAAAATCGTCCCGATACATAGCGATGTGGCTCACCATGGATGGCCAGAACGGATAGATGAGGATTGCGGCCCACATGTAGGGAACCATCCAACCTTCGTCTTCATAGACTTCCGAGATGAGGTCCGGGAGATTCTCGGGCGTGTACCGGCCGTTTTTTTCATAAAGCTGTTGGGACTTCCAGACACCGAGACAATACTTCGCGTAGCCCTTCGCGGCATCCTCAAAAGCCCGCTCGCCGTAGGCGGCTCCGGCCCACTGAGCAAGCGGGTTCAACAGCCAGGAACAAAGTCCCTGGTTCGCCTCAAACGTGCTTCGGGCGGCGGGCGCCAGCATTCGGGCATTAGTGTCCAGACTTCTAAGAAAATCGGTCGCATCTCTCATTTGATTTGTCCCCCGGTACTTCAGCCGGTGGAGCAAACATGCCGAACCATTCTGACCATGGGACGGATCAGATCAACGCCATCCCAGGGAGGGGCAAAGACATGCATCTGGCCAAGTTTCACAATGCGGTCGACGCCTCTGTTGCCGGCGAGCGAGGCGAGCTTCCGTTCCTTTTCACGATCGGCGATGCCCAAACCTAGTGTCTGCACGTTTCCGTCGAATTTCGAAAGCGCATCCAGCAGATTGTCCACCTCCAGGACCGTCAGAGTTCTTCCCTGCACCGGTTGGGGAAGGTCTGAACCACAGCCGACTAGCAGTGTCCAGTCCGGCTCCATCGGAAAGACCGCCTGATGCGCTGGGTCGTTAAGGAGCCATGAGGCCCGGGCATGACAAATCACTGAGGTCAAGGCAGCAGAAATAGTCCGGCGGGGATGCGCCTCGTTTTCGCTCTCAAAAGCCCGCTGAAGAACTTTCAGAAAATCCGCGATCGAGTCGCCATTCCGTCTTTCAAGGAATAAAACCTGAGGGGAGGAACAGGCCTGCTGGTCAAACTGCCAGACGTCACGGGCGATTCGCCGACACCAGGATGGCGATTCGTCAGGGTCGGTCCAAGCTCCGGCGTCCATGGCTGCTGCCGATATCCTGGGTCCGAAGACCGCCAAGCGCGCCCAGTGCGGAAAGGGCAGTGCGCGAATCTGCAAAACGGCATCTTCACCGCCCCAGATCATCGCACCGTCCACGGCTCGAGCCATTGCTTCCTGCAAGTCGTGCCGGTCATGGTCGAAGGCCGCCATAAAGATGCGTCGCGTCAGTAGCTCGCCGGCGTCGCTCTCTACCAGTTTCTCCATTAGTTGCTGCGTCAGATCCACCTGGCCGTGAGGAACACGCACCAAGGCAGCATTACCTCCCAGGAGCGCACAGGTCATGGAGAGAATTGGCTGGATCTCGACATTCCCGGCAGGCCAATGGCCCACAATCCCGACCGGAAAGGCCTTGCACCTGGCGCGACCATATTCTGTCCACCCGCCATGTAAGGCATTGCACCCCAGTTCGCGGCCGATGATGGGCTCCAGAGTACCCCTTCTTAACCACATGCGAAGAAAGGGAATCCCTGGTAGATCGTCCAGTTCGCGATCATCCAGACTTCTCGCCCAAGCTTCGAAGACACCGATAACCTGGTCCGGCGAAACTTCCTCCTCCACGACTGCCTGATGCAGTCTGTCCGCTGTGCTGGAGATTTCCGCAGGTGAATCGACCTTCTGTACTAAAGCAGTCAGAGTGGCCATCGTCGACTTAATTAACTTTCGATCGCTTAATCTGGACGTTGCCGCAGCCTCGGAGCTCAGCCTTGGGAACTCGTCCGGCAAAGCGGAAGGAAATGCCCCGTCTTCCACAGGCGCAACCATCGTAAGCAATGACCTGGGCCATGTCTTCCGTGAGCAGGAGATGGCCGGGAAAGCTGGTGGGCAGAACGCTGCAGACCTGGACAATTCCATATTCTCCTGCCGCAACCGGCTCGAGAGTGAGAGGATCCCGCACAATCACTTCCCCAAATACTGGTCCATGCTTGTTACCCTCGCTGCAGTCGGGAAAAATGACTCCTACGCTCTCCACCATGCCATAGAAATCGGTAATACGGTCGGGGGAACAGCCAAAGACACGCGCCAACTGCTCGTTGAATACTGTTTTCTCAACCGCCTGCTCCTGTAGGCGTTTCCAGCCGCCACTGTGCAGGATCCGGGCACCAGGAAGGTTCAGGCAGATGCCTTCAGCCAACAAAGGCTGCACCAGATAGTTCCATAGAATAAAGGTGAAGCCATACACCAATAGCTCGGTATTGGCTCGATCTTTGGCGAACTCTCGCAGTTTCTCGTGATCCAGCTCCAGATCACTTTCTCCGTTCAGACGAAGGCAACAGGTAGTCTCGTTTGCAAATGGCTGTAAGCCCTGAATTGCCGCGCCCCTGGCACCCAGCACGCTACCCGCTCCCCTGAAATCGGGTGTATCCACAATGAGATAAGCTCTGCGGGCGGGTCCAATAAAATCGCGAAGGATGTTTACCACTCCTTTAGTCATCCGTCGCGCAGTCGGCGCGTCGAGCACCACCTGACTGGGCAACTGAGACGTCGTAGCGCTCGACCTGAGGGTTTTCTTCACCTGGTCAGGACCTACCAGCGACATCGGAGGGTCGGCCTTCAAGATACGCACCGGCAAAAAAGGAAGGTCGGCAATATGGATAGCGGATTGGTAGTCCACCGGCCACTGCTGAATATAATTTCCATAGCCGGCGTGCCGCTTGTACGCATAATCCAGCTCTTCCTTCAAGATTTCCAGCAGCAGTGACTGTTTCTCTTCAGGAGGTTGGGTATACGGAGGAAGGTCCAGAAGAGACTCTATCTGATGTTCAAACTGCTGCTGCATGGCAGTCATTTGTTTGAACCCTAAGTAAAGAAAGCGCTACTTTGCCAGCCGATGTTTTTGGCAGTTCAGGAACAAAGTGAATCGAATCCAGAGCCCAGTGTGCTGGAAGATGGCGGCGAATATCCTGGCCCGAGATCTGCGCTCCCCCATTCGGCACGATAAACAAGACCAGCGCCTCTCCCGCTTCCGGATGATCGACTGCGGAGGCGGCGCATTCGTAAATCTCGGGAATTGCCGTGACCCTTGCCTCGACCTCGGCAAAACTTACCCGAATGCCCCGCATCTTTAGAAATGCTCCCTTACGGCCTTCGATCCAAAGATAACCTTCCTCATCCCTGCGAGCCAGGTCCCGAGTTCTCAACCAGCCATCGCAGAAGACACGACGCGTTTCCCCCGGATCGTTGAGATAACCCAGGCAGATCGATGGTCCTTTTGCAAGAAGCTCGCCTACTTGTCCGGGAGGCAGCTCATCTCCTTCGTCGTCTACTATGCGAACGGTCAGGTTGTCCAACGGCTGTCCTACGCTGCCTATCCTTTCCTCCCAGCGCTCAGGTTCCATACAGGAAATTCGGGCGGTGGCTTCGGTTTGGCCATACATTACGTAGAACCTGGTGGGTACCGCGGAGCGCATCTCGCGAATCCTGCCTGCGCTCAAGCCTCCTCCCGCCTGGAGAAAGCGCCTCAAACAGGGCATTGCGATCTGCCGAATACCCGAGCGTCGAAGAAGCGAGTTATAGACTGTCGGCACGCCAGCAAAGGTTGTGCAGCCGAATTGCGCAATACCTTGCAGCACTTTATCGGGGAACATGAAGCGGCGGTCAAACACCACTCCTCCACCCTGATAGAAATGTGTATGCAGCACGCTCGCGCCGAAGCAATAGCTCACGGGAAGTATTAGCATGGCCCGTTCGTCGTTTTCCAACTGCTGACTCCGGATTATGGCTTCGGTGTTTGCGATCAGATTTCCGTGGCTTACCATCACGAACCGCGGAATACCGGTGGAACCAGAAGTGGCCATCAACGCGGCCACGTCTGATTCTTCACAAGGTGCGGGCGACATCGTGCTCAGCGAGTCTTTAGCCAGATCCCCTTTCAGCGTCACGACCGATCCTTTGAAGATCCCGTTCCCCCGCAGACCTGTTTCGGTCCACACGGCTTTGGCGCCGGTCGCGTCCAGCAGCATTGTTGCGCATGTGGCCACCGTACGATCATCCACTGGCACGGCAACCAGACCGGCGTACATGGCCCCGAGGTAAACGAGAGTGCTGGCGGGAGTAAGAGAACAGCCGATCAGCACACGATCACCAGGTAGTAAACCAGCGGCTCGTAATGACGCGCCAGATGCGCTAATCCGCCGCGGCAAGTCCTCCGGGCGAATCGTAAATCCCGTTGCCGCATCGATCAGGTACGAAAATGGTCCCAGTCGGCTTACAAGGCGGCCGGCGAAATTCTTTTCAGCAGCGGCGGTCACATCAGACCTTCTGGAAAAGCCTGGACTCCACTATCTGCACGATTTTGCGAACACTCTCCATCTCCATCAAATCATCCACATCCAGGCTGATGCCAAACATTTCTTCCAGGTTACCGGCCAGAGACAAATGCCCGACGGAATCCCAGCCAGAGATGTCGCTGGCCTCTGTCTCCATTGACACCGATTGCGGGTTGACGTCAAAGGCAGCCTTGAAAGCTTCCGCTACCTTCTCTAAGATATAAGTATCATTCATAGTGGCCCTTCCTTCGTCTCTTCCCAGGAATGTCTTATCAAGTCGCTACTAATGTGATAATGACACCTCAGATCACTGGTCGCCCCGGCGGATATAAAAGCATGGAAAACAACTCGGTCGTTTGATCGGGTACTCTTATGAAGCCAAAGCTCTTCATACGAGAGGTTATGCCAGGATCCCAGCACCACCATCAATAATGAGGGTATGACCTATAATGCCTGCAGCAGCATCGGAACAAAGAAATTGGGCCCCATAAGCGATCTCTTCGGGCGTGATCAGGCGCCCGGCAGGAGTGCGATGAATGGTTTCCGCCAGGCGCGCTTGGCCATCGGGTATCGCTTGCCACGCGTCGGTGAGTACTGCTCCAGCGGTCAGAATATTCACACGAATTCCGCGGGGGGCAAGTTCGACCGCGAGATGGCGTGCAAGAGCCTCCAGCGCACCCTTCGACGATCCAATCAGGGAATAATACGGTAGGGCGCGCATGGCTCCCCAGGAACTTACCGCCACGATGCTCGATCCTTTCGAGAAACGTGCCATAAGACGCTTGATCAACCTGAAAAACGCGCGGACATTCAGGTTAAATATCCATTCGAAGTGCTGCTCGGTGAGTTCGTCCACCTGTCGGTGAACCCCAGTCGCCGCGCAATATACTAAACCTGACAGAAGCGGACGATCGCGCAAGGAACGGTCAAGTTCTTCCAGTCCCCGTTCGTTGGTCAGATCCGCACGACACAGCGCAATGGGCAAGTGTTCCGCCAGGCCCTTCGCCTCCAGTTGTTCGGCACCCTGCCGATTGCGACAGTAACCCGCGATCACTGTAGCACCGGCCCTTGCAAAACGGAGTGAGATGGCTCGCCCTATACCGCGTGTGCCTCCCGTAACCAGAATCGTTTTGTTGCACAACGAAAATGGATCATCGGCAGCCGAGCTCATCAGGGTCACCTCTCCTTAATGGCACAACTGCATGGGACACTCCAGGTCGACATTGCCTTGAGAACTACGCGTTGCCCTGTTCGAGTTGGGACCGATATGCCAGGCTCGCGTCTCCGGATCGTATTGTCTGATTATCCTCGCCGGCAATCCGGCAACGACCGAATAGGACGGGATACTTCGAGTTACCACAGAATTGACTGCTACGACGCAGTTACGGCCTATCGTCAGCTCCCCTTTTGGGCAAATGATGGCTGCGCCATGGCCGATCCAACTCCCTCGGCCAATCCGGATCCTGCCACCTTCATTAATGCCCTGTTTGACAACTGGCACCATGATGTCTTCGTATATGTGATTGTGGTCCACAATGATGACAGACTGGCCGACAAGTACGTCGCTCTCCAGATGGATCTTATTCCTGGCGGATATGATGCTGCCGTATCCTATATGACAGTTATCCTCAATTACAATTACGGCATCCCCCTCAGGATCATCAATGGCAACGTTGAGCCACGCGTCCTTTCTCAGGCTGACGAAGTTTCCCAAGCTGATTCGCGATGCGAGTTTTCTGTTCAAATGGCATGTAAAGTGAATCGAGACATTATGCCCCAATGACGCAAATGGATAGATCAGGCCAACCCAGATACTATGCAGTTTCGTCAGGACCCGTGAAAGTAGTTCGAACGGGTCGTCAAACCGGACCCGGCCGCGAGTGTGACGCATGTCAGTTGTTCCTTTGCAGTAATTTGCCAGGTGTGGCATCATCTGCCGGCCTCAACATCTGCGGGGAACTGAATTCCATGCCGGCGCGCGCCGCATATCATTGTCCGAGGGCAGCGACATCTCCTGTCCCTGGGCTGAAAAGGCTATCGAGCCTTCCCAGTGCCCGAACACGGTCGGATGCACATATGGCGTAGGCAGCCACACAGCCGCCGAGGCAAAGGCATATGTCAGCTGCCGGTCTTGTGGCTAACCCGAGCCACCGCCCGCCAAGGACAACTCCCATCATCCCGGCACATCCCAGCGCAGCAGGTACGAATGCGGCTCCATACCGAGACATATTGAGGTTGGTCACCGCATGCACGCGTACCAGCTGAAGAAGGTATCCGACCGCAACTGCGAGCAGTGCCGCGAGCTGTCCCCCGATGAACCCCAGGACCCGGCATGCCGGATAAATTGTAATGAGAATTATCGCGGCAGTGGCGGCAACGGCCTGCCGATGCAGTTGGGGGCGCCCTGTCGCCAGCAGCACGCCTGTCACTGCGGCATTTACGATGACCAGAAACACTACGGCAGATGCAACGGACAATGGTCCAACAGCCTCAACATATCGATTGCCATAAATGACCCTCAAAAGAGACGCTGCGCATAGAGCTATGAAGGCGACGACCGGTATTCCCGCCAGGATCAGTAATGAGGTCACTTTTACGAGAATTCGGTTTAAACGCTCCATATCATTCTGAACACTCGACAGGGCAGGCATGAGAGCCTTACCCAGTACATTTGTAAAAAATACTGATGGCGTCGTAACCAGGGCAACAGCCATCGTATACAGACCCAAACCAGTGGGTGAGTAAAGCCTGGCCAGAACAAAAATGTCCGAACGCGCGATGATCAGGTTCAGAAGGGCTAAACCCAACAGGCCCCGCGAGAATGTCAGCAGATCCCGAACTGCGCTCCAATCGCATTTACGGGATGGTAAGCCGGGGCACAGAAGATATGAAAGGACAAAACGGAAGATGTTCTCACTGCAATAGCCGACGGCCAGAGCCCAGACATCGCGAATCGCGAAACTGAGAACTACGGTTAGCATCACGCCACATATAGCTCCCCCATTGGTGATTCCCGCCCACCGTGGGAATTTCATGTTTCTCTGCACAAGAATCGACCGGGGACTGATTGCAGCATTGAATACTGTACCAAGTAGTGCCACTCGAAGGAGTCCGGACAATTCTGCGTGCCCGTAGAAAGTCGCAATCCAGGGAGCCACTGTAAAGATGGTGAGATATGAAAGGGTCGCCCTCCCCATTCCAATCCACCAGGACGCATTAACATAGGCATCCCTTCCTCCCCGAGGATTCTGTATAATCGCTAGCCATACTCCCACGTCTGTAATGGTCTCAATCAGCGCTCCGGAGGATAGTACAATCGCCATGGTCCCGAAGGCGGCGGGGGCCAGCAGTCTTGCCAGCAACATGTTACGGGCGAACCGGGCAGCCTGCTCAACGATGCTTCCCGTCCCCAGCCAGGCACTTCCTCTCACAGTTTTTGCCGTGAGATCGTCACCGACAATCAGGCAGCCGAGGGCCGCCTTCAGCTGGTCGTAGCTTCGTATCGACATTGTTTCTCTGGGTGCCGCTTAAAGTAGCTCCAGACTTAAGGGCTCCGCCAATTCCGTGTCATTCTCTCTATCACGAGTTTGTCGATGGTAATTCGCATGAGATGCCAGAGCAGATGGTCCATTCGTGTATGGCCAATCCCAAGAGGAGTCCCCCTACGACGTCGGACTATGGCGACTACTGGCTATCGGGAACCGCGTGAGGTGAGAGGTGCCCCTGGTCCTGAGGATATGTTAGTGATCGTCCATCATTTCGTGGCGATTATGGCAGCAGGCCATAGGCAATGAATTCTGTCTGTCCGGCTACGAAGACCTTGCCATTCGCGACCGTCGGAATCATGAACTTGGCGGCGACGTCCATAGTATCCCGAGTGCCGGCTTGGGTTGTGTCGTACAGTTCATTTGCCAGGTTGGTGGCATCGTAGGCGTAAAGTACGCCCGGTGCGCCCGTATCGTTGTCAGGATCCTGTCCATTGTTCTGTATCGCCCAAAGTATCCCGTTACTGTTACCGTTTGATGATACCGCGAACGATCCACCGCGGATGGGGTAAATGGTAGCGGACTGCGAAGTCGGGGCTGTCGATAAGAGTCCATTCGTCAGCCTGAAGGCCTTCAGATAGTCGTCTACTGCGGCAAAATAGACATATCCATTGAAATAGACCGGCGTACTGAAGTTCCCGATCTCGAAGTCGCCATGTGGCAAAACACCGGGCAGCGACTGTATGATCTGGTTGTCATTGTTGGAATTATAGTGGCCCATATTGTCGCGGTTTACCACATAGATCGTCCCGCTCTTGCCGGCCGTAATCAGCTCATGTGGATAGGGGCCGGTTGACTGATCGACCAGAAGAACCGGACCACCGGCCCCCAGGTCAAGGTTATTCACATCCATGTTGCTCTGGTCATGAGGAGTGAAGTAGTCGACGACAGTGCCAGCAGGAGAAACCTTCTCCACCGTGTCACCGTAATCCGATCCCCCGGAGTTTGCATCGAAGGTGCCGTTGCTGCTGGTGAAGTAGATGTCGCCAGTCGCATCCGTCGCGAGGCCACCTCCACCTTGCCAGATGCCGCCCCCATACGCATTGGGCGTGACGTTATAGATCATCACCCGCTGCAGCGTGGTTGCATTGTATCCGATGAGCCACCCGTGGTAAGGACGATTATCACCATGGGATCCAAATCCCATGTAAACCACTCCGTTGCTGAGGAGCAGACCCGGGCGCTGGCATTCCTGAAGAGCACTAAAAGCCACCATACCGCCCGCTGATCCATCACCCGTGCCCGGCACGCTTCCCGAAATCACTACAGGACCGCCGAACTTCTCTGCGCCCGTCGTGATGTCCAAAGCATGCAACCGCTGGAAGTAGTTGGTGCCATTTTCCTTGGTGTTGACAACGACATACATTGTCCCGGTTGACGGGTCAATGACAGGCGTACCCGTGATTCCGATTTCGACCGAGATGTCTCCACACTCTCCCGTATCGGCACAGGGGATGGTCGTGACACCGGATCCCAGGAAGCTCACCTGCCAAAGCGGGATATTGCTCAATCCGTCGGCATCAAAGGCATAGATGCTGTCGTGTTCGGTAGCCACGTAGACGACGTTGTGATATCCCCGCCCCGGAATGTTAACGCTGGGAACATATAGCGGCGAGGCAAATGCAATGCCGTCGATGGGGAACGAGAACAGCTTTCCGAATTGCGTGTGATTGACATTCGCCGGGGTGAGCACCGTCTCATTGCTATTCAGCCCGGTCCGCAGGTTGTCATTATGGTAGGTAAATGTGCCGGCGTAATTGCTGACGTAAACCGTCGCATTTGCCGACTGTTGCTGGTTGGTTGTGGCTGTTATGGTGTGAGTGCCAACTGTAGCCGGAGGCGTGTACAGGCCGCTGGCCGTTATTGTTCCGGTAGTCGGAGATCCCCCAACCACACCGTCCACCAGCCACGTCACACTTCCGAAGCCGGATGTCGCAGTAAATTGTTGTGTCTGCGTGAAGTTCACAACCGCAGCCCGCGGCGTGATCCCAAATCCGGCGGTGACTGTGAGAGTTGTGGAGCCGTTGACGACGCCCAAGCTCGCCTGAATGGTAGCACTGCCGGCGGCGACTCCTGTAGCCAGGCCGCTAGCGCTGATCGTTGCTACGGATTGGATACTGGAGCTCCAGTTTACTGTACCAGTCAGGTCCTGGTGGGTGCCGTCGCTGTAGGTTCCAGTGGCCGTAAATTGCTGATGGGCGCCCACGGCAATTGCCTGATTTACTGGTGTTACGGCAATGGACGTTAATACCGGTCCTCCACCTGCATTTGCTTTGAAGGCAACCATCTGCATAATCCACGATCCGGCGAATGCAAGCGGCGCAGCAGCGCTGTAGCTTCCGGTCGCGGTCACCATCTCATCCTCGGCAATGTCCCCATCAGGCGAGGTGAGCAGCCGGCTGGTGAAGCCCGGACCCGCACCACTCGTCACGCTCGTGACAATGTTTGCCGCAAACAGCAGGTCCGTGGGATTGGTGGTTGTCACAGAACCGCTGCTGCTGTTCGAGCTGTTGCCGGTATTTGCCACCGTGACATCCACCGGATTGCTCGGATCCGCACCGCCGTATTCCAGGATGCGGATGTCGGGATAAGCCGCGGCCGTCGAAAACGTCACGGTTACGGTATTCGTTCCAGCCGCCGCGGAGACGATGCTTTTCGCGAAGTAAACCGCCTGCGATAGCGTTCCGCTGACGATTGTGGGACCGACAGCCGGCGAGTAAGCGTTGCCTTTGGAGTCTCTAACAGAGGACACATTGGCAGTGCTGTCGTTCCATCCCACGACGACCACGTTCAGATCGCCTGCGTTTTGCGCCGCGTTGAAAATGACGTTTACCGTCGTCTGCGGCGTCTGCGGCGTGGCGTAGTTCCCCTGCACATAGCTGATGATGTTGGATACTGCCGTAACCGTCAGGGTTACGGTGGTATTTTGCTGTGTTCCTCCACCGCTTCCGGTCACCGTGATGGGATACGTGCCGAGCGGTGTGCCTGCTCCCACTGAAATGGTCATCGTCGAGGTGCCCGAGCCGGGGGCGGGAATCGTGCTCGGGTTGAAGCTGACCGTCGTGCCCGTGGGCACGCCCGAAGCCGACAGACTAATCGGGTTGTTGAAACCACCACTTACCGTCGTGGTAATCGTTGAGCTTCCCTGATTCCCCTGCGTGATGCTGAGTGCGCCGGGATTGGCAGATATCGTGAAAGTTCCACCCGGCGGTGTCGTGCCGATGGCCACGTTGGAGTACGGGCCGCGGTTTCCTCCCGAATCCTGAGCTCGCACCCGGTAGGAATAGCTGCTCCCCGCCGACAGGCCGGTATCGTCAAAAGCGGTACCGTTCGTCGTTCCGATTTGGCTGAAGTTGGTGCAGGCTGCTCCCGGGCACCTTTCTACCAGATATTGTGCGATGGACCCATTGGTCTCGGTTGATGCCACCCATGCGAGGTCGATCTCCGTCTGGGAAGGACTTGTCGCGGTCAGGTTCCCCGGCAAGGACGGAATCGTAGGAGGCGTCGCTATGGAAACGACCGACGAGTATGGGCCAAGATTTCCCATCGTGTCCTGAGCCCGGACACGATAGCTGTAAGTGGTAGAAACGGCCAGACCATCGTCATTGTAGCTTGTAGTAGTCGTAGTTCCGATCTGGACGAAGTTATTGCACCCGGCTCCCTGGCAACGCTCAACCAGGTATTCGGCTATGGTTCCTCCGTTCTCCGTCGATGCTGTCCAGGTTAGTGTTGTCTGGTTTGAATGATTGTTGGCGGCAACCACCGCCGACTGCCAAGTCTGCGCTGAGCTGATCGTAAAGGTCGCATCATAGGTTCCGGGAGTTGCTGCCGTCCCTGACTCCGCATCAAGGAAGTTGGACGAGGCTCCGGGTTGCTGTACGAACCCTGGGCCGGAAGTGAAAGTCGCGCCAGCCGATACCTTCACCCAGCCCATCAGCAGGTCATTCATCATTGTCGTGGTGATATTGGGGCTGGCTACGTTGGTGGTTTGCGTTCCGTTGTCGTTGCCGATCAGCGACACGGCGTCTACCGGGGAAGAAACGTTCGAGCCCTTGACTACAAATATCGACATCACCAGAGACTGAGGCGCGGAGAGGGTTAGGGTTACCGTGTGATTTGGACCGACGGTTGGATTGGCCACATACCAGACCTGCGAACGCAAATCGAAGCCGGTAGTCGTGTTGGCGGGCCCGGCGATCGTCACCCAGGCGTTATTGAAGTTGTCGCTTGGCGTCATGGTGACGCCGGCGTGCGAGGAGGCGTACATCACGATCAGGTCGCCGCCCGTGCTGCTGAATGGAGCCGTCGTGTGGACCGTCTGGGATGTGGAATTGATATAGCTCTGCACCGCATCCACAATGGGCGCCGGACCACCATCAACGACCATCATGTTGCCTGGCGGCGTTATTCCCGACGAACTCACGGTTAGTGTGACGGTTGTATTCTGCTGGATTCCACCGCCGTTGCCGGTGACAGTAATCGGATACGTTCCGACCGGAGTACTCCCGCCCACCGTAACCGTCATGGTTGATGTGCCCGCACCCGGTGCCGGAATCGTGCCTGGATTGAAGCCGATGGTTGTACCTGACGGCGCACCTGTGGCCGAGAGGGCGATCGAACTGTTAAATCCGTTACTGACAGTCGTGGTGATGGTGGAGGTCCCCTGATTCCCCTGCACGATATTCAGTGACCCCGGTGAAGCCGAGATAGTAAACGTCGGCGTTGCGGTCACTGTGAGAGTGACCGTGGCATTCCTCTGGAGGCCGCCGCCGGTGCCGGTCACCGTGATGGGATAGGTTCCTGTCGGAGTGCTCGAGCCCACCGTAATGGTCATGGTGGACGTGCCGGAACCCGGAGCAGGAATTGTCGTTGGATTGAAGGTCACCGTCGTGCCGCTGGGTACTCCCGTGGCCGACAACGCTATGGAACTGCTGAAACCACCGCTCACGGTGGTCGTAATCGTCGAGGTGCCCTGGTTGCTCTGTGGAATGGTAAGGGAATTGGGCGAAGCCGATATCGTAAAGTCAGCCGGCGCAGTAACAGTCAGCGTTACGGTAGTGCTTTGCTGGATGCCACCACCGTTGCCGGTCACCGTGATGGGATAGGTTCCTGGCGGAGTGCTCGCGCCCACGGTGATCGTCATGGTGGACGTGCCGGAACCAGGAGCAGGAATGGTGGCGGGATTGAAGCTCACGGTTGTACCACTGGGAGCTCCCGTAGCTGATAACGCTATCGAGCTGTTAAAACCTCCGCTGACGGTGGTGGTAATCGTCGATGTGCCCTGATTGCCCTGGACAATGGTGAGCGAAGCAGGGGATGCCGTAATTGTGAAGTTCGGTCCCGTGCGGAAGGCCACCATCTGCATGATCCACTGGCCTACCGGAGTGACTGGTGCGGTAGCGTTGTAGCTGCCGATGGCTGTCACCATTTTGTCCTCGGCGATGTCACCGTCCGGCGAGGTCAGGATGCGTCGGGTAAAGCCGCTGCCCGTTCCACTGGTCGTCGTGACCGTGTTCGCTCCGAAGATCAGATCTGTCGCGGTGGTTGTAGTGGCCGAACCACTATTGCTGGACGTACTATTCCCAGACCCGGCCGCGAAGACGTCCACCGGGTTGTTTGGGTCCGCCCCTTTGTATTCCAGGATCCGGATATCCGGATACACTGCGGCACTGGAGAATGTCACGGTTACAATGTTCGACCCGGCTGTAGCGGCGGCAATGTTTTTGGCAAAGTAGATGGACTGCGACAGTGCGCCGCTGAGGACGGTTGGGCCGACGGCGCGGCTGTACACATTGCCCTTTGAATCGCGAACGGAAGTGACGGTCGCCGTACTGTCGTTCCATCCGACAACGACGACATTCAAATCGCCGACGGCTTGTGCGGCAGTGTACGTGACATTAACCGTCGTTTGAGGGGACTGCGGCGTGGCATAGTTTCCCTGCACGTAGGTGATTGTGGATGCCGCTGACAGCGTTCGCGGCAGCAGTCCACAAGTAAGCGCTACGGCGACCAGCACAGTCATACGCATGAACTTCTCGTAGCAGGGGTTATTAGCTACAAAACGCTGCACCATCGTCCAGTCCAACCTTTCATTTCAAATTCTGCTCTGCAGGTAAATCTACCGCGTCCGTCTGGAACATCATGCCGCCGACCTATCGGTTCACGGCCGACTGCGGGAACAAACATTTAATCGCGGGAATATGCCTCAAGTATCACGAAAGTCCGTTCTTATCCCGAGAGGTATATGGCTATCACGACTTGCGCATGGGCCGGATGCTGATATCTGTCACCTCAGCCGTCCGTGGGAGCATGAGTGCATGCACGATCGTGGAAGCGACATCCTCCGGCTGCAACAGTATGTCAGGATCGTAGCTCTGGCCCTCTTTCCTGAAGAGTGCTTCCTGCATTGGAGTGGCGGTGCGTCCCAGATACACCGAAAGCACGCGAACTCCCTGCGGATTCACCTCCTCGCGTAAGCTGTCAGCTATCGCCCGCAGGGCGTGTTTTGTAGCCGCATATTGACCGGATTCAGGCCGCTTTGCGGTCACTCCTGCGCTGGAGTTAATGAACACGATCTGCCCGTGAGAAGCGCTCAACAAAGGCAGGAGCTGCTGGGTAAGGAGGTAGGCAGCTCGAACATTTATCCTGTATTGATGGTCGAGGTCCTCAATGCTGGCTGTTTCCAGAGGATTTTCGCGGATAGCGCCGGCGGAATGGATAAGAATGTCGAGCCTGCCAAGGGCCTCCAGATGTCCCCGGAAGGCACGAACATCGTCGTCAACCGTGAGGTCAATGTGATAACTGCTCACCTCCGAAAACTGTGCCGCCGCCGCAACCGTTTCAGCCAGTCCGGCTGAGTTTCTTCCGAGCGCGCGAACGTTCAGTCCCTGCCGCGATAATGCCAGCGTAAGGGCCCTGCCAATGCCGCTGCTGGCGCCCGTTATGACGGCGACCGGTTTACCGGTCGACGCGATCTTCTGCCGCGCATTGCGATCCACCTCAACTTCCTACCTTTTCAGCGGGCAATGCTGTTTGCAGACGGGAAGGCCTCCACTATCGTGCGCTGCTTTAAGGAGTGGAGCTTTGCAATCGGACATCAGGCAGATGCGAGGCTTTTCTCCTGGGCCGAAGAAACCCCTTTCATTCCACGAATGAGGTCCAGATATAGGGATTTCTGTCCTGTGGCAAACCAGACAATTCCGAAGTAGACAGTCACCAGAGCGGCAGTTTCAAGCGTGAGCCTGAGCACGGATTGCAACGATGGCCTGCATATCAAATGCACTCCCATGGCCAGTCCGCCGGCGACGATGCTTGATACTAACGGCCGACTTACAGTGAACAGGATATCGCGAAACGAAACCACAGTTCCGTGCACGCACCATGCCACCAGCGGCAGCAGGCAGAGGAGCAGCACGGTTGAATAGGCAAGAGCGACTCCTTTCGGCCCGTATGGCAGACCGATGAGGTAGCCGATGATCATGGATGGGGCGATAACAAGCGCGGCTTTGAGGTTTCGTTCTACCAGCCCGATCGAGTTGAGCAGCCACGACAGCGGATTGGCTATCGCAAACACCAGAATCGTGGGAGCCAGCAGGCGAAAGATGGGCACGGCCGCTTTCCATTTCGGCCCTAGAAAAACGAAAACAATATCGTCAGCGAAGAGAGCGCAGGCAACGGTGATAGGCAGCGTCAGGGCGAGCACCAGAGAGTAGCCCTTGAGGAAGTAGCTTCTTAGCCGGCCGGGCTCCCCCTGGAGCCGGGACAGCGCCGAAAATGCAACCTCGCCAACCGTTGAGTTCAGATTTGCCGTCGGAATATTGATGAGCTGGTAGGCCCGTCCGTAAATCCCGATCGCATCCACGCCCCAGAATCGACCCAGCAGCACCTTCTCAAAGTTACTGGCGATGTATACGACAAGACCATTTAAGGTAATTGTACCGCCGAACCGCATCATCGATCGGATTCCGGCACGTCGGCGTGGCATCCCGGGAACCCAGGCCGAAGCTATCCACAAACCGATAGTGTTTGTGAGTGGAATAGCGATCGTCATTGCCACAAGAGCCCAGTACCCATAACCGGCCATCGCGCCGCCGATGCCAATTGCAGAACCTGCAATGAGCGAAACAACACTTACGATCGCCAAGGCTGTAAAACGCATCTGGCGCTGAAGGAGCACGGAATGCTGGACTCCGGCCGCGTTGAAGAGGAAACCGGCCGCCAGAACAATCGTTACCGCAACCAGCCGAGGCTCGTGGTAAAAGCCAGCGATCGCCGGCGAGACTGCGGCGGCTAACACCGCGAGCAGCCCGCCAACGAAGATGTTGATCCAGAACAAGGTTGAAATCTGCTCTTCCGTCACGGTCGCGCGCTGAACTGCGGCGGATGAAAGGCCAAAATCACGGAACAGCTCCAGAACTCCAGTAAAGGCCGTAACCATCCCGACAAGACCGAAGTCTTTCGGTCCCAGAAGACGGGCCAGGACCATGAGGGATACTACGCGGAGCAGCAGGCTTACTGCCTGAGCGCACATTCTTGCGAAGCCGCCGCGAATCGTTTTTTCTTTCAGGTCCTGCATTGGTTGTTCAGGATAGCGAGGGAAGTAAGCCGGGCCAGGACTATCAGAATCATTCAAAGCACCATTTTGTGGCAGTGGAAAGCTTCTGCGTGCCCGCTGGGGGAGTTGCATTCCATTCCACGCAGCCGCATGAGTGCAAGAAACGTGCCTTCCTCGAACCACCGTTTCGAGCGCTGCGACTGGAATACATCCATGATGTGGTCAACCTTCGTCTGATAGAGCTCCCTTTCCAGCGGCACAAATGTATTCGGTTGTCCCAGATCGCCGTCGTACTTGGGGATTTCATATTCCAGAATGAGGTGGTCGCGAAATGTATTCCACGTCAACTCTGATATCAGCCTGTGGTCCTGGTGCGCGTCCCTGCGCCATGGGCAGAAGATGAGATCGGGCGAAACCCGCTGCTTAAGCTCTTCGAAAACCGCCTTGACCTCGCCTCCCACATAAGGCAGGAATCCATCGGGAAACGCTTTCAGCACAGGATCCTGAATGGTTGCTCCTCCGAACAGATCCGCCGCGTGTCGCGCCTCAGCTTCCCGAATTCCAATAGCACTGAATACCACCCACTGGAATGCCGTTCCTGGATAGGTTTGTCTCAGCCGGAGAATTGTCCCTCCACAACCGATCTCAATGTCATCTGAGTGTGCGCCAAGACACAATACATTCAATGGGCGGTCGGAATCCCGCCGAAGGCGCAAGCCGATCATATGGCAGCCGAAACCAGCTCGGTGGCGCTTGCGGGCGGCATGCCGATGTGGTTCCACACCTTCCAGGGCGCCGAGCTCTGGTTCAGCTCCTCAAGATGTTGCTTGTCCTTGAAGGTATCCATGCACTGCCAGAACCCGGTGTACTTATAGGACAGTAGCGCCCCCTGCGCGATCAGGCGCTGGAACGGCTCCCGAACCAGCTCATCGCCCGCATGAATGTAGCGGAAAATCTCTCTGCGCATCGCGAAAAACCCCCCATTGATCCAGATGTCGCTGCGCGTGAGCGGGCAAACATCCATCACGAATCCATCGGACCCGGCGGTCACAATGTCAAAACTTGCCGTGGGCTGCACCAGGAGCAAAGACGCAATGGCATTACTCTCCCGGAATCGTTCCAGCATGGAAGGCAGTGGTAGATCGCTTAAACCGTCTCCATAGTTCGCCAGGAATATCTCCTCCTGCGCGAGATAAGGCTCTACGGCTTTCAACCGCTCGCCGATCGTCGTATTCGTCCCCGTTTCTACAAACGTGACCGTCCAGTCGTCGATGTCCCGGTTCATGAACTGGATCTTCTTCCCGCCCTGTGACCACACGAAGTCGTTGGACACGGCTTCGTCGTAATGCAGGAAGTAGTCCTTGATGCAATTTCCTTTGTAGCCCAGGCAGAGAATGAAGTCCTTGTGACCGAAGTGCGCATAGTACTTCATTACGTGCCACAGAACGGGCCGGGAACCAATCGTCACCATTGGCTTGGGAACATCATCGGCATATCCCCGCAACCGCATGCCGGCTCCGCCGCAAAAAAGAACCACCTTCATTCGCTCACCTCCAGGTTTAGTACACAGCCAGTTCCGGAACAGGTACTACGAAACGTCCGCCCCATTCGCGGATGAACGCCATCTGTTGTGTGATTTCGTTCTTCAGGTTCCAGGGGAAAATGACAAGATAGTCGGGCTTTGTCTCACGGATCCGGTCCGGATGGTAAATGGGTATATGGCTGCCTGGCAGGAAGCGCCCCTGTTTATAGGGGCTGCGGTCAACCGTGTATTGAACCAGGTCTTTGCCGATCCCGCAATAATGCAGAAGAGTGGCACTTTTCCCCGGAGCGCCATAACCTGCCACTGACTTCCCTTGCCGGGCGGCTTCGAGCAGAAACTCTAACAGCGCAAACTTCGTGCGCTTCACCTTCTCCGCAAACTTTCTGTATCCACCCATCGAGTCCAGACCGGCATTCTTCTCCTCCACGATGACCTTCTGCACGCCTGGTCCATCGACGTGCGTCTGACTCCCGGTGCGACAGGCATAGACGCGGAGCGAACCGCCGTGTGAAGCCAACTCCTCCACGTCGAACACCCGTAACCCATGATGCTCCAGAATCTGGATTGTGGTGATCAGCGAAAAGTACGAGTAGTGTTCGTGATAGATGGTATCGAACTCGTTGTGCTCAATCAGCCGAAGAAGATGGGGAAATTCCAGCGTGAGCACACCTTCCGGCTTCAGTACGATCCGCAAGCCTTCTACGAAATCGTTCAGATCGGGGACCTGCGCGAGTACATTATTGGCCGCAACCAGATCTGCCAGGCGGCCGGCTGCGGCCAGTTCTGATGCCAGGCTGGCTCCAAAAAAGCCTACGAGTGTGGGCACACCTTTCTCTACAGCCACCTTGGCCACGTTCGCAGCCGGCTCGATACCCAGAACTGGCACCTGCTGGCGTACAAAATACTGCAGCAGATAGCCATCATTGCTGGCGACCTCCAGTACAAAACTGTTGCTGTTCAGTCCGAACCGCTTCGCCATATGCTCGCAGTATTTCTGGCAATGCTTAAGCCAGGAGTCGGAATATGAGGAGAAATATGCATAATCGCTGAAAATACTCTCCCCACTCTCAAACTCCTCAAGCTGCACGAGGAAGCAACGCGAGCAGACATAGGCGTGAAGAGGGTAGTACACCTCTCCATGATCAAGATCGGCTGCGGAGGGATAGGTCTCGCATAGCGGAGACATTCCCAGGTCCGCAAATGTCTGCTGCAGTTCGGCGCCACAGAAGCGGCAAGGTTTAACTGCCGCTTGTTGCGAAATTTCAACAGGCAATGTGACTGTGCTCATTATTCAGCCTTAGTAGGATGAGATCACGCACACACGGGCGTGTTGGCGGACTTGCGGGTCCACCGCAGCGAGGCATCTACATGCCCCGTCTGCAGCAGACTCCGGATCTGATGGATACGAATGTAGCGCCCGGAGTGTACGTCCAGGATGCTGAGGCCCGCGTTCCGATAGGCATCGTACAGCTCGCGCGCGCCGCTCCGAGCTGTCCACGTTGGCCGGAAGTTCGGCAGCTTTCGCAGGATCTTGTCGCAATTCACGCGGTAACAGCGCTTGTCCGGACCACCGTCGGCTGCATACTCTACCCGAGAGCCCGGAACCATCTCGGTCACAATGGCAGCCAATTCACTGATACGGTAGTTTTCGTCGGTCCGGCCGACATTGAACACCTCGTTGTGAATGGCGTCCGGCGGCGCCTCAAGCACCGCGATGATGGCGGCGACGATATCCCGAATATGCACGATGGGCCGCCATGGGGTGCCGTCACTCTTCACATATACCTTTCCTGTCGTGTATGCCGACGCCACGAAATCATTCAGAACTATGTCCAGCCGCAGGCGCGGAGAGACACCATACGCCGTTGCATTACGCAGGAATGTTGGGCTGAAATGTTCGCCAGCGAGTGCCGCAACTTCGGCCTCAACCAGGACCTTGGATTCGCCGTAGGGCGTTACCGGATTCAGGGCCGCGGTCTCATCATGAAAGGAGTCTCCCGCAGCGCCATACGTGCTGCACGATGAGGAAAAGACAAAGCGCCCTACACCAGCGGCTTTTGCCAGTTTCGCGAGCTGTACGGAGGCATGGTGGTTGATGCTGTAGGTGAGGTCCGCCGCCAGATTACCGAGTGGATCATTCGACAGCGCAGCAAGGTGTACCACGGCATCGAACCCTTCGAGGTCCGCCCGGGTGAGGTCGCGTATATCCTTTATGACTTCCGGAATATCTGCAGGCTCTGCTGCAAAGTCGCATCCGGCGAACAAGTCGGCGTCCAGTCCGACGACAGTATGGCCTGCGTTACGCAACATCGGTGCGGCAATCGCGCCGATGTAGCCTTTATGACCAGTAAGAAGTACCTTCATTGTTTCGCTGACTCCGTTTGTTGTAGTTGAAAACGCGATCAGATGAGGCTGGACTCTAAAGCCGGGGCATGCGGATCCGGCGGGCATTCGATCTTATCCGGCTGCGCGCCACGATCGTCCGCAATAACGGATAGCAGGCCATTCTCAGACAGGAGATCTGCAGCGTCGCGGATCAGCGGAAACGCCATGCCGGATCGTTCTGCAATATCCACGAGCGAGTGCTGACCATCAGACAAATTGAGCACCCAGAGACGCGCATTGACCTCCTCCGTGATGCTCTGGCCGCCGGTAGACGAGTAAAGATTGCGCCGGCCAAGCTGCGGTTCGCAGTAGGGATTCCGATTAAGGTAGCGGCGATTGCTTTCCAGCACATCCAGAATCGAGAGGCAAACACGAAGCGACTGGCCCAGGTGCTCCGGATGGATGAAGTCGAGATTATCAGCCGACGTGTGATACTCCGGGAAGGTTCCCCACACGCTGCGCATAAGGCAACCTGCGGGAAGATTAAACCCAGGCGAGCAGAATTGCCGTTCGTCATACCCGTACGGAGAGAATTCCATCAGCCCGGCGGATTCGCATTCGTGGTTCAGAACCAGCGCAGCGGCCCTGTCAATCCCAGCATTTCCCCGCCGGCTCTTCTTGTAATGAAAGCTGCCGGCGTCGCCCAAGCAGGTCAGCACCAGACCGTGACGAATGCGTCCGACATTGTGCCGGTTGCGCGCCAGCCACGTGATAGCTCCAATCGTCCCAGGAATGAAAAGGAACCGATATGAATACCGTAGTTCCTCCCCTCGCAGAAGATCCGCCAGGAATGTGGCCACCGAAACCCCTGACAGATTGTCATTCGCCAAAGAAGGATGGCATGCATGACATGAGATCAGAATTTCGTCTGCGCTGCGGCCAGGCAGATAGCATTCACCATAGCTCAAAGCTCCGGCTTCAAGGGAGGAATCAATGCAGACTTCGTATTCAGCTCCACTGTCCAGCGCCTGCATCTCATTGTGGGAGAGGCAGAATCCCCATTCCTCCTTGTAGTACGACGTGCGATAAGGGATCCAGTCCGGGTGTTCGGGAATTGTAAACAGATGCGGTCCAAGCTCGCTGAACGACATCTTCGCGTGGACCGGAATGCTGTAGTTCAGGACGTGCAGGTTGCAGTCGCGGAAATCTATGAGTCGTTTGCCGCGCAGGTCGGAGATATAGCCGTCGCGCACATTCCACTCTTTGGGCACAATCCAGTCGAACACGGGCGTCCCGCTCGGCACTTCAAAGGTCTGCAGGGGAATCCGTTCCCCGATCATGGCCAGTGTGCGCCGGATCCCATCGCCTGTAATACTGCGGCAGATAGGATACAGATCGCCGGCGAACTCGTGCATTTTCCGGCCGAGCGCGGGAAAATCCGTGCTGGCAAGCCCTTTCGTCATAGTCATTGCGCCTGCACAAAATCCGGGTACGTCCGGTCACGCTCTGAAATCACCTGCACGGCATCCGGCCAGGTCACCTGGAATGCCGGATCGTTCCAGCGTACTCCGCGTGCGGAGTCTGGATTGTAGAGCTGCGACATCTGATAAAAAACCTCGCTCCCGTCGGCGAGAGTCAGGAATCCGTGAGCGCATCCCTGCGGCACATAAACCATGTTCCGCTTTTCCGCCGTGAGGGTTACAGCACACCATTGCCTGAATGTCGGCGATTCGGGGCGAAGATCAAGCACCACATCGTAAATTGCTCCGCGAGTACAGCGAACGAGCTTATCCTCAGCAAACGGTGGCAACTGGTAATGCATCCCCCGCAGTGTTCCCTTCCGCGTATTGAAAGAGATACTGCACTGGACCATTCTCGCATTCAGTCCGTGTTTGCCGAACTCTTCCTGGCACCACGTACGAGCGAAAAAGCCCCGCACGTCGGTCATGGGCTCTATTTCAATCTCAAACATCGCATGCAGCGTCATTTCCCGAAAGGTCATGGTCTGGGCTGGTTTACCGTCTGGGTTGGCGCCGGCCTTCGGCCTAGATGCCACACGGCACCTCGGAAGCGCTCAGGACTTCTTCCTGCAGATAAAGAAATACTCCACAGCAAGCCACCTGCTCAGGAGGGGAATGTTGAAATTGACCGGCTGCTGAAGGGCCCTCATGATACGTCCACGTGGTTCGTCATGCTGCCAGCGGTGCGATGTCGGGAAGTAGCGTTCGATCCGGAAGAACTGTTGCAGACTGCTTCGAAACTCCGCGAAACCCTGAATATTATTATATGGCCAATAGATGTTCCTGTTACGGTGATCAAAATTTACATAAGTGACGATGAACGTCCCGCCTTCATGCAGGATGTCCCGGATCTCCGCGAACTTCTGCGCCTGACACCTGCCTATGTATTCGAACACTCCCTGGGCCACAATGATGTCGAACCGTTTGTCCCCGAACCGGATGGGATTCTCCACAAAATCAAGTTCACGCAGGTTCGACGCGGGCCTCTGTACGGCAATATCGATACCGTGATAGCGGATGTTAGGACCTACCAGGCGCATGAGCGTCGCCGGCCCACAGCCGACATCCAGAAGGTCGCATTCCCTGCCGCTCGCGACTTTGCGCACTATGCGTGCAGATTTCTCCAGACGAAAATGAGGCTCGACATATCTGAGGTTCTCTTTCGCCCAAAAGTCCCGATCATAGTATGTTTCAGTTGCTTGCGCCATGACCTATCTTTCTGAGTTCGCCGCTTCCAGCCGCTGCATCTCGAATCCGGATCATTTCCGGTCGCGTGAGTTGTCTCCCGGGGCATATATGACTCAGGATTAACTCATATTGCTCATCCAATGCTCCCCTCGAGGCCTCAACGTTTTGGTCAACAGTGTGCTTTATCTCGCTGGCGTGCTTCCGTAACTGGCGGAATTGTTCAATCAACTTCTCTGCATTGAGGGTGTTGATGTCCTGGCAGTAGTCCGCCATTCCGATCTGATTCATCAGCGAAGCACATTTATGATGAAAGAGGATCGCGATGACGGGCTTACTGAGAAGCAGAGACAGAAGGACATTATGGAAACGGGTAGCTACCACGAGGTCGGTAGCTGCCAGTTGCGCCAACAGGTCTTCGACAGTCTCGATAGGCTCATCGATAACCCGATCATCATCGGGTACGCCCGCTTCGTCTCGCAATAGCCCTCTGAATTCTTCGGTTACCTTCCGGTCCGTCAGGTCTCCGATCAGCAGACGTATGTCATATCCTCGGGCTAGCAGCCACTTCGCGAATTTCAGCAGGGCCTGCATGTATGCCGAATAAGTGCTCGCCCTCGGGTTCTCGACGCTGTATCTGCCGGCATACTCCATCAGTCCTATACCGACCACCGGCCGGCGCCTTTTTCCGGTGCTGTCGAGTGGCATCTGTGCGGAAGACAGGCTGAATGCCAGGTCCGGGTAGACTGGATCACGATCGGCAGGAAAACCCATGCCTTTCAGATATTGCATGGATGACTCATCGCGCCAGGAGCGGAAGTCCGCGAGCCGGAGCGCTGTCCTGGCGAAGAACCTCCCGGCACGCGTGTAGATGGGCCCTGCCCCTACGCTGATAAACAGAAGTCTGCAGCCGCACAGTTTTGCGGTCACACACCACCTGAACAAACCATAAGGACCCCAATTTCCAATCCCAAAAGCATCCGTCAGCACGCCCGTTCCGGGGACAATCAGCACATCTGTATTCCTCAGCCTCGCAAAAGCTGCAAGCCACCGGTAAAGTTCATTTGGAACGCCAACAAAGAACGAGCGTAGAAGCCTGAGCATCCGGTTCCGCGGTCTCCAACTTCTGACGAGGACGGGGTTGACCGGCACGGCTGCGAGGTTGTGAGTCGCTTTCGTGGCTTCCGGGTCCGTGCAGATGCAGGTGAATTCTGCATCCGGCAACCGGGAGCGTAGGTGGTAAAGAACTGCCTGAAGGGTACTTTCATTACCCAGGTTACCCAGTCCAAAGTGCCCGAAAAAAGCGACGGCCCTGCTCCTTCGGCGCGAGTCAGAAGATGCGATATTGGAACGGGGCTGGACTTTCATCTATTTCTCTGGCACGGCATTTGCGGCCACATCGCTGCGTACTTACGCGGTGTAATCGCCTCCGTGCTGCCCAAGACAGGGACCCGTTGACGCTTCCAGAATGACTTTTCTCGCCTCGCGATTCCTGATTCGTCTGAGCGCAAAGAATCTCCTGACGCTTTCCGCCATTGACCTGGGATGGAGTACTGATGCGCACAACTCGCCAATGGCTGTCCTGGTGAGCCGCAGGCGGCTGAACGGAATTCCCGCTCTGGCGAACGTGTTCCGATGATAGCTCCAGAATTCAGGGTCCCGATCAACCCACAGGCGTCGTCCGAGGAAGCCATAGTATTGCGACAAATGACGGGCAGAACATTGCTCGAACTCCTCGGGACCGAGGCAGTCCCTGCCGTAGGAGAACAGAATGTCGAACATGCTCCCGTAGTGCGCACCCATGTCCGCGGAAATCGCTCCTATTGAGGTCGGTCGGGGCCTTGAGAAGGTCAGTATTTCGTGGGCGAATCCAAGGTCGGACGTCCTGAGGACCGCGAAGCAGGCTTCGAAGTCCGCATACCGGTTCGTTTCAACATAGAACGGGCTGCGATTCCTGACGAAATCTGCGCGGTATAGCACCGAATTCTGTGAGCCAAACAGAGGCGGTTTGTCCAGCAGGAACTGACGACAGGCTTCGCGGCCGCTGACCAGCGTCTGCTCAGCAGGCAGACCTTTCATCCTCACTTCCTGGCCGCAGAGCTCGTAGGCACTCACGATGCCGACTGATGGACATCCCTCAGCAACGGCTACCATCTGCTCGAGGCATCGGGGAAAGATCCAGTCATCACCGAGGACTACCTTGCAGTATTTGCTCGCCGGGGAGATCTGGCGAACGGCGACATTGTGATTGGCCAACATTTCCAGAAAATGCGTGTTCGCATGAACGCGAATGCGCGCATCGGCTGCTGCATAGTGCCGGGCGATCTCCAGAGATCTGTCCGAACTGCAGTTATCTATGATGGTGTAGTCCCAGTTCTGATAGGTCTGCGCCAGAACGCTTTCAATACACTCCGCGAGGTGCTCCTCTTCGTTGTATACGGGAGTGACGATGCTGACCAGGGGATTGGATGTGACGTTCATTTCAGTATCGTTTCAGATAGGCTTCCAGAGGTGGGTCGCCGGCGCCTGTTAGCGCGCCTGCCGCAAGATCCTGACGGGATCGCTGCTGTACTGTCTACTCGAGTACTCCGGCTTGTTCCACGAGCTTCGCTTCATCTTTCATCGCACCGACCCTGGAGGCAGTTGCGCGATCCGCGCCGTTGCTCTTCAGTTGACCTATGCGCCACCGTTGCGTCTCCGGGTCGTATTGACGGATCACTTTTGCCGGAATTCCAAAGGCTACCGAGTAGTCTGGCAAGCTTTGCATAACCACGGAGTTCGCGGAGACGACGCAATGACGGCCGATCGTCAGCTCGCCTCGCGAGCATAGAATCGCTGCGCCATGGCCGATCCATGACCCTTCGCCGATCCGTATTGTCCCGCCTCCGGTGAGGTCCTGCCTGATGACAGGTACGTCGACATCTTCATACCCATGATTGTGGTCCATAATGAGAACCTGCTGGGCCACATTGACATCCCGTTCCAGATGGATCCCGTTCTTGGCCGATAAAATGCTGCCGACCGCTATCACACAGTTATCCTCGATCACCAGAATCGGATCGCCGGTCGGCTCGTAAGTGGCGATGTTGAGCCACGCGTGCTCCCGAACTGTGACTGAATTCCCGATGCTGATCCAGGGTGTCCGCTCCCGACTCAACTTGCTCATGAAGTGGAAGGACACATCAGTTCCTATTGAGGCAAATGGATATGCGATCCTTACCCAGCAGCTATATAGCTTCGTTAGTAGCTTCGGAAGATACTTCAGCGGATCCTCGAGCGCCAGGCGATTAGAACGGTGCACGTGTATGACCTCGACTTCGATTTCTGCTGTTGCGGCAGAGATTTATGCCCGACCGTCTTCCTGCTTCTGGAATACGGCATGAATAGACTCGCCACCGCCAACCAGGGGGGCCATAGCCAGCAGCAATTGCAGAACAGTCATCCGGACCAACTTTCGCGCCGCTCTCCAGGCAAATCCAGCTTCACCCTGGTAAACCACGGGCGTTCGGCGGATTCCAACAGCGCGGAAAATGTCATCCCAGACATAACGCAGGCTGGTTCCCACCGCGGGATTGCGCCTTGTTTCAAGTGATAGCTTGTGCAGTCCGACCGATTCTGCCAGCGACTGGAGGGAGGCAGGCGTGTAATGAAAAAGGTGGCGCGGCATCTCCAGTCCATGCCAATAGCTTCCAAAAACGCGAGCCTCGGCAGAATCGAGATTGGGAACCAATACATAGAAGATGCCGCCCGGCTTCAGCCACTCCGCTACTCTGTGGAGCACCTGCCTCGGTTCATAGAGGTGTTCGAGCACATCGAAACAGGTAATGACGTCGAACGTCGACTGCGGGAAGGGCGCGTCCAGAATGTTTCCGGCAAACACCTGAGCGCCACTTTTCATGCGGGCTGTTGTCGCAGCCTCGGCTGAAATCTCGACACCATAGAGTCCCCAGGCATCCTGGCCCATGAACTCCAGGAAGGACCCTGAGCTGCAGCCCAAATCGAGCAACGTGCCGCCCTGTTTGTATCGGGTTAAAGCAGCTTTGCGAGCCCGCCAGCGTTGGGGTGAGTTCTCGCCTCCAGCCGAAATAAGTTTCTGGTAAGCCTCGGTGTAATGCAACTCCATTTCTGACGGCTGAGGAGGGTTGCTTAACCATACCAGTGAACACGCCTGGCAACGCACCAGAGTATAAGTATTTCGTCTGCCGTGCAGCCGGTCGGGAGCCCGCAACCATTCCGTGGCATCTGCGTGTCCGCAAACCGGACAGCGGTCTGACCCGCGAAATATCGGCTGCGATCCCTCCCGGCGGGTCGCCGCTGAATCCGGCATCGACTGACTGATTAATGAAGGACTTGTGCTCATAACGCCTGCACCCCGTTGGCGGTAATCGTCATATGACTGGAAGCGGTTCCTTTTTCCTTTGCAGGTGTCGCAGGACCGTACGACGCGCCAGCCGGGGACTCGTCCATGTCAGCAGACACTTGACGGCCACGTTGAATGTCAGGTCCAGTCGCACCGCTTTCCATACAGCTGCACGTGCTTTTTCGTAATCTCCGTTACCCAGATGCGAGTTGGTCAATCCACTTTGAACCGAGGCCAACTGCTCCTGAATCAGCTTACGGACCTTGAAGGGTACTGAGTTCCCAAGTCGCATGAGTCCTTCCAGCCTGACCTGACTCTGCTGGAGAATGAATTCCAGCCTGTCCCAATCTGTGCTGACACCTACGTGTCGAACATCGGCGGGAGAGCGGTCTATGCGGATGAGTGGCAGGTTGACATAGCAGAAATCCGTGAGCGTAGCTAACCGGAACAGAAATTCGCTGTCTTCTCCATACTGGAGCCTGGTGTCGAATCCGCCTGTCCTCCTTATCAGATCTGCCCGAGCCAGAACAGAGCATACACAAACCACCATCCCTGCGCCTCCCGGTCTTACCAGGAGTTTCAGAACGTCCCGATTGGCGCCTACTATCCCCGTATGGTGATAGCTATCTTCAGACATCTGAAACAGGGTTCGTGTTTCGATGTGATTGATGAGACGGGCATCTGTATAACAGACACCAACCTGCGGACGAAATTGCTCCAGCGTCCTGAGCTGCCACTCCAGCTTGTCCTTTTCCCACAGGTCATCGGAATCCAGAAATGCGATCCAGTTTCCACGCGCCTCTGAAATCCCGCGGTTCCTGGCGACGCTGACACCCTGATTGGGCTGGTAATAGTAGCGGATTCGATTGCCGTAGTCCTTGGCAAGCAACCTGCCTGTATCGTCCGACGAACCATCGTCCACGACAACAACTTCAATATCGGAGAATGTCTGGGCCAGAGCGCTATCAATTGTATTACCGACTTTTTCCAGCCGGTTATAAGTCGGAATAACAACGGACACCCTTGGATTCATGACGCGAGCTTGTATGTTTGATCCTGGCCGAAAGCTGGAGTTCCAAAGCCCTATAGAGCCGCGCCCACAGGAAGGTCCGGCCGCGTCCGGCTGCTTTCGGAGCTTTTCTCTGATCGATAGGCGGCAATTGTTTCCCGATACACATCAAGCAGCTTCACGCCGGCAGCCATCCAGGTAAGCTCGGAAACAGTAGCCAGTGAGCATTCGCGTAAGCGGCGTAGCAAGGCACGATCCTGATGCAGTAACGTGAAGTGTTGCTCAAGGGCTTCGATATCGCCCACATTGTGCACGAGGGCATTCTCCATGTGCCGGCAGCTGGCCCCAGCAGCTTCTGAAACGAGCAGAACACATCCACTGCCGCGAGCCTCAGCCGTTACCAGAGCGCTCCCCTCCTCAATAGTTGGTAGAACGAGGATGTCGCTCTTCCGCATGAGCTCCGGCACATCATTGCGATGGCCAAGCTCTTTGACGCTGGGGTGCGCAAGCATGGACGCGAGCCTGTCGCGGTATTCCGGCAAGAACTCCCCGGCAATCATGAATGTGCCGGTGATGTGTGCCGGTGACTTCAGCCAGGCTTCGAGCGCGTAGTGGATTCCCTTCCGTACGGCGCAGACGCCAACGAAAAGGACAGTCAAGCCGCGGCCTTTCTCCGGTGGTTGCATGCCCGGATAATATTTCTGGTCATCGAAACCATACTGGTGGCGTGCCAGCCTGTTGCGAGGAAAACCGCGATCCACAAAGGTCCTTACTACGAAATCCGAAGGACAGAGCAGACGATAGGCCAGTTCGTACTCCTCTTCTTCCTTGCGCAGCTTGCAGTCGTTATAGGCATGCTCATGATCGGGTGGTAAGGAGACGCCCAGGCGCTCACATTCCCTCTGTACCGATTCCATGGCGAATCGGGTGTGAGCGTTGCAACGCTCCAATACTGTGGGAATTCCCAGCCTTGCCGCAGTCTTAAGCGTCTCCCGGGCTCCCAGCGGCCAGGTGTGAACGATATCGACCCTCTCCGCCATTTGCTCGAGTCTATGGGCCACAATGCGGTCATGCCATGCCACAGCGCGCATCGTGCCGACGATGCTGTACGGGAGGCGGAAATCTCCCCAAGCCAGTGTCGGCGAAACTTCTACCCCAGGCGGAACGGGCCTGCAGATCGAGGCGGGGAAGACCGTAAGGTCTGCTCCAGCATCGGCCAGCCCAGTGACCTGTTGCCACGCCGTGAAGCAGATCCGGTCCGCTCCCAAACGAAGCGGAAAGCTGTATAACGCACGGATGCGCCTGTCCCCATTTCTCATTGGCTTATGATTGAACTCCGTTTTACATTCGCATTGGTCAGTGAATCAGGCTTCCAGCATGACATCTTCTGCGCCGATCCATGGGGACTGCTCCTGGGCGGGGCTTTCCACATATTGCACTGAACTCTGCTTCGCCTCGAATGTCGCCACCGATATGCATGCCAGCAGCAAGAAAAGAGCCATCTGCATCTGGGCCATGTAGTTTATGCCGAATTGGCCGAGCACGTGCCCAAGGAGGGCTGAACCCAGACACCACAGGAGCCACTCCTGTCCGCGGTCTCCCTCCACAAACTTTCGTGCCGTTCCAATCCCGCCGAAACCACGGCTGAACATGGCGACATAGAGAACCAGGGTGATCAGCCCTCCCGTCAGCGCGACAGCAACGAACTCGTTGCAGAGGTCCCAAGTGTCCCAACCCCATGTGTTGTAGTACCTGGTTCCAAGAAGCCACCAGTCGCTGAAGTGGCGAATGCAGTTGTCCATTAAGCCATAGCGCTGATAGCTGGTGGAGGAACCGGTGAGATCGATACGCGCGATCAGGGCCCAGACCGGGGCTTTCATCACAAGGTGCAGCGATATCAGACCGAGCGCCAGGGCCCAGCGAATGAGCCGCATTTTCCTGCGCAGCGGCCAGAAGGCAAGTCCCACAATGCTACCTGCTGAAGCGAGGAATGCCGTGCTCGAATATGACGTGATGGCCATCGTGATGGCCCCGGCAAGCCCTGCAAATGCCATGGCGCGGGACTTACGTTCCGTCCACAACCAGCAGAACAGGGGAATCAGGGCTCCGGCAAACACTCCCGCGTAAATACCTCCGATGATTACCCCTGAGGAACGGATGTGCCCTCCCTCCTTTACGGCCGGCACCAGCGAAATTCCACCCAGCAGACCAAACACATTAATGTGGTTTATCTGCTCGTTGATCATGCAGACGCCCTGAATGACGCAGATTATGGCCAGCAGCCTCACTGTGCGGCGTAGGGCTTCGCCATCGGTAATCAGGAATCGCACCGCCAGATAGGCGCAGAGCGTGTCTACCAGGTCCCCCAGGCTCTTGATGACGGCCTGTGACTCCCTCCACTGAAGACAGAAGACAACAGCGGTGGACAATGCCCATAGCACTGTCACGCGGTCGAGGGTATTGAAGCCTCCCGGGAACCTGCGCTCGGACAGCGTCTCGGGAGAGAAGGCCCTTCGAAGCAGCACCGCCAGAATGAGGATGCGGAGTACGGTAAAGTGAAGGCTACCGATTAGAATTACCTGTCCAGCCGGAATGGTAAAGAAGGCCAGAAGAAACGGTGTGATAAGCCTTTCGCGCGGACGGGTGAGGATGAGCACAATGGCGACTAGCAGCCACACCGCTACGAGCGGATGCACCAGCGTCTCTGTCGCGCCACCACCAAACCGAAGGTGTCCTGGTTCCATGCTGTAGAGCGGCCTAAGCGTGTATGGCCGCGGCTGGCGTCAGACGGCTGCGCCACTTCCTCCTGATCTTCTGCAACAGACTGGTCGAGGCCAGCGCCTTTTTCGTGGACTGGTTCATTCCGTCCAGCAGCGTGCGAACCAGGTTGAGACTGATTCCCTTCACCGTAGGAGCAAAGATTTGGACCAGCGACTCAGTCCATTCCTCATTTGCCAAAACCTGCTTATATTGAGCGTGTCCCTGGCCGAAATCTACTTCAGTGACCCCTTCCCGATTTCCGTCGCAAAAACTTTCGATTACCTTCATGACCAGATACATTCCTGGAGAGTGACCCGCAAATTCCGCATCGTAGCCGATGTAGTCGCTGCCGAACGTTGCTCCGTTGATATCGCCGATCCAGAATGCGCAAGGCCGTTCCTCAATATAGAGGACATACGCGCGCAGCCAGCCCCTCCGGGCTTTCAATCGCAGGTGCTCCCTTGTTGCGGCATTAACGACAAAACCCACGCCTAACCCACGCT
>Ga0335081_10001075_pt1 | contig 43860 bp, 38 predicted proteins | sample Lox_Sample_35_FD_206713 | JGI IMG/M metagenome (GOLD analysis project Ga0335081, IMG submission 206713) | Soil microbial communities from Loxahatchee National Wildlife Refuge, Florida, United States - Lox_Sample_3.5 | ecosystem: Environmental > Terrestrial > Soil > Wetlands | place: USA... | reverse complement strand
GTCGAGCAGCTTTTCATCGGGGATGCTGCTCCACAAGAAGAAGGACAGCCGCGAAGCGAGTTCGATGTCGCTAACCGGATGCGCGGCGCCAGCGCGGGCGCCGGCCGGATCTTGCTCGATTCGGTATATAAAGTACGGGCTCGAAAGAACGCGCGCGACTCCGGAGCGAATGCCATCGTCAAAGCTGCCGCCGCTCTGCCGCGCCCGCTTATAAAAAGCCATCGGCGCCTCAACGTCCCCGGGGGTAACAGGATGGCGGTATGCGCGGCGGGCTAGATTGGTCAGGATCTTGGTCGCGCAGGCCGTGTCGTCCACCGCCCCGCCTGGATGACACACAAAGAGCCGGGCCCGGCTGGGCCCCTCGCTGACGCCACGCACGTTGTACGGACCGTCGATGAACACGCTCCTCAGCTTCGGCAGGCCCCCAATCATGTGGATTTCCTGGCTGTCGCGCTTCGCCGGCTGCCACACGTCCTGCAACTGGAACGGCCGCTCTTTCCACGTAAAGCCGACGTCGTGGGGACCGGCAGTGACGAACGCGCGTCCTGTCATCCTTTTGTCGATAATTGGTTGGGCCGCGGCTAAGTCGGCGGCCTGGATCTCGTCGTCCTTGGGGCCGCCAACCGGAGCCGAATACACTTCGGCGCCATCCACGGTGACGACGAAGGTGTATGGTTGGTCGTTGCCTTCTACGCCGGCGTAGCCTTCCTGCACGCCGCGGACGAGCCGGCCTGAGAATTTGTATTCGGCATCTGCCGGAAATACGTGATGGACAACCGTGCCGCCAAATGTTCCGAGCGGCAGGCCCTCGATGTATCCGTTTTGGCTGAATTCGCGACTGATGGAATGCTCCGTCGTCCCGGGCCGCACCTGCGGATCGCCCACGGCCATGCCGGCAACGCGCTCGGCCGCGTTCACGTATCCCTCCAGCAGCAGCGGCGACGTTTTGAGCGACGTCGCGATGTTGTCGAACCCGAATTCCGCGCCGTCGGTCGGCAGCAAGCCGGATACGTCGATGTCGACGGCCAGCAGATCACGAACCGCATTGGCATATTCGGCGCGATTGAGGCGATGCACAACGTAGCGGCCCGGGTTGGTATGGCCTTCCCAGGCATGATCGAGCGATGCGGCGAGCCAAGTGGTAAAGCCCGCGTATTCGGCTTCGGACGGGCGCGGCATACCGATGGGGGGCATCGCCCGCACACTCAGCTTCCGCAGGACTCTCTCCCAAGTCTGGGCATGGCCCAGCAGATCGTCGAAGCCCGTTTCCAGATTGACCGGACCGTCCGCAGGCAACATGGCTCGTTTGTTGTGACAGGTGACGCAATACTTGTCCAGCATTGTGCGGTATTTGACGGCATCCGCGGTGCTGTTGGCCTGGGATGGCGCCGCCGTTGCGGGATGCGCTGCTGGCCCAGATGGCTGTCGCGTCTGTGCTACTAGTAGCGCGGCCAAAGCGACTACTAAGGCTGCATTAATTACGATCCGGTTGTTCATTGCGCGTTCGTGACTGCTGCTGTGTCAGTGGCGGCTTTCTGGTCCTTATTGTCGCCCGCCTTCTTGCCATCTTCGCCCGTCTTCTTGTCGGTTGCGGCCGGCAATGGTGGAGGCTGAGGCGCCGGATCGTTGGGACCCAGGTGCATCAACTCCCGCAGGGTTGCGATGACTTGCTCTTTCGAATCCTTGGGGTAATGCCATGCATCGACGTCGCCCATTTCGAGGGGGTCTGGTTTCTTCGGTTTTTCAGCCAGAAGTAAGGGTGTCAGATTGTCCTTATTCACCGCATCCAGCTTCCCGCCAGCCGCGGCGAGCACCCGAATGATCTCCACTTGTTGCTCCTGAACGGCCTGATGGAGCGGCGTGGAGCCATCCGGCGCCTTCGCGTTCGGATCGGCCCCGGCGGCCAGGAGCAATTTGAGGGCTTCGATACGGTCACGGGTGCCGGGTTCGCGGAAGGGCGGCGGTATCGCCCGAGTGAAACCCGGGCCTCCCGCGATCGGCGCGCCCATACCACCTTTGATGGCGGCCATCAAGGGCGTCCGGCCGACATCCCTATTCCCCGGGGGGCCCATGGGGCCCGGCTTTTTGCCGTTCTTCGGTTTAATCTCGCTCGGGCTCCATTCGATCTTGGCGCCGTGGGCCAGCATCAGCTTCAGGGCTTCCACATCCGCCGCGACGGCTGCGCGGTAAAACGGCGAACTATTGATTTCCGCTCCGCAGCATAGCGTGGTCGAATGCAACGCACCGGTGAACGGCTTATTCACATCTGCGCCGAGGTCGAGCAGCGCCTTAACCAAATTCAAGGACGTCATCTTATTTGGATGGTCCGGTTGCATGCGTGAGCCATCGTGCGCGCGCATATCGGTGGTGGCGTCGTGCATGTCCACGGCGAAGTACAAGGACCCGTCGTTAGGGTCGGCGCCGCGATCCAGCAGCTCTTTGGCCAGATCGAACCGGTCGTTAACGATTGCGATGATGGTCGCGGTCGCGCCATCGGCGTTGGTCGCTTTCAAATCGGCGCCGGCTTTGATCAGCGCTTCGGCAACATCTGTGTGTCCGTTACGAACGGCGAACATGAGTGCCGTGAAGCCGCCTGAGGGATGATCTGCGTCTTTGCGCTCCGTGATCGTGGAGATGTGCGCCTTGAGGTTCGGGTCCGCGCCGGCGGCCAGCAGCGTCTTAACAACTTCCAAGTGACCTTCGGCCGCTGCCCACATCAACGCGGTTTCTTCCTGGAACGGATCCGCGGCGTTGACGAACGAGCCCTTCGCAAGCAGTAATTGGACCGCGTCCACTTTTCCTGTGCGCGAGGCAGCCATCAGCGGGGTCTCACCCTCAGCATGCCAGCGCGTCGGCTCCGCCCCCGCCTCGAGCAATGCCCGCATGGTCTCGACATCACCGTTGCGGCTCGCCTGCAAAAGTGGGGTTACGCCGTAGTGGTTGGCTGCGTCCACCGTGGCTCCCGCGGCAAGAAGCGCCTTCGCCATTTCCACGTCCGAGTGGTAAGCCGCCCACAGGAGCGCGGAGGAGCCGTCATTGGCCGGGGTGTTTACGTCCGCGTGTTCCTTGATCAGCTTACGGACCGCAGCCAGATCATCGGCCCTGGCGGCGTCGGCCACGGCCCCTGAGTTGGACACGGCTGCATGCAAGAGGGCATCAGGCCGCACCAACACGAATCCAATCATGAGCGGTAGGCACCACCAAACGTTCCGCACGGATGTAGCCGATCGCATCGCTACCCCCCTTTCACATGCTCCATAAGATATAACGTGCAGACGACCACCGCAAGGCCCCCACCCGGGCATTTCGGGACTTTGACGAACAGTTGCATGCCGTTTGCTCAGCTGGCGGCGCTCACGGCTTCCATGACGTGCCCCGTAATCGCCACTCGGCTGTGGGTCGCCAGTATCTCGACACCCATTGAAATTCAAATAACTGCCAGTCCCGAAGTTACTGATGATAGGAATTGATAGTACCAGCTAATAATACTAGTTAATGTCATCGATTCCGGCCGATGATACCGCTTCCAGATACTAAGGTAACTACAACTATTTCAGTGGTTCACGGCAACAGGTACCATTGCCAAATTCCCAACGCAACCCATACAATCGACTGACGGATCTGCTTCGGTGGGTTGCTAAAATCGCGCAGGCTTTAGTTGCGAAAAGATATTAGACCTGATCGCTAAATTCACGACACGCGGGGATTTTGAGATATGAACATAGAGCGAATCAACTCGGACGCCCTCATAGCTGCGAAATTACCTGATGGGTCGATCGCGATTTTCAATGGCGAAACGAGTACCGTCTACTCTTTGAACGCCACCGCTGCCGCTGCCTGGGAGGCGTGCAGCAGTCCGGCAACAATCTCCGGCGTTCTGGAATCAATGCGTGCGTCTCTGGGTGCTGGCGTGACCGAAGATGTGACGCTGGACGCGCTCGAACAATTGCATCAGCAAGGCTTACTGAAGACTGCTGACTTGCCCTTTCGTGCCAGCCGCCGGTCCGTACTGGCAACTGCCGCGGGCATTCTCGTGCCGGCCGTATTGGCATTGACCAGCACAGAGCAACAAGCTCACGCGGCAAATGCGATGTCGGGTACGACTACTTCCGCTCCGACGACGACGAAGTCAACTACGACCGCGACCACTACCCCAACCACCACGGCGACCACCACGGCGACGACGACTGCGCAGTGATTCTGAGTGGACGATTCGCTTTGGAGGAGTACTCACTTTTCCGACTTATGCCGCAAACGAACCCAGGTCTTCTCACAGCTGAAGGGCTGCTGGATATTCTTGAGAAGACCGATCCGGCATCCGAGTTCGTTCGCGCTGCGGCGGGAGTTCTCGACCGCCACCTGACCAACGGGCGGCTCTCGGCACCTGCGCCGGCTCCACGTTCGGCCAACAAGCAGTTCCTCACCGTGGCGATGGCCACGTATGACGACTACGATGGAGTGTTTTTTTCCGTCCAGGCAATCCGGCTTTATCATCCCGAGATCACTTCGGAAACGGAAATTCTGGTCATTGACAACCATCCGGGCGGACCTTGCTCGGACGCGTTGAAGGGTCTGGAGTCACACGTTGCCGGATACCGTTGTATCCCGGTCGGCGACCGGTCCGGGACGGCGATTCGCGATGTTCTCTTTCGCGAGGCAGATTCCGAGTACGTGCTTGTGATGGACTCGCACGTTCTATTCGCCCCGGGGTCCTTGGCCCGGCTGATTCGCGTTCTGAAATCGCAACCTGCGGAATCCAGAGATTTGTGGCAAGGCCCGCTACTTTACGACGACCTCCGGACGGTATCCACGCATTTTAGTCCCGAGTGGTCGGCAGGAATGTATGGTGTGTGGGGTTGCGATGAGCGCGGTCTGGATCCGGACGGAGCGGCCTTCGAGATACCGATGCAGGGTCTGGGCGTATTTGTCGGCAGGAAGGACGCTTGGGTTGGCCTCAACCCGCGGTTGAGGGGATTCGGCGGTGAAGAGGGGTTCTTGCACGAGAAGGTCCGGCAGAACGGCGGCAAGGTGTTCTGTTTGCCGTTCCTGCGATGGAATCATCGGTTTGGCCGTCCCTTGGGAACTCGATATTGCGTGTCCTGGGAAGATCGCGTGCGGAATTACCTGATCGAGTACGACGAACTCGGCCTGGACCCCGCGCCCGCGATCGAACACTTCGAAAAGCTACTCGGCGTCGAAAATACGCGTCGCATGGTGGAGGCGGTGCAAAAGGAAATAGCTGGACCCTTTCACTTCTTCGACGCCATTTACTGTATCAACCTGGATCGCGAAAAGGATCGATGGGAGTTGGTTACCAAACGATTCGAAGAACTGGGAATCGCCAACCGTGTGCAGCGTTTTCCGGCGATAGAAACGCCTCTGAATCACCACGTGGGATGTGCGCTCTCGCACCGCTCGATTGTTGCGAACGCGAAAAAACACGGTTTCCGGAACGTGCTGGTGTTCGAGGATGATGTTGTGTTCGCTTCCGATACCATCGAGGCGCTGGGGCGGAGCATTCGAGAATTGAGGAGGGTCGTCTGGGACATTTTCTATCTTGGAGGTCATGCCTGGGGCCAGTCGTTCGAAAGGGCGGATGGTTGCTTCCACTTGGAAAAACCCAGGGGGTTGACCTGCACCCATGCCGTCGCCTACCACGAATCTATTTATGAACGGATTCTCTCGGAGGTGCCGGCTACACCTACAGGCGTAGCGTTGTGGCTCCGAAAAGAGCACGGAATCGACCAGTATTTCAGTAATATGCCGGATTGCCTCAAACTCCTCACGAGCCCCGTGGTCGCGAGCCAACTATGCCTCTTGTCACGCGAGCGCCCGAACTTCGATGCAGGAATCACGCATCTTAGTGCGGTTGAGCCGATCGAGAAGGAGTTTACGATCCAGGCGTTCGGGTGCAGCATCACGGTGATCGCGGACTGTGAGGAGGCGCTGGCCGTTCTCGAGCAGTACCTGCTTCCGTCTCTCCCACGAACGTCTTCGAATCACACCGGGAGTGAGATTGTCTTGAAGGTCTTGCGCCAGCCACAGGGCTTCCAGATTTCCTGCGACCGGGCCAGCGGGACTCCACCCGATCAGAGATCACTGATTGTCGAAGCCGTAAGACTTCTGGACGAAGCGATTCTCAAGCGGCTGACAGGCCTGGCGGCTGTGCATGCCGGTGTAGTGAGAATCGGTGGGCAGACCGTATTGCTCCCGGGAAAGACGAACATCGGCAAATCGGCGCTGGTCGCCGAGTTGTTGCGGCGAGGCGCCGAATATTTATCGGATGAGTATGCGCTGATCGATGCCAGCGGTCACGCGCATCCGTATCCGCGGCCGCTTTTGCTTCGAAATCCAGGCCCGGAGCAAGTTGCCGCTTTGCCGCAGCAGTGGAATGCGCGGATTTCGGAAGCGCCCGCACCGGTGGGCTGGATACTGGCTTTGGAATACGATCCTGCCGCGTGCTGGCACGTGACACCTGTGCCCCAGAGCGAGGCTGTTCTGATCCTGCTACGAAATACGCCGCATGTCTTGATCGATGAACCGCAAACCTTCGACGCTTTCCAACGTGCCTCCTGCGGCGCGCGGTGCTATGAAGGCTGGCGCAACGAGGCGCCAAAAGCGGCCGAGCATATCCTACAGCTTGTCTCGGCTTGAGTAGTGTCAATGCGCGAGTTGACAACAACCGGCGAGCAAATCGCAACCCTGTTGGCCACTTGCTGGCGGGCAAAGCCGTCGTCTCTGGCGCTGACTCAGGATGGCTTGTGCCGCATAACAGCCCCACTCATCAGGTCGGGGGCGGGCCCGCTCGGATGGTGGCGTATCGCTCACGCCGAACTGGGAATGACAGTATCCGGCCTACCGCTTCTAATGGCCTACTTCCAGCAGGCGAGGGCGACGGAAGCGCGAACGGCAGAGATAAAGGAGCTATTCACACTGCTGAACTCAGCGGGCCTTGAAGCCATCTTGCATAAAGGATGGGCGGCGGCGCGCGCCTATCCCCGCGAGGGTTTGCGTCCGATTGGCGATATCGATTTGATCATACGTCCACGGCAGCAAGCCGTCTTTCGAGATCTGCTTAGAACATACGGACCGCAACAACCGGAAGTAGACTTCGAGCACTCAGAGATTAGTGACTTGGATGACCGGGCTCTGGAAGGCTTATTCGCGCGTTCGCAAGTTGTGAGTATCGACGAAGTGCCTGTGCGCGTGCTGGGCGCAGAAGATAATCTCAGGCTGCTTTCGCTGCATCTGATGAAGCACTATGCGCACCGCCCGCTCTGGTTGTGTGACGTCGCCGCTTTTCTCGAATCACGGCCTGCCCAATTCGATTGGGAGTATTGTCTGGGAAATGACCGGCGAGAGCGCAATTGGATAACCACCGCCCTTGCTCTGGCGCACAGGTTGTTGGGAGCAGATTTGCAGAATACGCCGATTGCGGCGGAGATCGGGACCCTGCCGGGTTTCCTCGTCCGCGAAGTAGTAAGACACTGGGCAGGGGGATACTCCAATCTGTACGCGAAGGCGATGGCGCCGATGCACACGTACCTGCGGCATCCAAAAGGTGTACTGACGGATCTTGCCAACCGCTGGCCCGGCCGATTGGAGGCGGCCATCGGTCTACGAAAACCTATCGATGAGACGCCCTTGTGCGGATTGCCGTCTCAGCTCGCCTATTCCCTTCTACGCACCACGAGATTTCTCGCACGCCTGCCCCACGCATTGCGCGGATAGCAGAGCCACAAAGCGAGATTCGTGCTTGTTGACTCGGCCGCCAGTTGCACACTTCTTTCTTCAACCGAAGAGGTCAACGCATTGCGCGGATAGAAACGCAGTCCCCGCTCCGGCCGGATGAGCTGCACCCACCCGCCGTAACTTGGCCAGCGTGGCCGTGCCGCGCGACGCCAGCCGGACTTTTACCACTGTAGTGTTGGACCGGCGGGAGCCCTGAGTGACAACTCTGAGAGTCCTCCCGCCGGAGGTGCACTATTCGAAGAGGTCTGCGGCGTCGACTGCGGATATGCCTCCTACCTCCAAGGAGCACCGATGACAATAGAAGTTTGCGGGCAGTTCCCATGTGTGCGCGTTGGCCTGTTGCTGGCGGCCGGCGCGGCGGGCGCGCTGGCTCAATCGCCATCCAACCCCCAGAGCGTTCCCAACATGAACCAGATGATTACTCCGCTCGCGCCGCCGGGATCTCGCTTTCTGCCCCTGAACCCCGGTCTCGCCGACAATCCTACCTGGCTTGCAGGATTCGCGGTCAGCACCGTAGTGAGTCCCGATCGTAAGACCTTGCTTGTGCTCACTAGCGGATACAACCGGCTCTTCAACAGCAACATTGTACCCGCCGGGTCGCCCTTGGCGCCGTATAACCTGCCGGATTCGAACGACTATGTCTTCATCTACGACATCTCCACACCCGTTCCGGTCCAGAAGCAAGTGATTCCAATCCCCGTTACTTACAACGGCATTGTCTTCGATCCGTCCGGCACGCGTTTTTACGTGTCCGGCTGCACCACCGATAACGTTCACACCATCAGCCTGAACCAGTCGGGAGTCTGGGCGGAAGAACAACCGGGCAATCCACAACTGGCGTTGGGCCATAACCTCGGCGGCATCGGCCTCAACCTTAAACCGAACGGCGCAACGGCCATCAATAACCAGGTGGGTGTGTATCCCTGCGCGGCGGGGCTCGCCATTTCCAACGATGGTCAGGCGCTGGTGGTGGCCAATTATTACAACGACTCGATCACCGTGTTCACCGGCGGTTATCCCAACTGGTCCCGAATGGAACTCGACCTGCGCCCCGGCCGGAGCGACCGCTCGCAGGTGGGTGTGCCCGGCGGCGAATATCCATTTTGGGTCGTCGTTAAGGGCATTGGCGCCAATGCGACGGCTTATGTATCCAGCATTCGCGACCGCGAAATCGTCGTCGTAAAACTTGTCGGTCCGCCCGACCTGTTCAACCTAACCGGAAGGCCCCAGGTAGTCGCTCGCATCCCGGTCATAGGCCAGCCGAACAAGATGACCCTCAACCGGGCACAGTCGTTGCTGTATGTCGCGGAAGACGAGTCGGACACCGTTGACGTCATCGATACCGCCAGCAACGCCATCGTCGAAAGCATTCCGGTTATCGCCCCCGCGTCTGGGATTCCGGATTCCTTTCAAAAGTTGCTGCTCCAATACACCGGCGCCAACACGAACAGCGTGGCGCTCTCGCCGGACGAAACCGAGCTCTACGTAACGAATGGCAATCTCAATTGCATCGCCGTAGTGTCACTGACCGGCAGTAACAGCGGCGATCAGGTAATTGGCCTGATTCCCACCGGCTGGTACCCGAACTCCGTCAGTTTCAGCGGCGATGGCAACGCCGTGTATGTCGTCAACGGCAAATCACCGACGGGTCCGAATCCCGGCTGGTGCTATGGCAGCTATGGGCCGGTAGGATACAAGACCTGCGGTCTGTCCGAACAGTACAACCCCCAACTGCTCAAAGCCGGCTTTCAGATCTTCCCGCGTCCCGATGCGTCCGAGCTCGCCACTCTCACCGCACAGGTAGCGGCCAACAACCGGTTTTCCAGCACCGAGAGCGAAAGCGATGCCGCCATCATGGCCCAAGTGCACCAAGCCATTCAGCACGTCATCTTCATCATCAAGGAAAACCGGACCTACGACCAGATTTTGGGTGACCTCGAAATCGGCGACGGCTATCCTTACCTGACCGAGTTTGGGCAGATGTATACTCCCAATCAACACAACCTGGCGCGTAATTTCGTCACTCTCGACAGATTTCTGGACACTGCCGAAGTCAGCTATGACGGCTGGATGTGGACCACAGGGGCGCGGGCGCCCGACGTCGTCGAAAAACAGTTCCCGATTGCCTACGGGTACCGCGGCCTGAGCCTCGATTCCGAAGGCGCCAACCGGAACGTGAACGTCAGCATCCCGACCCTCGCAGGCCGCCAGGCCGCCAATCCCTTCACTTCCTATGATCCGGACGTGCTGCCGGGACAGGCCGATATCAGCGCCCCCGATGGTCCCGATCATCAACTGAATACCGGCCATCTCTGGGACGCCGCGCTGCGCGCTGGTCTCACCGTCCGCAACTACGGCTGCTTCATCGATACCACCCGCTACTCTACGGCCGATTTCGTCATTCCCGTGCTCCGCGACCCCGCTGCAACGGGAACCGTGGTGTCCCATCCTTCCAATGCTGCCCTGACTCCTTTCACCGATCCGTACTTTCGCGGCTTCGATAACAACCTTCCCGACTACTATCGCTACCTGGAGTGGGCCCGCGAGTTCGATTCCGACTATACCTGCGCGGGCTGCAACCCCGCCGGCGCCTCCGGTTTGCCGGCTTTGAGCCTGGTTCGCTTCATGCACGATCACACGGGAAGCTACACCACGGCGATTGATGGCGTGAATACGCCGGATCTGATGGTGGCCGATAACGACTACGCAGTGGGCTTGCTGGTGGAGAAGGTGGCCAAAAGCAAGTACGGCAACAACACGCTGATCTTTGTGGTGGAAGACGACGCCCAGGATGGCGGCGATCACTACGATTCACACCGCAGCATCGCCTTCGTGGTAGGGCCTTACGTCAATCAAAATGCCCTCGTATCCACCGGGTACACCACGCTGGATTTCGTGCGTACGATCGAAGAAGTGCTCGCGCTTCCGCCGCTGAATTTGAATGACGCACTCGCCCGGCCCATGACGGATGTCTTCAATGCGCGGGATCTTGCCAACCAGACACCTGCTCCTTGGAACTTCAGCGCTGTTCCCTCGCCATACCTGTACAACACGCAACTGCCGCTGCCGCCCAAGCCGGCCGGCCTGGTGGTTTTCAGACCGTCGCATAACGCGAAGTATTGGGCGCGCGTCACCACGGGTATGGATTTCGAAGCGGAGGATCGCGTCGATCCTCTCGACTTCAATCACATTCTTTGGAAAGGCATGATGGGCAAGAAGCCATATCCCGCCGCCCCCGACAAAACAGATATGCGCCAAAACCGCGGCGAACTGCTGGAGCGCTACCACAAATCACTGAAGCACGCGCCCCCGAAACCTAAAAGTCAGAACTGACGCGGAACAGCGGGGCGGCGCAGTGGGATCCCGCTGGCTCGCCAGCCCCGACAAACAGAATGAGAGGGTGGCGTTCGGTGCGGCACTCCATCGGTATGAAGATTTCTGTCTTACGCTGTGTAACTCTGGCGCTTATGTGCGCAGCTTCGGTCACGGCGCAGACCGTCGATGATACGGAGCTCAAGCAGGTGATCATTTTTGGCCGTCACGGCGTGCGCACCCCGAACTCGCCCAACAGCGTCCTCAATAACTTCTCCGCCCAGCCATTCCCGGTCTTCCCCGACGTCCCCGGCAATCCTACGGACAACCCGCCGTCCATTCTGACCAGCAACGGAGCCGCGAATGAGACTCTCCTGGGCGGGTACTTCCGCCTCTGGCTCACTCAGGAGGGCCTGCTCACCGGCAACGATTCGGCCGATGCCGCCAATGTCTATTTTCGGGCACAGGACGCTCCGCTGATTACGGACACCGCGCAAGCCTTCGCGTCCGGCTTGCTCCCGGCGGCTAGCGTAACGATTCATTCGGTTGTCCCGCCCACGAACGATCCGCTTTTCGATCCCGTGGATGCGGGCGTTGCACTGCTCGATGAGGATATGGTGGTCGCCGCTAGCAATGGTCGTCTCGGGAGCAATCCGCAATCACTGACCTCCGCCTACTCCGCCGAGCTCGCCTTGATTCGTTCCGTTTTGTTCAACTATCCGGTCAACCAGAGTCCTGCTCCTCCCACGCCGGCGGGGAAAGTCGACGTCACTGCGATTCCCATTAGTGTTGCCGCCGGAAACTCCCAACTGCCGGTCAACCTCGGAGGACTGACGATGGTGGCTCTCGCCATCGATCCTTTTGTCATGGAGTACACGGACGGGCTGCCGGCGTCCCAAGTCGCCTGGGGCCAGTTAACTGCTGACCGGATCAGCCAGGTCTTCCGCGTGTATGACCGCCTCCTCGATCTGGAATTCCGTACGCCCTACATCGCTACCGTGCAGAACTCCAACCTCGCCTCCCACATCGTGCGGTCACTGGTGCAGGCAGCCACCGGAAATGCCATGACCGGCGCCATTGCAAGTCCATCGGCCAAGGTGATCGTGCTGACGGCCTCCAACTTCAATATCGTGGGGCTCGCCAGCCTCTTCCATCTCGACTGGCTTCTGCCCGGTTACCAGGCGGACGTCGCTGCTCCCGGTGGTGTCCTCATGTTCCAGCTCCGGCAATCGCAGAGCACCGGCGAGTATGTGGTCCGGGTCTCGTACGTTTCCCAGACCATGGATCAGCTACGGAATCGCACTTCCCTGACTCTGAATGAGGCGCCGCCCAGCGCCCCGGTCGCCATCCCCGGTTGCAACAACGCGGATGCCACTCTCGATTGCCCTCTTGGGAGATTCGTCCGGATTGCCAATGAGGCGATTGACCCACACTCGGCCGACTTCGTCAATTGACATGAATACTCCTACCGTCCGGCTTGTACTCATGGGGCTTGTTTCATGCGCGTTTCTCGCGGGGCAGACCGTCGATGATACCGAACTCATGCAGGCAATCATCTTTGGCCGCCATAGCGTCCGCTCGCCGCTTGTGGATAACGGCTTCCTGGACAATTACTCTGCGCAGCCGTTCCCGGATTTCGGTATCCCGCCCGGCAACCTCACCGCCAATGGCGCCAGACTGGAGACCATTCTCGGGGGCTACTACCGTCTCTGGTTGACCCAGCAGGGCCTGCTGACCGGCAACGATGCGGCCGACGCCAATTTCGTCTATTTTCGAGCCAACACTCTGGAGCGGACCCGCGCCAGCGCACAGGCCTTCGCAGCAGGCCTGCTTCCGTCGGCCACGATCACCGTCAACACCTATCAGCAGGGGAGTGATCCCCTCTTCGATCCGGTAGGCGCCGGCGTCGCGCAATTCGATTCCCGGAAACAAGTCGCGGCCGTCGAAGGACGCCTCGGTGGCGATCCTCAGTTGCTAGCTACTACTTATGCCGCTGAGTATGCCCTTCTGCGCTCGGTCCTATTTAATTACCCATCCACCCAAACTCCTGCGCCAGCCACGGCGGCCGGGAAAACCGATGTCACCACCCTTCCCATCACGGTCACCGCCGGTTTGCCGGTGAACGTCGGAGGATTACCCCTGGTGGATCTTATGTCCAGCTCTTTTCTGCTGGAGTACGCGGAAGGGATGCCGGCCGAGGACGTGGCTTGGGGCCAGTTGGCTCCCGCAACCATCAGCCAACTCTCGCGCCTCACCACACTCATACTCGACGTGCAGTACCGGACACCCTATCTGGCCGAGGTCCAGAGTTCTAACGTGGCATCGCACATTGTGCGTTCGCTGGTGCAATCCGCCACGGGCAATGCGATGCCCGGCTCCCTGGGAGATCCCCATACCAAACTCATCGTGTTAATCGCTTCGGATGTCAACGTCACCGGACTCGCCGGACTATTGCATCTCGACTGGACGCTGCCGGGCTATCAGCCCAATTTCTGTTCTCTTGGGGGCGCCTTGGTGTTCGAACTCCGTCAATCGCAAAGTACCGGGGAATTCGTTATCCGCGCTTCTTACGTCTCGCAGACGCTGGACCAGTTGCGCAACCAAACCGCCTTGACACTCCATACGCCGCCGGCCAGCGCGCCGGTGTTTATTCCAGGCTGTAGCCGTCGAAATGCCACTTTCGATTGTCCTTTCGGGCAGTTGGTGGAATTGGCAAAGCGGGTGATCGACCCGGAGTCCACAGACCTGAAGAACTGAATCAGTCCCCCTGGCGGCACCACGAAATTTCTCGCGCGCCTGCCCCACGCATTGCGCGGATAGTTATTCCGCCCGCAGTGCTTCGACTGGATCGATGGCCATGGCGCGGCGCGCGGGAAAATAGCTGGCCAGCATGGCGGCCAGGATCAGCACCACCGAAACAGCCGCATACGTCACTGGGTCCCGCGCAGTGACGCCAAACAACAGAGACGACATCAGACGGGTGAGTGCGGCAGCGGCCGCCAGCCCCAGGGCAGCTCCCACTCCAGCCAGCAGCAGCCCGTGACGCACGAACATCCGCGATAATCCCGCCGGCTGCGCGCCCAGCGCCACGCGGATGCCGATCTCGCGCGTCCTCTGCGAAACCGCATACGCAATTACACCGTAGATCCCCACGATGCCGAGCACCAGGGCCATCCCTCCAGCGATCGCCAGCATCACGAGAGTAAACGAGGTCCGCGCCATGGACTGATCGTAGAGGTCCTTGAGCGTGGTGACGAGGAACACCGGCTGCCTTCCGTTCACGGACCAGATGACTTGCCGCGCCTCTGCCAGCAAGCCCTCCGTTCCCGTCCGCTTGGAGCGGATCGCGAACATGCCAAAGCCAGTCACGAATCCGTGTTCGCCGCCAAAGAGCCACCCATCCATTAGAGCCGGCCAGTATGCGAACGTGGGCGATTTCACGTGCATGCCATCGTCGTAGACGTCTTCGGCCACGCCCACCACTTCGCGCCACGGATCGATAGTACCTACGCGGATCCGCTTGCCCAGCGCCGCGCGCGGATTGCTCCAAAACTCCCGCGCCAGGTTCTCCGAAACAATGGCCACGTACCGTCTTTCATACAGATCGGTCCAGGTGAAATCGCGGCCCGCGATCATCCGCGTTCCCATCGTCTTGAAGAATCCTGGGGCAATCATGCGGAATCGCCGGACTGGGGGCACCTGGCCATTTGCGTAGGGTTTGTCCTCGGCATAGATGGGGTTGTTGGGGGTCAAGAATGTTTCCATAGGGGCGGCGTTTGCGAACGCCACCGAGGTGACGCCTGGAATGGCGGCGAGCTTGCCCAGAATCTCGTTCCACATTCGCATCACGCGCTCCGGCTCGTTGGCAATCGATTCCGGGGCCATAGAGTGCATTATCTGGATCTCTTCGGCGTGCGCGAATCCTGGCCGCACGTTCCGCAACTGCTGAAACGTCCGCATCATCAGGCCGGAGCTGATTAGCAGCACCAGCGCCAGCGCCACTTGCACTACCACCAGGATGTTGCGCGCCCGATGGCGCTCCCGGCCCTGGCTGAAGGTGCGGCCGATGCCTCGCAGCGCGGTGGCCACGCGAGGCCCTGCGTATCTAAAGACCGGAATGAGCCCGAAAAGCATGCCCGAAAACAAGGACACGCACAACGTGAACGCCAGCACGAATGGATCGATTCCGATTTCGTGCAGCCGCGGCAGCGTATCCGGACCTTTTGCCACCAGGATGCGCAGCGCCGCGTACGCCAGGCCGAGACCCAAAGCGCCGCCAACCACTCCCAGCGTCATGCTTTCGAGCAGCAATTCCCGAGCGATTCGGCCCCAGCCTGCGCCCAGCGCCGCCCGGATGGCGAGTTCCTGCTGGCGGTCCTCGCCGCGTACTAGCAATAAATTCGCCACGTTCGCGCAAGCGATCAAAAGAACCAGTACCAGCGTCCCCATCACAATCCAGAGCGCCTTGCCGACATCACCCACGACCTCCTGCTTCAGCGGCTGAACCCTGGGTCCCACGCGAGCGTTTTGAAAGATCGCGCGGTCGAATCCAGGCGGCGGGGGCCAGGCGTTCAGCCAGGTTCCCAACATGCGAGCCACATCCGCGTTAGCTTGAGCCAGGGTGACGCCGGGTTTGAGCCGCGCGATGCCGGGATAGCCGAACTCCCCTAAAGAGACCTTACTCCGTTCGAACCGCTGCGGAAGAATCAGCTCGGGATCGCGCTCGAAACGGAACTCCCGCGGCATAACGCCGATCACCGTGTGTGGCTTCGAATTGATCGTCATGGTGTGGCCGACGATGGATTTGTCGCCCCCGAAACGGCGCTGCCAATAACCGTAGGTGAGGATCACGGTCTCAGGAGTTCCCGGCGTGTCATCGGCCTGCGAAAACCAGCGGCCCAGCAGAGGCTGTACGCCGACGGCATCCAGTACGCCATAAGTAACGAAGAGCGATCGAGGCAGCTCCGGCTCGGCAATCCCGGTCACGCTTGCGCCGTTGGAGTTCCACACTCCGAACTGCTGAAAAGTCCGGTTCTCTTCGCGATACGTGAAATACATGGAGGGAGAACAGCTGAGGTTCTCGAACCCTGGCAACCCGGGCGCCGTCTGCCACACGCCTACCAGGGCCTCCGCGTGCGGATACGCCAGCGGCCGGATCAATATGCTGTCGATCACGGCAAAGATTGCGGTGTTCGCGCCGATGCCGAGGGCGAGCGTCAGGAGAGCGGCGGCCGTAAACGATGGATGGCGCCGCAGGCCACGCCACGCGTAGCGCAAATCACTCGAAAGCGAATCGAGCCGTACGCTTCCGTTCATCTGATAAATCTCCTCCCGCCGCGCCGCGAGATTGCCCGCTTGCTTCAGAGCTGCCGACCGGGCTTCCTCCGGTGTCAAGCCCTTTGCGCGGAAAGCATCGGTCGCCATCTCGATGTGCGCTTCCATTTCCTCACGCCATTCCAGATCTGCCTTGTTACGGCGCAGATAACTTCGCCAGGACATGAGCTTCCTTAAGACGTCCGCATGACAAGCTGGATAGCCCGGATCATTTTGTTGAAGGAGGTCGATTCCGCTTCCAGCTGTTTCCGGCCCGCGGGAGTGAGCCGATAGAAGCGGGCGCGGCGGTTGTTGTCCGTCACGCCCCATTCCGCTTTCAGCCAGCCTTTGAGCAGCATGCGGTTCAGGGCGGGATAGAGCGAGCCGTCTTCGATTTGGAGGTCGCCTTTCGACCAGTCTTGAATACGCTTAGCGATGGCGTAGCCGTGCAGCGGACCGGGATTGAGGGTGCGGAGGATCATCATGTACAGGGTCCCCGGCAGCAGTTCGGAATTCGAAGAGTCTACCAAGTGGAGAATACCTTTCCTGACTAGGTATAGTCCAGAATAGGGAGCAAGTCAACTTCTTTATGGATCACGGCCGGCCCGCCAGGCGGGTGCTTGGATTTTGCCCCAGGACACAGCCCGTTCCGGAGTGATGCGAATGATCGGTGCGTCAGCGGCGAGCATCCCTCGGGCGTACTGCGGGTACTTGGCTCGTAACTTGCGAATCGCCAATGCACGCTCTTTGTGCGCCGCCTTCGGAACCAGCCTCGCCTTCCCCCGTATCAGGATGTACCAGAGTTGTGTCCAGTCTTCGTGGTATTCGTCGATCAGCAGCGCCACCCGGGGCACGGCCCGGATGTTTTGCACCCGGGCGAGGCGCTCTCCTGGAACCCGCTTCGGTTTTTGGTCGATCGCCGTGTAGAAACGCTTGCCGTCATAGGCAAAACAGACAGGTACGACGTGTGGCCGGCTCTTGGCATCCAGCGTTGCCAGCCTCGCAACTCTGGCCTTTTTTAGGATTTGCTCAACCGCAGCAGCGAACCTTGGCAGTTTACGGCGCATCCCGAGGTCTGCGCGCCGGTCAGGCTAGCAATCGTGCGTGCTTATCGAGCACGCCCAGGATCTCGTCGCGAGTGAGATCGGGAACAGCCAGCACGGCGCGTTGGATACCGGCCTCACGGTATTCGGCCAGAGCCGCCTTGTCGGCGGGCGCCCCAAAAACGCCGATCGACAGCGTCGAGAGGTCACGCCCAGCCGCCGAGGCCGTTTGACGTAACCGTGCGACCGCTTCCTTGGCATTGAACCCGGGTCTGGCGATGGGCAACCAGCCATCGCAAAATTCCACGACGCGCTTCACGGTATAGTCGCTTGAGCCGCCGAGCAGGATCGGTGGATGGGGTCGCTGCGCTGGCTTAGGATACGACCAGACGGGATCGAAGTTCACCATTTCTCCGTGGAAAGCCGCTTCCGGCTGTGTCCACAGAGCCTTCATCGCGAGGATGCGCTCGCGCATCAGCTTGAAGCGCGTCTCGTAGCGCGCCCCGTGGTTCTCCATTTCGTCGACGTTCCAGCCGCCGCCGATGCCAAAAACGAAGCGGCCCTTGGACAACTGATCCAGACTGGCGACACACTTCGCCGTCACGATCGGGTCGCGTTGCGGGACTAGGCAAATGCCGGTGCCGAGCAAGATTTTCTTCGTTACCGCGGCGGCAAATGACAGCGCAACGAACGGGTCGTGCGTATGAGAATAACATTTCGGCAGTTCCCCGCCGCCGGGAAACGGGGTGCGGCGAGACGTTGGAATGTGCGTGTGCTCCGGCAACAGCAACGACTCGAAGCCGCGCTCCTCAACCGCACAGGCCAGTTCGCGGATGTCGATGCCGTAGTCTGTCGGAAAGTAGAAAACACCAACACGCATTTGTCAGTTCTCCTGTACCGCTGGATTGGCGAGTGTCAACAAATCACATGATCGCACGTCGGCCGTTGCCGTCTTGTAGCGGGTCGTTTCCGCCTGCCCTACTGCGTAATATAATGCGCCCAAGTGCAAGCTCTTCTCGACTGTCGCCGCATTCCTCCTGATCGGTGCACTCGTGGCTCTAGCCCAGCCGCCCACTGGCCGGGGCAGGGGCGGCGGTAGGCAGGCGGAGCAGTGGGCGCGGAGCAGGGGATAGAGGGTGGTTTGGAACGCTTCCAGCGAGCGCTTCTTGTCGAAACCCATTTCGGCGGTAAAGGTAGCGGACTCTACGTTGGTTCCACCACGTCCGTCCGAGAGCTCGGCAAACCCCGAATTCGGCAGGCTTGCGGTTCCGGAGACAACCGCCAGCAGAACCAATCCACCTAATCCTGCCACGGTAATGAAAGCAGTCTTCTTAGTCAAAACTTGCCCCCTTCTTCGCTAATGGTGGGCCGACAATCCGATCATCAGGTTGGTCGGCAGCACCTGCACCGTTATCTGACGGAGTTCGATTTTAGATATAATGCCCGCCACGTTTTGTTTCTGTTGCCTATCGGAAAAAGCGCACCGACTCCCCCTCCCCTGCCGTCTCGCACGATCCCCTGAGGTGCGGTATGGATTCTATCCGTCCTTTGTTTTCACCACTGGGTTTGCCAAGTATACAATTCCGCGATTTTCCCTCTATGTGCCCGCTTTACAAACGGTTGCGTCGCACTACGATTGGCCGGCCAGTGTCAAAGGGCCCCCTCAAGGGCCGCACGCCAGCCCGCCGGCCCGGTGGCTACCTCCTGGCTGCGTCTTTGAGGGCCTTCAAATGGGGTAGATCGCGGTCTTCTTCATGGCAGGCGGCTTCGGTGAGTTCGAACTTGCTGCGTTGGAACGAGACGGCAACGGTCCAGGGGCGTGTGTAAACAACCGGATCGGTTACCGTCGCCTGATAGTCGATGGTGTCGGGACCGGTCGGCGTAAATCGCTCCACCACATGTTCGGCGTAGCTGACGATTTCACCACCCTCGTTCAACCACGCCTTGCCGTTGAAATTCGTGGAATCGACGATGAGCGTGTCGCCCTCCCAGTGCCCCACCGAATCACCCTGCCAGAGGCGGATGGAGTTCGGCAGGTGCGCGCGCCCGTCCAGCGCCACGATGCGCCAGGACATGCGCTCGTGCAGGAATACGATGTGGTCGGCGGTCTGAATGATTTGAAACGAAGTCGGGACGTACATCGACCGTGGCACGCCGGCGGGGAAACAATGGGCCGTTGGGTCGTCATAACCGCGTTCGGGCCGGTTGCGGTCTATGTGTTCTTGTACGGCCCACGGCTGCATGGGAAGCTTGCCATCCCGAGGATCGATGATCACGCCGCGGCCGCCCGGCGTGAAGTCATCGCCTTTGCGTTTTTCCAGGCCGTAGTTTGCTCCTCCAGCATCGGGCACGTAGAATCCTTCGAAGTCCGGCTTTCCAGAAGCCGTGCGGCGAATGTTGGCCGCATCTTTCGACGCGGTTGCGCGCTCAGGCGACGCGGCGGCCGGCGGCATGGCTACCAGCGAGGCGCCGTTGCCCGGATACCAGGTTCGTTGTTCGCGGGTGAACGCGCCGTTCGCCTCTTCCGTTTCCGCCTGACAGACGTACTCGAAGAGCCGGTCTCGATCGGTTCGGCGGTGCAATGCGAGGCTGATCGTCCACGGCTTGGTATAAACCTTCGAATCGTCGAGCGTGGCTTCGTACTGAATGGTGTCGGGCCCGGTCATGCGATAGCGCTCCACCACGTGTAGCGCGTCGCTGTGAAAATCCCCAGCCATGTCGAGCCACGTTTTGTCATTCATGTTGCTCACGTCCACCACCAGCGTGTCCCCGTCCCACCGTCCGCGCGAGTCGCCCAACCAGGAATCGATATCGGCCGGGTGGGAACTGACGTTCATGTAGATCAAGCGATAGTCGAGCGACCACTCAAACGCCATCGCGATGGCTTGGCTCGTTTGAAAGATCTGGAAGGGGAAATCCAGATACATTACCCGCGGAACACCCGGTATGTAGCAACTGGCGAGCGGATCGGCTTTCTGCCGGTTCTGAAAATTCTGGGCCTTCTTGGCCGCGGCCCACGGCTGGTAGGGGATCGTGCCGCCGGCCACGACGGACCGGCCCGCCAGCATGTTCAGACCAGCTGCATGATCCTGAAGATCGGCCGCTGCCGTGCTGGTTGCCTCCCAGATGCCTTCGAGGTTCGGTTTGCCATCCGCCGTCCGTGGCAATTGCGGTTGCGGAGACGGTGCGCGCTGCGGAGCCGCTATGAGAGCGCTGGTCAAGGCTAGGGCGGTGATGGCGAAACGGTGTAGGTGCATAGAGCGGTAGGAGCGGTCCGCGAAGCAGTTCAACAATTATCAGACCACAGATTCCCCGCGCGGTGGTTTGCGTAGGGTGTGCGATGGCTGACACTAGCAGGCTACTTGCTCGATGTAACAACGAGGTGAAAATCGATGCGCGGATTTAAATATCTAGTGTTAGCCGCTGTTGCCGTAATGGGCATCACGTTCAGCATTCCCGCGGCAGCAGCCGACGTGGGTATCGGCATCAACATCGGACCGGCACCTGTCTGCCCATACGGTTACTACGATGTTGCTCCATATAACTGCGCGCCCTATGGCTATTATGGGCCGGAGTGGTTTGCGAACGGCGTTTTTATCGGCGCGGGCCCTTGGTTCCACGGCCACCACGAGTTCTGGGGCCACGTTGACAATCATTTCCATCCGGACCACGGCTATCGCGGCCCGTACCCCAATCGAGGCGAGCATGCAGAGGCCGGCCGGCATATCGATGCTCACCATTTCCACGGTAACGAAATGCGCGACGGGCGCGGGCATAAGCGATAGCGTGATGCCCGCTTACAGGCTGGGGGGCTTGTGCTACCCCGCCGGCTCGACGCGTAGCACGGCGCCGGGCTTCGAGTCCGTCAGCCAGTAGATCAGGCCGTCCGGTCCCTGTCGCGAATGCGCTGCCGCAGTTCGCGAAGCAGCGCCTCGCGACGCACGCCGTTCACACGTTTTCGAAAAATCGCAAACGCTTTGACACCACTCGTCTTAACGCCCAATTACGACACCGGCCGCGACCGCCTTTGCCAACCCCCTGAGACGCTGGTGAAGGCTGCCGATCATTTTTGGTCGAAAGGGTCAGCTAACCCTATATTGGTCAAGCGCACTTTCTCAATTTCCATCCAATTTGGTCGGAGCCACGGGGAGCCTCGATGAAAGAGACCAAACCGGAACCAACCGAGCCGGGAGATTTCGATCTCGGCACGCTGCTCGGACGCCGCCAGGCATTCGGGCTGATTGCCGCGCGCTGCTCGGCCGCAGATGCCGCCTGCCTGCGCGAAATTCGAAAGAAGAAGTCCTATAAGGGCTTGGCTCCAGACTGGAGCGAGTTCTGCTCGAAACATCTCGGAATGAGCCTGACACACGCGAACCGCATCATCCGCTACCTGGATGAGTTCGGCCCCGAGTATTTCGAGCTGGCGCAACTGACGGGCGTCACGGTTCAGGCCTACCGCGCGATCGCCCCGGCCGTCAAAGATCAGGCTTTGCACTATGACGGACAGGCGATCGCCTTGTTGCCGGAAAATGCGGAGAGGCTAGCGGAAGCCGTCGAGAAGTTGCGGCAACGCACCACGCCCGAGCCCGTCCGTCCGGGCGCCGAAGGACGGATCGCACGCTTCGAAAAGCGTCTGACGCAAATGGCCGACGAGATCCACGAACTTTCCCGCAGCGAGCCCGCCGGCAGTCCCACACGGATGAAGCTTGAGTCGGTGTTAAAAGCCGCGCGGGAAAAATTGCAGCGGCTTGAATTGGAAATGGGGCCGCGTGTTTGAAGGCAGCGCCGGACAAAACCACCGCTCTTGAGGGACGCAATGCGCAATGCTGAAATATCAAACACTTAGCCTGGGGAGCGTCCCTCCCTTGCATGGCCTCGTGCAGCGGGCAGACCGCTCCCTACGGTCGCGGCTGGGAAACGGAACGCATGCCGGCGCGCGACTAAAAGGAGCGGTGCCTTTGTGATCGCTTCGCGTCGTCTGTACGATCGCAGACCGCTGAAAGGCGACGGTCTGCGCCACCTAGACAAGCTACTCCGCCGGCTCGATGCGCAACACCGCTCCGGGCTTCGAGTCCGTCAGCAGGTAGATCAGGCCGTCCGGCCCCTGGTGGACGTCGCGAATGCGCTGCCGCAATTCGCGGAGCAGCGCTTCGCGGCGCAGTTCCTCCATCTTCTCGTTGAACAGGATGCGCTCCAGATGGCCGGTACCCGGAATTTCTCCCGTGCGTAGCGAGCCCACGAAGACGTCGCCTTTCCACTTCGGGAATTTGTCTCCGGTGTAAAAAAGCATGCCCGAGACGGCGATCGCCGGCATCCAGTAAACGATCGGCGGCTCAAAGCCGTCGTGCCGCGGGTAGCCGGATTGCCACGGGCCGGGGTAGGTGCGTCCATAGCTTACGACCGGCCAGCCGTAGTTGCGGCCCGGTTTTAGAATGTTGATCTCGTCGCCGCCGTTTGGGCCGTTTTCGTTCTGCCACATCTCGCCCGTGTTGGGGTTGAGCGCCAGGCCCAGCGCGCTGCGGTGCCCGAGCGTGTAGACTTCCGGCTTGTGGTTGGCCTGGCCGACAAACGGATTATCCGGCGGGATGCTGCCATCGTCGCGCAGCCGCAGTACCTTGCCGCCTTGCGTGTTGGGATCCTGCGGATCGCGGCCGGTGGTGGTCATGTAGATCATGCCGTCTTTGCCGAATGCAATGCGCGAGGTGCCGGCTTCATCCAGCACAAAAATGTCTTTCACGTCGGTGAGCCCGTGGCCATCCCAGCGCGCTCGCGCCAGCGCCACGGTTCGGCGCTTCTCGTCGACGGGCTTCGTGTACGTCAGATACAGGTAGTGGTTCTCGGCGAAGCGCGGATGTAGCGCGATGTCCATATACCCATGGACCGCGCCGGGCATGCCGGATTCGCCGACGAAGAACGCTGTCGGACCTCCCGGAACCGGCAGCGGATCGAGCACGCCGTTGCGCAGGATGCGCAGGCGGCCAGTGCGCTCGGTCACCAGCATGTCGCCATTGGGAAGAAAGGCCATGCTCCACGGGTACTCAAGTTCTTTGGTGACCGCCACGACGCGGATCTTCTGCCCTTCCGCCGTGTCGAACACCATCGGTTTATCGGGCAGCGGCCGGGCGGCCAGGCCTTTCGGCGCCACCGGGATGCCGTTTTCAAAGGGAACCTTCTGCTGGCCGGACACTACCTGGGATCCGGCGATCGCGAGCAGTGCCGCGCACTTGCTGAATGGGATTCGCATAATACTCCTTGAAACGTCCGATCCTATCATTTACGCGGCGCGGAGTGTAGAATGGCAGCTACTCAAAACCGGGATCGGGAGGGTTTCGGATGCCAACAAAGTTACTGATTTTCGGAGCGCTGGCGCTGGCCTTGCCAGCTTGGCCGCAAGCGCCGGTCACCGCCATCCGCGCCGGGCGACTGTTCGATCCGAAGTCCGGGACAAATCTGGTCAATCAGGTGGTGCTGATTCGCGGGGATCGCATTACCGATGCGGGTCCCGCCGGCCAGGTGCAGATTCCCGCCGCGGCCCGCGTGATCGACCTCAGCCAGGCGACCGTGCTCCCCGGGCTGATTGACGGCCATGTGCACACCATGGGCGGCTCGTCGGGCCTGCAATATCAAATGATGGTCGGGCTGGCGAATGCGCAGCGCGATTTGAACGCCGGCTTCACCACCATCGTCGATCTCGGTTCGCACGGCGGCGGCTACGGCCCCGTGGAACTGCGTAAGGCCATCGATAACGGGCTGGTGCGCGGTCCACGCATGCAGGTGGCCGGCCCTGTGCTGGCCATCACGCGCCCCGCCAATGCCAGCGTTCCGCTTAACTTCAAGCCCGCCGAAGCCGACCTGGTCGCCGATGGCGTGGACGGAATGCGCATGGCCGTGCGCGAGTTGGCGCACTACGGCGTGAACTGGGTCAAGCTGACCACGACGGGTTCTTTCGTCTTCAAATCGAATGGCGAGATGGTCAACGAAGCGCTTCCCTCCCTCGAAGAAATCAAGGCGGTGGTGGATGAGGCGCACCGCCGCGGGCTGAAAGTGGCCAGCCATTCCTACGGCGATAACGGCTTGAAATGGCCTCTGGAAGCGGGAATCGATTGGATCCAGCACGCCGTGGATGCCGACGATGCGGACATTCAAACGTTCCTGAAGAAAGGCCTGCCGCTCGGCGCGACCATTCTCGACATGCGCGAGGATGAGCCCGCCGATTTGAAACGCTTCGCGCCCTACAGCCGCTTCCGTTTGATGGAAGTGACCTGGAAGAAGATGCTGAAGGCCGGGATGCGCCTGAGCTTCGGCAGCGGCGCCGCCGAGGGCAGGATCTTCGAGGAGAGCTGCAAATGCTCGCACGGCGCGCAGGCCGAGACCCTGTCGATCCTGGTGAAGTGGGGCGCCACGCCGGCCTATGTCTTGCGCATGGCCACCACCACCAATGCCGAAATCATCGGCATGCAGGATAACATCGGTACGTTGGAGAAAGGCAAGCTCGCGGACATCATCGCGGTCGCCGGCGACCCGCTGGCCGACATCACGGAAATGCAGCGCGTTAAGTTCGTGATGAAGGGCGGTGAAGTGGTGAAGAACGATCTGGGGCCGCGGACGGTGTCATCGCGGTGAGCAACAGCGCTTTCTTGTGGGGCAGACGATCGGTTTTGGTCGTCTGCCGGGTTTGACCAGCAGCACAGACACACAAAAAAGCGATGGTCTGTCCCACGAGCCTCCCGCCCCCTGTTTGATACCATAAAGAAACACGTCTTGATCGAAGCGATTCCAGACATTCTTGCGCGTATTGTCGCGAAAAAGCGCGAAAATCTTGCCGCCGCGCCTCCGCCGATTGAGGAGTGGGAACTCAAGGCCGAACTGGCGCGCACACGGCGTCGAGACTTCCGTACGGCCCTTCTGCGCCATTCTCCGGCCATCATCGCGGAAGTCAAGAAAGCCTCTCCCAGTAAGGGTTTGCTGGCGCCCGATTTCGATCCGGTGCGCACCGCGACTCAGTACGAACAAGGAGGCGCCGCGGCGCTTTCCGTTCTCACCGATGAGGAGTTCTTTCAGGGCAGCCTGCAGGATCTGGAAGCGGCCCGCGCAGCCGTCCTGCTGCCCGTTTTGCGGAAGGACTTCACCATTTCGCCCGAACACGTTTTAGAAGCGGCTGCGCACGGGGCCGACGCCATCCTCTTGATCGCCGCCATCCTCACCGAAAAGGAAATGCGCGTGTTCCGGGAAAGCGCAGCACGATATGGCATGCGGGCCCTGGTGGAAGTCCACAACCGGCGCGAGCTGGATGCGGCGATTGCGGCGGGCAGCGAGATCATTGGCGTCAACAACCGCGACCTCACCACGTTTGAAGTCACGCTCGATACATCGCTGCGCCTCGCCGAACACATGCCCAAGGGCGTCGTTCGCGTGAGCGAAAGCGGGATTCACGACGCGCGCGATATCGCCACTCTGCGCAACGCAGGTTTTACGGCGTTCCTGGTGGGTGAGCATCTCATGAAGTCGGCCGATCCGGCCGCGGCGCTCGAGAAGCTGGTGGCGGGATGATCCTGAAGATCTGCGGCATCACCAATCCCGAAGACGCGGCGGCCGCCATCGCAGGCGGTGCCACAGCCATTGGATTCAACTTCTGGCTCAAAAGTCCGCGCTACATTGATCCCGAGCGGGCTGCCGAAATCGTTACAACCGGAGTACGGCGCGTGGGCGTGTTTGTGAACGAATCGCCGGCGCGCGTGGAGGCGATCGCTGCCATCGCGCGGCTCGACGTGGCTCAACTGCACGGCGACGAGAGTGCCGCGGACTACCCCGAAAACATGGCCGTCTGGAAGGCCGCGCGGGTGGATGAACATTTCGAGTTTTCGGCATACGCGACTTGTCCCGTCGAAGCCCTGCTACTCGATGGGCCGGCCGGCGACCTCTTCGGAGGCTCGGGAAAAAGCTTCGACTGGAGCCGTGTCGCCGCCATTCGCAAGCAGATCATCCTGGCGGGCGGACTGGATGCCTCCAACGTGGCCGGCGCCATCGCGCTGGCGCATCCCTGGGGAGTGGATGCCTGCTCGCGCATCGAAAGTTCCCCCGGCAAGAAAGATCTTCGCAAGATGAATGAATTTCTTCGAGCGGCCAAGGCGGCGCTCCGCGCATGACTCCGCAGCCCGACCAGGGCGGTCACTTCGGACCCTACGGCGGCCGGTATGTGCCGGAAGTCCTGATGGCGCCGATTGAGGAGCTGGAACAGGCCTACCTCGCGGCGCGCGCCGATTCCGGCTTCCAGGCGGAGCTCGCCGGATTGCTGCGGAACTATGCTGGGCGTCCCACCGCGCTCTACTACGCAAAGCGGCTGAGCGAATCGCTGGGCGGCGCACGCATTTATTTGAAGCGGGAAGATCTGCTGCACACCGGCGCGCACAAGATCAACAACTGCCTGGGCCAGGCGCTGCTCGCGCGGCGCATGGGGAAACGGCGCATCATCGCCGAAACCGGCGCGGGGCAGCACGGCGTGGCCACCGCTACGGTGTGCGCTTTGCTCGGTTGCGAGTGTGTGGTGTACATGGGCGAAGAGGACATGCGCCGCCAACGCCTCAACGTCTTCCGCATGCGCATGCTCGGCGCGAAGGTGATCGGCGTGACCTGCGGCAGCCGCACGCTCAAAGACGCCATCAGCGAGGCCATGCGCGATTGGGTCACCAATGTGGCCGAAACGTACTACCTGCTCGGATCGGCGCTCGGCGCACATCCCTACCCGATGATGGTGCGCGATTTTCACAAAGTGATCGGCGAAGAAGCGCGGCGCCAGATTCTCGAAGCCGAAGGCCGCTTGCCCGATACGGTGTTGGCTTGCGTCGGCGGCGGCTCCAACGCCATCGGCATCTTCTACGCGTTTCTCAACGATCGCGAGGTGCAATTGCTCGGGATCGAAGCGGGCGGCCGCGGTGATGCGATCGGCGAGCATGCGGCTCGCTACCGCGGCGGCGCACCGGGGGTTCTGCAGGGTGCTTACAGCTACGTCCTGCAGGATGAGGACGGGCAGATCGCGTTGACTCACTCCGTTTCCGCCGGCCTCGATTACGCTATGATCGGGCCCGAGCACGCATGGCTGCGCGACGAGCGCCGCACCGAATATACGGCTGCGTCGGATGCGGAAGCGCTCGAAGCGGCGCGCCTGCTTTCGCGGACAGAGGGGATCATTCCCGCGCTCGAATCGGCGCACGCGGTTGCCGAAGCGGTCAAGCGAGCGCCGGCGGCGCGTGGCAAACTGTTGCTGGTGAATCTTTCCGGCCGTGGCGACAAGGATATCGATATCTACCGCGAGAATTTTCCGGAATTGGACCAGTCATGACGCGCATCGGGCGTCTCTTTGAGTGCCTTAAGCAGGACGGCCGCAAAGGTTTGATCGCGTACCTGACAGCGGGCGATCCGTCGCCCGATCGCACACCCGCTCTGGTAGAAGCGCTGGTGCGCGGCGGCGCCGATCTGATCGAGCTCGGCGTTCCATTTTCCGATCCTATCGCGGATGGGCCGGTGATCCAGCGCGCCGGCGAGCGGGCGCTGAAAGCCGGCACTACCCTGCACGGCGTACTCGAAATCGCGCGGAAAATCCGGGGAACCTCCGACGTTCCGCTGCTGCTGTTTACTTACCTAAACCCGGTAGTGCGCTACGGTCTCGACCGGCTGGCGCAAGATGCCGCGGCGTGCGGCATCGATGGCTGCCTGCTGACCGATGCCAGCGTGGAAGAGGCGCAAGCTTACGTGGAAGCTATGCACCGGCACGGCCTGGACACGGTCTTTCTGGCGGCGCCCACCAGCACTCCGCGGCGGCTGGAACTGGTGGCGCGCTACTCCACCGGCTTCGTCTACCTGGTTTCGCGCACCGGCGTTACCGGGGAACGCGAGAGCCTCTCGACAGCGGTCACTCCGCTGATTCGTGCCATGCGCGCCGTCACGACCTTGCCGCTGGCGGTCGGCTTCGGCATCTCGCGGCCTGAGCACGTGGCGGAATTGGGAAGCCAGGTGGAAGCGGTGGTGGTGGGCAGCGCGCTGGTTCACGTGATCGAGCGCTACCGCGAGGATCCGCAATTGGAACAGCAGCTCGAGAATTTCACTCGCGAGCTGAAGCAAGGCTTCGGAGTGCACGTATGACGCGCGACGAAGCACGCAACCGGCTGGAGGAGTTTCGCATCACCATCGACGAGCTGGATCGCCGGATCGTCGAGCTGCTCAACGAGCGCACACGCGTAGTAGAGGACATCGGCCGCGTGAAGCGTTCGGCGCAATTGCCGATTTATGAGCCCAGGCGCGAAGACCAGGTTTTCGACAATATCAGCGAAGCGAGCGCTGATGGACCGCTCACCAAGGAAGCGGTGCGCCGCATCTACGAGCGCATCATTGATGAAATGCGCATGGTGCAGCGCGTGCGCATGATGGAGGATGGAAACAAGTAATGGTTGTGGTGATGCAGGAAGGCGCCGAAGAGAGGCAGATCCAGGCGGTGATCGACCGCATGGTGGAGACCGGTTTCGATGTGCACCGTTCCACCGGCCTGATCCATACCGTTTTGGGCGGCGTCGGCGGTAAGGCCGAAGAGATCGATCCGGCGATTTTTGAAGTGATGGAGGGCGTCAAAGAGGCGCACCGCATTGCGTCGCCGTACAAGCTGGCGAGCCGCAGTTTCCGGCCCGGCGGAACGGTCGTGAAAATTGATGGCGTCGAGATCGGCGGCAAATCGGTCGTGATCATGGCCGGCCCGTGCAGCGTGGAGAGCCGCGACCAGATCGCTCGCTCGGCGGAATTGGTGGCGCGCGCGGGCGGCAAGGTGATTCGCGGCGGCGCCTTCAAACCGCGCAGCTCGCCTTATAGTTTTCAGGGCCTTGGTGAAGAAGGCCTGCAACTGATGCGCGAAGCAGCAGACCGCAACGGACTGCTGGTGGTCAGTGAAGTGATGGACCACACACAGATTCCGTTGGTGGCTGCGTATTCGCATATTTTGCAGGTGGGCGCGCGCAACATGCAGAATTACAACCTGTTGCGCGAGCTGGGAAAAATCCGCACTCCTGTTTTGCTGAAGCGAGGCATTTCCGCGACCATCGAAGAGCTGCTGCTTTCCGCGGAGTACATTCTGGCAGGCGGGAATTACGATGTGATCCTGTGCGAGCGCGGGATCCGCACGTTTGAAACCTACACGCGCAACACCATGGATATTTCGGCCATCCCGGTGGTGAAGAAGCTGTCCCACTTGCCGATCGTGGGCGACCCTTCACATGGCACCGGCCGCCGGGACAAAGTGGCGCCGATGGCGCGCGCCGCGGTGGCAGCGGGCGCGGACGGATTGCTGGTGGAGGTGCATCCCGATCCCGATCATGCTTTGAGCGACGGCGCGCAGTCGCTGCGGCCGGAGCAGTTCGAGGAGCTGATGAAGCAATTGCGCATGATCGCGCCGGCGGTGGGACGTGCGCTGTAGCGCGGACCGTCGCTTTTCAGCGGTCTGCGAAATCGGCAGACGACAAAAGGCGATCGTCTGCCCTACCAACTCATGAAAACGGTTGCGATCGTCGGCACTGGCCTGATCGGCGCTTCCTTCGGTTTGGCGCTGCGCAAGGCCGGCTTTGACGGCGCTATCCTGGGCGTCAGCTCCGAGCGCGCCATCGCCGATGCCGTGGCGGCGTGCGCGATCGATCGCGGTGCCACGCTGGCGGACGCCGCGGCTGAGGCCGATCTGGTGTTTCTGTCGCAGGCCATTGGCCGGATTCTCGACACCCTTCGCCATCTGGATCCGCTGCTCAAGCCCGGGGCTCTGGTCACCGATGCCGGCAGCACCAAGAACGAGATCGTCGATCTTGGCAGGGAACTTATCCGTCGCGGGCAGTTCCTGGGCGGGCATCCCATGGCCGGCAAAGAGACGCGCGGCGCGGCGGCGGGCGACCCGGATCTCTTTCGCGGCCGCACCTGGGTTCTCACACCCGACGACCCGGCCGAGCTGGACACACCGGCTGCCACCGAGTTCCGTAGCTGGCTGGAGCGGATCGGCGCGCGCATCGTGGTGCTCGACTCCGACCAGCATGACCGCGCCGTCGCGTTCACGTCTCACCTGGCGCAGGTCGCTTCGACCGCGCTGGCCGCGGCCGTCTCCGAAGGTGTGCCGGATCGCCGCGCTTTGCAGGTGGCCGGTCCGGGCCTGTCCGACATGACCCGGCTCGCGTTGAGCTCCTACGAGCTATGGCGGGACATCCTGGCCACCAATCCCGAGCACATTGACCGCGCCCTCTCCCGCTATATTCAAAAGCTCGAGCACATGCGCGAAAATTTACGTTCGCGGCAACTCGAGGAGGAATTTCGGCGGGGCGCGGAACTGGCCGCGCACTTGCGGCGCTGAATTAAGATACACTACCACTCAGGGAAACTTGGCCAGGGGTCGCCGCCGTCCAGAGAGGCTTGCGGCTGACCGAAGGCCTGATAAGGCGCGGCGGACCACCCGGGCCGCCACACCGATTTTTCGATTTAAGGATTTTATGGAACAGAAACTCAAAATCGCGGTGTTTATCGATTTCGATAACATCGAGATCGGCGTGAAATCCACGCTACACCGCGAGTTCGATGTCGCCGCCGTATTGGACGCTCTCAAGGAACGCGGCGAGATCGTCACCAAATTCGCCTACGCAAATTGGGGAAGACAGGAACTGGCAACGCGCGCGCTCTCCGAGCACGCCGTGCAGATGGTTCAGCGCGACCCCTCCCCGCGCGGCGACAAGAACGGAGCAGATATCAACCTGGCTCTCGATGCTCTCGAGATGGCCTTCACTCATGACCACATCAACGCCTTCTGCATAGTGAGCGGCGACAGCGATTTCATCGCGCTTGTTAACAAATTGAAACAGTACGACAAACGCGTATTTGTAGTCGGCGGCCGCGCCTTCACCAGCACCATTCTGCAGAAGAACTGTCACGAGTTCGTGGCGTACGAAGCGATTATTGACGAGCCGCGCTCGTCCCGGCCGCCTCGAGACCAGCAGCAGCAACCGCCCCAAATGCAGCAAGAACGGCCGCAACGGCAGCCGCAAAAACGCGTAGCGCTGGATTTGGCGCTGGCGATGCCGCTGGTGGAACGCGCGCTCGGCGTGTTGGAACGCCGCGAGGTCAGGCCGCAGCTGGGTCTGCTCAAGTCCACCATGCTGCAGCTCGATTCCACATTCAATGAGAAGGCCTATGGCGCCAGCTCATTTACGGATTTCGTGGAAAAGCTCCAAAAGGCGGAGTTCGTCGAGGTGTCGGGCGGTGAAGGCCGGTATATGATCCGCCGCAAGGGCGCGGCGCCGGAAAAGCCGGGCGCCAAACCGGAGCAGGCCATCCCCCTGTTGCGCGACGTTTTGGAAACGCATCGCTTCGATATCGACAACGGCGCCAACGCCGAAGAACTGGTCGAGTGGGTCAAGCAGGAGCAACCGAACTTCGATTGGCGCGAGTTCGGCTTCCAGGAATTCGGCGAGCTGCTGAATTACGCACAGGATAAATCGCTCGTCCGCATCGAGGCCGACGAAGAAAAAGGTCTCATCGTCCACCTGGGCGCTGAGTTCCATCCACCCGCGCCTCCGCCAGAGCCGGAACCGGTCGCCGTCGCAGAGGAAGAAGAGGAGATCGACGAGCCGCAGCCGCTCGTTCCCGGTCAGCCTACGGCCACCGGCGAAATTCCGCTTCCGGAGCCGCCGCCCAAGCCCATGCGCCGTCCCCGCCCGCCGCGCAAGACCGGCGACGGGGGGCAGAAGAAACGCACGTCGTCCCGCCCGCGCAAGAAACAACCGGTGCAGTAGGGCAGACGATCGTTTTCCGTCGTCTGCCGGCGGCGCACAGCGCGCTTCGCACGCCCTGGCAGACCGCAAAAGGCGACGGTCTGCCCCACCTTGTGACGCAGACCGCTAGGGTTGCGGTGCGATTCGTTCGGCCGCCTCTCTAGACGTAATTACGGGATAGACTTCGAAATCCGTGAGGTCGCTCCAGTTCGCCATCCACTGATCGAGTAGTCGAGGATCGTCGGTCTCCATCAACTGATAGCAGCGCTCTAACTTCTCATCCACCCAGCTCGATACGTATCGCAGCCCTTCCGGGGCCAGGCGGCCGCGTTCGCGAAAGCGGCGATACACAGCTGCCGTGTCCTTGAAGTGCTCGACCACCATGTAAAGCTTTGTTTGCATCAGAGGGCCTCGCCTCAGAGCAGCAGCTCCCGCGCGTCGATCTTTTTCCGTGCCGGCGCCAGCGCTCGATTGAGATACGCCACAAACGGGCTCATGGCGCGGAATCGTTCCGCGATCTCTCCAAACAGTTTGGGAGTGGTGGAGATTTTCGGATCGAGCACCGTGTACAAGATCCATTGTTTGAAGCGCAGCCAGTCGGCCGCGGGGTGGTCGGCTGCGAAGCCTTTGGGCACGCGCGTGAGCTGCTCGCCTTGAATTTCGCCCAGAAGCCGGCGCACGGTGCGCGATTGCGCCAGCTTGCGGAGTTCCGGATGAGTCTCCGCAATGTGGTTGCGCACCGCCAGTAGCGTTTCGGGTGCCGGCATGTAGATCCCTCCGCCGACTGCCACTTCCTTGGGCGAGATGGCGAAGTAATACCCGGCTCCCTCGTGGCGGCTGCTTCCGCCCCAGTGGAAATAGGCGGCGATATGCGTCTTGTACGGGGTTTTGTCCTTGCTGAAACGCGTGTCGCGGTAGATACGGTAGATGGCTTTGTCCGGTTCGGTGATGTGTTGGGGAGCGAAGCCTCTCATCGCCACGTTCAACGCCGCCACCAGCTCGCGCATCGGCTGCTTTACCTGCTCGTCGTATATCTGCTTGCGTGGCTGGAACCAATCGCGCTTGTTGTGGCGCGCCAGGCTGCGGAAGAATTCGATGCCTTCGGCTGGAAAACCGGTAAAGGAAGAGCGCATGGGAAGCCTCACTTTATAATTGAGATCATGCCGACCGCGGAAGAGGCGCAGGCGCGCCTCGCCGAGATTCCTAATTTAACCGTTTCCATGGACACGCCGCTGGCCCCGCACACTCGTTTTGGGATTGGAGGACCGGCTGACGTGTACGCCGAGACGCGCAGCGAGGAATCGTTCGTGGCGGCAATCGAGGCGGCCCGCGCGAGCGGCCTCGCCACCACCGTGATCGGCAGCGGCACCAATTTGATTGTCTCCGATGACGGCTTCCGCGGAATCGTGCTGCGCTTCCGGGCCGACAGTCTGGCGGCCGATGGCCAATGGGTGACGGCCGATGCCGGGGCGGAGCTGCAGGATCTGGTGGATCTGGCGATCGCCAAGGGTCTCCAGGGCCTCGAGACGCTGGCCGGCATTCCTGGCTCGGTGGGAGCGGCGGTATATGGCAACGCCGGAGCGTATGGTCATTCCATGTCCGAGCGTGTGGTCGAGGTGCGCTTCTATGACGGATCGTCGGTCCGCTCCTTCAATAATGAGCAGTGCCAGTTTCAATACCGTGAGAGCGTTTTTAAGCGCCATAAAGAATGGATCATCTTTTCGACGAAACTGTTGCTCGACCCCGCGGATGCGGTCGCGTTGCGCAAGGCCGCGGATGACATTCTGAAAGTGCGCAACGAGAAGTTTCCCGTCACCATGAAGTGCGCCGGCAGCATTTTCAAGAACCTGCTGTTGCGCGATTTGCCACCTGGGGTGGCCGCCGCCGTGCCGGCGAATGTGGTGCGCGAAGGCAAGGTGGCGTCCGCATATTTTCTGGAACAGGTCGGCGCCAAGGGGACAGCGCGGGGCCAGATTCACGTGGCTACCTATCATGCCAACCTGATTTACAACCTGGGAGGCGGATCCGCTGCTGACCTGTGCGCCGTAATCGCGGACCTCAAGCAACGAGTCGCCGAACGCTTCGGGATCGTGCTCGAAGAAGAGGTTCAGTACGTGGGTGATTTCGGTGGTGAGCGCCCCGAGTGACGGGAGGGCGCGAGCCCCGCGGCGCAGACCGTCGCCTTCCAGCGGTCTGCGAAACTCAAGGGGCAGACGACACAAACCGATCGTCTGCCCTACGTAAAGGTCCCCGCTCTTCCGGCCGATATAGCCGGTGTGGCCGAACTGTTGACCGCGGAAGGGAAACGCCACATCCGCAAGATGTTGCGTGCGCTGGCGCCGTCGGCCGATGGTCTCGACCGGAGGTTTCGCGCGCTACTCAGAAAGAGGTCCTGGGGCTCGGCCGAGAGTCGCGCTTTGCTGGCGATTACGCCTGCCGCGGCCACCCGGTCCGGATCCCTCGCTCGTTTCTGCGACCAGGTGCTAAGCCAGGGCCGGCGGCTGGCGAAGCTGAATGCCGCGCCATCCAACGTTCGGGACGCTCTACAGGAGTTCGGGCAACTTCTGGAACGCGCGTTGGGAAACCGCTTCGCTCCGGCCCGCGAACAATTGCAGTTGGCCACTCAATTCCTGTTGAACGATGCCTTCTACCAGATTCGCGAAGCTGAAGCCCAGGCGTTCTTCGGATTGTTTCGTGCGGAGGCGGAGGCAGCCGACCTCGATGACCTCCTGCGGCGGTTCGTGGCGGTGCTGGCGCAGACGTTCCGGGCTTCCGCGGGAAGGCTACTGTTGCACAAAAAAGTCTTGCCGCCCAGGCTGCGCCGCGCCCTCTACATCGAGCGCGGCCAAAGCCGCGAGCGCCTGATAGCCGATCCGCACATGCAGCGGCGCTATGCCTCCTATTGGTCGTATCCGCTTGGCGACTCCGCCGTGGTGCAGCTCGGTTTCCGTACGCCGCATCCCTGGTTGCCGCGCGAACGCATCCTGCTGGCGGCTGCCGCGGCGCGCTGCCAGGAGGCCATCGACCGAACCCATATGGTGCGGGAAATTCGCCGTTTGGAAGTGGAGTCGCGGCGTGTCGAGGAAGATGAGCGGCGCCGCATCGGCCGGGATTTGCACGATGAAGCCGGCCAGGCCATGGCGCTGCTTCGGCTGCAACTGGAGATGATGGAGCAGGATGCTCCAGACTCTTTGCGCCGCCGGTTGGGCGAAGCCCGCAAGCTCAGCGCGCGTACGGCCGTAGAACTGCGGCGCATCATCGCTGCTCTGAGTCCTGCCGGAATCGATCGCTTAGGGGTGGTGACAGCAATTCGACAGCTTGCCGCCCGTTTCCAGCGCCAGCATCCTGCCCAAGTGCGGCTGCGCCTTCCAGCCAGCGCCCCGAACCTGCCTGCCCCCGTAGCCGAAGTGGCCTATCGCGTTGCCCAGGAATGCTTACAAAACGTGGCCAAACACTCCGAGGCCACTCAGGTATACGTTTCTCTCCGGGCGTCCGATAAGAATCTTAGGTTGTGCGTCAGAGATAATGGCGCCGGCTTTAGGGCGGATCAGGCCTGGAGGAAACCGGCTTCGTTCGGCTTGTCGGGCATGCGGGAACGCGCAGGGCTTTTCGGTGGAACCCTGGCCGTCCGCAGTGCGCCAGGAAAGGGCACCCGAATCGTTCTGGATATCCCCATGGGCCGCCGCAGCGGTGAACTCAAATGCCAAAGATTCGCGTACTGTTAACGGACGATCACACCTTGTTCCGGCAGGGAATCCGGACGCTGCTCGCGGGCGACCCAGAGATGGAAGTGGTGGGAGAAACCTCCAATGCAGCCGACGCTGTCGTGGCGGCTAAGAATTTGCGCCCGGACGTCGTGCTCATGGATATCGGCATGAATGGGATGAGCAGTTTCGAAGCTACCAGGCAGATCCGTAAGGACCGCCCCGAAACTCGCGTGATCTTCCTTTCCATGTACGATGACGAAGACTACCTCGCCGAGTCGGTCGAGATTGGAGCCAGCGGCTACATTCTCAAAGAAAGCCCGTCCGAACAATTGATCAACGCCATTCGCGAGGTGAGTCGCGGAGGAAACTACCTCAGTCCACGCCTCCTGACCCGTTTGGTCGACGATTTCCGGATGCAGAGCCGCTCTCCCATGCGGCAGCCTCGTTTCGGCACTTTGACCAAGCGCGAGCGCGAGGTTATGAAGCTCCTGGCGGAAGGCAAATCCGTGAAAGAGATTGCCACCAGCTTCAATTTGAGCGTCAAGACGGTGGAGGCTCATAAGTTCAATCTCATGCGTAAGTTGGACATTCACAACAAAGCCCAATTAGTGCAGTACGCCATCCAGAAGAAGATCATCCGGATCCTCGAACCCGTAGCCCAAGTCGGGTAAAGCAAGCCAAGCCGAGCCAAATCGTAGCCGCCCGCCAAACGCGTCGGCCCATCCACGTGTGTTGTCCGCGACACGTCGGGCCGATCCGCTAAGTCTTTTTGTTTCTTCAACCGTAGTCTGGCAGCCTACCTGCATATTCCTCTTCCGTGAAGGATCGGAAGATGCTCAATCCAAAGGATCAAATTCAAAAACTGGCGGCCCTCACGAGCGTCCTGCTGATGGCCGCGGCAGAAGCTTTTGCGCAAGAGAATTCTTTGCAGCCTAAGCGACGAATTATTGTGAGCATCCCGGATCGCAAGCTGGCGGTGGAGGAATCAGGCCGGGTAGTGAAGATTTTCTCAACGGCAGTCGGCGCGCCGAAGTCGCCGAGTCCGAGCGGTTCTTACCAAATTGCGCAGAGAATCACCGATCCAACCTGGTACACAAAAGGCAAAGTGGTTCCTCCGGGAAAAACGAACCCGTTGGGCACGCGCTGGCTGGGGTTGAGCCTCAAAGGCTACGGCATTCACGGCACCAATAACCCTTCTTCGATCGGCCACAACGCGTCCCATGGATGCTTCCGTTTGCGCAACCGCGACGTAGAAGAGTTGTTCGACATGGTGGCGGTGGGGGACGCGGTGGAGCTTTACGTAGAACGTACGCCCGAACTCGACAAAATTTTCGGTTCGGTACTAATGGCAGAGGCCGGTTCGGCCGATGGGGAGTAAGGAGAGAGAGTTATGGAAAACGTCCTGAGTTGCGTTTTAATGGTCGGGATCTCGTTTCCCGTGTCGTTTTTCTTAGCGCGTGGGTGCCTCCGCGGCGTGCTGCGGATTATCACCGGGGGAGAACATCACAATGTGCTATGATGCCAGCCGTGAACGGTTGGCGTGCGGCACTCGCCGCGCTTCTGTTCCTGACCCCCTGCCTTTCCCCCGCCGCTGAAGATCTCCCAGGCGCCGCTAAGGAGTTGGCCCGGAAGACTTTAGGGTTTGCCGGAGGCCGTGTCCCGGTGGACGCCAGCTACCGCAATCTTTCCTCGCTACCGGATTCCGACTTGGCTGACGTGCGTCGCGAATTCGAAGAGATCCTGCCCAGTATTGTTCCAGCCGTGATGGATGTCCGGATTACCCTGTCGGAAAGCGCCTCGCAGTATTTCCTGGTGGAGGAGGCCCGCCGGGGCGACGAGAGTCAGGTCTGGATCGCCGGCTGGCCGCGTTCCAGCCCCGAACGGGTTTCCACAGTGGGCCCCACCATTGAGAAGAAGCTGATCTGGGAGCAGACGGAGCCGATCCTGGACCTAGCGATTACGAATGACGGGTTCGTGGTGCTCTCGCCGTCCAAAATCGCTCTCTATCAACAGCGTCAGTTGCGGCAGTCCAAGCCCATTGCGGCACGGGCGTGGCCGCGCGATCTCCGCGGCAGGCTCCGGCTCGGCGGAGGCCGGCTACAGGTGTTCCTTCCGGGCGTCGAGTGCACCGGGGCGCTTGTTGATCCGCAGCTTACCATCGACTGCCATCCGAGTGATGAGCCCTGGGTATTGGAATCGGGCAGCCGGGCGATCCTGCTTGCTGCCTATGCCCAAGATCGCAACTATTTCGACGGCCACGTGATCCTGCAAAACGGGTCGCGCAAATCTGTGCCGCCGTTTTATTCCGCGGCGGCGGTGGAGGATGCCGCTGGTATTTTTTGGCTACTGGCAGGTTTGGACGGGCGCGCCGCGATCTACGATCCGGCCTTTGAGCCTGTGGCAAACACGCCGGTGTGGGGCAGCGATCTGGTCGGGGTGTCTGGGCGCTGCGCCGGCGGATCGGCCGTGTTCGCCACGCTTGCCGGAGATGCCACCGAACCCGATGCAGTCCAGCCCTATTCGATCCTCAACCGGACGCCCGTCGCATTGGGTGTGCCGGCCAGTTTCAATGGCCCCGTAACGGCTCTGTGGCCTTCTTCGCCTTCATCCGCTCTGGCGGTGGTGCACGATTTGGCGACGGGCAAGTATGCTGCCTATGTTCTTACGCTGGCTTGCAATCCTTAGCGCGGCAGCCGTGGCTGTTGCCGCCACGCGCCCGCCCTACGGCGGTACGCTGCGTGTCGAGATCGAGGCGTTGGTGGAAACCGCGGACCCGCCGCAGATTGGACCGGGCATGGGGGACCTGAACGGAGCATTCTCCGTGACTCGCTGGGAAGGCGGCCGTACCGCAGTCTACTCCGCCAATGAGAACGCCCCGGGTGGGCGGCCATTCCTCGACAGCGTCGAAATCCAAATGGGGCGGCCTCTGCGCGATCAAGCGATTGATGTGGAATTAAAGCAAGCGGACGTGGTCGAGTTGGGACCCAATGAGGCGCGCCGCGCCGGGGTTTCCCGCAAGACCTGGACTTCCGCTCCCGTGCGCGTGCTGATGCTCGTCTTCTCCGGGCGCGTTTCGGATGCCCGCATACGGGAAGCGCTCGCGCTGGCGGTAGATCGCAGCGCCATCCATACTGTCTTGCTGCAACGGCAGGGGGAAGTCACCGCGGCGCTGCTGCCGCAATGGATCTCGGGTTACGCATTTCTCTTTCCGACGGCCCCGGACCTGGGGAAAGCCCGTAACCTGGCATCTACCGAGAGCCCGCAGTCCCGCGTCCTCACCCTGAGTTTCGATGATCCCGGATTGCGCCCGATCGCGGAGCGTATTGCGGTGAACGCGCGGGATGTCGGCCTGGCCGTATCGGTGAGCCCACGAAATGGCGGTGCTGAGATTCGTCTGGTGGAAGAGCGCATCGTGGATGAGCAGCCGTCGCGAGCACTGGCCGGCCTGGCCGCTGTGCTGAAGCTTCCCCAACCTGCCCGCGCGGAAACTCCGGAAGAACTCTACGCCGCCGAGCGCGCGCTGCTCGATGGCTTCCGCGTGATTCCCTTGTTCCATCTGCCCGATGTCTACGGCGTCAACCCGCGCGTGAAAGGCGGGACGGGCATCAATCCGCTGGGGCAGTGGCGATTCTCGGATTTGTGGCTGGAAACGGTGCGGCCATGACCTTTCGCACCCGCCTGCTGTGGATGGTCACCGTGGCGGTGGTGGTCTCGGTGGGTCTGGTGGAGTGGCTGGTTACGCGCACTACGCGCGACGCTTTCGAACGCGCGGAAGCGCAGCGGGTGAACGCGCTGGTGGCGCAAGCGCAGCGGGAGTTCGTGCGCCGGGGCGAAGCGGTGGTGCGCGCGGTCCAGGCGATTGCCGCTTCAGACGCCGCGCTCAACATCGCGCTCGCCTCCGACCGCGCGCCTTATTACAACGAAGCCTCGGCGCTGGCTTCCGCGAACGGGCTCGATCTGCTGGAACTGGTGTCCGCCGATGGCTCCATCATTTCCTCGGCCGAATGGCCGGCGCGCTTCGGCTATCGCGAGGAATGGCTCGCCAACACCAGCGAGTGGAAGGCCCGCGGGGCCTTCTTGCGGCGCGAAGAGCTGATGGATGGCTACACGCTGGCGATGGCGGCGGTGGGCGAGGCGCAGGCTGGCGACCGCAAGATCTATGTCGCGGGCGGACAGAAACTGGATCACGAGTTTCTCTCCACGCTCGTCTTGCCCGAAGGGATGCGCGTGTTGCTCTACCGCAATTTCACGCCGGCCTTCTCGCCAGCCGAGCTGATCGGCCCCGCGGGACCCGATCCGCAGCCCGCGCTGTTGATGCCTCTCATTGACGAGGTGCGGCGCAATCCGCACGAGGTGAACCAAACCGTCGGCAGCGGTTCTTCCGCCGAAATCTTTCACGCCCAACCGCTGATGGGCGCGGGCAATCAGTTACTCGGAATCCTTTTAGTCGGCAGCTCGCGGCGCGACCTGGTTGAGATGGAAACGTCGCTCCGCAACATTGGCGTGGTGTTGGGGATAGCCGGCATCCTGGTGGGTGTAGTGCTGAGTTGGTGGGCTACGGCGCGCGTGACGCGGCCAGTCCGGGTTCTGGCCGCGAGCGCCCAGAAGGTAGCGGCGGGGAATTGGGACACCACCGTGGAATTGGGGCCGGAGGATGAGATCGGGCAACTGGCACGAGCCTTCAACCGCATGACGCAGGAATTGGTGGCGCAGCGGGAACGACTAGTGCAGGCGGAGCGCGTGGCCGCGTGGCGCGAGCTGGCCCGCCGCCTGGCTCATGAATTGAAGAACCCGCTGTTCCCCCTGCAGATCACCGTGGAGAATATGCAGCGCGCGCGCGCCCAGGCGCCCGAGCAGTTCGACGAGGTTTTCCGCGAAGGCAGCGAAACGCTGCTGGCGGAGCTGGCGAACCTGAAACAGATCATCGGCCGCTTCAGCGACTTCTCGAAAATGCCCGCGCCTCACAAGCAGAACCTGGACATGAACCATCTGGTCGCCGACACCATGAAGTTTTTCGAGCCCCAGTTCGCGCAGGCGCATATCGCCGTCAGGAGCGACCTTGCGCCCAATCTGCCTTCGATCTCGGCCGATCCGGAACAGATGGCGCGCGTCCTGCGCAACCTGGTGCTCAACGCGATCGATGCCATGCCGCAAGGCGGCGCCTTGCTGGTGAAAACCGCGGCGCGCAATGGCGGCATCCGCATGGAAGTCTCCGACACCGGCCAAGGGCTCACGCCCGAAGAGTGCGACCGCTTGTTCACACCGTATTACACCACCAAGACGCATGGCACCGGCCTGGGCCTGGCGATCGTGCAGTCGGTAATTAGCGACCACCAAGGCCGTGTCTGGGTGGAGAGCCAGCCCGGCAAAGGCACGGCCTTCCACATCGACTTAGGGTAGCAGTGGGTGAGCCGGCCCTAGCGGAACCTGCCCCGCATACGACTGACAACGATAACGAAGATCGCCATAGCCACTCCGATCATCGCACCCGTTCTGTTCACGCATCGATAATCGCACTGGTCGCGCTTCGATAACGATGGCTCTGCATGAGAAACGGCGGCGGATTTCATTCGTCGGGCCGTCCCCGCCCATGGTCATTTTCCACAAACGCCACTTAACGACCGCTTGAGGGATACCATGGTCTCGGGGCGAATCGATATGAGAGAGCTGCCGAAGGACGCTGAGGCCGAGATCACCTTTCTTCCGACCGAGCATGGCGGCAGGAATTCCAACCTTCACTCTGACTACAGGGGCCAGTTCTATTACGACGGCCACGATTGGGATGCGATTCAGTCATACCCTGATCTTGATGAAGTCCGCCCCGGTGAGACCGTCAAAGCCTACTTGGCGTTTGCAAGCCCGAACGAACACGTCGGGCGGCTTCAGCCCGGCAAGATGTTCCTTGTTCGCGAGGGCAACCGAGTGGTTGGCTATGGCAAGATCACACGCCTGATCGATCTGGAGGCTTCAGCAGAACGCTTTCTCGGAAAACGCGGCTAGAGATGAGGGAACCAATGGCAGCAGGGCCAGGGGAAGCGGTACTTTCCCCAAACGCCACTTTTCGCCCCTTATCGGAAGCACCCCGCCTTCGAGACCCCATCGTCTGTTTGGGAGTGAATTGTGCGGGACCGCTGGGCTCAGGAATGCTCCGTGTAGTCGGCACCCATTTGGTCGAGCGCACATTCGAGTGCTCCACGCACGTTGATGTCGTCATTTGCGGACGCCCTGTAGCCTTCCAGCAGTTGCGGAATCGACGATGGATCGCTTACGTTCGCCAGTGCGAATCCGGCAGCGCGACGGACCATCATCGACTGATCGACTAAAGCCGCGAGCAGGGCGTCGGTGACTTTGCGGCCTCCCTTGTGGCCAAGCACGTTGCAGGCAACCTCGCGAACAAACGGTGCCGGTGACTGTAGCCGACTGAGCATCTCGTCCACAAGTTCGGGGTCTTCTCGGCTGAGAAGAATCCGCTGCACGCCTGCCCCCAAGCCGTGGTTGTGAAGATCATCCAAGATTTCAAGAATGATGCTCAAAGGTACATTACGCCCACGCTCCATGAGCACTCTCGCTGCGCGGATGCGAACTGCCCGGTTTCGACTGCGAAACAGCTTTATCGCTGGGTCGAGTTTCGCGGGATCGCCGTCCATGTAAGGCAGAGTAGCACTGCGGAGGCATGCGGCTGTACCGTTGACGTGGAGCCGTTTTTCCGATAACGGCGATAAAACGGCGCTTCCGGAGAGTTGGCCGCCCCCAGCTGTGGCCGGGTCAATGGAACCCCACTTGAACCCCACTTTGATCCGCTTGTCTTTCTTCCACGGTAATAGGCGAAGCCGGAATGGACTATCCGTTGTGCTCGGGCCGCTTCGCGTGTATGTTGCCAATCGCGATCCATTCAAACGACCAGATGATCTCAAGAAGCGCAGAGCGGAAATATGACAGCAACTGCCCCGAAATCTCCACCTCCGCGTACCGACCATCGCCGGAGGTTACGCCAAACCGATTGCCAACAAAACCGCCACCTATAATGAGGAGCGGGCCGGGCAATTTCTTTCCACCAGAACCTATTCCTTGAGACCGCTCATCAACATGTGCCAGCGAGTTGCGGATGAGACGAACATCCTGGAAGCGCTGGAGGAAAGCGTCACACGCCGCGATTGCAGGCGGCGCGTTGAGTGGCTGCTCGACCAAAGTCTTCACAAAACTGCATGTCGTGTCGAGCGCGTACACGTAGGCTCTTGCGAAAATGCCGCGGAGTCGGTCTTTCACCGGATCGCTCCACGCTAATACTTCGCCGGAGGCGCCCCGCTTCAAGTCGCCGGTAATCGGCTCGAAGAACTGGCAAGCCACGACTGCATCGTTGTACTGATCCACAGCAGAACTCAGCAGGTCGCGCACGGTCCACGCATAATCGCGGTCGGTGTGGTCAATCCACGGCCCCGGCAGAGAGATCTCCAAGCGATCATATAACGATGTATCAGCCATCTATTCGCGATAGCAGACCTCAACTGCGACGGCAAGCGGGATGGGCAAGAATTGAATGCCGCCGATGGGACCTGACTTCAGGTCGTGGCAGTTAAACGGCGATAGCGGACAGAACCTACCTTGAACGGCTCCGGGTGGCGGTTTTGGACGTTAACGCCACATAACGGCAACAAACAGTTGGTCGTTTGCCATGCAAGGTTCGGGCATCATAGTTGTCAGTGCCTTGCGGCACATCACGGAAGCCGACGGTGTCAAAACACAATATGGAGCGATTTCGAATTCTTCACCTTTTGCTCGGGATGATCCTCTTTGTCGTCGGCTGTTCCCGTGGATCTCGCATTATTGATCGGCACCTAAAGGACACCGAATTGGTCGAGGAGGCTCGCATTATTGCGGTTGGCCGAGTCGAGAAAGTGGAGTGGCTTTTGAACGAGCGGCAGCGCCACGGTTTGGAATTCGGTCTCCCAGGCA